>Ga0233380_1000856_pt1 | contig 14711 bp, 14 predicted proteins | sample ElkDunMinimDraft_9_FD_191541 | JGI IMG/M metagenome (GOLD analysis project Ga0233380, IMG submission 191541) | Fecal eukaryotic communites from dung pellets of Tule Elk in California, USA - Elk Dung F36 | ecosystem: Host-associated > Mammals > Digestive system > Large intestine > Fecal | place... | reverse complement strand
TTGCTCGCGCCCAGCTTGATGGCATCCACGGCGGTGGCGATGCTGGCATAGCCGGTCAGCACCAGGATCTGCATGTCCGGGTTGCGCTCCTTGAGCAGGGGAATGAGCGGCAGCGAGGACTGGCCGCCGAGATTGAGGTCCAGCACAGCATGATCATAGCAGCCTGAGCTGATCGCGCTGGTGCCCTGTTCCAGGCTGCTGGCGTGGAAGATCTCGTAGCCGCGCTGGCGCATGGCACGGCAGATGACCTGGGCGAATACCTCATCATCTTCCACCAACAGCATTGTCTCTTCCGCCATGCCTCATGTCTCCTGCGTTTCGATGTGCCAACGCGGCAGGCGTATGATACTCATGGCACCGCCGGTTTTCAGATTGAACATCTCGATAGTGCCGCCACTGCGCTGGATAGCCGCATTGGCCAGAAATATCCCCAGCCCCATGCTGTCCTGACGGGTGGAGATGAAGGGTTCTCCCATGCTTTCCATGACCTGGGCGGGAATACCCGGCCCGTCGTCCTGTACCGAAATCTCAATGCCATCCGCGGTGCTGGCGCCGATGACGGTGACCTGATCGCTGGCGGCCTTGATGGCATTCTCGATGATGTTGATGACCGCATGGCGGACGGTGAGGTCGGAGGAAATGTGCTGTCCGGCACTATCGGGCTCGACCACGAAGTTGACAGCTGCCTTGGGGTGGATGTTGACGATGTAGTCACGCAGATCGTCCAGAAAGGAGGTGAGTGGCACACTTTCCCCGTGTCGGGCGCCGGCCTTGTTGTAGAAGCGGGTCAACTGGTTGAGGGAGTCCTTGCAGCGGGTGACCTGTTGTCGCAGCAGGGTGATGTCGGGTTTGATCGAGGCCTTGCGCAGCTCCTCTTCGTCCAGCTTGTCGAGGTCCGTGAGCAGGACTGACATCGTGGACAGCGGCGTGCCCAGCGCGTGGGCGGTGCCGGCAGCAAGGGTGCCGATCGCCACCAGTTGCTCGTTACGCATCTCGTTCTCACGCACCTTGGCCAGGGTGAGCTCCCGGCTGCGGATGGCGGAGGCCATGCGGGTGACGAAGACGGTGATCAGCCCCGCACTGACCACGAAGGTTACCCACATGCCCACCAGGTGGAGCTGGAAATTCATCATCATATGGTCGGTATGCCCGGAACGCAGCTCACTGATGAGGAAGGAGGTGTAAAGCAGGACGCAGCCCAGCGCAAAGATGTTCACCTGCAACTGCGAGAACAGTGTGGCACCCACGGCCAGCAGCACCAGCAGATAGGAAATCAGTGGATTGCTGGCGCCCCCGGTATAGAAGAGGATGGCAATCAGGAAGATCACGTCCGTGACCAGGTGGGCGAACAGCTCTTTCTGGGAAATCATCATGGCGCGGTTGAGCCGCCAGAAGCCCAGCACGATGGACAGCAGGATCAGGCCGACCAGGGCAGCCAGTTCCAGAACCGGGATGGCCAGGGGGGAGAAGTTGTGAAAAACCACCGCCCCCACCACGCTCAGGATGGTGACCAGCAGGCGCAGCAGCATCAGACGCTGCAGTGCCTGCCGCGATGCACTCCTGCCGCCGACCTGTTCCGGCCGCAGGAGGTCCAGAATCGAGTCACGCAGGGGTTCGGCAGCTTGGGCGATAGGTGATTTCATGGCAGCGATTCTACTCCATGGTGCCGCTAAATGCTTGCAGGGGCGTCCGCCGCGTCGGCGCCCGGGGCTTTGCCCGGTCGCGTGAAAACGCGCTATAGTGGTTCGGTTTCCGCTCCGGACTGATCCGTTATCCTGATGAATCTTCAGCAGCTCGCCTACCCCCTGAATGTCTATGCATCCCTGCTGCAGTTGGCGTATGGCTGCGCTGACTCGCTCCACTTTGGACTGGGGCATCCAGGGCAGAACCAGACGGGGTCAGACCAACCACCTGGCTACCCCGCCATGCAGCGTGCGACCCGCGCGCTGCTGTGTGCCTGTCTGCCTGAGGAGCCTGTCGTTATCGTCGATGCCGGCTGTGGCCTCGGGTCCCTGGCCGCGCAGCTGTCCGGGCAGGGGCATCGCGTTCTCGCTATCAGCAATAATGCTGAGGAGGCGCGCATTGCCCGGATCAACGCGCCGGAGGCGGACGTGTTGCTGGCAGACTTCGCTGCATTGCGCCCGTCGGAGACGGCCGATGTTGTCGTCATGGAGCATTCCGCTCAGTACTTCGATTCCCTGTTGCTGCTGTCCAGGGCGAGGGAATGGCTGCGCTCGGGGGGCTCGTTGGTGCTGCTGGATGAATTCGTGCTGCAGGACCATGCCCCCTTGTGCAATGGCCGGCCCTTGCTGGCTCACTTCCTGCAACAGGTCGTGCGCAGTGGCTTCACCATTGTTGCTGCCCGGAATCTGGGTGCAGAGATTGCGCCGGGCCTGCGGCATCTGGGACACCTGCTGCGCCAGTACCAACAGCCGCTGATGGCCGCGACCGGTATCGACAGCGGACAGGTATCCGACCTGGCCGATGGGTTTACCCTGCAGGCGGAACATATGGCGACAGAGGTAACGGGCTACGTCCTGCTGACGCTTCGCTGCCCGCCGCTGGACGAGAGTCGGCCGGTGCTCGGCAATATCCACAGTTTTGACATGGCAGAGGTGCAGCCTCTTTTCGAAAGCAGCTTCGACAGCCGCTTCGATCCGGACCTGTGGCAGTGGAAGTACGGCGGCGGGCGCGGTCACGCGGTGGCAGCCCGGCGCGGCGGACAGCTCGTTGCCCATTACGGGGGCATCTCGCGTGACATTGTGTATTTCGGCCAGCCGCGCCAGGCGATGCAGATCTGCGATGTGATGGTGATGCCCGAGTATCGCAGCTTCGTCAGCCGCGATACCCTGTTCTTCCGGACTGCTGCCACTTTTCTGGAACAACATGTTGGAAACACCGGCAGCCATCTGCTGGGTTTCGGGTTTCCCAACCAGCGGGTATTGCGGATGGCCCGCCGGCTTGGATTGTACGACGTGACTGACAGTTTCATCGAACTACAGTACCCGCTGCCTGACCACCCGCAGGAGCTGCCCGGATTCCTGCTGCAACGATTCGCGCTCGAAGACCCTGCCGGTCAGACCGCGGTCGACGGTCTCTGGCAGGGCATGGCTGGGGCCTTTGCAGACCACATCATCGGGGTCCGGGACTGGTCTTACCTGCACTACCGCTATTGCAGTCATCCGCTATGGCGACGGGAGTATGATAGCTTCCTGGTCACGGGCCCCCAGGGTCTGGTGCTGGCGATCCTGAAGCAGGTGCCTGGGGCCTGTTTGCTGATGGACATAGTGGGGGCGCCAACTGCCTTTCCGGGTGCCTTGCAGGCACTGGTGGGTTGGCTGGCCCGGGACGAAAAGCGGCTGCTGTGCCGGATTACCCACGACCATGCCGAGCGGTTGATGCTGCCGGGGGTTCACGTCCAGTCTTTGGATATAGGGATTCCGTGCAGCGCCTGGACCCGCGGCCCGGACCCGGAAAGTCTGCGCGGGCGCTGGTGGCTTACGGCGGGTGACATGGATTTCGTGTGACTGTTTTCTTATGCTATTGTTGAGTCACAAAAAATAACGCAGAAAGCTGTATTGTTGGCAGTACGCGTACTACAGGGTCGCACCCGCACATTATGATCAGAAAGCGTTCGTCATCAAACGTCCTTCCCAATACGCTGGGTGAGCTGGAACTCGTCGTGCTCGAAGCCCTATGGCAGCAACCTCATCTGGATGCCAAGGCTGTCTGTGCCCGCATTCCGGCGACGCGGCAGCCTTCCCTGAGTACAGTGCAGTCCGCGCTGGAGCGGCTGTACAGAAAAGAGCTGGTAGAGCGCGTCAAGAGCGGTCACGCCTACACCTACTCCGCCAGCGTGTCGCGCTCCAACCTGCTGGGCAGGCTGATGAGCGATGTCATTCACCTGTTACATGACGGCAGGCTGGAGACCATCCTCAGTAGCTTCGTCAATGTGGCAGCCGATCTGGATGAGAGCTCCCTCAACGAACTGGAAACGCTGATTGCGCGGAAAAAGGGTGAGCTGGGAGGTGACCGATGATCAACTCCATCGGCTCATTCGCCGCCATATGGCTGACGCTGTGGTTGCTGCTCAGCATCGTCTTCGCTCTCCTTTATCCGCTGACCCGGCGATTGTTCAATGCGCTGCACCCGCGTTTTGGCAGTACCCTCCTGTTGTACTATTGGGTGGCGCCTTTCCTGGTGAGCCTGGTCAGTGCCGCGTTCCTGTTCATGCCCTCCGCCGAGATCCTGCTGGTCGACTCACACTGCCACCAGGATTGTCAGAGCCACGTGCCCCTCATTGATTCGGTGGTACTGTCCTGGTTCGGCATCGTCATGGGCTCGCTGGTGTTGTTGAGCCTTTCGGTGCGGCTGTTGCTGAACATACGACGCTCGCGCCAGCTGCGCAGTCAGTTCAACTTCCTGAGCCAGCCCAGAGGCGATTTCCAGGCCATCAATTCCCCGACGCCGCTGGTGTTTACCCTGGGCTGGTGGAATCCCTGCATTTACATGAGTGAAGGCATGTACGAGGCCTGCAGCGGGACAGACCTGTCCGTGATCATGGCCCACGAGCGGGCCCATCAGGAGCGGCGTGACAACCTGCGCATGCTGCTGGCAAGGCTCTGCAGTGCACTGCTGCCCCGTCGATGGTCAGGCCGGATGCTGGAAGACCTGCAACTGATGACCGAACAGGCCTGTGACTTCCGGGCGGCGGAAAAATTTGGCCACGTCACCGTTGCCGAGACCCTGCTCAAGGTCAAGCGGCTGCTGCAGTCACAGCCGTCACCGCTGCCCTATGGCGCACTGGCGTTCGCGGAGCGCGAAGTGGAGATACGTATCATGGCGCTGCTGAAGCAGGAACAGCGCGTTTTTCTTCAGTCATGGCAGATGGTTCTGTTGGGCATTACCACCCTGACGCTGTTGCTGCTCATGGTGAGTCCGCTGCACCACGCTTCGGAATGGGTAATAGCGCTTCTTGCTCCAGTTCATTGATATGGCGGATAGAACGACCGTGACGACAATCCCTTTATATCGCCTGATCATGGCGAGCCTGCTGCTTTCCCTGTCTGCGGGCAAGGCACTGGGAGCCGATGAGCCACAGCAGAGGGAAGCGGAGGAGGAATTGCCACGCCTGCCCGCGGCACTGCATGAGACATCGGCCTGGAGCTGGCTGGAGAACAGTCGCGACTCTGTTTCCCGTAACGTCACCACCATGGGTCGACGCCTCGATGACTGGCTGGCCGGCGACGGTGTGGGTGAGCGCAGTAACGAGAGCTATCTGCGGCTGCGACTGAACCAGCAGCTTAGCGAGACCGGCGCCTATTACTCGAACGTGCGCGTCAGCGGGCGGATCGACCTGCCCCGCGCCACGGAGAGATGGAAGCTGATATTCGAATCCGACCACTCGGAACTCGAACCCCTGCGGGATCAGCGGTTGGACAATATCCGGCCCTCGACCTTCGCGGGTGGCTTCAGCTACGAAGGTCCGGAGCGCGATGACGGATGGCGCTTCTCCCATGACCTGGGCGTGAAGGGGCGGATACCGCTCGACCCCTTCTATCGTTTTCGCACCCGCTACGGCCATGCCTTGGGCGAGACCTGGTTCGTGGGAGTCGATCAGAAGCTGTGGTTCTATCACAGCGATGGATGGGGTCAGGACGCCCGTTTGTTCTTCAGTCGCGACCTGAGCGAGAACACCTATCTACGGGTCGATTCCGAAATCAATTACCGGGATGAGTACAACGAGTTTGAATTTGCCCAGACGGTGTCGATGCATCGCACGCTGGGCAACCGACAGACGCTGACCTACGAAGGCGGCCTCATCGGCAAGAGCCAGCCCAACCCACGGGTTGAGTCATACTATGCGCAGGCCGTCTATCGCAAGGCCATCCATGAGGACTGGCTGGTGATGGAGTTGGTGCCACAGCTGATCATGGACAGGGAGGAGGGCTGGCACCCGGACCCCCGCATCCAGTTCAATCTGGAGATCTACTTCTTCGATTTTTGAGCGACTGGGCGAGCTTGGACCCGTGCGCGAAAGTCTGAGCGAAAAAGTCCGAGCGAAAAGCCTGCGAGAAAAAGCCTGCGCGAATCAGAGCGCTTCGTTGCCTGCTTCGCCCGTACGGATGCGGATGACCTGCTCCAGCGGGGTGATGAAGATCTTGCCGTCGCCGATCTGACCGGTATTGGCGGCCTTGCAGATGGCATCAATGGCAGCGTCCAGCAGTTCGTCGGCCACCGCGATCTCTATCTTTGCCTTCGGCAGGAAGTCGATGACGTATTCGGCACCCCGATACAGCTCGGTGTGACCCTTCTGTCGGCCAAACCCCTTGACCTCGGTGACGGTCATGCCGTTGATACCCAATTCCTGGAGACTCTCACGCACGTCGTCTGACTTGAAGGGTTTGATGATGGCGGTGATCAGTTTCATTGTCCTTAACTCCAGCAGGTAACCAGCAGATAAAGTGTGTGCCCGGTTCCGTGCACAGCGGGCAAACTTTATCACGGAGGCGGGGAAAGCACCAACCCCGAGCTGTCCCGGGGTGGGTGCGGACGGACCTCAGACGGGAGATCCGGAATCGCTGGCGGGCTCTGAAGCCGCGGCAGGAACTGGGCGGCGCAGGATGATCACCACCCTGATCAGCGGGATCATGACCACCACGAAAAGTACCAGGGAACTGGTTCCCAGCACTGACAGGGTCGCCGTCAGCCCCCGTTCCTGTGCCATCGCGCCGACAAAAGGGCCGGTCAGGATAAAGCCGAAGCGAAAGGTGAGGCTGCTCAGCGAGTTGACCGTTGCCCTGATGCTGCCAGGCAATCGCCTGTTCAGCGCGTTCACCAGTATCACCTGGTACAGTCCGCGGTTAAAGAACACCAGGAAGGATGCCGCTATTCCCGCCCAGCCACCGAGCCACGCCATGCCGAAGTGACCGAGCACGGGCAGCAGGCCGATCACCGTCAGGGCCAGCACCGCACCACCCACCCTTTCCAGTGCCTGGCCGCATTTGCTCGCAATCGCCACGGTCAGGCACTGCGCAAACCAGAGCACCCCGAAGATCGCCAGCGACAGGCCGCGCTCCTCCCAGTACGACTGCACCAGCCAGACGACGTGAATGGTGGTGAGGCTGTACAGCGGGATGGCGATGAACACCCAGCGCAGTACGACCTCGCCGTGTATCAGCAATGCCCAGACCGCTGCCAGGGTGGAGGTCTGGGGTTCGCTGCCGGCACAGGTGCGTGGTGGCTCTACCAGCCGGGTGGCCAGCACCAGGCAGCATATTGCCGTTAACGACTGTGCTGCCACCATCAGGTCGAAGCTCCACAGTGCCAGGACTCCCCCGAGCAGTGCGCCGGTGCCTTCCGCCACCGAGCGAACGAAGCTCAGGTGAGCGATGCTGCTGGTATGAGCCTCCTCCGATTCGGAGAGCGCCTTCTCGCTGTCGTAGAGCATGGCGAGGTCGGTGCCTGACATCATGCTCATGGCAAGCCCCATGGCCGCCTCGAACAGGATCAGCCCGGCAAAGCTGTCGCTGAAGTTCAGCCAGAAGTAGGCGATGGCATTGGCGATGCCGCCCACGATCATCACAATGCGACGACCGAAGCGGTCCGCCATATAGCCAGAAGGTGCCTCGAATAACACAATAACGGCAGCATAGATCGCCTGCAGATAGAATATCTCGCTGAGGGTCAGACCCTTGGACTCGAACAGCGGCACCAGCACAGGAACGATGAGCATGAATGCCTGGCAGAAAGAGAAGGCATAGATCAGTCGTCTGTTACGCTGCAGGTCGGCGACAGTCATGTTTTCTGCATTTTTTTGAGACATAGCTCCCCCTCTGCTGCCGCACTGTTGCTGCAACATTGATTTTCTTCCGGCAAAGAAAAAGGCCCCCAGATTCAGCGAAACCTGGAGGCCTTTTGATTTTTCATGCTACTCATGAATCATGAATCAGGATCTACCCCAGGTCGCTCCTCCCTTGCGGAGTGCGAATTTCGTGCACGCGCACGCATGACGTCGCGCCGCTCTTGGCGACGTGATTCATGATGCGAATGTAGCGGGATACTGAAAACATTTTTTCAATCTTGATTAATGGTGGTGAAGGGCCGCAAGTGTATGCCGTTTCAACCGGCTGTCAATAGTCCAGTGGCCTTTAAAACCATGGTTGCTTGGTGCCTGCGACCATCAGAATGTATAACGCGGTCAAAATTGCCAGCCCATAGGCAATCGCTCTGACCTGCTGGGTCTTGGCGGTGCGCATGACGACGACGCCGAGCGCAATGTACAGAACCAGTGCAAACAGTTTGGCGGTTATCCACGGTGTGGCGAAGGGATATTGCCCGGACATGACCACCAGCACGATCGCGCTGGCCAGCAGCACGGTGTCCACGACATGTGGCAGCACCTTGACCAGTTTCTTTTCAACAACAGGCGAGTTCTTCAGTTTGAGTGCGCCGCGGGCAATGAAGCCCACGATCGACAGGATCGCGCAACTCATGTGAATAATCTTGAACAATGTATACATGGACCAACTCCTGTTGGAAAACGTGTGGGGGAAGTGGCCGATGATAGAGGAAGGGGCGGTGTTGCGGAAGCCCGGGAGAGACTGGTCAGGATATGGGAGGCGGCTCAGTCGAGATCCTGGACGGAGTCCAGCCAGGGCTGCAGTTCGTCCCAGTCTATGGGGAACACATGGCCTTCGTTGGGGACCAGTTTCGCGTTCACCTCGGCCCCTGCTTCCTCCAACTGGCTCGTCAGCAGGGGCAGCAGGCGGTTCCAGCGCAGGTAGTCATTCTCACCGATACGCAGATACACCGGCAGGTTGCTGAGGCTGCCTATCTTGGTTTCGTCCTTGATGATGCCCGGCACGGCCACCACACCGAAGTAATTGTCCGGATGCTGGCTGGCGATTTCCAGCGCGGAACTGCCGCCGTTGGAAACGCCGACCAGTAGCGACTTGCCGTCACGGATTGAGGAGTGCTGCTGCAATCGGGAGATGACCTGCGGAATCTTCTCGCCACTCTTGCCGAAGAATGAATTGGAATCCGGAGACACGGGAACGGCGATGGCCCAGCCACGGCTGGCCAGTTCATGTCCGAGCCAGAATTGGGCGCGCGCGATGTATTCGTTGGCGGTGCCTCCCGACATCAGGATGCACAGAGGCCAGGGCCCTTCACCATCGGCATCGGGGTAGAAGACGAACACCTTCACGGTGCTGCCATCGTCCACGGTGATCAGTTCTTCCGAAGCATGGACGAACGTGGACACCAGGCACAGCGCAAGGCATATAGACCTGAGCAGTTGCATCATTCTCCTGAATATTACGTATTTACGGCTCAAGTTTATCAGCAATTAATGCGATGACATCAGAAATTCGACAGAGCGAATGCCATAGAGGACTCACGATGTAGCGGAACCCAATAGGGTGACGGGAATGGACTTGAACGCGGGTGTACGGCTGCGCGGATCGACATCGCGGGGTACGAGAACGTTGGCCTCGGGGAAATAGGTCATCAGGTTGCCGCGGCGGATGTCGAACGGCTGTACCCGCAGATTGTCGAGGCGGCCGGCTGCAGACAGCAGGCTGACCGGCATATCCTGGCTCAGGCCTGCCTGCTTCATGTCGTCGGGGTGCATGAAGACTATGTCACGGCTGTTCTGGCTGCGATAGACATCGTTGTCCGTATAAATGATGGTATTGAACTGCCCCTCGCTGCGCACCGAGGTAAGCATGTACTGGCCATCGCCCATAGAGTGTCCGGCATGGCCCGCTGGCCTTTGCGCAGGACGACGGAAATGCGCCTTGCCATCGACGGTGTTGAAGACCGGTGTGGTGAGTATGCGGCCATCGATATGAAACTCCTGCTTCTTTTCATCGATGTCATCCAGCTTGCCGAATCCGGGGATGATGCGCGCGATCGCCTTGCGGATCTCGCGATGCTGGCGGAATGGCGCAAAGTCAACCACCTCGGGCGGAATGACCTGCGAGGCAATCGTGCTGATGATTTCCACTTCCGAGTGCAGGTCGGCCACCCGGTCGAAACCGCCGTCACTCATGCGCACGAAATTGAACATCGATTCCTGGGTGGTGGGCTGGGTTTCCTCATCGCGCACACGGATGGGCAGGACAATGACTTCCTCGCCGATGCCATGGACGTGACTCAGGTTGAGGGTGGAGTTGACCATTACCTTGAAGGGGATATTGGCCAGCGCCTGGTCGGCGAAGTGCAGGTCCGGGTTGGCAGCATAAAGGTTCCCGCCCAGCAGGAAGGCAAAATCGATATCGCCCCGGGCCGCCGCTTCCATGCACTGCAGTGTGTCCATGCCGCGGGTGGTGGGCAGCTCGACCCCCAGTTCGGCGCGCAGGCTGTTGAAGACCTGCTCCTTTAGCGCGGGCGTCACGCCCATGGAACCGACGCCCTGGACGTTGCTGTGGCCGCGCAGGGGCAAGAGGCCACGACCGGGCGCGCCGATCATGCCGCGCAGCAGCGCCAGATTGCTGATGGCCTCGACGTTTTCCACACCTTGCAGATGATGGGTGATCCCCATGCCCCAGCTGAACACGGCATTGTTGGCGGAGCGGTAGCAGTCTGCCAGTTGACGGATCTGCTGTTCGCTGACGCCGGACTCGCTCACCAGATCCGGCCACGACAGGCCCCGCAGGTAAGCAGCATAGTCGTCAAAGCCGCTGCAGTGGGCCGCAATGAAATCGTCGTCGATGGCGGTCGCTTCCAGCAGTGCCAGTGCCATCGCCTCCAGCAGTGCGCGGTCGCCGCCCACGTGCGGCTGCACGTACAACGATGCCACTGGCGCGCCGCCGACGATCATCGAGCGGAAGTTGCTGGGCGAGGCAAAACGCAGCAGGCCAGGCTCGCGCGCGGGATTGATGACGATGACCTGGCCGCCACGCCGGCGGCACTCTATCAGCACCTTGACGAAGCGCGGGTGGTTGGAGGCCGGGTTGGCACCGATCACGAAGATGGTGTCTGCCAGATGCAGGTCGCTGTACTGTAGCGTAGCCGTGCCGGCGCCGATGGCGGCCTGCAGTCCCACGCCGGAAGCCTGATGGCAGTAGTAGGAGCAGTTGTTGATGTGGTTGGTGCCGTGGAGCCGGGCAAGCAGTTGCAGGATGAAGGCGGCTTCGTTGGACGAGCGGCCAGAGCTGTAGAAGAAGCTGCGCTCCGGCTTGCTGGCTCGCAGACGTGCCGCGATCATGGCAAGGGCCTGCTCGTGATCGATGGGGAGATATCGGTCTGCTCCCGGTGCCTTGTACAACGGGTGGGCCAGCCGACCGAGTGCCTCCAGCTGCCGTCCGCCCAGCGCGGCGAGCTCAGCGATCGAATTGTCGGTGAAGATTTCCCGGGGAATGGCTGGGCGCAGATCGCTGGACTGGGCCTGGATGTTCTTGTTGCACACCTCGATGCCTTTGCTGTACTCGTTGTGCAGGCCGCCGCGCTGCCCCCCGGTGCCAAAGGCGCAGGCCTTGCAGGTATTGCGGGACTTGACTGCCGCCGCCAGCCGCCCCGGACCGACCGCATTGGCAATCGACATGACGTAGCGGACGGCCTTCAGTCCACCGCCTATGGGTGTAGGGAGCCTGGTCTCATCGCTGCCCTCGGCAGGCGGGTGGGAGTTATTGCTCATAGTCCCAGTCATAGTCCCAGCACCTCCATACGTTCACTGGCTGCGACGGTGACCCGTACCCCGTCGATGGTGGTAAAGGCGCGGTTGCCCAGTTGATTCTTCAGCACCTGATAGGTGACCGGCTCATTGGTGCCATCGCGGTGCAGGATGACCGTGACCACGGCGTTGTCTTCCTGCCAGCGCAGATAGTAGAGGTAAGCCCCTGATCCGATCATCAGCGCAAGGAACAGCCAGGCGGCGAAGCGGTAGTCATTCAGGCGTGAGCGGGGTGGCGCTGCGCTGTGGCGGTCGCTGTGCCCTGCTGAGGAGCGACCGGCTGAGGATTGTCCTCCTGGAGAGGAGGCTTGCTCCTCCTGCAATCTGGCCCGACGCGCGTTCCTCAGCCAGACGATGGCCAACAGTATGATTCCTATGGTGAGGAGCGTTTTGCCGAACATGCAGGTTCCGTCATTAAATGGTGAATGGCCGGATTGTCCTGGACAGCCCGGCAGTGAGCTTTGGGCTGGCGCCTTTGCCCGCATCATAGCAGCGTCGCCGACTTCGTCGCCACCCGGACGCGTTCGATTGTAGCCCCTGACCGGGAGTGTAATAATACCGGCCAGTTTGCCGACGGGGCACCGCGGTTAGTGTGAGAACTTGAATATAACAACAGGGGATCAATATGAAAGCAGTCGGAGTCTTGAATTCGTTGCCGGTAACCGATGCCAGCGCGCTGGTGGACGTGGACATCCCGAAACCAGAGGCCCAGGGGCGTGACCTGCTGGTGCGCGTCCGCGCTGTCTCGGTGAACCCTGTCGATACCAAGATCCGCATGGCTGCGGGCAGCCGTCTGGAGCAGCCCCGCATCCTCGGCTGGGACTGCGCCGGGGTCGTGGAGGCCGTGGGCAGCGACTGCACACTGTTCAAGCCCGGCGACGAGGTCTACTACGCCGGCGATGTCACCCGCGCCGGCTGTGACAGCGAGTTTCACCTGATCGACGAGCGCATTGTCGGCCGCAAACCTGCCTCGCTGTCATTTGAGGACGCCGCCGCCATGCCGCTGACTACTGTCACCGCCTGGGAGGCCCTGTTCGAGCGTCTGGCCATCAATCCTGATCCTGCCAGCAACCAGGGCAAGTCCATCCTGATCATCGGCGCCGGTGGCGGCGTCGGGTCGATTGCGGTGCAACTGGCAAAAAAGGTGGCGGGTCTCACTGTGATTGCGACCGCTTCGCGGCCGGAGACAATCAAGTGGTGCAAGGAGATGGGCGCGGATCACGTGATCAATCACCGCGAGCCGCTGGCTGACGAATGCAAGCAGGTGGGCATCAACACGGTAACCTATATCCTGTGCCTGGTGGGCACTGCCCAGCACTGGCATGGCATGGCTGACGTGATTCAGCCCCAGGGCCGCATCTGCCTGATCGTGGACACGGAATCCAATCAGCCGGTGAACCTGAACCTGTTCAAGCCCAAGAGCGTCGCCATCAGCTGGGAGTTCATGTTCACCCGCTCCCGCTTCCAGACGCCAGACATGGCCCAGCAGGGCGTGCTGCTGAACGAGGCCTCGCGGATGTTTGATGCCGGGGTGCTGCGCCATACCCGTACCGAGCACTTCGGGGAGCTGACGGCAGCGAACCTGCTGAATGCCCACCGTAAGCTGGAGTCCGGCACGATGATCGGCAAGCTTGTGCTGAGCCTGTCGCAATGAGCCGGGTGGTAGGGATATTGCAGATTCTGCTGTCCGGGGTGCTGGGCGTCACGGCGGCAGCTGCCCTGTTCAACATGATCATGATATCGATGCGCCCGGAGACCGTCTCTGTCGCCAACGCGTCGATGGGGCTGGGGGTGGTCATTATCTTCCTGGCGGTGTGGTCCCGGGTCTTCTTCGTGAAGGGGCGCGAGCGGATCGCAGCGGCCGAGGCTGAGGTCCGTCAGCAAAGGGAAAACAAAGAGATTTAGGGTGGGGGTGGAAAAGCGGTATAATCCCGCGCCTTTGATCCCCGGCATTTCCTCGTGAGATGCCCTGTAAATCCCGGATGCGACCCTGGCCATGGTAGTGATTGAGGACACAGACAGTTTCCCGCAACACCAACGCGGTTGCGTTGCCACCATCGGCAAGTTTGACGGTGTGCACATCGGGCACCAGCTTATCCTGCAGCAGGTTCGCGCCAAGGCGGCCGAATATGCTGTCCCGAGCATGGTCATCCTGATCGAGCCCCACCCCGAGGAGTTCTTTGCGCAATCCTCGCGCGAATGCCCGGCGCGGCTGAGCGAGCTGGAAGAGAAGCTGCAGCTGCTGGAGGCCCAGGGCATCGACTATGTCTACAAACTGCGCTTCGATGCCGAACTGGCCGGCCTGGCCGCCGAGGACTATATCGAATCCATCCTGGTGAACGGACTGGGCCTGCGCTGCCTGGTCATCGGCAGCGACTTCCGCTTCGGTAATCAGCGCCGTGGCGATTACGCTCTGCTGCAGCATTATGGCAAGCTTCACGGCTTTGAGCTGGTTGAGAGCGCCAGCTGTGAGCATGAGGGCGTCAGGATCAGCAGCACCTATGTGCGGCAACTGCTCAACCAGGGCAACTTCGAGCTGGTGGAGCTGTTGCTCAACCGGCCCTATGGAATCTCCGGAACGGTGGTCAAGGGGCAGCAGCTGGGGCGGGACCTCGGTTTCCCCACCTGCAATGTCCGGCTGAACCGGAAGAACATTCCCCTGCACGGGGTCTTCGCCTGCGATGTCCATGTCGAGAATGCCGACCTTCAGATGCGCTTTCTCAAGGGTGCTGCCAACATCGGCTACCGGCCCACGGTCAGCGACAGCGATAAGGCGATTCTGGAGGTACATCTGCTGGATTTTGACAGTGACCTCTACGACGAGCAGATCACTGTCTATTTCCGCCACAAGATCCGCGAGGAAGAGAAATTCGACAGTCTGGAGGCATTGCGCGAGCGTATTGCCATCGACGTGCAGACAACCCGCAAGTTTTTCGAGAAAGAGATGCCCCTGTGACCCGGCAGGATGACCTGCCATAACGATCATCCACAGCGGGCAATACCGGAGTAAGGACCTGAACATGACGGACTACAA
>Ga0233380_1000855_pt1 | contig 14757 bp, 8 predicted proteins | sample ElkDunMinimDraft_9_FD_191541 | JGI IMG/M metagenome (GOLD analysis project Ga0233380, IMG submission 191541) | Fecal eukaryotic communites from dung pellets of Tule Elk in California, USA - Elk Dung F36 | ecosystem: Host-associated > Mammals > Digestive system > Large intestine > Fecal | place... | reverse complement strand
CGCGAGCAACTACCTGGCCAAACCGGCAGATGCCGATGAGATTCTGGCCGCACTGGTACAGGACCAGGAATCGCAGCTTGATCAGAGTGCCCCGATCCAGGAGCCGATGTCCGTCCGTCGGCTGGAATGGGAACACATCCAGAAGATACTCAAGGAAAACGATGGCAATATCTCCGAGACTGCGCGGCAGCTGAAGATGCATCGCCGCACCCTGCAACGCAAGCTGCAGAAGCGACCGGTCGCCCACTGATCAGGCTCCCTGGCGCCCATTTTGCGGTGAAAGGAAAGGAAATAACGCGGGTCTCATCGACAGCCCTGCAAGGCAGCAACGTACACTGCAACAACGTACCAGGATATGGAGACTCAGGTGAAACTAAAACATGCAGTAGCGACAGCGTTGGTGGTCATTGTGGTGATCTGGATGGTCATCCCGCGGGAGCGCAACCTCGACGACGGCTACTCACTGCCGGACAATGACGCTCCGATCACCGCCGCGAGTGGTGACCGCCAGCCCGGCGACAGCAGCCAGTTCATCGTGCGCGTCGCTCATCTCGAGGCACGCAGTTTCGGTGAACAGGTCAGGGTACGCGGCCAGACCAAGGCCTTCCGCCTTGTCGATGTGCGCGCCGAGACCTCCGGCCGGGTCGTCGCCACGCCTGTAGAGCGCGGCGCCCGGGTCAACGAGGGCGACGTGCTCTGCGAGCTGGCTGTCGACAATCGCGCCGTCGACCTGCAGGAAGCCCGCAGTCGCATGGACGAGGCACAGCTCGAGTACGACGGCGCTGTCGACCTGCAGGACCGTGGCCTGCAATCCCGCGTGGGTCTTGCCCGCCTCAAGGCGACACTCGATGCCAGCGTGGCAGCCTACAACCGTGCCGAACTGGCGCTGCAGCGCATCCGCATCACCGCCCCTTTCGCCGGCATCATGGAAAGCAGAAGCATTGAGGTCGGTGACCTGCTGGACATGGGTGGTACCTGTGCCGCCCTGCTTGACGATACCCCCATGCTGGTCGTTGGGCTGGTACCGGAGCAGAACGTCGGCAAGCTCTATCAAGGGGCACCTGTCTCCGTCCGGCTGCTCAACGGAGAGACAGTGGACGGGTCGCTGACCTATATTTCACGCGCGGCCGACCCGCAGTCCCGCAGTTACGCCATCGAAGTGGAGCTGGCCCGGACCGACACCCCCATCCGCCAGGGCATCACGGCGGAACTCTACATCGCCGGCGCCGACACCATGGCACACCTGATCCCCTCCTCCTCCCTCACGCTCGATGACCAGGGCAGGGTGGGTGTGAAGATCCTGGACGACGCCAATGTTGTGCAGTTTTTCCCGGTCACCATCGTGGGCGAGAACATCGCCAGCAATCCCGGGTCGTGGGTCACCGGCCTGCCCGCGCGGGCTACCGTGATCACCCATGGTCAGGAGATCGTCTTCCCCGGCCAAACCGTGCGCAGCGACGACAGCTGGTCGCAGTCGCAGCACTCTTCGAACTGACAGGCCTCCACCATGCGCTATATCGATGCCTCCATCTCCCGCGCGCGAACCACCTTGAGCATCCTGGTTGCCATCATGCTCAGCGGCTTCGTGGCCTACTCCACCATCCCGGTGGAGCTGAACCCGGACATCACCGTGCCGATCATCGTCGCGACCATCATCCACGAGGGAATTTCTCCGGAGGACGCCGAGCGGCTGTTGTCCAAGCCGCTGGAGAATGAGCTCAAGACACTTGAGGGGGTGACGCAGATCGGCTCTTTTTCCAGCGAGGGGGCGGCCACCGTGATCATCGAATTCGATGTCAGCTTCGACTCGTCCGTCGCCATGCAGGATACCCGCGCCGCCATTGATCGCGCCAAGGCCGAGTTCCCGCAGTCTACTGAAGAGCCCATCGTGCAGGAAATTTCCGCGGCATCCATTCCGGTGGTGCAGATCGCCATCAGCGGTACAGATGTGCCCGAGCGGACCCTGTTGAAAGTCGCCCAGGACCTGCAGCGCGAAATCGAGACCCTGCCGGAGATCCTTTCCGCGGACATGGTCGGCAATCGCGAAGAACTGCTCGAGGCCACCATCGATCCTTCCAAACTGGAAACCTATGGCATCACCAACCAGCAGATCGTACAGGCGGTTACCAGCAACAACCGCCTGATCCCCGCTGGCACGGTCAACACCGGGCAGGGCAGCTTTTCGGTCAAGCTGCCAGGACTGATCGAAACCGCTGACGACCTGTTCACCCTGCCGATTGTCGCCAACGAGCGCGGCGTGCTCACGCTGAGCGATCTGGCGGAAGTCCGGCGCACCTTCAAGGATGCCGAACGCTACTCCTATGCCAATGGCGAACCGGCCATCTCCATCAACGTCGAGAAACGCAAGGGTGCCAACCTGATCGAGGCCATGGACAAGATCGACGTCATCGTCAACGACATGCTGCCCACCCTGCCCCCCGCCGTGAAGATCAGCTACATGAACAACACCGCGCCGATCGTCATCGAACAGAACATGGGCCTGCAGGGCAACATGATCACCTCGATGGTCCTGGTACTGATCGTGATCATCGCAGCAGTCGGCGTGCGCTCTGGCATGCTGGTGGCCCTGGCGGTGCCCTTCTCATTCCTGTTCTCCTTCATCATCATCTCCATGCTGGGCTTCACCTACAACTTCATGGTGATCTTCGGGCTGCTGCTGGGGCTGGGGATCCTGATCGACGGCGCCATCGTGATGGTGGAATTTGCCGACACCAAGATGTCCGAGGGTTACTCCACCCGCGACGCCTACACGGAAGCGGTCAACCGCATGTTCTGGCCCATTCTCTGTTCGACCTCCACCACCATGATGGTCTTCCTGCCCATGATGTTCTGGCCAGGGGTGGCGGGGGAATTCATGCGCTATCTGCCGATCACGGTATTCGCGGTTCTTGGCGGCTCGCTGCTGTATGCCCTGTGGTTCGCCCCCGTGCTGGGCGCGTTGTTTGCCAGGGCGCCCAAGGCCTCCACGGGTGTCGCCCAGCTCAGGCATGACGAGCTCGACCTGAAAGAAGTCAGGGGTATCAGCCGTCTCTATGCCGGCATCCTGAGCACAGCGGTGAATGCTCCCGGCGTTGTATTCGTGGGCAGCATCGGCACGCTGGTGGCGATCGTCGTCGCCTATTTCAATTTTGGCAAGGGCGTGGAGTTCTTCACCGCAGTGGAACCGAACCAGACTCGGATCGAAGTATTTGCGCGGGGCAATTTTTCCCCCGAGGAAATTCGTGACGTCGTCCTCGACGTGCAGTCACGCATCAGCAGTGTGGGCTATTACAAAAGCATGGTTACCCAGTCCGGTGCCGGCCAGAGCCTGGGCGGTGGACAGGGAGCGGCACCGGATCTGGTGGGGACGATATTCCTTGAATTCACCGACCGGCGCACCCGCGACGTCAATGGCTTCGAGATCGAGAACCTGTATCGTGAGGCCATTCAGGACATCCCCGGTGCCACGGCAGAGATCTCGGCCATCGAAGCTGGCCCTCCCGTGGGCAAGCAACTGCAGATCGAACTGTATGGCGAGAACCTGGACGCCCTGATCGCGGAGGCACGCCGCGTCCGCAACCACATAACCAATGAAATGACCGGTCTCATCGATATCGATGACACCACTCCCATCCCCGGTATCGAATGGCAGATCACGGTCGATCGCGCTCGCGCCGCCATGTTCGGTGCCAGCATCTCGGAGGTGGGAACTGCAGTGCAGTTGCTGACCAATGGCGTCTTCATGGGCGACTACCGCCCCGACGACACCGAGGAAGAGGTGGACATCCGCATCCGCTATCCGGAGGAGTATCGTGGTCTGGAGCAGATCGACACCATTCGGGTGACGACTGCCAGTGGCCCGGTGCCCATCAGCAGCTTCATCACGCGTGAAGCCAGACCCAAGGTGAACTCCATTCAGCGGGTGGATGGCTCCAAGGTGATCTATGTGCGGGCCAACCCGGCACCCGGCGTGGTCATGGACACCAAACTCCAGGAAATTCGCCAGTGGTTCGACAGCAACCCCATGTCTGCAGGTGTAGACTACCGCTTCCGTGGCGCCAACGAGGAGCAGGCGGCGTCCTTCTCCTTCCTCCTGCAGGCCTTCGCCATCGCGCTGATGTTGATGGCGATCGTTATGGTCACCCAGTTCAACAGCTACTATCAGACCCTGTTGATCCTGTCCGCGGTAATACTCTCCACCACCGGTGTGTTGCTGGGGCTGCTGCTCACCGGCCAGACCTTCAGTGTCATTCTCACCGGAGTAGGCATCGTGGCACTGGCGGGTATCATCGTGAACAACAACATCATCCTGATCGATACCTTTAACAATCTGCGTAAGAGCCGCAGTGAATGGAGCCTGGAGGAAGTGATCGTGCAGACCGGGCTGCAGCGCCTGCGGCCGGTCTTCCTGACCACCTTCACGACCGGTTGCGGTCTGCTGCCTTTGGCTGCACATACCTCAATCGATCTCATTGCCGCAGAGATCGAGGTGGGTGGCCCGATTACCTCGCAGTGGGTGAGCCTGGCTTCGGCCATCGTTTTCGGTCTGACCTTCGGCACCATTCTGACCTTGATCGTGACACCGGCCATGCTCGCCCTGCCGGCGAGGCTGAGAGAATACTTCCGCTGGGTACGCAGGATTTTGCCATTACCGGGTAAGCGGGAAGCAGAGGCGTGATTGGCGACCAAAAATAGAACGTTCGTTCGAATTTTATCCAGATTGAAGTGAAAGCGTGAAATGGTTCGGTTAATTCGGCGGGGGTTTGTGACAATTTGTCACCGCGAATAGAAAGCGAATGCCCCTGTGCTAGTATCGATTCACTTCATTGCCGACCGGATGCTAAGGATAGCCTCCACCTGGTTCTGAAGAGCTAAGGCGCAGAGCTTTAAAGACATTCTTTGTTCCCCCCCTTTTCCAAAACACTGAGTTGCTTTCTAGCTCTCGCCTTAGCGCCTCACCTCCCCTGACCTCCGGCAGGATTGCCTTCCGTTGTTGCAACCCGTACTGGAACCTGAATTGCAATCTGAGCTCAGGCCATTGTCTACCAATCCGCCTGCCCATCAATCCGTCTGCGCCAGTTGATCACGTGCGCGCGCTCCCAGCTGACTGAACATGGCAGCACTGACGCCCGAGTTCATCATACGCAGATTGTACTGGGTGACTTCGAGATTACGGCGCAGCAGCTCCACGTCGTCGGCGGCGGTGTGACCATACTTTTCCGCCAATGTCAGCCGTTGCCGGAACAGTTTGCCTGCCTCCCGCAGATGGTCCTGCATGTCACTGCCGATGTCGTGGTTGATGGCAATCACGTGCCAGTCCGCAATCTGCGCCAGCCCCCTGTCCAGCTCCACGCTGCCCGATTCATACAGCCGGGTATAGAGCAGGTGCAGGTAGCGGAAGCTCCTGTCCACCTGGGCCCAGTCTTCCAGCAGCACGAAACAGTCGATGAGCTTTTCGACGATGGCAATCTGGGACTCACTGTAGAGTCCATCGTTGATACGCATCACGTGCAGGGCCCGCTCGTACAGCTGCGATGCCTGCACCGGATCAGCGGCTTTCTCCAGCGCCACGGCTGCCGCCTGGAGTGGTTCGGCCAGGCGTCGGTCATAGGGGCCATATGCCACTTCAAACTGACTGACCTGGTCGAGATAGGAAGAGGCAGTGGGGTGAGGAAGCTCCACCACTGACGCTTCCTGCAATAGCTCAGACAGCAATGATGGCTGGAACGAGAGGCCCGCGCCGGTTTGTGCCACCGCTGGCATGGCAGCGGCAAGGGCTAACGGAAAGACGAGCGGAAGGGTTCGAAGCGCGAGGGAAATCAGGGGATTTTTTATAGTTTTCATAATGAGTACCACCCTTTGATGGCCTCAAATATCGCCCTTTGGCCGGGGGATATCAACTACAAAATCATTGATTTTTTGCCTTGGATTGGAGGTTTATGACAGGAATATTACGTAACGGTTACAGACCGAAAAGTAATTCTTTTCTAAATCAACAACTTGAAAATATGACAGATATGACACTGTCGTGACGCTTTCGCGACGAAATATTTGCTTCTAAGAAGTCTAGCGGTAGGTTCTGTTGGCGATCCGTGTCTCCGCCAGCAGAATCAACATCACCAGCGCCAGAATCCACCACCAGAGACGCTGTGGCCCCTCCAGCTCCGCCACCAACTGACTGGTCCGGACCTGCAGCGACTGTACCGGTGTCGTCTCCGGATTGCTGACCATATCCTGCAGCGCGGAAGGCGCCATCCGCTGCAGGGCCGACTCTTCGGGATCCGCGTTGATGGCGTAATATTCGGTGCGCCCGCCAGCCTCCACTGTGACGAACCCCACTTCGTCGGCGGTGAAAACCCGCCCGGATCCCAGCGCCAGGGTGCGCTCACCCAGCACGACACTGACCTGATCCGCGGCATCCGCGACATCCGCAATGTTGACGACCTGACCCACACGATAGGCCCGCTCCTTCACATTGGGCTGCACCAGGTAGCGAAGGGACTCATGGACCCATGGCAGGTAGAGACCCTGCAGTGGCAGATTGCTCCACTCCGTATCCAGCGCCGAGGCAAACAGCAGCACCGTGCCGTCTCCAACCGGCCGTTCCAGGAAGGCCGGCGACCCGTTGTCGAACTGCATCAGGACGTTCGCCTCCGGATGGGCGTCCACGGACCAGTAGCCCTGGAAGCGTACGCCCCAGTCCATACCCAGCGGTTGCAGGATGGGGTGCCGGATGTCGATATCCGCGATGGACAGGTAGTCTGATCCCATCAGCACCGCATCGCGCAGGGTACCGGGACTGATGGCGACCAGCTGCTGATTGAACTGCGCGGCACTGACGCGGTCACCGGGCGCCACCCACAGGCTGCCTCCATCGCGCACAAAGGCTTCGAGCGCGGCCGCCTGGGCGGTGCCCAGATCACTGCCGGCGTTAAGCAGCACGACGACGTCTCGGCCCGCGAGCGCGTTCGCAGCGAATTCACGTGAGGACATGATGGTCGTAGTGAAGGGCGACTCCGGCGTGCCGATGGCCAGAGAGAACCAGTGTGCCTCGTCTTCATACCAGTTGGGAGACGGTTCACCATTGATGATCAGCACATCAATCCTGGGGATCACGTCGACAGTAAACCGGTAGGTATTGTCCACCGCAAAGTCATCCGCGGAGACCGAGATCTCACCCTGGTATGCTCCCTGCTCCGCGAAGGTCACCGGCAGCCTGACCACTGCCTCCGATGCCTCCCGCAGGTCCACCGGCACCCTCGCCTGCTCCTCGCCGTTGAGACGCAGGACAACCTCGGCATCGTCCAGATGAATGCTCCCCGTGGTCCGCACCCGCGCCAGAATCTCGCTTTCATCACCGTTCTCCACCACCTGATCGGGGGAACGCACGTCGGTCAGCAGCAGGTTGCGGGTCTCTCCGCCGCCGACATCCAGCGGATGGAATGCGACACCCGGCGCCAGCAACCAGCCAGAATCGTCATTGCCCAGACCGCTGGCCTGGTAGTCGGAGACGAGGTACACCGAGCGCTGCTCGTGGCGGGCAGATTCCAGCATATCGCTGGCCATCCGCAACGCGGGCATGTAGCGGGTCGTCGCGAATCCCGGCGCATCCAGACTCTCCAGGAAGGTACGCGCACCCTCCAGATCGCCACTCAGTTCCCTGACTGCGACCGTCCCATTGGCAAATGCCACCACCGCCACCTCGTCTCCGCTGCTGAGTCCGGAGAGCACATCCAGCGCCTCCTCACGGGCACGCGCGAAGCGATCGCCATACTGCATGCTCATGGACGTATCGACCAGGATGACCGCAGACTCGGGATCGGCATCCACCAGACTGGCAAGACGGCTATCGAACAGCGGACGGGCGAAGGCGAATACCAGCAGGCAGATGACCGCCGCCCGCAGCAGCAACAACAGCCACTGCTGGATCTGCTGGAACAGGATCAGCTTGCGCGAAGTGGTCTTGAGAAAGCGGATCGAGCCGAACACCACCCTCGGGGGCTTCTCCTTGCGAATCAGGTGGATCGCCACCGGCAGGGCCGCTGCCAGCAATCCGAACAGGAACAGGGGGGTGAGGAATGCCATATCAGAAACTCTTTGCCCTTCGCGAGATATAGGAGGACAGCGCGGCGTCCATCGGCTGCGCCGTGTTCAGCAGGCAGTAGTCAATACCACTGCTCTGGCACTGCTTGCGGCAGTTGGCCAGGTAGTCCGTCAGCTGCTTCAGATAGGAATCGCGGATGGCTGCAGGCGAAGTGATATAGGTTTCACTGGTCTCGGCATCCACAAATTCGGTGGCCTCCATGAAGGTAAAATTCAGCTCGGCCTCGTCCAGCACATGGAACACGATGACGTCATTGCCCATCGCGCGCAGTCGCTGCAACGTCTTGATGATGCTGTCTTCGTCTTCCAGCATGTCACTGATCAGGATGACCAGGCTCTTGCGATTGAGGTTCATCGCCAGGTCGGACAGCGGCCGCACGGCATTGGTACCCACTCCTGGCTCCAGTGCCGACAGGGTCCGCAGGATGCGGATAAGATGCGGCTGGCGACACAGCGCAGGCAGGTAGTCCCGCACCTTCTCGTCAAAGGTGATGAGGCCGACCGCATCGCGCTGACGCATGATGAAATAGGAGAGCGCCGAGGCCAGCGTACGTCCGTAGTCCAGCTTGCTCATGCCGCCAGAGGAATAGTTCATGGATGCACTGGCGTCCAGCACAACATAACACCGAACATTCGTCTCGTCCTCGTACTGCTTGATGTAGAACTTGTCGCTTCTGGCATACAGCTTCCAGTCTACGTGGCGCATGTCGTCGCCGCGGTAGTAGTGACGGTAGTCGGTGAACTCTACGCTGAACCCGCGATTGGGACTCTTGTGCAGACCGTTGATGAAACCCTCGACCACGACCCGCGCCCGCAGCTCGAGATTGTCGAGACTAGCCAGCACGGTCGGGTCGATAAAGGTGGTATTTGCTGTCATGTATCCGCTCTTCCGCTGCGAGTGTTCAGATATCGGCCTTCGGTTCCGGGACTGCCTCGATGAGACGGCGAATGACCTCGTCAGTGGTCACCCGGTCTGCCTCGGCATGGAAGTTCAGCAGCACCCGGTGTCGCAATACTGCCGGTGCCAGTGCGCGGATGTCGCCATAGGACACGTTGTAGCGGCCGTGCAGTAATGCCCTTACCTTTCCGGCCAGCACCAGGTTCTGTGAGGCACGGATGCCCGCTCCCCAGCTTACCCAGTCGTTGACGAAATCGGGCGCATGGGGCGTATTGGGCCGTGAGGCGTGCACCAGCCGTACCGCGTAGCGGATAACCGCTTCGGCAGCGGGCACCTGTCGGGCGATGCGCTGGAATTCGAGAATGTCTTCACCAGTCAGCGGATGCGATACCGCGTTGTCCACAATCTGGGTGGTGTTGCCCACCACGGTGACCTCATCGTCCTCGGACAGGTAGCCCAGTTCGATCTTGAACATGAAGCGGTCCAGTTGCGCCTCGGGCAGCGGATAGGTGCCTTCCAGCTCGATCGGGTTCTGCGTCGCAAGCACGAAGAAGGGGCGCGCCATCTTGTGGGTGACACCTGCTGCCGTCACCTGTCGCTCCTCCATCGCCTCCAGCAATGAGGACTGGGTCTTGGGCGGCGTCCTGTTGATCTCGTCCGCCAGCAGGATGTTGGTGAAGATAGGACCTTTGACAAAGCGCAGGCGACGCTGGCCATCCACCTCCTCCACAATTTCGGAGCCCACGACGTCGGCTGGCATCAGGTCGGGAGTGAACTGGATCCGGCTGAACTTCACCTGCAGGATGTCGGCGACCGTCTTGATCAGCAACGTCTTGGCCAGTCCCGGCACACCGGTCACCAGGCAGTGACCACCGGCGAACAGGGCGATCAGCAGCTCCTCCACGACAGCCTCCTGGCCGATGATCACCTTGCGGATCTCGGCCGTTATCTGTTCGCGACCTTCCTGCATTTTCCTGACCAGATCCAGGTCGTCCCGGCTCTCCAGCCCTTCGATGGTTTCCTCTGAGATGTTTTCCAGTTCTGACATGATTAGATCCTATGTTTGGTCATGGCCTGTGGCCGATGACCGATCAGTGAGTGAAAGCGTATATCAGGTAATTGATGGCGATCTTGTAGGCTTCGTTGCTGTAGCGGGTCGGATAGGGTTCGTAGAAGGTATGCTCCCAGCCATCACCCAGGTCCGCATTGAAATTGGCCACCAGCATCACCCGCCCATCGTCGTCGAGGATGGCGTAGACGGAAGGCGGATAGTTCGGATCATCGAGACTGAAGCCCCCGTTGAAATCCCAGGTAACGGCGCGACCTGGCACCTGCACCACCTCATCTACATCGAAGAAGACGTGGAAGAGCTCATGGCTGGTATCGAGCCGGACCAGTTCGCGCTCGGGGAACAGCTTCACCATCTCGTTGCGGAAATCCTCCAGGTGGGCCTCGCCCCAGAAATCATCCAGCAGCACAAAACCACCACGGAACATGAACTCCCGTAATGCCTCCACTTCCTGCTGACTGAAGTTGGGCCCGCTGTAGATGGATCCGATCGGCACGCGCTTCATATTCATGTAGAGGAAGGTGTGTTCGTACAGGGCCGGGTCGGTCAGGTCGAGCCAGCTGTAACTCTTGCTGTTGGTGTCGATATTGGTATAACGCTGCACGCCGCGCAGGAAGTTCGACTCTGCATCCGGATAATCGGTGTCCCACCAGCCGCCGCGCCCACCGCCCCGTCCGAAGCCGCCAAAGCCGCGATTTCCTCCGCCGTAGTTGGTGTAGCGCCCGCGCACCCAGGTGAACTCTGTGGGCACAGCCTCCTCTGTCATGTCCAGCGCAAAGGTGCGGGGATCGAAGTCGAGCGGGACCGCACTGTTCTGCGCATCCACCGCGAGCGGCGCACAGCAGCAGCTCGCCAGGACCAGGCGGGAAATCAAGGTCGATATCCTGTGCTGCTTCATCTCCAGTTCACCTGTCTGTTTCATCCAGCCACCCCGCTTCAGGGCGCCGCATCCACCGAATCCAGCAGTATCTTTTGGGCGCGCTGATAGCTCGGCGCGATCTCCAGGGCTGACAGAATGTTGCGCCGCGCCTCGGTGGCCTGTCCGTTGTTCAGATAAGCCTCCGCCAGATTGGTGCGCGCTTCGACCGGATCATTCTGGTCAAGCTCCACCAGCACCTCGTATTCGCGCACCGCGATGGCCGAATCACCGGCGCGCTGTGCCACATCGGCGCCCGCCAGGTGCGCATCCAGGCGATAGGGGCTCACCCCGAAGGCACGTCCCAGATAGTATTGGGCCTCCTCGAGATCGCCGCGTTCCTGGGCGTCGCGCACCAGCACCATCGCCGACTCGTAATCATGCTGATGGTTCTGCAGCATGATACGCAACTGCGCCAGCCGCTCTTCGTGATTGCCCTGCTGTTCGTGGATCTGTGCCAGCACCAGCGCCGGGCTGGGATAGCCGCCGTAGTCCGGCAGAATGTCGTGGGCCAGTTCCAGATGGGTGCGTGCCTCCTCGTGGGAACCTTCCTTGAACAGTACGATGCCCAACTGCAGATGCGCCTGAAAATCACGCGGCTGCTCCTGCACGCGCTGGCGCATGTGCGCCTTCAGCGACGCATTGTTGTAGAGTTCCGCCATCACCGCACTGGAGTTCTCCCGCTGGCCATGGCCGTGCGCCGCGCCTTCGTCCGGCGCATCCTCATAATGCACGTACACGTTGATTTCCTGAACCCGGCGTGCAATCCAGTTGCGGAAGCCGCTGTCGAATTCCTCGATCGGCACGCCGAACACCGCGGCAAACATCTCCGTCTCTTCCTTGACCACCGCGTACTGTCTCACCAGCTCCAGCAGTTTGTCGAAGCCGTACTCCGCGCTGATGTAATCCACCACCAGATAGGACTGGAAGTAGGCAAAGCCCAGATCTTCGTTGCTGTTGGCGTTGGTGAAGGCGCCGTTGAGTTCAGCGACCGGCACCAGCTTGTCCTGCTCGGCTGCGCGCATCAGCTCGATGCCCTGGCGCCTGCCCCATTCCGGCCGCGCCTCGTGTTCCTCCCATACCGAGATGCCTTCCGACAGCCAGCGCGGCATGCGGTTATTGGTCATCTGCAGGGTAAAGACGTGGGCCAGCTCGTGCCAGACAATCTCCTGCCAGTTGGCGCTGAGCGTCGAGGGGGAAATCAGTGTGACCACCTTGCCGAAGCAGATCCCGACCAGAGGACCGATGTCAGGCAGACCAACCGAGCGCACTGCAAAGTCGTCCGTGCGCTCGAACACTTCGATGAGCACCGGGCCCTCCGGCTCAAAGCCGTACTTGGCCACCAGGGTGTCCCAGGACTCCTCGATCAGCGGTTCCATGTACGGCCACAGCACCCTGGAATCCTTCTCGCTCATGCGCACCTCAAAGTGCTCACTGGTCAGCGTGACGTAGGTGTCGAGCGTGTCGAACACCTTCAGCATGTTGGAGGTCATCACATCGAAGGGGTCGTTGTCGAAGGCCAGTTCCAGGTGCTCGCGGCCGCGCTCTTCCTCGCCCAGGCGGATGAGGTTGCTGCCCATCACGGTGTGCCCCTGCCAATAGTTCGGATCGGCATCCAGTGCCTTCTGCGCAAACGCCACTGCCTCGGTGAACAGATAGTTGTTACCGAAGGCATCGGCGATATCACCGTAGAAGATCGGGTTGTTGGGGCTGAAGCGGTTGACCCGCGCCTCCAGCTCCGCGAAGCGTGTCTCGTCCTGCTTGAGCATGGCCAGCGCCGCCAGCATGCTGAGAGCCTTGAGCGACTCCGGATTGATCTCCAGCGCCTGCAGCAGGAACTCTTCCGCCTCGTCCGGGCGGTAGTTGGAGATCAGCAGTGCCGCCATCGCCTCCAGCGCCGTGGCATCGCGCGGATTGATATCCAGGGCGAAGCTCAGTGATCGGTTGCCCCCATTGATCATGGCCTGACCCACCAGTGCCGGGCCATAGCGGCTGTTGATCGCCAACGCGGCACTGAATGACTGTTCCGCATCAACGCTGTTGTGTTTATCGAAGAACAGCTTGCCCCACAACACCTGCGCTTCCAGGTTCTGCGAATCCAGTCTGGTCGCCTCGGCGAACAGGCTGTTGGCATCGTGGAAGCGGTCCAGCAGTCTGCTCGCTTCGGCCACCATCGTAATATCGGCGGCCTCGAACACCATGCCGCTATCGTAGCGGTTGATCGCGGCGTTCAGCGGGGCGATGGCCTCATCGCGACGTCCGGTGAACTGCAGCAGACTGCCGTATTGCACCAGCGTCCGCACCGGCGGCGTGGTGTTGCCCGCTACCACTTCCTCCAGTATCTGCAGCGCCTCGGCGGATTGCCCTGTGGCTCGCTTGAGCTCGGCAAGCTGGGTGCTCAGCGACGCAGAGGCAGCCCTGTCATCAATGGCGTCTTCCAGCAGGGAGATGGCCTGCTCGTACTCACCCAGCATCGCCATTGAGCGACTAGCGCCAAGTATCCCTTCTTCTTCCTCAAAGCCGGTGACACGCTGGAAGAGTTCCACCGCTGCCAGATAGGAGCCGCTCTGATACAGCTCCCGCCCCCGCTCCAGCGGCGATTCCAGGGCAACTGGTCCGCTCTGGCTGAAGTCCAGGTCCTGGTCCGCCGCATTCTGGGCATGGACCGGCATGGGCGCTGTCGCGGACAGGGATAACAGGGCCATCGCCAGGGCCGCGGCGAGCGCTGACTTTCTGCAGCCGTGCCCAATGACGGCGCTGACTATCGGGATTCTCGATTCAGGGAAGCTCATTGTATTGCTCCGTTTTTCTCGCCAGATCGATCAGCAGTGTTTCCATCCGGCTCCAGTACTCCGCTTCAAGGTGATCGGCCTTCTGTCCTCTCAACAGGAAGACCGAGCGCTCCAGGTCCTGCATGTCGGCCAGCAGCTGACGCGCCTGGGGAGAACTCTTCTCCTCCACTGCACTGAAGGTATCCAGGTAGGCGATCTCTGCCAGTCCGCCATCGGCCGCCGCCCCCGGCGTGGGGTCGATGCTGAAGACACCATCGCCGTTGTCGTCGAGCACGGCGCGCTCGGTGGGCAGGCGACCCTGGTCTCGGTACCAGGCCTGCGCACTCTGGCTGGCATACATGAATGCCTCCAGCACGGATAACCGCGAATTTTTGTCGCGATCGCCGGCCCGACCATCCAGCGCGGCGACAAGATAGCCGCCGAACACCGGATCGTAACGCTCTGCCGGCGTACGCGTGGCGGAGACGACAACCCTGCCCCTGGCGGACAGAGCCGCCGAGAAACCAAAGCTGGCACTGGTGGTGTTGATCACCACCACATTCTGTTGATTGAACTGCTCCAGCAGGCCGGCAAATTCGGGGCCGGTGATGTCTGGCCCCACAATGTTGAACTTGGCCTCTTCGGCCAGACTCGAACCGTGCCCGATCAGGATGAAGGTGACCTGGTCACCCGCATTGGCTCGCCCGGCCAGCGCAGTCAGCGCTGACTCGATGTCCTCACGGCGCGAGCTGCCATCGATGCGCGGATTCGGTCGTTCGCCGCCGGCGCCATCCCCCAGCAGCAGCGTGATGGCATCAGAGCCATAACCATAGTCGCGCCCCAGAATGTCATGCAGGGCCAGCGACCATTGTGAGAAACGCGCGCCGATATCCTCCGACGCCCCTGCCCCGGTGATGATGACCGCGTACTTGCTGGCACCGGGGTCATTGCGGAAGAACACGTCCTCGTCATCCCCCGCGCCCTGGGCATAGGTGGCGCT
>Ga0233380_1000854_pt1 | contig 14757 bp, 11 predicted proteins | sample ElkDunMinimDraft_9_FD_191541 | JGI IMG/M metagenome (GOLD analysis project Ga0233380, IMG submission 191541) | Fecal eukaryotic communites from dung pellets of Tule Elk in California, USA - Elk Dung F36 | ecosystem: Host-associated > Mammals > Digestive system > Large intestine > Fecal | place... | reverse complement strand
GCTTCGCCTCGTGGAGCGGCGGAGGCGCCGAACGCCGCCGCCATCAGTTCACGCGTATAGGGATCCTGCGGGTCGGAGAAGATCGCTTCCGCCGGCCCCCGTTCCACGACCACGCCGTTGCGCATGACGAGGACCCGGCTGGCGAGCGCCCGCACCACCCGCAGGTCATGCGAGATGAACACGTAGGAGAGGTTACGCCGCTCCTGGATGTCGCGCAGCAGGTCCACGATCTGCGCCTGGATCGACACATCGAGGGCCGAGGTCGGCTCGTCGAGCACGAGCAGGCGCGGCTCCAGCACGAGAGCGCGGGCAATGGCGATGCGCTGGCGCTGGCCGCCGGAGAATTCATGGGGGTAGCGGTGGCCCGCGGCGGGGTCGAGGCCGACTTCGGTGAGCGCGGCGGCGACGCGCCGGTCCCGCTCGCCGCGGGAAAGGTCACGGCGATGAACGCCCAGGCCTTCGCCCACGATGTCCGCCACCGACATGCGCGGGCTGAGCGAACCGTAGGGATCCTGGAAGACCACCTGCATATGCCGGCGCAGCGGGCGCAGTGCACGCGCAGTGCGATCATCGATGGGGGTGCCGAGAATGACGATGCTGCCGGTCGAGGGCAGGAGGCGGAGCAGGGCATAGCCGAGCGAGGACTTCCCGGAGCCGCTTTCGCCGACAATGCCGACGGTCTCTCCTTCCCTCACGGAGAGGTCGACGCCGTCGACGGCACGGATATGCCCCACGGTCCGGCGGAAGAGACCACGCTTGATCGGGTACCACACCCTGAGCCCCCGGGTCTCGGCGACCACCGGTGCGTCGGCGGGCGGTACGGCAGGGGCGCCGCGGGGCGCGGCTTCGAGCAGGTGCCGGGTGTAGGCGTGCTGCGGGTTGGAAAAGACCTCGCCGACCGGCCCGGTCTCGACGATCCTGCCTTCGGTCATGACCGCAACGCGGTCGGCCAGGCGGCGCACGATGCCAAGATCATGGGTGATGAACAGCATCGCCATGTTGCGCCGCTGCTGCTCGGCCTTGAGCAGCGCCAGGATCTGGGCCTGAACGGTCACGTCGAGCGCGGTGGTGGGCTCGTCGGCGATCAGCAGGGAGGGATTGTTGGCGAGCGCCATCGCAATCATCACCCGCTGGCGCTGCCCGCCCGAGAGCTGGTGTGGATAATCGTCGAGACGTCGCGCAGGGTCGGGGATGCCGACGCTGCGCAGCATCTCCAGCGCCCGCCCCCGGGCCGCGTTGGGCCGTAGACCCTGATGAACGGCCAGCACCTCGCCCACCTGCCGCCCCACGGTGTGCACCGGGTTGAGCGAGGTCATCGGCTCCTGGAAGATCATGCCGACCCGGTTGCCGCGGACGCCGCGCAGGGTGGCCTCCGGCGCCTCGGCCAGTTCACTGCCCTCGAAGCTGATCGAGCCGGTGACGGCTGCCTGCGGCGGCAACAGCCGCAGGATCGATGCGGCGGTGACCGACTTGCCGGAACCGCTCTCGCCGACCAGCGCCAGCGCTTCGCCCGCGTTCACGTCGAACCCGATGCCGTGGACCACCTCGGCGGTGCCGAAGCGGATGGTCAGGTCGCGCACGCTGAGCAGGGGGGTGGTCATGCGAAGGTCTTGCGCGGGTCGAAGGCATCGCGCACCGCCTCGCCGATGAAAACCAGGAGCGTCATCATGGTGGCGATAGTGACAAAGCCGGTAATGCCGAGCCAGGGAGCCTGCAGGTTGTTCTTGCCCTGCGCGAGGAGTTCCCCCAGCGAGGGCGAGCCGGGCGGCAGCCCGAAGCCGAGCAGATCGAGCGAGGTCAGCGTGACGACCGAGCCCGACAGGATGAATGGCATGAAGGTGAGTGTCGCAACCATGGCATTGGGCAGCAGGTGCCGGCCCATGATGGCGAAGTTGGAGACGCCGAGCGCGCGGGCCGCGGCCACATACTCGAAGTTGCGGGCCCGCAGGAACTCGGCGCGCACGATGCCGACCAGCGACACCCAGGAGAACAGCAGCAGGATGCCGAGCAGCACCCAGAAGCTGGGGGTGATGACGCTCGAGATGATGAGCAGCAGGTAGAGGGCGGGTATCGAGGTCCAGATCTCGATCAGCCGCTGGCCGAGGAGATCGATCCAGCCGCCGAAATAGCCCTGCACGGCACCCACGAACACGCCCACGATCGAGGACAGGATAGTGAGGGCGAAGCCGAACAGGATCGAGATGCGCAACCCGTAGAGCAGTCGCGCAAGGACGTCCCGGCCGCGGTCATCGGTCCCGAGCCAGTGGAAATTTCCCCAGTGGCAGTTGGGGTCGGCGGTGCCGCCGCGATACTGCGCGCAGATCTGGTCGCCCGGGACCAGCCATGCCGGCGGGGTGGCTCCCGACCCGGGCTGGTAGCGGTCCACGGTGCCGTAGCTGAACCGGACTGGCGGCCAGATGGCCCAGCCATTGTCCTCGATCTCGCCCGCTATGAAGTCGCTGCGATAATCGGGTGTCGCGAGAAAGCCGCCGAACTTGGCTTCGGGATAGTCCACGAACACCGGAAACAGCAGCTCGCCCTTGTAGGACGCGACGATGGGGCGGTCGTTGGCGATGAAGTCCGAGCCCATCGCGACGAGGAACATGGCGAGGAACAGCCACAGGGACCACCAGCCCCGGCGATTGGCGCGGAAGTTCTGCCAGCGCCTGCGGTTGAGCGGGGACAGCCGGCTGTTGCGGGGTGCCTCGAGGGCGGCGGCTTCGGCCATCATGTCGGTCATGTGGCCCGGCTCTCGAAGTCGAGGCGCGGGTCGACCCACATATAGGCGAGGTCCGACAGCAGCCCGAGCACCAGCCCCACCAGCGAGAAGATGTAGAGCGTGGCGAACACGACGGGATAGTCGCGCTGGACGACCGACTGGAAGCCGAGCAGCCCGAGCCCATCGAGCGAGAAGATGGTCTCGATCAGCAGCGAGCCGCCGAAGAAGGCCCCGATGAAGGCGGCGGGGAAGCTTGCGATGACCAGCATCATGGCGTTGCGGAAGACATGGCCGTAGAGCACCTGCCGTTCCGTCAGCCCCTTGGCGCGCGCCGTGGTGACGTATTGCTTGCCGATCTCGTCGATGAAGCTGTTCTTGGTGAGCAGCGTGGTGGTGGCGAACGCCCCCAGCCCCATGGCGGTGATCGGCAGCACCAGGTGCCAGAGATAGTCGAGGATCTGCCGCCACCACGGAAAGCTCTCCCAGCCGGGCGAGGTCAGGCCACGCAGCGGAAAGATCTGCAGGAAGCTGCCGCCGGCGAACAGCACCACCAGCAGGATGCCGATCATGAAGCCCGGTATGGCGTAGCCGATGATGACGATGGTCGAGGACCACACATCGAAGCGCGAGCCGTCGCGCACCGCCTTGCGGATGCCGAGCGGAATGGAGATGCCGTAGGCGATCAGCGTCATCCACAGCCCGAGCGAGATCGACACCGGCATCTTCTCGCGGATCAGGTCGATCACGGAGATGTCGCGGAAATAGCTCCGGCCGAAATCGAAGCGAAGGTAGTTGCCGATCATGGTGACGAAGCGCTCGAGCGGCGGCCTGTCGAAGCCGAACTGCTTCTCGATGCGTTCGACCAGTTCAGGGGGCAGGCCCTGACTGCCGCGATAGCCTCCCCCCCGGCCCCCCTGCGGCATGGTCGCAGCGTCGCCCTGGCCGCTGCCGGTCAGCCGATCCATGAAGCTCGAGTTCTGCCCTGAGAGGTTGGCAAGCGCCTGTTCCACCGGGCCGCCGGGGGCGAACTGGGTGATGACGAAGGAGATGGCCATGATGCCGAACAGGGTCGGGATCATCAGCAGCAGGCGGCGAAGGATATAGGCGCCCAATGACCTCTCCGGCCCGCAAATCAGCAGTTAGCTCACCGCGTCAGTGCAACACTTCGGTGAGGGCTTGGCAAGGGCAGGGAGGGGCGTCATCCCCGGCATCTGGCCGGGGATATCGCGTGCGTCGGGCGAGCGGGTGTAGCCCGATCAGATGTGGATTGCGCCGTCGCCCAGGCTCAGCGCCGCCTCGCGGATTGCTTCCGAGAGGGTCGGGTGGGCGTGTGTGGTGCGGGCGAGATCCTCCGAGGAGCCGGAGAACTCCATGAGCACGGTCAGCTCGTGGATCATCTCGCCGGCGTTCTTGCCGATGATGTGCGCGCCGAGCACACGGTCGGTGTTGACGTCGGACAGGATCTTGACGAAGCCCTGGGTCGCCAGCATCGCCTTGGCACGGCCATTGGCCGTGAAGGGGAACTTGCCGACCTTGTACTCGATCCCCTCGGCCTTGAGGTCGTCCTCGGTCCGGCCCACCGAGGCGACCTCGGGATTGGTGTAGACCACCGATGGAATGGCGCCGTAGTTCACGTGGCCGGCCTGGCCGGCAAGGATTTCGGCGATGGCAATGCCCTCGTCCTCGGCCTTGTGGGCCAGCATCGGGCCGGCGATCACGTCGCCGATGGCATAGATGCCGTCCACCGAGCTCTTGTAGTGCGCATCGACTCGGACGCGGCCGCGCTCGTCGAGCGCAACGCCGACGAGGTCGAGGCCGAGCCCTTCGGTGTAGGGCTTGCGGCCGATGGAGATCAGCGCGACGTCGGCGTCGAGCACTTCCATGTCGCCGCCCTTGGCAGGCTCGATGCGGACCTTCAGCGCGCCGGTCTCCGTGCGGTCGATGCCGGCGACCTTGCTGGAGAGGCGGAACTCCATGCCCTGCTTCTGCAGCATGCGCTGGAACTGGCGGGCAACCTCGCTGTCCATGCCGGGCAGGATGCGATCGAGATATTCGACCACCGTCACCTGCGCGCCGAGGCGCTGCCAGACCGAGCCGAGCTCGAGGCCGATGACGCCGGCGCCGACGACGAGCAGCTTGCCGGGAACCTTATCGAGGCTGAGGGCGCCGGTCGAGGTGACGACCTGCTTCTCGTCGATCTCGATGCCGGGCAGGGCGGCGGAAACCGAGCCGGTCGCGATGACGATGGCCTTGGTGGTGATTTCCTGCTGGGCGCCGGACTGCGGCGTCACCAGCACCTTGCCGGGGGCCGGGATGGAGCCGATGCCGCGGAAGGTGGTGATCTTGTTCTTCTTGAACAGGTAGTCGACGCCGCCGACATTGGCCGCCACGGTGTCGGACTTGTGGGTCATCATCTGTGGCAGGTTCAGCTGCGGCTGCGGCACGTCGATGCCGAGCTGCTTGAAGGTATGGCCGGCTTCCTCGAACAGTTCGGAGGCGTGCAGCAGGGCCTTGGAGGGAATGCAGCCGATGTTGAGGCACGTGCCGCCGTGGGTGGGCCACTTCTCGACCACTGCAACCTTCATGCCGAGCTGCGCGGCGCGAATGGCGCATACATAACCGCCGGGCCCCGAGCCGATGACGGTAAGGTCGAAACTGTCTGCCATGTTGATTGCCCTAAGTTCTATCGTTGCTGTGCGAGTGCGACCCGCACGGCCAGTGCCAGGAATGTAATGCCGGTGACTCGATTAAACCACCGGCCGAGGCGGAAAAAGCCCTGCCGTACCGCAGGGGTCGTAAACACTACCGATACCAGTGCAAACCAGGAAAAAAGCATTACGGCCATGCTGACCACATAGATGGCCTTGGCCTCGAAGGCGGTATCGGGAGAGACGAGGCTGGTGAACAGCGCGAGGAAGAACAGCACGGCCTTGGGGTTGAGCAGGTTCGTGAGGAACCCGAGCGCGAATGCAACGCCGTCGCCGCTGCGTCCCGGAGGAGCTGCAAGCTCCTCGGGCGGGGTCGGGGGCGGGCTGCGAAGCGCGGAGATGGCGAGCCAGACCAGATAGGCCACGCCCAACCATTTGAGGATGTTGAACAGCAGCAGCGACTGGCTGACGATCACCCCGACCCCGAGGAGCGTGTAGCTGCCGTGCACGAGAATGGCGGTGGCGATGCCGGCGGTGGTGAATATGGCCGCGCGCCGGTCGCGGGCGACGGACTGGCGCAGCACCATGGCGAAGTCGGCGCCGGGGATGACCGCATTGATGCCGAAGGCCAGCATCAGCCCAAGAAACTCCAACCAGGGAAAGTCCACGGCGCGCACCCCGCTGTCAGCGGCCAAGCAGTTACACCAGCCAGCCGATCGGGGCAATGAATCCGCGCGGGTGCGCTACTGCGCGGCGATGTCCTGGGCGCGGCGCAGCGCGTCGGGGAGCTGTTTGTCGATGTCGAGCTCGCCATTGTCCACGCGTTCGCGGAAAGCGGTGCAGAACGCGGCCTTGTCGGATGCCTGGTTGTAGGCGCTCATGATCTGGGTGCCGCCATAGGTCTCGGCCGCGGCGATTTCCTGTTCCGTGCCGCCCCCGAGCTGGCGGGCGACGCGGTCGGCGAGCTCTAGAAACCCGATATTGCGCAGGTACCAGTTGTCGTAGGCGGTGCGGTAGGCGCTGTCGAGGCCGGTCGTCTCGTAGCAGTGGGTGGTCATCACCTCTACGATCGCCTGCGAGCCGTGGAAGGCCATGAGCTCGCCGACAAAGGCGGGATCGGCATCCTGGGCGTTGGCGGGGGCGAGGGTCGCGAGCAGCGTTGCGGCAACGAGGAAGGGGCGCAAGGCGTCAGATCTCCTGTCGGAGGGTTGGGCTCGACCCTCTGCATCTGCAGGGAATCCGTTAAGAGAATATGAGCAATTCGTTCACGCATCGGAGAGCAGCGGCACGATCCGTCTGCTTTCCGTTACCGCCGACGCCTGCGGCCGTGAACATATGACCCTCCCCCGCAAGGGGGAGGGAAAGTTTGGCAGTTTTCGTCAGTCGGATCAGAGGTCGAGCACGAGGCGCTCGGGGGCCTCGAGGGATTCCTTGACGCGAACGAGGAAGGTCACGGCTTCCTTGCCATCGACGATGCGGTGGTCGTAGCTGAGCGCCAGATACATCATCGGGCGGATGACGATCTGGCCGCCGACCACCACCGGACGCTCCTGGATCTTGTGCATGCCGAGGATGCCGGACTGCGGAGCGTTGAGGATCGGGGTCGACATTAACGAGCCGTAGACGCCGCCGTTGGAGATGGTGAAGGTGCCGCCCTGCATGTCGGCCATGGAGAGGGCGCCGTCGCGGGCCTTCTTGCCGAGGTTGCCGATTTCCTTCTCGATCTCGGCGATCGACATCTGGTCGGCGTTGCGGACGACCGGAACCACGAGGCCCTTGTCGGTGCCGACGGCGACGCCGATGTGGGCGTATTCCTTGTAGATGATGTCATCGCCATCGATCTCGGCGTTGACGGCCGGGATCTCCTTGAGGGCGTGGACCACGGCCTTGGTGAAGAAGCCCATGAAGCCGAGCTTCACGCCGTGCTTCTTCTCGAACAGCTCCTTGTAGGAATTGCGCAGGTCCATCACCGGCTTCATGTCCACCTCGTTGAAGGTGGTCAGCATGGCGGCGGTGTTCTGCGCGTCCTTGAGGCGGCGGGCGATGGTCTGGCGCAGGCGGGTCATCTTGACCCGCTCCTCGCGGCCGGCGTCATCGGCGGCAACCGGCCCGCGTGCGGCGGGAGCTGAAGGCTTCTTGACGTCGGGCGCCTTGGCGGCGGGCGTGGACGCCGGAGCGGCCTGCTGCACCGCGGGAGCTGCAGCCTGGGCGGCGGGAGCGGCGGCAATGCCCTTGAGCGAGGCCAGCACGTCTTCCTTCAGCACCTGGCCCTGCTTGCCGGAGCCGGGGATGGTCGAGGCGTCGAGGCCCTTCTCGTTGATGAGCTTCTGTGCCGCCGGGGCAGGGGCGCGGTCGGTCGCGGTGACCGGCTGCGGCGCCGGGTTCGGCTGGACCGGCTCGGGACCGGCGGCGTTGTTGGCCGGAGCCTGGGCCTTGGTCTCGCCGGCAGGCGCGGCAGCAGCGCCGGAGCCGCCGATGGCGCCGAGGAGAGCCCCGACGTCCACGGTGGTGCCGGCTTCGGCGGCGATGGCTTCAAGCACACCGGCAGCCGGTGCGGGCACCTCGATGGTCACCTTGTCGGTTTCCAGTTCCACGATGGGTTCATCGGCGGCGACGGTGTCGCCGACCTGCTTGAACCACTGGCCGATGGTGGCTTCGGTGACGCTTTCGCCCAGCGTCGGCACCCGGATTTCAGTCGACATTGGCTTGTCCCTTATTGTGCGAAGGCTTCGTCGAGGAAGGCCTGGAGTTCAGCCAGATGCGTGCGCATCAGGCCGGTAGCGGTGGAGGCGGAGGCCTTGCGGCCGGCGTAGCTGACGCGCTGGCCGCTGCGGCCCAACTGGTCCATCACCCATTCGACATAGGGCTGGATGAAGGTCCAGGCGCCCATGTTCTTGGGCTCTTCCTGGCACCAGACGATGTCCGCATTGGGGAAGCGGTTGAGCTCGTCCAGCAGTGCCTTGGCCGGGAACGGATAGAGCTGCTCGATGCGGAGCAGGTAGACATCGTCGATGCCGCGCTTCTCGCGATCTTCCAGAAGGTCGTAGTAGACCTTGCCGGTGCAGAGCACGACCCGGCGGATCTTGTCGTCCGTGGCCAGCTTGATGGTGGTCTTGGGTGCGCCCGGGGTCTCCGCATCGTCCCACAGGAGACGGTGGAAGGTGGAATCGGCACCCATTTCCGCAAGGCTGGAGACAGCCCGCTTGTGGCGGAGCAGCGACTTCGGCGTCATCAGGATCAGCGGCTTGCGGAAGTCGCGATGCACCTGCCGGCGCAGGATGTGGAAGTAGTTGGCCGGGGTGGTGCAGTTGGCGACCTGCATGTTGTCTTCGGCGCACAGCTGCAGATAGCGCTCGAGGCGGGCGGAGGAGTGCTCCGGCCCCTGGCCCTCGTAGCCATGCGGCAGCAGCATCACCAGGCCCGACATGCGGAACCACTTGCGTTCACCCGAGGAGATGAACTGGTCGACCACCACCTGGGCGCCGTTGGCGAAGTCGCCGAACTGGGCTTCCCACAGGGTGAGCGCCTTGGGCTCGGCCAGCGAGTAGCCGTATTCGAAGCCGAGCACGGCTTCTTCGGAGAGCATCGAGTTGATGACCTCGTAGCGGCTCTGGTCGGGCGAGAGGTTGTTGAGCGGGGTATAGGTCTTGTTCTCGACCTGCTGGTCGTTCAGCACCGAGTGGCGCTGGGAGAACGTACCACGCTCCACGTCCTGGCCGGAAAGGCGCACGGGGTGGCCCTCGGTCACCAGGGTGCCGAAGGCCAGCGCCTCGGCGGTGGCCCAGTCGATGCCCTCGCCGGACTGGATCGCGGCAAGGCGGTTGTCGAGGAAGCGCTTCACCGTGCGGTGGACATTGAAGTCCTCGGGCACGCGGGTGAGCGCGGTGCCGATGCGCACGAGTTCATCCTGCTGCACGCCGGTCTGGCCGCGGCGCGGCCCTTCCTGCTCGGCAGGGCGCAGGCTCTTCCAGGCGCCGTCCAGCCAGTCGGCCTTGTTGGGCCGGTAGTCCTGGCCGGCCTCGAACTCGCTTTCGAGCAGGGCACGCCAGTCGGCCTTCAGCCGGTCGACTTCCTCGGCGGTGACGAGGCCCTCGCCGATCAGCTTCTCGGTATAGAGCTCAAGCGTCGACTTGTGCCCGCGGATGCGGGAATACATCAGCGGCTGGGTGAAGCTGGGCTCGTCGCCTTCGTTGTGGCCGAAGCGGCGATAGCAGAACATGTCGATGACGACGGGCTTGCCGAAGCGCTGGCGATACTCGACCGCAACCTTCGCCGCAAACACCACGGCTTCCGGATCGTCCCCGTTCACGTGGAAGACCGGCGCCTCGATCATCTTGGCGACGTCGGTCGGGTAGGGCGATGAGCGCGAATACATCGGCGCGGTGGTGAAGCCGATCTGGTTGTTGATCACGAAATGGATCGAACCGCCGGTGCGGTGGCCCTTGAGGCCGGACAGGCCGAGGCACTCGGCCACGACGCCCTGGCCGGCAAAGGCGGCATCGCCGTGGATCAGCAGCGGCAGGACCATGGAGCGGTCCGGCTTGCCCTCGACGGCCATGTTGACCAGCTTGCCCTCGGGGGAGATGTACTGGTCCTGCTTGGCGCGGGCCTTGCCGAGCACCACGGGGTCGACGATCTCGAGGTGCGAGGGGTTGGCGGTGAGCGACAGGTGCACCTTGTTGCCGTCGAACTCGCGGTCCGAGGAAGCGCCGAGGTGGTACTTCACGTCGCCCGAACCCTCGACGTCGTCGGGGTAGAAGGCGCCGCCCTTGAACTCGTGGAACAGGGCCCGGTGCGGCTTGTTGAGCAGCTGGGTCAGAACGTTCAGGCGGCCGCGGTGGGCCATGCCGAGAACGATGTCCTTGATGCCGAGCGCGCCGCCGCGCTTGATGATCTGCTCGAGCGCCGGAATGGTGGATTCACCGCCATCGAGGCCGAAGCGCTTGGTGCCGGTGTACTTGACGTCGATGAACTTCTCGAAGCCCTCGGCCTCGATGAGCTTGTTGAGGATCGCCTTCTTGCCCTCGGGGGTGAAGGTGATCTCCTTGTCCGGTCCCTCGACGCGCTCCTGGATCCACTGCTTGGCTTCGGGATCGGAGATGTGCATGAACTCGATGCCGAGCGTACCGCAATAGGTGCGCTTCAGGATGGCCAGCATCTCGGGGATGGTGGCGTATTCGAGCCCCAGGTAGTTGTCGATGAAGATCTTGCGGCTGAAGTCGGCCTCGGTGAAGCCGTAGCTGCGCGGATCCAGTTCCGGCGCCGGCTCGTCGGCCTTCAGCTTCAGCGGATCGAGGTCGGCATGCAGGTGTCCGCGCATGCGGTAGGCGCGGATCATCATGATGGCGCGGATCGAGTCGCGGGTGGCCTGCAGCACGTCGGCGACGCTGGCCTTGGCCACGCCCATGGCCTCCGCCTTCTTGGCGATGGCCTTCTCGGTCTTTACGGCGATCTCGCCCCAGTTGCCGTCGAGAGCGCTGACGAGTTCGTCGGTGACGCTCTGCGGCCAGTCGCGACGGGCCCAGCTGGGACCCTCGGCGTTGCGGGCCGCGGTTTCCTGCGGATCATCCAGACGGGAGAAGAAACTCTTCCAGGTCTCGTCCACGCTGTTCGGATCAGTCTTGAAGCGGGAGTAGAGCTGTTCGATGTAGTCGGCATTACCTCCATAGAGGAAGGAGGTCAGCAAGAACTGGTCGTTCTTTTCCTGTCGTGTCATCGCTCGTGTCGCGAGGCGCGGGCCTCGCCATCCTTGTCATCGGCGCCGGTTTTGGACCGGGGCGTTGTGGTACAGTCAGTCAAACTTGCGGGATACTGACTGCTTTTCCTTTAGGTCCTGTTAAGACTTGCGGCGCCCCGCTGAGGCGCCGCGGATTCGTCAGCGTGCCTGCCAAACCGGCATAGCACCGATCTGTGGTGGGAACGCGTCCGACTTTGGATGGATGCGCCACACACCTCAGAGCCCGTTCGGCCTCAGCCCTTCAGGACCTCGGCCAGGGTCCGGCCGATGCGGGCCGGGGAGTCCGAGACCTTGATGCCTGCCGCTTCCATGGCCGCGATCTTTTCCTCGGCGCCGCCCTTACCGCCCGAAATTACGGCGCCAGCATGGCCCATGGTCCGACCCTTGGGCGCCGTGCGGCCGGCGATGAAACCGGCCATCGGCTTGCTGCGGCCGCGCTTGGCCTCGTCGATGAGGAACTGTGCGGCTTCTTCCTCGGCGGAGCCGCCGATCTCGCCGATCATGATGATCGACTTGGTGGCTTCGTCGGCAAGGAACATCTCGAGCACGTCGATGAACTCCGTGCCCTTGACCGGATCGCCGCCGATGCCGACGGCAGTGGTCTGGCCAAGGCCTTCGTTGGTGGTCTGGAACACTGCCTCATAGGTAAGCGTGCCGGAGCGGGAAACAATGCCCACCGAGCCCTTGGAGAAGATGGATCCAGGCATAATGCCGATCTTGCACTCTTCGGGGGTCAGCACGCCGGGGCAGTTGGGGCCGATCAGGCGGGACTTCGACTTCTCGAGCTTGGCCTTGACCCGAACCATGTCGAGCACCGGCACACCCTCGGTGATGCACACGATCAGCGGAATCTCGGCATCGATCGCTTCCTCGATGGCGGCAGCCGCACCCGGAGGCGGCACGTAGATGACCGAAGCATCGGCGCCGGTCTTCTCCTTGCCCTCGGCGACCGTGGCGAACACGGGCAGCGAGGCGGAGGCGTCGATGCCGGAGGTCCAGGTTTCCCCGGCCTTCTTGGGGTTCACGCCACCCACCATCTTGGTGCCGTAGTAGGCGAGCGCCTGTTCGGTGTGGAACGTGCCGGTCTTGCCGGTGAGGCCCTGAACGAGAACCTTGGTGTCTTTGTTGACGAGGATCGACATGGCGCTTCCTAGAAATGGAGTCGATTGGGGTCGGTGACGGTCCCGTGGGGGGCCGCATTGCCGGTGTTGAAAGTGGCTGGTTCGTTGCCGGCCGCGTGCGGATGGCATGCGCCCGTGACCTGGAGGGAGGCGAGGAGGATGAGCCTGTGCGGTGCCATCACCTGGTCTCCGCCGCTGTGGTGGGCGTGATCATCGTGAGCTGTATCACGAAGCTGCTGTCGGTCCAGTGCGCGAGCAGCAGAGACGGGGCGGCGTCTCCGGTTCCCCGGAGGCTGACGAAGCTGCCGTCCTCGGTCGTGCGGGTGGTGCCCTCGTAGCGGTCCAGGGCCTCGATGGCTGCGATCTCCGGCGCGCCTTCCGCGACGGCCGGCTCGGCCACGTCCAGCCGGCAGTAGCCGAAGCTGGTGCCGGGATAGTCCTCCACCAGGGCGTAGAGGTTGGCAAGTCCCACCCCCGGCAGTTCGCGGCTGCCGGAATAGGTGCGGACATAGGGGCTTTCGCTCGCAGCCTCGTGGGCATCCCAGCCACGGGCCCTGGCATCGTCGACGGCCAGCACGTCGCCACTGGCAAACCGCTCGCAGACCTCGAGAGCGGCCACGCCGTGGGGCACGGCCGGGCTCTTGGTCTTCTGCGCCAGCGCGGGGCCGGCACAGAGCGCGAGGGCAGCAGTGGCGGCGAGCCAGGCGCGCATGCCCTAGCCCTTGATCGCCTTGACGATCTTCTGGGCGGCGTCGTCGAGATCGTCCGCGGAGATGACGTTGAGGCCGCTCGAGTTGAGGATGGCCTTGCCTTCCTTGACGTTGGTGCCTTCGAGGCGAACCACCAGCGGTACCTTGAGGCCGACTTCCTTGACCGCGGCAATCACGCCCTCGGCGATCACGTCGCAACGCATGATGCCGCCGAAGATGTTGACCAGGATGCCTTCGACCGCAGGGTCGGCGGTGATGATCTTGAAGGCCGCGGTGACCTTCTCCTTGGAGGCGCCGCCGCCGACGTCGAGGAAGTTGGCGGGCTCGGCACCATAGAGCTTGATGATGTCCATGGTGGCCATGGCGAGGCCGGCGCCGTTGACCATGCAGCCGATATTGCCGTCGAGGGCGACGTAGGCGAGGTCGTACTTGGACGCCTCGATCTCCTTGGGATCTTCCTCGGAGAGGTCGCGGAGCTCCTTGAGCTCCTCGTGGCGGAAGGCAGCGTTGTTGTCGAAGCTGACCTTGGCGTCGAGCACGCGCAGGTGCCCGTCTTCCATGACGATCAGCGGGTTGACCTCGAGCAGGCTCATGTCGGTATCGACGAAGGCCTTGTAGAGGATCGGGAACAGCTTCGCGGCATCCTCGCGGGCGGCGCCCTCGAGCTGCAGCGCGTCGGAGACGCGGGCGACGTCGGCATCGGTGACGCCGGTGGTCGGATCGATTGCGACGGTGATGATCTTTTCGGGCGTGGCCTCGGCAACGGCCTCGATGTCCATGCCGCCTTCGGTGGAGACGACGAAGGAGACGCGGCTGGTGGCGCGGTCGACGAGCAGCGAGCAGTAGAGCTCACGGGCGATGTCGGCGCCGTCCTCGATATAGAGGCGGTTCACCTGCTTGCCGGCGTCGCCGGTCTGCTTGGTGACGAGGGTGTTGCCCAGCATCTCGCGGGCATTGCTCACCACTTCCTCGACGGAGCGGGCGAGGCGGACGCCGCCCTTGGCATCGGGGCCGAGTTCCTTGAACTTGCCCTTGCCGCGGCCACCCGCATGGATCTGCGACTTCACCACATAAAGCGGGCCCGGCAGCTGGCGGGCGGCGGCTTCGGCCTCGTCGGCCGAGAAGATGGCGACGCCCTCGGCGACCGGGGCGCCGTACTTCTTCAGCAGGGCCTTGGCCTGGTGTTCGTGGATGTTCATGTCAGTCCCCTTATGGGCAGTTGCGGTGTCGGACCGACCGCAGGCGGTCTCAACTCGGTCCTTGTGCCGCCGTCATCGCCGGGCTGTGCCGGCAATCCATGTTCGCCGCGGAATGGCCCACCGGGCGGGTCCGGTGGGAACGACGTGACGATCGGCGTTACGCCAGCTTGGGCGCGATCTTCTTGCAGGCCTCGATCAGGCCTTCGACGGCTGCGACGGACTTGTCGAATGCCTTCTGCTCGGCCGAGTTCAGCGAAATCTCGACGACGCGCTCGGCACCGCCGGCGCCGATCACCACGGGAACGCCGACATAGGTGCCGGTGACGCCGTATTCGCCGTTGAGATAGGCGGCGGAGGGCAGCACGCGCTTCTTGTCCTTGAGGTAGCTCTCGGCCATGGCGATGGCGGAGGCAGCCGGGGCGTAGAAGGCGGAACCGGTCTTGAGCAGGCCGACGATCTCGGCGCCGCCGTCACGGGTGCGCTGCACGATCTCCTCGAGGCGCTCCTTGCTCATCCAGCCCATCTTGACGATGTCGGTCAGCGGAATGCCGGCGACGGTGGAGTAGCGGGTGAGCGGCACCATGGTGTCGCCGTGCCCGCCCAGCACGAAGGCCGACACGTCC
>Ga0233380_1000851_pt1 | contig 14847 bp, 16 predicted proteins | sample ElkDunMinimDraft_9_FD_191541 | JGI IMG/M metagenome (GOLD analysis project Ga0233380, IMG submission 191541) | Fecal eukaryotic communites from dung pellets of Tule Elk in California, USA - Elk Dung F36 | ecosystem: Host-associated > Mammals > Digestive system > Large intestine > Fecal | place... | reverse complement strand
CTCGTCGACTCGAATGTCCTCATCGATGTCTTCAATCGAGATCCTCTCTGCTGCCATGCTGATCTCGGTCGAACCGCTGTCCTCTGAAGCTGCGTATGCCGCTTCGCTCGCGTTCAAGGCACATCGTTCGAGGCGCGCTTTGAAGGATCCAAAGATCCCCCGTCCGGATTTCTTCATCGGCGGCCATGCGCAAGCAGCGGGCGCCGCGATCCTGACGCGCGATGCGCGCTTCTACCGCAGCTATTTTCCGCAAGTCGAACTCATCACGCCAGAGACCCAGCCATGACCACCTCCACATACCGCATCCAGGGCGCCACCGGGGATTGGGAGGTCGTGATCGGCCTCGAGGTCCATGCGCAGGTTACGTCGAACTCGAAGCTGTTCTCGGGCGCGGCGACGGCCTTTGGCGCTGAGCCGAATGCGCAGGTCAGCCTGGTCGACGCGGCAATGCCTGGCATGCTGCCGGTGCCGAACAAGGAGTGCATCCGTCAGGCGGTGCGCACCGGCATGGCCATCGACGCGCAGATCAACAAGTGGTCGCGCTTTGATCGCAAGAACTACTTCTACGCCGATCTGCCGCAGGGCTACCAGATCAGCCAGCTGTACCACCCACTGGTGGGCGAGGGCTCGCTGACCATCGACGCCGACGAGAAGGCCGGCATCCCCGAGGCCAAGGTCATCGGCATCGAGCGTATCCACGTCGAGCAGGACGCGGGCAAGCTGATGCACGACCAGCACCCGACCATGTCCTACGTCGACCTCAACCGCTCGGGCGTGGCGCTGATGGAGATCGTCAGCCGGCCGGACATGCGCTCACCTGCCGAGGCAGGGGCCTATTTGCGCAAGCTGCGCGCGATCCTGCGCTATGTCGGCTCGTGCGACGGCAACATGGAGGAAGGCTCCATGCGTGCGGACGTGAACGTTTCGGTTCGCCGGCCAGGCGACGAGTTCGGCACTCGCACGGAGACCAAGAACGTCAACTCGGTCCGCTTCGTGATGGCCGCGATCGAGCATGAGGCGAACCGCCAGGTCGACGTTCTGGAGAGCGGCGGTGCGATAGTGCAGGAGACCCGCCTGTTCGATCCGGGCACCGGCACCACCCGCTCGATGCGCTCCAAGGAAGATGCGCACGATTATCGTTACTTCCCCGATCCCGACCTGCTCCCGCTGGTGTTGGACGACGCGTTCCTTGAGGATTGCCGCAACTCGCTGCCCGAGCTGCCCGACGCCAAGCGCGCGCGCTACGAGGGCGAGCTAGGGCTTTCCGCCTACAACGCCAGCGTGCTGACCGCCGAAGTCGAGACCGCGCGCTGGTTCGAACGGCTGCTGGGCGAGACCGCCACGGCGCAGGGCAAGCCGCCGGCCGAAGTCGCCAAGCAGGCGGCGAACTGGCTGATCTCCGAGCTGTTCGGCGCGCTCAACAAGCTGGGCAGGAGCCTGGAGGATTCGCCGGTCAGCCCGTCGGCTGGCGCCGAGCTGCTGGCGCTGGTCGGCAAGGGCACGATCTCGGGCTCTATCGCCAAGCAGGTGCTCGAGAAGATGCTCGAAACGGGCGACGGCGCGGCGGCGATCGTCGAGCGCGAAGGGCTCAAGCAGGAATCGGATAGCGGCGCGATCGAGGCGGCGGTCGACAAGATCCTGGCCGACAATGCCGACAAGGTGGAGCAGTACCGCGGCGGCAAGCAGGCGCTGTTCGGGTTCTTCGTGGGGCAGACCATGAAGGCCATGCAGGGCAAGGCGAACCCGCAGGTCGTCAACGAGGTCCTGAAGACCAAGCTGGGCTGAGATATCCGTGTAAGGCGGGGATCGGGGGCTGAGCGCCTCCGATCCGCCCGCTCGTTCAGGCGCTCAGGCGTTCAGGCGTTCAGCGCCTCGCGCTCGGCCTTGAACAGCAAGTGCCCGAGCCAGGCGGAGAGGACGCAGCAGCCGGCGACGACCAGCAGCTGCTTGACCACCGCCATTCCGATCAGGCTGAGAAGCCCGGCCATCGCGGCGCCGAGAACCATCGCGCCGGAGTTGACAATGTTGTTCGCCGCGATCGTGCGCGCGGTCTGCGTCTTGGGCACGAAGGTGGTCAGGAAGGCGTAGAGCGGCACCACGAACATGCCTCCCGCCACTGCGATTCCCAACAAGGTGATGATCAGCGGAACGGCAAGAGGGTGGGCCATGAAAGCGGCGACATCCAGCATCACCGTCTCGTCGGCCACACGCCAGGCGCTGCAGATCGCCTCGAAGGCGACCAGGAACGCGCCCATGCCGATGACCGAAATCGGCGAGTAGCGGGCCGAGACGGTGCCCTTGAGCAGCGCGTTGATGGCGACCGAGCCGATCGCCACGCCGACCGAGAAGATCACCAGGAACAGGCTGGCCACTTCCTTGCTCGCGTGAAGCACGTTCTTGGCGAGCGGGGTAAACTGGACGAACAGGATCGTGCCGATCGACCAGAAGAAGCTGATCGCGATGATCGCCAGGAACAGCCGACGATCGTGCAGGGTGCCGCGAACGAGGTTGTAGGAGGAGCGCAGGATGTTGAAATCGAGCGGTTCGCATTCGCCTTGCGCCGGTGCCGGCGGGATCGCGCGCGACGTGAAGTAGCCGACCACCGCGATCGCGACGACGGCGACCGCTGCCCAGTGCACGCCGATCCATCCGGCGACGATCGTGCCCGCAAGGACGGAGAGGTAAGTGCCGGCCTCGACCAGGCCGGTCCCGGCAAGGACCTCGCCCGGACGCAAGTGCTGCGGCAGGATGGCGTACTTGATCGGACCGAAGAAGGTCGAGTGAACGCCCATCGCGAACAGCGCCACCAGCATCAGCGGGATCGCCAGCGTGGTGACCTCGATCCCGCGCCAGGCCAGCAGCAGGCCGGCGCCGCCCGCCAGCATGATCGCAATCTCGCACGCCTTCACGATACGGATGATGCGGGCCTTGTCGCGCATGTCGGCCAACTGGCCTGACAGGGCGGAAAGCAGGAAGAAGGGCGCCACGAAGATGCCCGACGCTATCGCGCTGAACCACATCTCGGCGCTTTCCGAGTTGTACACGCTGTACACCACGAAGAACACCATGGCGTTCTTGAACAGGTTATCGTTGAACGCACCGAGAATCTGGGTGACGAACAGCGGCAGGAACCTGCGCGCGCGGATCAGGTCAGTCGTCGTAGTCATGTCGGGAAATCGGGCGTCCTCGTTCGCTCGCGCCGGCAGACTTAATGGCACGGGCCAACGGCACAAGCCCTGCTGGGTACTTTATTCCCCGGGCCGGTCGCGGCTATGGGCAAAGCGAATGTGGACTCTGCCGAATCTCCTGACGCTCTCGCGCATCGTCGCGCTGCCCTTGCTCGCCTTCCTGCTGTGGTGGCCCAGGTGGGAGTTCGGCTACGGCCTTGCCTTTGCCTTGTACTGCCTGATGGGCATCACCGACTACTTCGACGGCTACCTTGCCCGGTCGAGCGGCACGGTGTCCAAGCTGGGCGTGTTCCTGGACCCGATCGCGGACAAGATCATGGTGGCCACGGTCATCCTGGTTCTCTCCGCGCAAGGGGTGCTGACCGGACCTTACGTGGGCGACATGCACGTGATCGCGGGGCTGGTCATCCTGGTGCGCGAGATCGCCGTCTCGGGCCTTCGTGAGTTCCTGGGCGGGCTGCAGGTCTCGGTTCCGGTGAGCCGGCTCGCCAAGTGGAAGACGACCTTCCAGCTCATCTGCCTGGGTGCGCTGATCCTTGGCGGGGCGATGCCCTGGTGGAACGTGGAACTGGGCGACCTGACGGTCAACGTGCCGCACACGGTGGGCCTCACCACCCTTTGGGCCGCTGCCGTGCTGACCCTGGTGACGGGCTGGGACTACCTGCGGGTCGGCCTGAAGCACATGGACTGAGCAGACCCCGCCCGGCCTTGGGGCGGGGGGCGCGGCGGAGGCTGTCCTATTTAGGCAGCACTTAGACCCTAAGGGGCGGGGGCCCCAGGGCGCGAGAGTTCCAGCAGACGCGCCCGCGGCGCGCCCGCGAGCGTGCCGGAGAAGCCCTTGGGCAGTACCGCCAGGCGGCCGGCCTCCAGCGTCTCCCGCCGGTCCCCGTCGCGCAGCGTGAGGCTGCCTGAGAGGACCCGGATCAGCGTGTCGGTCGCGCAGACCGTCGCGGCCTGTTCTTCCACATCGTCCACAACCAGCCGGTAGCTGCCATAGCTGCGGGCATGGCGGCCGGCCTCCTGCGGCAGGGCGACCAGAGTGGGCGTGGCCGCGCTGCGCTCTCGCGGGAGCGTGGGATCGAAATAGTCATGCGGGACCACAGCGACCTCAATGAAGCGCCCGTCGGCTGGATCGGCGCGGTAGATCCCCGCCCAGCCGCGCGGGATGAACACTGCCTCGCCTGCGGGTACCGCGAGCTGGGACTGGTCCAGGTCGCTCGTGAGGCGCAAGGTGCCAGCGGCGACGAACACGATCTCGTCGTCCGGCTTGCAGGGCTGGTGAACCGCGTTCGCTTCGATATCGACGATATCGAGCAGGATCTCGCCCGCGTGAGGCATCAGGTGCGTGGAGCCTGCCTGCGGGTTCTCCGCCCAGTCGAACAGCCCGCCGATGTCGCCGGGGGGGTAGGGCTCAAGCCCTTCGCCGCGCAGGGCCTCGGGCGGCACGGCGATCCAGGTCGCGCTCATCGGGGTGCCTTCCGGCCTTTCATCGACAAGCGCCATTCGGGCGGGAACTGGGCGTCATTGTCCTTCACGGCGTTGGCAAGCCCCTTCTCGAAGGTCTCGGCATCGACGCCGATGCCGCCGGCCGCATCCGGGGTGACCATCGGCAGCATCGATTCCAGCCAGCCCGACATGATCGAGCCCATGTACTCGCCTTGCTGCTGCTTGAAGACCTCGAAGAACATCTTCTGCATGACGACGGTGTCGACCGGGCGGTTGCGCGAGCAGGCGAGGGCGTACTTCATCGTCTCCGCCTCGAGCTCGTCGCGCGGGACGACGGAGTTGACGAAGTGCAGTTCCTTCATCTCTTGCGCCGTGAACGGTCGGCCGGTGAAGACCATCTCCATGAAGGGGCGCAGGCCCATCATCAGCGTCCACTGCCACATCCGCGCCGCCCAGCCGACGTAGCGGAAGGCGGAATGGCCGAAGAGGGCGTCGTCCGAGGCGATCACCATGTCGGCGTCGGCACACTGGTAGAAGTGCCAGCCGTAGCAGTAGCCCTTGCACTCGACGATCGAGATCTTCTTGAAGTCCTGCAGGCTGCGCAGACCGGCGTTGGAATTGGCGTAGAGATTGGTGACGTTGGCAAGGTAACGGAACGAGCCCTTGGGCGGGTACTTCACCGTCCCGTCCTCATCCTGCTCGGTCATGCGGAACTCGGGCAGGACCGAATAGTCCGGGTCGTCGTTGAACATGCCGGCCATCTCGGGCAGGTCGGCGCCGCTGCCCAGGTGATCGCCCACGCCGCGCACGATCAGGACCTTCACCTCGTCGTCCACATTGGCGCGCATCACCAGGTCGGCGAAGCGCTGGCGTGCGGCGATGGTGGGCGCGTTCAGCGCATCGGGGCGATCCAGCGTGATCGTGGCGATCCGCGTGTCTGTGTCTTTGTGATAGCGGACGATCTCTTCCGCGCGCGGTCTGGTGGTGCCGTCTTGCGCCATCTGGCTTTGCTCTCCTGCGCGGGGGTGCGCCTTTGACGGCCGGCCTATCGGCAGCCCCGGGCGAACGCCACTGCGGCCCGGGGCAATTCTTGGAACGATCGCCAGTCACGTTCTCGCCGCTCGCCGGGCTTGCACCCCAACCGCCACCGGGCCACACTCCGCCGCAAAAAGCCGCTCCGGCCGCTTTGGCGGACTGGGTGCGCGAGGAGAGAGGACGAACCATGCCCAGCACAGCAACGAGTGCGGCGGCGCGCACCGCTCCCAGCCCGGTCATCCTGGACCCGGCGCGGCCGATCGTGCGCCCCGATCTGATCGAATCGGGCCCCGGCCAGTCGCCCGCCTTCAACCAGCGCTATCGCCGCTCCACGATCCTGGCGACGATCCGGCAGCTATTGTCGGAGGAAGGGCTGGAAGGAGTCACCGTCCGGCGGATCGCCGAACGTTCCGGCCACGCGGTACAGACGATCTACAATCTGGTGGGGCCGCGCGACCTGGCGATTACCGAGGCGATCAGCGAGTATTCGCAATACGTCAACCTGACCGCCGCGCCCGATCCGGGCGATCCCGATGCCCCGGCCGCGATCGTCGGGAGGGAACTGGCCTCGATCCGGATCAATCCCGCGTTCTGCCGCAACGTGTGCCTGATCCTGTTTTCGAACTCGCGTGCGATCTTCTACGATTTCCGCGACCGCCAGGTGAAGGCGCTGCACCGCTTCCTGTTGCAGCAGCAGCGCTCGGGCGTGCTGCGGCGCGAGGTGAACGCGCATGGCCTGGCCGAGCAGATCATGTTGTTCAACGGGGCCCTGATGACCGACTGGGCCGATGGACGCATTCCGTTCGAGGCGATGTGCGAGAAAGTCTACGACGGGTACGAGACGATGATGGTCGGCGCGCTGGTGCGGACCGACTTTCGCGTGGATCGCACCGCAGCCCAGATGGACGAGCCGCACTGGTGCTGAACCTGGCCGGCCCCGCCCCCCGGCGGGGAGGGTGGAACAAGCCGGACCTGTGTTCTCGCCTTGCGACGGGGGTCGATTGAGGGGCGCTCGCGGCGGGTGTTAGGCCCCGGGCATGAGCAGTTTCTATCGATTTGACGGCCGCGTGGCGGTGGTTACCGGGGCGGGCGGCAATCCCAGCCTGGGCCGCGCGCACGCGCTGCTGCTGGCTTCGCGCGGCGCCAGCGTGGTGGTGAACGATATCGGTCGCGATCCCGAGCAGCCGGGCTTGGTAGACAGCGCCTCGGCGCAGGCCGTCGCCGACGAGATCGTCGCGGCCGGGGGCAGGGCAGTCGCCAGCACCGCCTCGGTCGCGAGCGAGGAGGGGGCCGCCGAGATCGTCGCCGCCGCGATCGATGCCTTCGGGCGGCTCGACATCCTGGTGAACAACGCCGGCATTTCCATCACCGCGCCGTTCGACGCGATGACCCCGCGCGACTTCGCCCGGCACATCGAGACCAACCTGATGGGGACGTATCACTGCTGCCGGGCCGCCTGGCCGCACATGAAGGCGCAAGGATACGGGCGGATCGTGAACACGACTTCGGGCGCGATGACCGGCTTTGCCGATCAGGCCGCTTATTCCGCCAGCAAGGGGGGCATCTGGTCGATGAGCAGGGCGCTCGCCGCGGAAGGGATGCGGCACGGGATCCAGGTCAACGCGGTTAGTCCGGGGGCTTTCACGCGCCTGGTCGCCTCGATGATGGACGAGGATTCGCCCATGCTCCAGCACGCGCGCGCCAATTTGCCGGCCGAGCTTTCGTCTCCCGCCCTGGCCTGGCTGTGCCACGAGGCATGCACGGTCACGGGCGAGTGCATCGAATCCGTGGGCGGCGCGGTGCAACGCACGGTGATCGCGCAGACGCCCGGTATCGCCGAGCCTGCGATCACCATCGAGGATGTCGCGGCGCGCTGGGCCGAGATCACTGCGGCCGAGCGTGCCGAGATCGTGGGCCTGGGCCTGCACGACACCAGCACCTGGAAGATCAAGCCTTATCAAGCGGAGCGCGCCCATGTCTGACACCGGAACGCTTTCGCGGGCCATCACCGGCACCGAGACGCGGCTCGATCCCGCGATCCGCAACGATCCGTTTCCCTTCTATGCCGCCCTGCGCACGCAGCGGCCGGTCTATTACGACCCCGGCCTCGATGTCTGGCTGGTGACCCGCTACGAGGATGCGCGTCAGGTTCTGGGCGACAACGAGGCCTTCTCGCTGGAGCACGGCTACCAGGACCGTTACGCCAACGGCCATGTCGAGGAGTTCGCCGCGATCCTCGATGCCGAGGGCGGGGGCTTCATCCGCGATCTCGCGGTGGACCCGCCGGTGCATACGCGCCTGCGGCGGCTGACCGAGAAGGCCTTCACCGCGCACCGGGTGAAGTCGCTGGAGCCGCGCATCCGCCAGATCGTGAGCGACCTGATCGAGCCGCTGGCGGAGCAGGGTCACGGTGACGGCATGAAGGACATCGGTGCGCCGCTGACCGCGCACTTGATCTGTGAACAGCTCGGCCTCGATTTCGCGCAGATCGGCACCGACAAGATCGCCTGGTGGACCACCGCCGTGATCGCGCAGATCGGCCGGATGCAGACGCGCGAGGAGATGGTCGTGAACGCGCGCACGATCTGCGACCTGCAGAACACGATCATCGCCGAGATCGAGGAGCGCCGCCGCAGCCCGCGCGAGGACATGATCTCCGACCTGGTCCTGGCGAAAGTGGATGGCGAGGACGTGCTCAGCCATACCGAACTGATCGCCACGGTGCGCGCCTTCCTTATCGCCGGCAACGACACCACGGCCGCAGGGATCGCCAACCTGCTGCACGTCCTTGCGACCAACCCCGGGCTGGCTGACGCGCTGTTCCCCCAGGTCGACGACGACCGCACGATGAGCCGGTTCGTCGAGGAAGTGCTGCGCCTGCACCCGCCGGTACACGGGCTGTTTCGCACCGCGATGCGCGAGGTGGACATCGGCGGCGCCACGGTGCCGGCGATGGCGCAGATCTGCGTGATGTATGCTTCCGCCAATTACGACGACGCCGCCTTTGCGGAGCCGGAGAAGCTGGACTGGAACCGCCCGAACGTGGGAGCGAACCTGACCTTTGGCGCGGGCATCCACAAGTGCGTGGGGATTGCGCTGGCGCGCATGGAGATGAAGGTCGCCGCGCAGGAGATCGTCCGGCGGTTGACGGACATCAGGCTGGCCGTTCCCGAGAGCGAACTGACCTTCCTGCCGACCCTGGCCACTCACACCTTCACCGCGCTGCCGCTGACCTTCCGGCGACGGGCGGCGTGAGCCCGGCGGGGACCGGAAACCTCTGGGCAATGACGTTGGTACGCCGGGCCATCGCGTTCCAATCCTGCCGGGCGGGCCGATGGCGGCACGCGCGGGCGAGGCATAGGATCGCACCATCATGGTAACTTTCACCAATGCCCGCGTCTTCGATGGCACCGCGCAGCTTGCCGGCACGCGAACTGTCGTGCTGGAGGGCAATCGCATCGTGTCGGTGTCGCCCGGTTCCGGGACGGATGAGGCCACGCTCGGGGCCGCAGGCGGAACGGCGGCCGACGCGATCGACCTGCACGGCATGACGCTGATGCCCGGCCTGATCACCTGCCATTTCCACCCCGATTTCTACAAGTTCACACTGGCGCAGGGACTGGCGGGCGATCCGCTGGGCAAGGAGTTCCCGCCAGGCGTGATGATGGCCATGGCGATCCGTAACGGCGGCGTGCTGCTGGAGAGCGGGTTTACCGGCTATATCGGCGCGAGCTGTTCCAACGATGTCGATGCCCAGCTGAAGATCGCGATCGCCGAGGGCATCGTGCAAGGGCCGCGGCTGCGCGCCTGCTCTCCCCATATCGGCACCACCGGCGACCTCAACGACAGCAAGCTATGGTGGCGCCGCCAGCAGACGCCGGGAACCGACGTGTTCTTCGATGGGCCGGTGGAGATGCGCAAGGCGGTGCGCGAATACACCCGGCGTGGTGCGCAGACGATCAAGATCTTCGCCAGCCGCGGGCACGGCTTTCCCAGCAAGGTGGCGCGCAACATGGACCGCGACGAGATCGCCGCCATCGTCGAGGCCGCGCACGGCCGCGGCGCCAAGGTTCGCGCGCATGTCGCCGACAAGGCGATGATCATGGAATGCATCGAGCTCGGTGTCGACATCCTCGACCATGGCGACGAGATCGACGACGAGGCGATCGCCGCCATGGCGGAGCGCGGCACGTTCTGGGTGCCGAGCCTGGTCTATCCCAAGTGCCTGCTTCAGCTGGGCTGGGGCGATGCCGAGATGCAGCGGCTCTACGACCATGTGCGCGCCATCCTGCCGCGCGCGCAGGCGGCCGGTGTGCGGATCCTGGTGGGCGACGATTACTCGGGCGTGTTCCGGGACGTGATCCCCGATGATCCGCTGGACCACCAGGTCGGCACTTACGGGCGCGAGTTCGCGTACTACGCGGATATTCCGGGGCTCACCGCAGAGCAGGTGCTCGCCTGGGGCACGGCGAATGCGGGCGCGGCGATGCTCGATGGCGAGGATCGCGTTGGCGTGGTCGCCGAAGGCGCCCTGGCGGACCTTATCGTGATCGACGGCGATCCGGTGTCGGACCCTACGGTACTCGCACGCCCGCAAGAGGCATTGAAGGCCGTCATTCGCGACGGCGCATTCGTCATCGACCGGCTCGACCGCCGGCCAGCCCTGAGAGAAGCCGCCGAATGATTCCCGCAGACCGAAACAAGCAATACATGCAGCTGTGCTGGGTCGTGCCCGACCTGGAGGCGGGGATCGACCGTTGGGTGCGCCAGGCGGGTGCGGGTCCGTTCTTCCTGTTCGAGGACGTGCACTTCGAGGACGGTGTCTATCGCGGCATGCCGTCTGACGTTGCCCCGCACCGCGCTGCCATCGGCCAGCACGGCGACATGCAGATCGAGCTGATCCAGCCCACCGCAGACGTGCCGGGAATATGGGGCGATGTCGTGCCGTTCGGCGGCTTCGGCCTGCACCATACCGGCCTCTACTGCACCGATTATGAGGCGGAAAAGGAGGTCCTTCTGGCGAGCGGCGCCGAGCTGGCGTTCGAGGGGCTGATGATGGGGGCACGCACCTGCTATCTCGACACCGTCTCCACGCTGGGCTTCATGACCGAGCTGATCACCGCCAATCCGGTGGCCGAACAGGTCTTCGCGATGTTCCGCGATGCCGCGCAAGGGTGGGACGGCAGCGACCCGATCCGGAGTCTCGGGTGATGGCAGGGGCGATGGCAGGGGTGATGGCGCCGGTGCTGCCTGAAGCTTTCGCCGACCTGGAGCGGTTCGTGCCCGAATGGGTCCAGCCCGATGCCGAGCATCGGATGGCTAAGCGCCTTTCCACTGACATGGCGGCGATCAAGGACTTCTACGCGGCGATGCTGGACCGGGGCGAGGCGGTGCTGGCCTGGCTGCGCGGCTATGCGCTGGGCGAACTGCCGCCCGAGGGGGAAAACCTCCTGCGGCTGATGCTGATGCTCGCCGAAGTGGCCCCGGCAGTCGAGTGGTACGACAACCAGCGCGTCTACGACGGCTTCCCGGTCGAGCGGCTGCGATACCTGCACCAGATATCCGACACCGCCGCGCAAGTCTGAGGGAGATCGGCCATGAACGAGATGAGCAAGCCTCCCGTCCCCGGCATCGGCATCACTGCCAAGTATCCCGAGGTCGGCACAGGCCCGGTCGATACCGCGATCTATCACGACCCCGCGATCTACGAGAAGGAGATGGCGGCGATCTTCCGCCGGTCGTGGTTCATGATCGGCCGGGTCGAGCAAGTGGCCCAGCCCGGCGATTTCTTCACGTTCTACATGCCGACCTTCCGCCAGGAGGTGCTGGTCTGCCGCGATCGCAATGGCGAGGTGCGGGCATTCCACAATGTCTGCACCCATCGCGGCAATGTGGTGGAGCATCGGCGCGAGGGGCATTCGAACGGGCTGTTCACCTGCCGCTTCCATGGCTGGTCGTTCGACCTTCAGGGCAATCTGAAGGGCCTCCGCGACGAGGAAGGTTTCTTCGGGCTCGACAAGACGTGCCTGGGGCTGAAGCCGATCCCGATGGGGCTGTGGCAGGGCTTCATCTGGGTCTGCCCGGAGGATGAGCCGCACCAGAGCCTGGAGGAGTTCCTGGGCGATCAGGGCCGGGACACCGCCGGTTATCCCTGGGGTGCCTGCACCCAGTTCTACCAGACCGAGGCCGAAGTCGCCTGCAACTGGAAGCTGGTGAACGACAGCCCGGCGGAAGTCTATCACATCCCGGTGCTGCACCCGAACTCGGCAGCGCCGACGATGATGGCATCGGGCAATGTCATGGGCCGTCTGCTCGACGTCGAGGTGCGCGGCAATCATCGCACCAATTCGCATTACAGCGTGATGGGCGAGCCCAAGCCGGTGCAGAAGCTGGCCTATTACCATGCCGCCGCCGCCCAGAACGTGGTGCGCGACGATCTGGAATACGAGATGCCGGTGGGGATCAACGCCACCCGGTCGCCGTTCTGGACGGTCGACCTGATCATGTTCTTCCCGACGCTGGCCTTCACGCTTTCGGCGGGAATGTACACCGCGCACCAGGTCTGGCCGCTGGGGCCCAACAAGTCGATCTACCATCAGCGCGTGTTCGTGCGCCCGGCCACCACCGCTGCGGAGCGGTTCGGCCAGGAGAACACGATGGTGGAATATCGCGACATCGTGATGGAGGACTTCTCCACGCTCGAGCGGATCCAGCGGGCGCTGGATTCCGGGCAGATCCGCGAGTTCCACTATCACGATCACGAGTTCGCGCTGCGTCACCAGCATCACGTCGTTAGCCAAACCCTCGCGGCCTATGACCGCGAGCAGGCCGGAGAGATCTAGATTATGGCCACCGCTCAAGACACCGCGGGCGCGGCTGTCGCCCCGTGCCGGACGATCACGCCGGAGGAAGTCAGTCATTACCAGGAAAAGGGCTGGGTGCTGCTGAAGCGCTTCATCAGCCCCGAACAGATCGCCGTGCTGCTGAAGAAGGCGCAAGGGATCATGGGCGAGGACGGCGACAGCAACCCGCCTTACGGGATCGACCAGCCGTACTTCAACGCGCAGGCGGCGAGCGGCCATGCCGACCCGGCGGTGCGGCCGATGCTGGAGGGGATCGGCCGCGCGGCCAAGGCGCTGATGGCGCGCAAGGCCGATGTGCCGGTGCGGCTGTTCAACGATTTCTTCGCGCCCAAGCTGCCCGCCGCGAAGAAGACCCGCAACCAGGGCAACGGCGCCACCAGCTTCCACCAGGACTACATCACCTTCGCGGTGGACCGCACCGGCGGGATGACCTTCTGGATCCCGCTGGAAAGCTATGGGCCTCAGGCGGGGACGATGTCGTTCATCGAAGGCTCTCACAAGCTGGGCGTGCTGGGCAATTACACCAGCTACGACGGCAAGGATATCCGCGAGGTGTGGCCCGAGCTGGACGCGCTGCCCATGACCGAGCAAGTGACTTACGAGCTGGGCGACGTGACGGTGCATAGCCACCTGACCGTGCATGGCGCGGGCACCAATGGGCTCGACAAGCCGCGCTGGGCTTACCTGGTGTTGCCGCAGCCCGCCGATGCCCGGTGGAACGGGGCCCCGCCGGAAGCCTTCGTGCCCGAAGCGCACGGGATGACGGCTTACGGCAAGTTCCCCGACGACGCCTTCCCGATCATCGCGAAGTGACGGCGATGGGCAAGGTGGCATTCGTTACCGGCGCCGGGTCGGGCATTGGCCGGGCGACGGCGCAGGCATTCGTCGAGGCAGGCTATGGCGTTGCCCTGGCCGATCGCGATGCCGCGGCCGGCGCGCGGGCACAGAGCGAGCTTTCCGCGATCGGCGAGGCGCGCTTCTTCCAGACCGACGTGACTGACGACGCATCCGTGGCGGCGGCGGTGGCGGGCACGCTCGAAGCGTTCGGCCGGCTCGATGCCGCCTTCAACGCGGCCGGGATCGATGGCGAGCATGGCAAGCGCACGCATGAAGGGACGCTGGAGAACTGGCACCGCGTGCTCGCGGTGGACCTGACCGGGACGTATCACTGTTTGCGCCATCAGATCCCGGCGATGCAGCGGACCGGCGGCGGCGCCATCGTCAACTGCGCCTCGGTGGCAGGGGTGCTGGGGGCCGCGACGTTCTCCGCTTACGTCGCGGCCAAGCATGGGGTCGTCGGCCTCACGCGCACGGCGGCGCTGGAATATGCGCGCGAGGGGATCACGGTGAACGCGATCTGCCCGGGCACGATCAACACCGCGATGAACCAGGCCCTGCCGCGCGACCTGCTTGACGGGCTGCTGGCGGCCAGCCCGGCGGGGCGGCTGGGCGAGCCTTCGGAGATCGCCGCGACCGTGCTGTTCCTGTGCAGCGAGGGCGCCAGGTTCCTGAACGGCCAGGCGATACCGGTGGACGGCGGCTGGACCACACAATGAACGGGAGAGAACAGATGAAGCGCATTCCGGCGGTAGACCCGGCCGATTTCACCGAGGAGCAGAAGCGCCTGGTGGGCGAGTGGACGCACCTGGAATTCAGCCGCGTGCTGATCAACAGCCCGCGCATGTACGGCACTTTCGTGCCCTGGCTGCGCGAGCTGATCGCGGAAACGACGCTGCCGGCGCGCGATCGCCAGATCGTGTGCCTGCGGGTGCTGGAGCTGTGCGGCGATGTCTACGAGAAGACGCACCATATCGTGATCTCGCGCAAGTGCGGCTTGCGCGACGACGAGATCGAGGCCTTCATCACCGGCGAGGGGGCGGCGCTGACGGAGGACGATCGCGACGTGCTGGCCGCCTGTGCCGAGCTGTACGAGGACCAGCGGATCTCGGACGAGACCTGGGCCCGCCTGGGCCGCCGCTATTCGCGTGAACAGTTGATGGAGATCGTGTTCCTGGCCGGCTGCTACCAGACCATGGGGATGCTCACGAAGAGCTTCGACATCGCGTTGGAGCCGGACCTCGAAAGCTTCAACGCCCTGCGCAGCTACGCCGCCTGATCGCGCGGGCAGCCGGCTCTCTCCTTCGGGGGAGGGCCGGTCCTGGCCGGAGTCCAACGAGCATAAGTGAACGCCCGCTGGCGAATGCGGGATAACGCCTGGGTGGAAGACGGCGGACGTTGCGGCCGGCACTGCCTGGCACGACAGGATTGGCACGCGTTTCCATCTTGCGACTGGCCGGTGGAGGAAGAGCGCAAAG
>Ga0233380_1000850_pt1 | contig 14848 bp, 14 predicted proteins | sample ElkDunMinimDraft_9_FD_191541 | JGI IMG/M metagenome (GOLD analysis project Ga0233380, IMG submission 191541) | Fecal eukaryotic communites from dung pellets of Tule Elk in California, USA - Elk Dung F36 | ecosystem: Host-associated > Mammals > Digestive system > Large intestine > Fecal | place... | reverse complement strand
GTCGAGAGAGCTCGGAGCGACCCCCTTCGCGACCAGCGCGGAGCCGAGCGCCGCGACCATCGCCCCGTTGTCGGTGCACAGCGCCGGCGGCGGGATGCGGACGTCGATCCCCGCCTCGCCGGCGCGTTCGAGAACGAACTTGCGCAGCCGCTGGTTCGCGGCGACCCCGCCCCCGAGGACGAGGTGCTCGGCGCCGTGGTCGAGGCACGCGCGGACGGTCTTGGCCGACAGCACGTCGCACACCGCGTCCTGGAACGACGCGGCCACATCGGGCACCGAGATCGCGCGCCCCATCCGCTCCTCGTGCTCCACGTGGCGTGCGACAGCGCTCTTGAGACCCGAGAACGAGAAGTCGTACCGGTGCTTCGCCATGTCCCGCGCCGCAGTCAGACCCCGCGGGAAGGCGATCGCCTTCGGGTCTCCCTCGCGGGCGGCCTTGTCGATCTGGGGACCTCCCGGGTACGGAAGGCCGAGCAGCCGGGCGACCTTGTCGAAGGCCTCCCCCGCCGCGTCGTCGATCGTCTCGCCGAGCATCCGGACCGAACGTGTGACATCGTCGACGAGCAGCAGGTTGGTGTGGCCGCCGGAGACGAGCAGCGCGGCGCTCGGCTCGGGGAGCTCGCCGTGCTCGAGGCGGTCCACGCACACGTGTGCCACCAGGTGGTTGATGCCGTACAACGGCTTGTCGTACGCGAGCGCAAGCGCCTTGGCGGCGGCGATCCCGACCAGCAGCGCGCCGGTCAGCCCGGGTCCGCTGGTGACCGCGATGGCGTCGACGTCGGCGACCGAGACACCCGCGTCGGCCTGAGCCTTCTCGAGCATCGGGACGAACGCCTCGAGGTGCGCGCGGCTCGCGACCTCCGGGACGACGCCGCCGAAGCGGACGTGCTCCTCGACGCTGGACGCGACCGCGTTGGCGAGGAGCTCGGTGCCCCGGACGATCCCGACACCGGTCTCGTCACAGGACGACTCGATCCCCAGGACCAGGGGGGCATCGGCGTGGGTCGCAGCAGTGCTCACCCCTCCATGGTGCCAGGGTGGGCTCATGACCCGTACGGACACTCCATCGGCCCCCGACGAGCGCACGACCGCGCTCACCCTCCTCCGCTACGTCAGGGAGACCGCGCTCGAGAAGGCCGAGGGCCTCCCCGACGATCTCGCGCACGCGACACCGCTGCCGACCTCGCCGCTGATGTCGGTCGCCAGCATCGTGCACCACCTGCGCTGGAACGAGCACTACTGGTTCGAGGTCGTCATCGCCGGCGGCGAGGACCGCGCGCCGTGGTCGGACGAGCACCCCGACGGCGAGTTCGAGATCGCCGCGCAGATGACGCTCGACGAGATCCTCACCGGGTACCGCCAGCAGATCACCGCCTGCGACGCCGTCCTCGCCGAGCTCGACCTCGATGCTGTGGCGGCGCGCACGCTGAACGACTTCCGGCCGAACGTCCGCTGGGTGGTCGCGCACCTCATCGAGGAGACCGGTCGGCACAACGGCCACCTCGACATCCTGCGGGAGCTCGCCGACGGGGAGGTGGGCGACTGATGCGCGTACGTCCGCTCGGCCGTAGCGGCCTGATGGTGTCGGTGCTCGGGATCGGGTGCAACGCCTTCGGCTCGCGCGTCGACGAGGCCCGGACGAAGGACGTCGTCCACGCCGCGCTCGACGCCGGGGTCACGCTGTTCGACACCGCCGACACGTACGGCAGGGGCGCCAGCGAGGTGCTCCTCGGCCGTGCGCTCGGAGCTCGGCGCGGCGACGTCGTGCTGGCGACCAAGGGCGGCATGGACATGGGCGGGGCCAACGGCCCGGACTGGGGAGCCCGCGCATCGCGCCGCTACCTGCGTCGGGCTCTCGAGGCCAGCCTCACCCGTCTCGGCACGGACTACGTCGACCTCTACCAGCTGCACACGCCCGACCACGTCACGCCGGTCGAGGAGACGCTCAGCGTGATGGACGACTTCGTCCGGGAGGGCAAGGTCCGCTACGCCGGCTGCTCGAACTTCACCGCCTGGGAGCTCGTGGACGCCGACTGGACCGCGCGTACGTCGGGAACCACCGCGTTCGTGTCCGCCCAGAACGAGTACTCGCTCTACAACCGTGCCGCCGAGGCCGAGCTCGTCCCGGCGTGCGAGGCGCTCGGCGTCGGGCTGCTCCCGTACTTCCCCCTCGCGTACGGGCTGCTCACCGGCAAGTACGCACGCGGCGAGGCCGCACCGGAAGGGACGAGACTGGCCGCGGACAGCCAGGCGGCGCGGCTCGCCGGTGCCGACTGGGACCGCATCGAGGCGCTGGAGGCGTACGCCACCGAACGTGGCCGCACGATGCTCGAGGTGGCGATCGGCGGTCTGGCCGCCGAGCCCGCGGTCGCCAGCGTCATCGCCGGCGTCACACGGGCCGAGCAGGTCGACGCGAACGTCGCTGCGCTCGAGTGGGAGCCGACCGAGGACGACCTCGAGGCGCTGGACGCCCTCCGGCCGGCAGCGAGCGGGTCGTACACGACCTTCGCACCGCGCCGCCGCTGACGCCACGACGACCGGCCCGCCCGGCGACCGACGTGTGCGTACGTCGTCGGGCGGGCACGGCCGCCGCCGAGGTCAGGCGCCCTCGGCCTTGGCGGCCTTGCGAGCTGCACGGGCCGCGCGCTCGTCGACGTCGAGCTGAGCCGCCTCCTCGAGCGTGGGCGCGGTGCCACCGAGACGAGCGGGCGCCCACCACTGCCCCTCGAGCGGATCGGGGTACGCCGCGACCGCGTCGCTGAGCAGGCTCTGGAGCGCGGCGCGCAGCTGCTCGGTGTCGGCGACGGGATCATCGCCGGTCGGGTGCAGCGGCTCGCCGACACGGATCTCGATGGGGAGGCCGCGCGGGAGCGAGAGCTTGTGCCCCTTCGTCATGATCCGCTGCGTCCCGAACAGCGCCACCGGGATCAGCGGGACGCCGGCCAGCGAGGCGATGCGCGGCGCACCCGACTTCACCTCTTTGATCTCGAAGGAGCGGCTGATCGTGGCCTCCGGGAAGATGCCGACGATCTCTCCGCGGCGGCAGTAGTCGACCGCGGCGTCCAGCGACTCGGCACCGGACGCCCGGTCGACGGGGATGTGGTGCATGGTGCGGAGCACGCGGCCGCCGACCGGATGGTCGAACGCCTCCTTCTTGGCCATGAACCGCACGAGGCGGCCCTGTCGCTCAGCCGGAAAGCCGGCGAGGACGAAGTCCGCGAAGCCGATGTGGTTCGACGCGAGGACCGCACCGCCCTCGCGAGGGATGTTCTCGATGCCGGTCATACGGATCTTCCAGCCGCGGAGCCGGAAGAGGGTCTTGGCCGTCGCGATGATCGGCGGATAGGTGAGGTCACGCATCTGACAACCCTATCGAACCTACGGTCGCGTAGGTTCAGCCCATCGGGCGCTCCCCTGGAGTCAGCGACCCTCGGCGTACGCGTCGATCTCGACCTCGACGAGGTGGTCGGGGTGCATCAGCCGGTTGACCTCCAGCATCGAGGCCGCTGGCGGTGTCGCTCCGAACAGCTCACGGTGAGCCCGGCCGACCTCGTCGGCGTCGGTGATGTCGATGACGTACATGCGCGTCCGGACCACGTGCTGCGAGTCCAGGCCGCACCGCCGCAACGCGTCCATCGCGATCCCGAAGGCGACCATCGTCTGGACGTACGGGTCGCCCACGCCGATGACCGTGCCGTTGACGGTGGCGGTGGTGCCCGCGATCGCGACGTGCGGGCCGTACGCGACCGCACGCGCGTAGCCGTACTTGTCCTCCCACGGCGTTCCCGACGCCACCCGGTACATCAGTCGTCCCTCCGGGTCGCCACGACACGCTCCATCACGACAGCGTCTGCGCCCGACCGGTAGTAGTGGCGCCGCGTCGCGATCGCGTCGAAGCCTACCGCCTCGTAGCACGCGATCGCCGGGGCGTTGTCCGACGCGACCTCGAGCAGCACGCGGTCCGCTCCGCGCCGTACGGACTCGTCGAGCAGTGCCGCGAGCATCTGCCGTCCGACCCCGCGCCGGCGTGCGCGTCGGACGACCGCGATCCGCGCGACGTCGGCGGTCTCGCCGGCGACCATGAGGCTGGCGTAGCCGACGACACCGGCGTCGTCCTCGGCGACGACGACGTGGCGGCTCCGCCCGGCGACCTCGTCGGCCACCTGGTCGCGCGACCACGCGTCGGCACCGAATGCCTCCCGCTCCAACGACGTCAGCGTCTCGACGTCGTCGGGTCCGCCCGAGCGGATCACGCCGAGGCGCGCTTGCGTGCGGCGGCGGGGGTGGCGTCGGGTCGTCTCAGGTAGAGCGGCTCCGTCCCGATCTCGACCGCGGTCCCCGAGGAGACCATCGACGCGAGCACACCGGCGTCGGGATCGGTCGGGCCGTCGACCCGGTGAAGGACGTCGGCGTACAGCTCGGCGCCGCGTCCGACGACCGGCATCGAGGCAGGGAGACGCACGGCGAGGTCGGCGGGACGCAGGACGTCCGGGTCACCGACGCGCTCGCCGCTGGGCGTGTACTCGGCCCAGTAGACCTCCTTGCGCCGCGCGTCGGTCGCCACGACGAACGCCTCGTCGACCGCGCCCTCGGCGACGGCCTGGCACGCGATCACGTCGAGCGAGCACACGCCGTGCAGCCGCGCGCCCAGCGACACCGCCAGCGTCCTCGCGGTCACGACCCCCACGCGCAGACCGGTGAACGGGCCGGGGCCGACACCGACCGCGACGTCGGTGACGTCGCGGCGATCGGCGCCCGCGGTGGCCAGCACCTCCGCGACGGCCGGGGCGAGCAGCTCGCCGTGGCTCATCGCTCCGGGACGCGACACGGCCGCGAGCACGGCGGACCCGTCGTGCAGCGCGACAGAGGTCGCCGGGGCAGCGGTGTCGAGGGCAAGGATCAGCATCGAGGCAAGGGTACGCCCTGCGCGCAGCGGCTCACAGGAGCGTCGCGTCGGCTGGACCCGTACGTCAGGCCGACGCCTCGCCCATCCCGCGTGCCCGCACGGAGTGGGTGATCGCGTCGGCCTCGAGCAGCGTGGAACGCAGCGGGACACGGGCCCAGCGTGCGCCGTGCGGCTTGACCGTCACGAGCCGTACGTCGTGGTCGGCGGCGTCGTCACGCTCGGGGGCCTCCGCTCCGAGCGGGTCGAGCACGGTGGCCGCACGGCGCTCCAGGCGCACCTCGAGCCAGGAGTCGCTGAGGTCCTCCGCCATGCCCTCACCCCACTCGACGACCGTCACCGACTCCTCGGCCGTCGTGTCGAGGTCGAGGTCGTCGAGCTCGAGCGCGCCCCCGAGCCGGTAGGCGTCGACGTGGACCAGCGGCGGACCGTCACCGAGGTTGGGGTGGGTACGTGCGAGGACGAACGTCGGCGACGTGACCGGGCCGCGGACGCCGAGGCCCTCGCCGATCCCTTGCGTCAACGTGGTCTTCCCGGCCCCGAGACCTCCCGACATCACGATGACGTCGCCGGGACGCAGCAGCGTCGCGAGCCGGGCTCCGAAGTCGTGCGCGTCCTCGGGGGTCAGCAGCTCGCGCGCGAGCCACAGGGTCTTGCCGAACTCGAGCGTCGTCCCGTCACGGCGTACGGGGAAGTACCGCCGCCTCGTCCAGAACGTCACGTTCTCCGGGAGCTCTTCGCGGACATCGAGCCAGACGCCGTCCAGCCCGCGTTCCTCCGCGGTGTCCTCGGCGACACCGACCATCGCCGAGGCGACGCCGCGGTCCTGGTGGTCGGGATCGACCGAGACCCTCCGGAACCCGAGCAGACCGGGACGGGACACGTCGTAGAGCATCGCCCCGATCGGGTTGCCGCGGCGCTCGACGAGCAGCCCGCCCGCCTCCTCGAGGGCAGCCCGCACCGACTCGACCGTCTCCGTCATCGCCGTCGACGGCGGGTCGAGCGTCGGGCGGGCGCCGAACGAACGGCGGATCACCGAGAGGACGTCCGCGGCACGGTCCGGCGTGGCATCGAAGACGTTGAGGGCGTGGAAGTTCGGGTACGTCGTGCCGTTCACGCCGCTCCCCCTCCGGATGCTCCCGCCTGCCCGACCGCCGTGGCGCGTGGCGCGGTCTCCCAGAGCTTCTCGATCACGGCGGTGACGTCGTCGTGGCGTTCCAGCATCATCATGTGTCCTGCTCCTTCGAGGACGAGCAGGTCCGACCCGTCGATCAGCTCGGCGAGCCTGCGCGAGTGCCGCATCGGCGTGAGCTTGTCCTTGGTGCCGCCCATGACGACGGTGGGGGTCCCGAGCAGCACCGGGAGTGCGTCGTACAGGTCGAGGTCGACGAAGTTGCTCGCGAAGTCCCAGAGCGCCTTCGACCGTGACCGCGCGATCATCTCGTCCGTCATGTCGGCGTACTTGGCCGGCGAGTCCGGACCCACGGCGAACGCTCGCGTGACGGGGTAGGAGTCGAGGCGGCGCGCCTGGGCGAGCAGCGGTCCGAAGCGCGGCAGCCACGGCTGCAGGCGCGCGAGCGGGTCGGTGGGCCGGAGCAGGTCGCCGGCGCTGGTGCCCATGAGGACGACACCGGCGACGCGGTCGCGGACGACGTCGCCGTACTGCGCGGCGAACGACATCACGGTCATCGCGCCCATCGAGTGACCGACGAGGATCAGCGGACCGGTCGGTGCGACGGCGTCGACGACCGACTTCAGGTCGTCGCCGAGCTGGTCGAGCGTGCACGTCTCCGGGGTGGCGTCACCGGAGCTGCCGTGCTCACGCTGGTCGTAGAAGACCATCCTGGCTCGCCCTCGCAGCGCCGCACGCTGGTAGTGCCAGCAGTCGAGGTCGAGCACCCACCCGTGGGCGAACACGATCGTCGGCGCGCCGGCCCGGGCGTACGACTCGGGGTCGTCCGGCTCCTCGACCTCCACGTGGAGCGGGACTCCGTCGGTCGCCTCCACGACAACCGGTGGCACGTGCAGCGTGCCGAACTCCATCGCGTCGCCGCGCTTGGCCCGGCGCCGGGACCGCCTGCGGTCGGTGGCTCCACGCGCTGCCGCGGCAGTGGCGCCGGCGACTGCGAGGGTGCCTGCGGTGACGGCCGCGTACGTCCCCAGCCTGCGCCAGTCCATCGTGCCTCCTGTCAGCCCCCGCTGCCCGTGATCGTGGGGATCGCACCCGCATGGCGGCGGGCGATCCTGCCTCCCAGCCTAGTGAGGACCTCGTAGCCGATCGTCGAGGCGGCCTCCGCCCAGTCCTCCGCGACCGGCTCACCGCGGTGGCCGGGACCGAACAGGACCACCTCGTCGCCGCGCCGGGCGGGAGTGTCCCCGAGGTCGAGGACGACCTGGTCCATGCACACGCGGCCGGCCACCGGCACGAGCACACCGTTGACGAGCGCCGATGCCCGGTTGGACGCGGCACGCAGCAGCCCGTCCCCGTACCCGACCGGGATGAGGCCGAGCGTCGTCTCACGTCTGGTCACGTACGTGTGGCCGTACGACACCCCGGTGCCGGCCGGCACCCGGCGCACGAGTGCCAGCGCCGTGCGCAGCGTCATCACCGGCGTGAGCCCGAGCTCCGCCGACGTGCCGACGGCGGGGCCGGGACTCAGCCCGTACGAGGCGATGCCGACCCGGACCATGTCGAGGTGCGCGCTGGGTCGGGTGAGCGCTGCGGCGGAGTTGGCGAGGTGGCGCAGCGGGGCCTGCGCACCGAAGGACGCAAGCTCGGCGACAGCGTCCGCGAAGGCGTGCTCCTGCGCACCGTTGACAGGGCTCGCGGGCTCGTCGGCGCAGGCGAAGTGCGAGAAGATCCCGGCGATCTCGATCCGGCCCGCGCGCTGGGCGGTCGCGGCAGCCTCCAGCAACGCGGTCAGCTCGGCACCGCGGACGCCGCCGCGCGCCATGCCGGTGTCGACCTTGAGGTGGACTCGCGGCCGTGCAGCGGATCCGGACCCGATGACGGCGTCCAGCTGCTCGACCGACCCCGCCGCCACGTCGACGTCCGCGTCGACGGCCGGAGCAAGATCGGCGTCGGCCGGGTTGAGCCATGCCAGCACGGGACCGCGGTCACCGGCGCGGCGGAGGTCTCGGGCCTCCTCCAGGGTGGCGACACCGAGCCACTCGGCGCCGGCCTCGCGGGCGGCCGCGGCGATCTCGACGGCGCCGTGCCCGTACGCGTCGGCCTTGACCACCGCCATCTGCGCAGCGGTGGGCGCCACCTCGCGAAGACGCGCGAGGTTCGCGCGGTAGGCGTCGAGGTCGACGACGGCCTCGGCAGGAGCGCTCATCGATCCCTCCAGTCCCTGAGGTGCGACTCGTCGAGCGTCCCGTTGTGCCATGCGCCGATCACGGCGGGGACCGCGTCGGCGACCCGTCCGGCGGTGAGCGGACCACCGCCCGAGGCCGCCACGGCCGCCGCGCCGTGCACGAACGCGGCGAGCGAGCCCGCGTCGCGGGGATGGGCGCCGGCGGCGAGGAACGACCCCGCGAGCCCGGCCAGGACGTCACCGGCGCCTGCAGTGGCGAGCCACGGCGTGCCGGTGAGGTTCACCCGTGTCGGTGCGCCCGGGTGCACGACGAGGGTGCGGACGCCCTTCAGCAGCACGGTCGTCTCCCAGCGTTCGGCGGCGCGGGTGGCGTGCCCGAGCGGGTCGGCCTCGACGTCGTCGCGCGAGACGTCGAGCATCCGCGCGAGCTCGCCGGCGTGCGGGGTCAGCAGAGCGGGGACGGGGAGCCGTTCAGGGAGGTGGGTGAGCGCGTCGGCGTCCACGACGACAGGAACCTCGTCCTCGAGCGCCATGTGCAGGCGTGCCGCCGCATCGTCACCACCCCCCGAGCCGACGACCCACGCCTGGACGCGACCCCGTTCCCCGGGGTCGGTGTGCGCCACCACCTCGGGGCACCGGTCGACGATCCGTGCGGCGAGTGCGGGCTCACCGACGAAGCGGACCATCCCGGCGACCCCCGCCTGGGCTCCACGCACGCACAGCTGGGCAGCTCCGGCGTAGGCGGCGGACCCGGTGGCGACACCGACGACGCCACGCGTGTACTTCTGCGTGGGGTGCGCGCCGCGTGCGTCCAGCGTCGACCGAAGGACCGCCTGGAGCAGTCGGTTGTCGGCTGCGGTCAGCGCCTCCACCGACGGCGGCGGAAGGAACGGCCCGAGCCCGATGTCGACCACCCGCGGCAGCGCGCCGCGTACGGCCTGCGACGCGGCAGGGTCGACGAGCAGCGCGTTCTTGTACGTGCCGAAGGTGCACGTCGCGTCGGCCGGGAGGTACGAGGCGGGAAGGGTCGCACGGTCGACGTCGACGCCGCTGGGGACGTCGACGGCGATCACGAACGGGCGCTCGGCGGCGATGACGTCGGCCCACGCGTCGGCCGGTGCTCGCAGTCCCGGTGATCCGCCGATGCCGACGATGCCGTCCACGACCACAGGGAACCCACGGGGCGAGTCGACGAACCTGCAGCCTGCGGCCTGGGCCGCCTCCGCGCCGGGCCCGTGCACCCGTGCAGGGTCGACGGGTGCCACCGCGACGAAGCGCTCGCGCGCCAGCTCCGCGGCCGCGAAGAGGGCGTCTCCGCCGTTGTCGCCGGTCCCGACGAGGAAGACCACAGGCGATGCGCCCGGGACGACCTCGCGGACGTACGCAGCGAGCCCCGCGGCGGCCCAGCGCATGAGGGAGCCCGGAGGGACCTGCGCCATGAGCGCCGCCTCGGCGGCACGGACGTCGGCGACGGTGTGCGCATAAAGCATGTCAGCACTCTCCCACGGTGGGACCCGCGACGACCGCGACGGCCGTCGCCCCTGCTACTCGACCGTGACGGACTTCGCGAGGTTTCGCGGCTGGTCGACGTCGTGCCCGAGCACCGAGGCCAGCTCGGCGGCGAAGATCTGCAGCGGGACGGTCGCCAGGACGGGCTGCAGGAGCGTCGGCGCCTTCGGGAGCCGGATCACGACGTCGGCGAACGGGTCGACCGAGGTGTCCCCCTCCTCCACGAGGACGACGGTGCGGGCGCCCCGCGCCCGGATCTCCTGGATGTTGCTGATGACCTTCTCGTGGAGCTGGTCGCGGCCCTTGGGTGGGACGACGACGAAGACGGGGAGGCCGGGCTCGATGACGGCGATCGGACCGTGCTTGAGCTCGCCGGCCGCGAACCCCTCGGCGTGGAGGTACGCGAGCTCCTTGAGCTTGAGCGCACCCTCGAGCGCGACGGGGTAGCCGACGTGGCGGCCGAGGAAGAGGAACGTCCGGTGCTCGGCGAGCTCACGCGCGAGCGAACGGATCTCGTCACCGCGGTCGAGGATCTCCTGGACGCCCGCAGGGAGCTTCTCGAGCTCGGCGACGGTCGAGGCGACCTCGTCGCCGTACTTCGTCCCGCGGACCTGCGAGAGATAGAGCCCGAGGACGTAGCAGGCGACGAGCTGGGTCAGGAAGCCCTTGGTCGAGGCGACGGCGATCTCCGGTCCGGCGTGGGTGTAGAGCACGGCGTCGGACTCGCGCGGGATCGTGGAACCGTTGGTGTTGCAGATCGCGAGCACCTTGGAGCCCTGCTGGCGGGCGTGACGGATGGCCTGCAGCGTGTCAGCGGTCTCGCCCGACTGGCTGATCGCGACCACCAGCGTCGAGCGGCCGACGATCGGGTCCCGGTAGCGGAACTCCGAGGCCAGCTCCACCTCGCACGGGATGCGCGTCCAGTGCTCGATGGCGTACTTCGCGACCATGCCGGCGTACGAGGCCGTGCCGCACCCGATGATGACGATCTTGTCGATCGCACGCAGCTCGTCGTCGGACAGCCGCATCTCGTCGAGCACAAGTCGGCCCTGCGCGTCGTGGCGCCCGAGGAGGGTGTCGGCGACGGCGTGCGGCTGCTCCTCGATCTCCTTGAGCATGAACCACTCGTAGCCGCCCTTTTCGGCGGCCGAGGCGTCCCAGTCGACGTGGTACTCGGTGACCGCGGAGGGCTGGCCGTCGAAGTCGATCACGTCGATGCCGTCGCGCGTGATGGTGACGACCTGGTCCTGGCCGAGCTCGACGGCGGAGCGGGTGTACTGGATGAAGGCCGACACGTCGGAGGCGAGGAAGTTCTCTCCCTCACCGCGGCCGGCGACGAGCGGGGAGTTGCGGCGCGCCCCGACGACCCGGCCGGGGTCCTCGCCGTCCGCGACGACGAGCGTGAAGGCGCCCTTGAGCCGGCGACACACGCGACGTACCGCCTCGGTCAGGTCGGGCGCGTCGCCCTGCAGCTCACGGTCCACCAGGTGAGTGACGGTCTCGGTGTCGGTGTCGGAAGAGAACTCGAAGCCCTCGGCCTCGAGCTCGGCACGCAGGTCGGCGAAGTTCTCGATGATGCCGTTGTGGACCACGGCGACGCGGCGGTCGGCGGAGACGTGCGGGTGGGCGTTGCGGTCGCTCGGCGGGCCGTGCGTCGCCCAGCGGGTGTGGCCGATGCCGGTGGTCGACGCGGGGAGGGGACTCTCGGCAAGCTCCTTGTCCAGGTTGGCAAGCTTGCCGACCTTCTTGGCGGAGGCGATCGAGCCGTCCACGACGAGCGCCACACCGGTGGAGTCGTAGCCCCGGTACTCCAGTCGTCGCAACCCTCCCAGCACGACGTCCAGGGCAGAGCGTTCTCCGACGTAACCCACGATTCCACACATGATCTCTAGGGTACCGACAGCCCTCGCGGAGCCGACGGCAACAATGGGCATCATGTCGGTCACGCAGCCGGGCTCCAGCGACACCTCGCCGTATGTCGAGCTCGAACGACGCGCCTGGGCGGATCTCGCCGGGGACGCGCCCCAGCCGCTCACCCAGACGGAGATCGACAAGGTGCGAGGGCTCGGTGACGAGCTCGACCTCGAGGAGGTCCGCCAGGTCTACGTGCCGCTCGCCCGCCTGATCTCGATGCGGGTGCGCTACGCGGGCGAGCTCTACCGCTCCACCGAGGCGTTCCTGCGCCGTCCCCAGCCTCAGCGGACGCCGTACGTCATCGGGATCGCGGGCTCCGTCGCGGTCGGCAAGTCGACCACAGCACGGCTCCTGCGCGAGCTCCTCGCCAAGGACGACGCGCACAGCAACGTGTCGCTCGTGACGACCGACGGCTTCCTGCTCCCCAACGCCGAGCTCGAGCGTCGTGGCCTCCTCGAGCGCAAGGGGTTCCCCGAGTCGTACGACCGCAAGGCGCTGCTGCGCTTCGTGATGGCGGTGAAGTCCGGTAGGGAGGTGGTCGAGGCTCCGGTCTACTCGCACCTCACGTACGACGTGACCGACGAGGTCGTGACGCTCAACCGGCCCGACGTGGTCCTCATCGAAGGGCTGAACGTCCTCCAGCCCGCCCGCACCCGCGGTGACGGGCGCCCGGGGCTCGCGATCAGCGACTTCTTCGACTTCTCGGTGTACGTCGACGCCGCCCGCAAGGACATCCGGCGCTGGTACGCGGAGCGCTTCCTGCGGCTGCGGGAGACGGCGTTCCGCAATCCCGACTCGTACTTCGTCCGGTACGGCGCGCTGGACGAGGAGGCGGCGATCGCGCAGGCGTCGCTCCTGTGGGACTCGATCAACGGGCCGAACCTCAAGGAGAACATCGAGCCGACCCGCGGCCGAGCGACGCTCGTGCTGCGCAAGGACGCCGACCACTCCGTCCGCTGGGTCCGTCTGCGCAAGCTCTGAGCCGACCACCCTCGCGGTGTGAGGCGCGTCACCCCTAGGGTGTCGGCCATGGACTCCGCGCTCAGCACCGTCGGGCTTCCGATCGCCCTCGGCATCATCATGTTCGGCCTCGGGCTCTCCCTGACGGTGGACGACTTCCGTCGCGTCGGGCGTCACCCGCGCGCGGTCGTCGTCGCGCTGGCCTGCCAGCTGCTGATCCTGCCCGCTGTCTGCTTCGGCCTGGTCCTGCTGTTCGACCTCCCCCCGCTGCTCGCCGTCGGCATGATGCTGCTGGCCGCGTCGCCGGGCGGGACGAGCGCCAACCTCTACAGCCATCTGTTCCGGGGCGACGTCGCGCTGAACGTCACGCTGACCGCCATCAACTCGATCATCGCCATCGTGTCGCTGCCGCTGATCACGAACCTCGCGATCGCGTACTTCGACGCCGACAACACGGTCTCGCTCCAGTTCACCAAGGTGCTCGAGGTCTTCGCGATCGTGCTCCTGCCGGTCGCGCTCGGCATGCTCGTCCGCGCAGGGCGCCCCGACTTCGCCGAGCGCATGGACAAGCCCGTCCGCATCGCCTCGGCCGTGATCCTCGCCGTCCTGGTGCTCGGCATCCTCGTCGACCAGCGCGAGAACGTCGCGGACTACGCCGCCCGCGTGGGCGCGGTCACGGCACTGTTCTGCGTGATCAGCCTGGCGGTCGGGTTCCTGGTCCCCCGCTGGGCCGGCGTCACCGAGCGTCAGGCTATCGCGTCGTCGTTCGAGATCGGCGTCCACAACGCGACGCTCGCGATCTACGTCGCCGTCGAGATTCTCGAGGAGACCGAGATCTCCGTCCCCGGTGCCGTCTACGGCCTCATCATGTTCTTCATCGCTGCCGCATGGGGTGTCGTTCTGAGGCGGTTCCTCGTCCGGGAGACGGTGTCCTCCCCCGTCGACGCCTGAGCGGGCCCGGGCTTCACAGCGCGCGACTGAACACTCCGTCGTAGGCCACGAGCCGGAAGCCCATCGCCTCATTCACTGCCACCATGGGCGCATTGTCGGCGGCGTTCCACGTGTGGAGCAGGGACCGCTCGCCGAGCTCGGCGCCCGCGCGACGCAGGTTCTGGACCTTCATGCCGATCCCGAGGCGGTGTCCGCGGTGGGAGGCGAGCACGAGCGTGTCCCACTGGAACGCGTTCACCGGGTCCGTCCCCGGCACGACGATCTGGGTGTGCCCGACGACCGTGCCGTCGGCGGCGACAGCCACCGTCGTGATCGAGGTGCGCCTCTGCTCGGCGAGCCGGCGCTCCTCCTCGCGGACCCGCGACGGCGGGAAGTCCTCGGGCTCCCACCCGAGGTCTCCGGAGGGAGCCTCGACCCTCATCAGCGATCGCAGCCCGGCGTACGCGTCGAGCACGTCCTCGGGCACCGGTCCGCACCAGGTTCGCAGGACGTACGCCGTGTGGTGCGGCGCCGAGCGCTCCGCCAGCCGGACCAGGTGCTCGTCGTCGGCGGGGAGATCGAGGACGCGCTGCGAGGTGACGAGGCCGAGCCGGAACCCGTGGACGCGCAGCAGCTCCGCATCCGGGCTCGCGGTCTCGTCGGGCGACCATCGGGCTCCCACCTCGAGGCGTGAGCGGCCCGCGAGCCGGACCCGGTGCGCGAGGTGGTCGAGGAAGGCACCCGCGTCGGCCCGACGGCGCGGATCGACGCGCAGGTCGACAGTCACGCTCTCGGTGTTGTCGCGCAGCGGACGCTCCAGCTGCGCGGTCGCGACCACGGTCCCGTCGTCGTCACGCGCCCACACGAGCGTGCGCTCGACCCACGGGTCGCGCGTGCGCGCCCTGACCCGCACCTCGTCCAACGTCCAGACCACGTCGTACGGGTCGGCCGACGCCACACGGACCTCGTGGGCGTGGAACGCCTCCAGTGTCGCGTCGTCGGCAGGGTCGACGTCCTCGATGCGCATCTCGCCACCGTAGGCGCTCGCCACCGCCACGGCCGTTCCTGGCCGGCGCGTGGGCGACGCGTGATCGGTGCTAGAGCGCGAGCGCGGTGCCGACCACCGCGGCCAGGCGGAGCGCGACCGTCTCAGCCTGCTCGCTCGTCGCGGCCTCGACCATCACCCGTACCAGCGGCTCGGTCCCGGACGGCCGCAGCAGGACGCGGCCGGAGCCGTCGAGCTCCGCGGTCGCAGCGGCCACGGCGGCGGCGACGTCGAGGTCGGTGGTCGCCCGAGACTTGTCCACCTGCGGGA
>Ga0233380_1000845_pt1 | contig 14879 bp, 15 predicted proteins | sample ElkDunMinimDraft_9_FD_191541 | JGI IMG/M metagenome (GOLD analysis project Ga0233380, IMG submission 191541) | Fecal eukaryotic communites from dung pellets of Tule Elk in California, USA - Elk Dung F36 | ecosystem: Host-associated > Mammals > Digestive system > Large intestine > Fecal | place... | reverse complement strand
AAGCCTTCGCAGGCGACAGCCATGGTTCGGCGCGCGATCGCGCAACTCGAGGATGAGGAGGGCTGGGTCCATCTCGGTGGTCTTGGGTCGCGGCTCTTGGCGATGGACCCCGAGTTCGATCCGCGCACATACGGTTGCGCCAAGCTGACGATGCTGATCAAGCAAGCAGGTGGCTTCGAGGTGCGACGCGGCGGCGGCATGTCTGTGCAGGTTCGGCAAAGAGACAGCGCGAACGGATCCAGCCTCCTCACATAAGTGAACGACAGCTGTTTGCGGCTCCCGCCCCAAACCCGGCCGTCCATATCAGTTTCAGTGAACATCCGGATTGACGGAAGCTGCTGACCAGACTGAACTCGCCCACTGGACACAAGGCGCCAAGCGGCTAACGTCCGCCGGCGCAGTTGGGCATGAAGGGGGCATAAGTGGCGGTCTTATTAGGACCGATCGAGTTCGACGAAAAGATCATTAAGCGTCAATTGCGACGAGACCTTTTAGACGACTGGTTCCCCGATCCCCGACGCTTTGAAGATATGCTCGACATCGACCATGTCGAAGCGGTCCTCGCCGATAACTTTCAGCGCAATGAGGGAGTGTTAAAGCCCGAGCAGCGCACGCTGTTTAACATTCCCAAAAGCAATTTCACGCTGCGCTATGGCTAGAGATCAGCCTTGCCGAGCGCGCGCTCTATCAGGCGCTTGCCGCGCGACTGTACCACTTTGCGATCCGCTCATCCCTTGGAACGTCTTCAGTCATCGCGCCGCTGAAAGCCCGGATGGAAGGTATCACTTTCGCCGCGCTATTCCGGCGTGGCAGGACTTCACTGGCGTTGTGCGCGACGGGCTGAATGGCGCCCACGTTCTGCTCTCGACCGATCTTACCAATTATTTCGAACATCGATCTCGATAAACGCTAATCGAACTGTTGCCCGAGCTTGCCATCACCTGAAGCGCCTGGGGATGTCAGTGAGAGGGAATTGCCCTTGTCGAGACGGAACGCGGCATCACGGGGTTGGAAGGCATCCGTAAGAAAATGAATTCCGGGCGGGGCAATGAATACGCATCTTCATGCTGCGATGCTGAAGCAGCCCGACTTCAAGACAACGGAAAGGACGAAATTCTTAATGATTTGACCGGCCGATGCCGGAGTCTCGGGCGCAAATAGTTCTCTGGCCCTAGGTCCAGAGAACCAACCTTATCGCACATACCCATACCAGTAATGACTGGAAGGGTAATCGTCATGCTCGATCTTGAAAACATTCCTCCTCGCTTGAAGCGCACCGAAGCATCCATCTATCTCATGCGTCGCCACGGGATCAGCCGCACGCCAGGCACGCTCGCCGTCCTAGGCGGCGGTCCGTCCTTTCGGAAGGTCGGCTCACGAACAGTTCTCTACGACGTGGAGGCGCTGGAGGCATGGGCCCTAACCCTTCCGAGGCTTTTGGGACAGTTGGCGATCAGCCGGCTTATCTGGCTCCGCTGGCAGTCCAACAGCGCCTAACCGTTTTGGCGGCGCGGTAGCTGGTGCCCAGACCATTCGTGGGCGGCTCTTCAGGAGCGGACCCGCGCCATTCGTCGGACCTGAAGATTGGCCATAAGGTGAGCGAGCTGTTGAACCTGTTGATGCCGCCTCCGTGCGAGATCCGCGTTTGACCTTCCAGTTCGTCCACGAACAGGCCAAAACCGTAAGCCGAATTCCCGTTTCGCGTTCTGGCGGCAGACCAGGTCGCCGGCTGTCGAGACTAGCCCCCGCTGTACCCCGGTTAGGCATCCTGGTCGGCTGACCCCGGCGCTCGAACAGTACCACCGCCCGACGTCCCTGCCTCAAGGATCGATACGATCGAGAACAGCGTGAAGCAGACGGCGCCTAAGCCCGCGAGAACCCGAGCCGGAACGAAAAAATCGGAATTGGCCACTGTGGCTTCCGCGAGGAAGGTGGAGAAGAACAGGCAGGCTAGGCACGTCATGATCGGTATCAGCGGAATTCGATTGGCAAGCGAGCATTGGCGCCGCCAGACCAAGGCCAGCAACCACACCTTCGAAATGATGCTGTAGCACACCATGCCGAGCCCGAGGAGAATACAGCCAGGAGCGATCCGTTCAGGGCGATCTGACCCGAATAGTACGAAAAGGCCCCAACCGAAGGTCGCCGTTCCCATCAAAAGTACCCAGAGCGTCCAAACCCACCTCTCCGCCTCACTGAACTGATTGCGGACTTGTCGTACGACGGTCGAAACCAATGAAATGAGACTCGCACAGATCGCCGAAATCCCCATCAGAACATGACCGGCGACAAAGGCGGGTGCGTCTGCCTCTCGCCTCAGCAACATCGTCGCCCAGACGACGCCGATTGCGGCCGCTGCGATGGGAATGGAAATCAGCCCAAGGCCGACTGCGTTTCTATAAGCATCAGCGGGCGGACCGTCTTCCGCGCGGCCATGAGCGTTCTTGGGGATCAGCGTGAAGGCGCTGGAGGCCGTCGCGACCGTGCTGACACAGCCGGCAATCATTCCGACACCGAACACCACATGGCCGGCCACGAAACTGGGCACGTTTCCCTGACGAAGGATCAGTACACCCCAGAGTAGGGCTGCGAGGGCGACCGAGTAACCGATGATCGGCAGGACGATCATCCAAGTCCTGCTGAAAGTGTGGGTAAGCTGCCGAATGATCATGGCAGCGGTCGTAAAGAGGGCGATGCAGATGGCCGTCAACGATATCAGAACGTGACCTGCTACGAAATAATTCGCTCCGGCAGCCGCTGTTTTAACGTAAAGCCCCAAGCTTAAGCACACTGCGCCCATCGCGAGGGGAATGATCCGAAAGAGGATGCTGATCCAGTAATTCACCGGGGTCCTCGCGATTATTTGGAATAACTCACAATGTGATTAGAGATATTCATCAATCCACGGCATACCAGAAGGTTCCCCCGGGAATATATGATCCAATCGGGGAGGTACAGATGTGACAACAGCACCAGCCCCATCCACCCGCTCTAGGCAAGGGTTGGCGAAATCTGCAAGTTCGTCGCGCGTGAGCAAATGGGCCACGTTCACGCGCTGCCTCAATTCCTCTTCTACCAGATCTCGATGGCGCTCCCGGCTTGTTGCAGTGCACGGGCGCGCCGGTATCCATTGCTCGCGTAAAAAACGACCAAAGGGACCTCGGGGAGGTTTCGCGCTTCCAAGGAGCGTATGGCGTGTCTGACGCCCGACAATGCGGGACACCGCAGCGACGCCCCTGGGCTAAGGCGCGGCGGCGCTCGCCGCCGGTCAGTCCATACAGTCCATACAGTCCGGACGTTCGGGCATCCATTTGCTGTACAATGGCCGCGATGCTTTTGCTGCCCGTGTTCTGTTGGCGCGCGCCGCGACCCGCAGCGTGGATATCCAGTATTATATCTGGCGAGGTGATCTGTCTGGAACCGACGCCCGTAATATAATTTGAATTGCAATCCAAATTGTATTACGGGCGTCGGGTGACTGCGCTTCCTTCTCCTCGGCGCGCACGCTTTGGCATGCGCTTTTCGCTGCTTGCGCGCCGGTGGCGCCGGGCGCTGGATGCCCGCTTGGCGGAGGCGGGGCTGACCGACACCACTTGGACGCCCCTCATATATCTCGATGAAACTGGCGGGGGCATCAACCAGCAGGAATTGGCGCACCTTGTTGGTGTGGACGGCTCCAGCCTGGTGCGGGTGATCGACATCCTTGAACGTCATGATCTGATTGTGCGTCGTCGCGACGAGGCCGATGGCCGTGCTCGATTGATCCACCTGACCGTGAAAGGCAAAAACCGGGTCGCCGAGATACGCCGCGAACTCAGCGTTGCGGAGGCGGAGATGCTGGTTGACCTATCGGATGACGAGATCGATTTGATGCTCGACTGTTTTGGCCGGCTTGAACAGCGGATGCACAGCCCATCCCCCATCCGCGCGAACCGCTGATGGGGCAGCCGACATCTGACAATCCTGACCGTCGAACGCGGTCCGCGGTGCCAATTCGACGAACTGATGCTGCGCGCCACTTGCTTAACGTAAGGCAGGTGAAGGATGGGCTAGCGATTATCCCGCAGCCATCTTGGCGCAATGCTTCTCTGGCAGGGTTTCAGTCCGCTTTGGCTGCCGCAATTACATTGCCGCTTGTCCATGTATCGGCGTTCTCACACCTGACCGGCTTTGCTGCGCTTGGCTGCCTGGTCGCGCTGTTCGGCCGATATGCGCCGGAGCGACGGCGCGGCCGAATACTGCTTTCATGTGGTATCGTGCAGACATTGGCCGTCTTTGCAATGTCGATGGCTGGCGTGCTTGGTGCACCGCTATCAGCGAAACTCCTTCTTCTCGCGTTCAGTTGCGGCGTTTTTTACGTGGTAGCTGTCAAGGGGCAGTTCGGACCGCCGGGCCCGTTGATATTCATCTTCGCGGCGGGTGCAGCCGTGCAAGACGCTGGTTCGTTTCAAATGGTTTTGGAACGAACCCTCGCCACGGGTCTGGCGGCCATGCTGGCATGGGGTATTTGCGCGGCAACCGAATGTTTTAGGAATCATCCGGGTCCCGATCACAATGTGCCTGCCCCGCCGACACCGACGACGCACCAACTGACTTTTACTGCGGCGCACAGCGTGTTGGCGGCTTTGATCGCTGTATTTGCCAGTCATGCATTTGGGGCTGAATTTCCGTTTTGGGCGGCAATGGGGGCAATCGCGGTGCTGCAGGGGCCACATCTCCACATCAATATGATCCGCGCCTTCCAGCGTATGGGGGGAACTATCGTCGGCGCGTTGATCGTGTGGCTGATCCTTGACCTGAACCCATCCTTTTGGGCGATTCTCGGTACTCTTTTACTCCTCCAGTATGGCACCGAAATCATCATCGGGCGCAACTACGGACTTGGACAGATGCTCGTCACGCCCATGGCGCTGCTTATGACGCATCTGGCGTCGCCCTCTTCAAGTGCGGGCGCCATGGTGACCGAGCGAATTCTCGACACGATGCTCGGCGCGAGCATAGGCATGGTTGTCGCCGTGGCTGGTTCGTCGCTTGCGGAGCGGCATGTGCTGGCGCGCCACACAGCCAGGCGCCGACGCGCATCCTGATCAGAGCGCCGCGCACGATTCACCGCGAGGCAAGACTTCGCGAGGATGCCTGAAAGGTTGGGGGGCAACCGGCCTTTGGCTGTTGGCCATACCGATGAAGCGGCGGCTAGATTGTATTCCAGTTTGGTTTTGCGTAATTTCGCCGAGCCTTCTGGGCCAACGTGGAAGTGGAGATCCTGCCGATGGCCAAGCTCGTTTTCGCATTGAACCAATCCTTGGATGGATATGTGGACCACATGGAGTTTCGGCCAGATCCCACGCTTTTCCGTCATTTCATTGATGATGTGCGCGGCTTGGCTGGCAGCGTCTACGGCAGCCGCATGTATGAAGTTATGCGGTATTGGGACGAAGATCGGGCCGAGTGGGACGCGGAACAACGCGACTATGCGGCCGCGTGGCGAAGCCAGCCGAAATGGGTCGTATCGGGGTCGCTGAAGTCCGTTGGCCCTAATGCCACTCTTGTCCGGGAAGACCTGGATCGGGCAATTCGCAAACTGAAGGCCGAACGTGATGGGGTGATCGAAGTTTCCGGGCCAGCGCTGGCCCGCAGCCTGACCGATCTTGGTCTTGTTGATGAGTATCGCCTGTACCTTCATCCCGTCGTATTGGGCGGCGGCACGCGGTTTTTTGCTGGCCCGAGGCCGCGTTTACGCCTTGTGGCAAGTGATCGCATTGGCGAGGATGTGGTGCGGCTGACCTACGCTCCGACCTAGTTTTTGGCCCTGCACGGCTTCACTCCCTATGAATACACCTGCAAATCTGGGCAAATGAGCCTCAACGATTTACGCCAAACCCGCACCATCAAAGCCCGGGACCAAACACCTAAGCGTGTGCACATTGCGGCTCAGGCAAGAGGTTGCATTCCGTTTTCGTGCTCCGGAAGGCCAGACACCGCGACAGCCTTCCTAGTCGTTTGAAGTTTCGGTGAACCGAGCAATGACGAGGCGATTGAGCAGGGTTGCTACTTCCGCTGGGTCGCGTTCGGGTTCTTCGCAGAGCCACCAGTCGAGCAGTTCAATGGTACTCATCACCGCTACGCGCATTGCCAAGCGGCGAGGCAGCCACGTGGGCGACAGGTCGGGCAGGATCGCAATGCGCTCGATCACCTGGCGTGCCAGTTCCACGCGTAGGGCATCTCCTGCACCGGCCAGCAGCGAGTGAAACACGGCGCGCCGCGCAGCCACTGCCTGAACCAGCACCGCCGCCGCCCCGCTACTGTCCGCAGAGAGCAGCGCTGGCATCATGGTTCGCGCCAGATCGTCGGTCAGAGCGGCAACAGTATCGACCAGAAGCGCGCGCACATCGGCATAATGGCGAAAGAAGGTCGCATAACCCACTGCTGCATGTTCCGCGATCCGAGCACCGGTGATCGACTCAAGGGGCGTTTCCTCGAGCAGTTCCAACAACGCCCGCTGCATTGCCTCGCGCGATCGTACGATTCGGGCATCTAATCGCCCGCCTCTTGATTCTGGCACTACCACCCCGACTTATGAGTAGATTCTTATCATAAATGAAAGCATGCCAGTGACCCTGTCCCAAGTCGACTCTTGTCCGTTCGCGACCATCGATGCGCGAAAGTCACGAACAGTTGTCGGTGCAGGCGCGGTCAAAGCAGCGGTTCCGGTAACGGGCTACGCCGCTGTACGCGACGCCCTGCGCACCGACGGTTCGCATCAGGCGGGGTTCAAGGCCGAACTGGTCAACAATAGTCCGACGCGTCCTCCGATTCTGTTCCTCACCGGCGAAGCGCATAAGCGCCAGCGCGCCGCCACCGCGCGCTTCTTTTCACCCAAGGTCGTCAATGACTGTCACCGGCCCATAATGCAGGAGGCTGCGGACCGCCTGATAGGCGAATTCCGGCGCAACGGCGCTACTCGCCTCGATGAGATGGCACTCGACATGGCGGTGACCGTGGCCGCGCAGATCGTCGGCCTCACTAATAGTGAAAAGAGTGGCATGATTCGCCGTCTAGACGCCTTCTTCTCGGTCGGACTAGCGACGCGAACTGACCTGTTGTCACGAATTACAACCATGTTGCTGGGGCAGTGGCGCATGCTGCAATTCCACCTGAGCGATGTTCGCCCGGCGATTGAGGCGCGACGGGCAGTTCCGCGCGAGGACGTGATTTCGCACCTGATCGCCGACGGCTATCGAGACCGTGACATATTAGTCGAATGCTTCACGTATGGCGCGGCGGGCATGGTGACGACGCGTGAGTTCATCACCATGGCGGGCTGGCATCTGCTCGAGAACGAATCTCTTCGCACCGCCTTCTTGGCCGGTGACCGTGCCGACCGGGTGGCGATCCTTGAGGAGATCCTGCGGCTCGAGCCAGTGGTCGGCTTTCTTTACCGTAAGCCGGAAGGTGGCGACACGGCGCTCGCGCTCGACATCCGGTCGGCAAACGTCGATCCCCAAGCCGTGGGCGCGTGCCCGTTGGAGTTACGACCAGAGCGCAAGCGCGCCGAGCGGGTCGGCCGGGCGGGGCTCGCCTTTGGCGATGGTGAGCACCGCTGCCCGGGCGCTAGCGTCGCCTTGGCCGAAGCCGAGATCTTTCTTGACCAACTTCTTCGCGTGCCTGGGCTAAAGCTGGTGCGGGCGCCTGAGATCGGTTGGAACCCGCTCATTACCGGCTACGAACTGCGGGGCTGCGAACTGGCCATCGAGGACGTCCGGTAATGCAGAACGCTACACAGAATCTTACGCGGCCTTCCCTGGGCGTGGAGTTCCACTTCACCGAGCGGGCCGGCGAGCGGACCTAACTCCGGTGGTTATTGTGTCGCGGCGCGTGTTTTCCGGTCCAACCGTGCCTCGGCGGTTTCCTGATAGTGCTGCCGCCCACGATGACCCGCACGGCTGCATTGCCGCCGCTCATCAATGCTCCACCCGCACAGGCGTCTCCCCGGCTCGCAATCGGAGGAGGGAAGATGAAGATCATGCGCAAACCGAACTGTGCGAGGTGGTGGAAGAACAAGCGAACAGGTGCCGCAGATTTACGGCAGCGTTGATTTCGCAACGACGCCGGAACGCTCACCGTCATTGATTAACCGGTCGCTGGGAGTAGCCTGTCGATAATTAAATGAGCGGACGGGGGCTTGTAAGCAGCCTTCTTTTGCGCGCCAATGGCCGAGACGTGAGTGATTGCTTCCGCGACTTTAATCCTCGCTACAATCCCGGAGGGCACCGTCGATGGCTGCATCCAGCCTTTGTTTAGCCACGTCGGCAAGGTGCCTATCCGCCTTGCTACGACCGTGCCTGGCCCGATTCTCTGCTGCCCGGTTTTCACTTTCGACGCGCTTCTTGGCTTTGCGCGCCTGTCGTAGATTGATGATATCGCCCATGCTCATTGCTTATCGCCCAGCAGACTGGAATGCTACCGCCGGTGCGCTTGGAAGGAACTAACCGCCACCGGAATGCATGACTGCAATGTTGGTGCGAACGATCTCAACAGAAACTTTTCCTGACGCGTTGGAGTCGACTGAGTTTGGCGGACGAACGGGTGCGGGCATGAACACTGCAGCCCTGCGGCAATTCGCGCCCTTATGGTCAGCAAGTGATCGTCGACCGATAGTATTTAATTGCACTTGAGGCAGAGGCGGACGTGGTCATTCGCAGCCTATCGCCCCAATCAAGTTCGCTAGAAAGTCGTCGCCAGCAGCCGACCCTCCTGCCGGGTATCAGCCCCACCGCTGCGTCAGGAGGAGCATGCCGGTTAGAACAATAAACGACAGGACAAGGCTTGCTGCGACGTAGCCGATAGCCTGGCCGATCTCGCCATTTTCCCAGAGCGTTACCGTATCCAATGAGAAAGTCGACCAAGTAGTAAACCCACCCAGAATCCCGGTTGTCGCGAACAAGCGCAGTTCCTGGTCGTCAATGCTTTTTGCCGCGAACAGGCCGGTCACCAGCCCCATGAGCGCTGCGCCGACGACATTCGTGATGAGGGTTCCCCAAGGGAAGGCGGGCCCCATCAGACGATTCGCCAAGAGCCCGATGCCGTGACGTGCCATGCCGCCCAAACCAGACCCAAGAAACACGACTATAAAGCCAAGCCAGTTCGGCATCGATCACCCCGAGATTGCCATTTACGCAGCGATTACAGTTAGAAGAGCTGGCCACCATCTGGCAAAAAACCGGCGGAAATCCACTGCCTTGCCATGCAATATGTCCGGGGCTGCATCGTCAATCCCGCATTGCCAAATCCGGCCAGCGTTGTTGATGTAATGGAGGACATTGCGTTCGGTGTCCCACATTGGGGCTTCGCCGCACTTATCTCCTGTGCCGCTATCATGTGCCCGATCAGGCGGGCCTGACGCCCCTGATCGGATGGAAGTGGACGGTCGCTTTTGCTCCCCCCACGACGCGAGGTGCGCTTCGATTGATTGCCACTCAGCCAAAAGCATCACATTGTTGGCGTCTTCCTCGCCGCGAGCAGTAAAAGTCCTGAGCGCACGTTTGACGAAGTCGTTGAACCACGCTTTCGGAATTTCCCTGGATGGGCGGGTGCCGCGCAGCACGAGCAAGGTCACATCCCAGCATGCGTATCGAATTCATCAAAGCCTTGGAGGAATGTCGAGTCAATACTTCTCGCTACATCATTTACTCGGTACCCCGGTGGCCTAAATGACGGGAGATCGCGGAAAATTAGATCAGGAATAATACTATGGTGACAGCGTGTTGCTTGGGCTATAATGTGACGATGAAGTACTAATCATTCATGGGTTACCATGATAATTGCTTTACGCGAAAGCAGGTGACTATGCTTTTGTCCGACGTTGCACTGGTTGCCGTGGGCGGCGGTGTAGGGTCACTTTTACGCTGGAGCGTCGGAAAGCTGTTCGCCGGCACGGGGGCAGGCGGGATCCCTTGGTCCACCATCGTGATCAACATCACGGGGGCGTTCGCAATCGGCTATCTTTCTGTGCTCTTTTCCGTCGAATGGCATGACCGATACGGCACCTTCCTGAAGTCCGCGATCCTGACCGGCGTTCTGGGTGGCTATACGACCTTCAGCACGATGGAACTCGATACGGCGAAGATGTTTCGCGCCGGCGGTGTCAGCAAGGCAGCATTCTACATCATCGGGCAGTTGGCAGTTGGCATAGCGGCGGCGGGCCTTGGTGCGGAGCTGGCACGTGCCGGTGGCTAGGCGCTGTCGCGACAGAACGGGAATTCACGGCGGCACTGTCGTGAGCCTTGAAGGATGGAGGCTGGCATCATGCGCGCAATAGCTTTGGTGTTCGTCGGCGGCGCCGTCGGCGCGGTTATTAGGGAATTGCTGATGCTGGGCGTGCCGACCGCGAGGGACGGATTCGTTGGGTCGATCTTCATCGCCAACATCGTCGCAGCTTTCATTCTTGGCGTCGTGACTGGGCTGCATTCCCGCAAAGTGATCGGGACGAATGGCAATCTGCTGCTCGGGACCGGCCTGACCGGTGGCATGTCCACCTTCTCGAGCCTGGTCTATGCCACATTCGTCCTGCTTGCGGGATCGGCGGCCGATTTCCGTGTCGGCCTCCTTTATGTCGGCGCTAATCTGGTCGTAGGGTTTATGTTGGTGCTGGCCGGATTGAAGATTGGCGAGGCGATTGGGGGCAAGAACCTCCCCGGTTGAACGGAAGGTTGATGAGCAGCCGGCGCCCATACCATGCAGCCGGCGCCTTCTTTGCTGCCGATTACAGACAAGCCTCGGAACTACGTAATTATCACAGATGACAAGGGTTTGGACATGCAGTATTGCTGCAGATGAGAGCACTTGATCTGCGACGCTGCATTCTTGCGCGGGAAGATGCCCGCAAAAGTGAGATATCAAGACTTCAGAGGTGCGCCATGCATCTGACGCCGCGAAAAGCCGACAAGCTGATAATCCACACGATGTCGCCGATCGCCGCAGCCGCGCTGAACAGTGCGTGCGCCGGTAACACGTAGTGATGAAGCTTTCTGCCGATTGGTCGGGTGATCCTCGGCCGGCGCGTTCCTTCTCTTTCGCTGCCTCGGTTGATTTTGTTCTGCCATGGATCTGACGCTCCTCATCTTCTTTCTGGTCTATCTGGCCATGGGGTGGGGGTCGCTGCCGGGCTTCAGGGTTGGCCGCACGGGCGCTGCCGTCATTGGCGGCATGGCCATGCTCGCGGTCGGGAGCATCACGCCGGAGCAGGCGTGGAATTCGATCGATTATTCCACGATGGGCATGTTGTTCGGCCTCATGGTCGTGTCCGCTGCCTTCGTGGTGTCTGGCTTCTACGGGTGGCTGGCGAAGAAGGTCGCGAGCTCAAACGTGTCCGAGCGCGCATTACTGGCGATCCTGATCATCGTCGCAGGCGTCATGTCGGCGTTCCTGACCAACGATGTCGTTGCGGTATCCATGTCACCATTGCTGCTGTCGATCACTTTGGCGCGCGGGTTGAACCCGGTGCCCTTCCTGCTTGCCTTCTGTTTTGCCGCGAACACAGGCGCGTCCGGGACTATCATCGGCAGCCCGCAGAACATCATCGCGGCGCAGAAGCTGCATCTGTCCTTCATAGGCGTGTCCGAGATCACTGCCATTCCCGCGCTGCTGTCCTTGCCCGTGATCTGGGTCGTGATCACCTTCCTGTACCGTGATCGGTGGAAGCTGGCCGGGCCGGCCACGAACGGCAAGGCCGCGGGCAATGCCGCAGCCCCTCCGCCTTTCTCGCTCGGCGAAACGCTAAAGGCGGCATTCACCGCGATCGTCGTCATCCTGGCCTTCGTCTTCAGCGACTGGCCTCGCGAAATCATCGCTCTTACCGCTGCGGGATTTCTGATGCTCAGCAGGCGCGTCTCGTCCAAGTCACTGCTGCACGAGGTTGATGGCGAACTTATCCTTCTCATCATGGGGCTATTCGTCGTCAATGCCGGCCTGTCCGCGACCGGCCTGCCGCAGCAACTGGTGAAGGATCTCGCGGCGCAGGGCATCGACCTCAACAACCCGACCGTCCTCTTCCTCATCAGCAGCGTCGTCAGCGATCTGGTGGGCAACAACCCCGCGGTCATGATGCTCGTGCCCTATCTCCATGTCGAGGGTGACGCGAATTATCTGGGCGCGGCGCTGTCGCTCGGCACGCATTTTTCCAGCAATCTGGTTGTATTCGGCAGCCTCGCTGGGATCATCATGGTCGAACAGGCGAAGGATCGGGGGGTGAAGATTTCGGCTGCCGAATTCTCAAAGGCGGGCGTGCTCGTCACGGCCGCGACGATGATCATCGCAATTGTGTGGCTGCTGATCTGATCCCGCAGGCCTGTGGTCGAGCTTCAACGCGAAACATCACGAAGATCGACGATCAGCTTCGATACCGTCCAACACTCGCGACAGGAGCGCCATTGTTGATCCCGCAATGTCGTCGGGCTTCGGTGGCTCGCCGGGCGTCGCTGCTCCCGCAGTCGTGTCGTTTGGATCCGCCGCTGCCTCATCACCTCCCGCGGATTTAAGGCGCCGGCTCAAGGCAAGCAGTTGATCCTCCTGCTGCTTGGTGGGGCGATTGTCGCGAAAACTGCGCTCCAGCCGATGTGCGGCATGTGCCATGACATAGGCCTCCCGCAGCACGTCGGGTCTGGTCGTCACTATGTTTCCAACAGACCAAGTGCTGCGGAGCGAGCCGATCGTGGTGTGGACGGTGCCTAGCGCACGATCCACGGCTGCGGCACTGCGCGCCATCAATCGGTCGCGGCCCTTTTCCCCGCCATCGACGATCGCCTGTAGAAGGTTCCCCAGCGACACCAGTAGCCCGTTCATGGCCTTTGCCGTTTGCTGTTGGAGGCTTATTGGAAACAGCAGCAGCGCAACCAGTGCGGCTGATCCGACGCCGAGCGCGGTCTCTTTTAGGCGGAGCACGAGCAGTTCGGGCGTGAAGATGCCGATCAGGCCGTAGATCAGCGACAGCGCAATGGTGAGGGACAGGCTCATTGCCACGTACGAGACCCGGGCGATGATGAAGGTGCTAAAGACGGAAATGGCGAGGCAGGCGCTGAGCCAGAGGAGATGGTTATGCGTTAGCGTGGCGAGAGCAATGCCGATGACGATACCTAGCGCAGTGCCCCAAGTGCGATCCAGCCCGCGGACCGCCACCGCCGCTCCGGACTGGGTGTTGTTGAAGATCATGAACGCGCTTATGACCGCCCAGAACCAGCGCTGGGTCGAGATCATCTCGCCAAGGATTGCGGCAATTGCGCAGGCCAGCGTCACTTGCAGCGACCTGCGAAGCGTCTGATCCTGCAACCACTCGCCGCGCTTCGGGAACAGGCCGGCCTTGTGATCAGGCGGTGCGTCGCCCAACGATGATGGGAAGGTCACCGGCAGAGCAGCAACGGCAGTGCTCAGCGCCGTCTCTGCCGCCTGCACCTCTTGCGCGGCAATCTCGACACTGCCATCGTTCCGCCGCACGTCCTTGCTGCGTCGCTGCCCGGCCTGGCCGATCAGCGTTTCGGCGGCCAGTTGAAGGTCGAATAGCTTGAGTGTGATCGACGTCTCACCGGTGTCCTGACCCGGATTTTCGAGCGGAAGGGACGTTTCGCACGCCCTGATCCCCGTGCTGAGGGCGTTCCCCGCCAAGCGCAAATCGCCCTCACGGCGCGGTGAGTCCGGCGGGAGGTTGGCACCGACTATATCGCGCAATTGCTTCGATGCGGAGAGAACCGCCGCGATCAAGCGCCTGAATTCCAGTGCCGGATTGTCCGGGACGACGATATTTCGGATCAGCTGAACCACGATGCCAGAGATCAATAATGCCGCTGCCACCGTCCCTAAGTCGTGCTCGTCTTCCTTCAGATAGGAAGCGACAACGGCGCACATGAATGTGAACACTCCAATGCCTCGCCACCGGCTGCCGAAGCGCGCAGCATAGGTGGCGGCGAACGCGATGATCACAAGAACGATGTTGATCTGGTGCAGGGAGCCATGAACCGCGGATATGGCTGCGATGGCACCGAAGGCTGCAATTGCGGCATAGAGGCGGCTGGCTGCTCGCGCCGAGGCCGTCCTGTCGTTAATCTGCAGCGCGCCTTGCATGGTGGCGATCAGCGCCAGAACGAAGGCAGGCTTCGGCATCGGATACCATTCCCCGATTAGCGTCAGGATGCCGCAGACGAGCGCCATTGCAACGGTCATGCCGCACGACAGGCGAAGCGCGAGTTGAGCCGGATCGGCTCCCAGGATCAACAGTTTGAGGCGTTTAAAACGGGTCATTCAAGGTGACTTCGCGTTGCGTAACTACCTTCCCCCACCGCCACGCACCTCAGGCCAGTTCGTCTGATAGCCATAAGCGAATGTAACCTCTTCAAGGCGATTGGCTCACCAGAATAGGCCAAGGACGCTGCGCGGGGCGTTACGTGTTTATCCGTATAATCGGTCGGTCTATGTTGCCGTTCCACGCCGTGTTTAACTGACCAGCACTTCTTCGTTTCTTATCGGATAGTAGCGAGCGAGCGGTACTGCGAGTCTAATGTCTACATTCTCTCTATTCGTATAGAAAATGTATCTTAATTTTGCGCCACGCAAAGGAGAAAATGGCCTAAACGCGTCCACCCACTTCCGGAAGTCGACTTCCAGCCGATGTCCGTAGAGTCCGTTTGGAAAATCAGGGGTGCGCGTTTCGCCGTAGGAGACAGCGCCCAAGGCGACGAGGATCTGGCTTCATGGCTCGGCACGGTTCAACTCACCAGCAACGCGGATGCCAGAGTGGACTGCGTGGATGTGGACTTTGCTTTCCAGATTACGCCCCGGTGGAGCATGGCGGGCGGCTTCAGCTATGCCGATGGCCGCATCAGGGACGATTT
>Ga0233380_1000844_pt1 | contig 14890 bp, 15 predicted proteins | sample ElkDunMinimDraft_9_FD_191541 | JGI IMG/M metagenome (GOLD analysis project Ga0233380, IMG submission 191541) | Fecal eukaryotic communites from dung pellets of Tule Elk in California, USA - Elk Dung F36 | ecosystem: Host-associated > Mammals > Digestive system > Large intestine > Fecal | place... | reverse complement strand
ATGCTGATCCACAAGGTGCCCAGCGCGCCCCAGGCCAGCACGCCCACGCCGACGGTCGCCAGCGCCACGGCGATCCACTGCCGGCGCGACAGGCGTTCGCCCAGGAATAGCGTGCCAGCCAGCACGTTCATCAGCGGGTTGATGTAGTAGCCAAGGCTCGCCGCAAAGACATGATCGGTGGCGATGGCGATCACGTAGACAAGCCAGTTCGCGCCGATCAGGAAGGCGCTGAGCACCAGCGCCGCGAGCGTCCGGGGCGAGGTGAGCGCTCGGCGGACATCATCGAACTGGCGCAGGAGCGCGACCAGCACCAGGCACACAGGGATAGTGAAGACCACGCGCCAGCCCACCAGTTCAAATGGCGGGACCGGATCCAGCAGCTTAAAGTACAGGGGGATCAGCCCCCACATCAGGTAGACGCCGATAGCGTAAGGCAGGCCGCTGCCGCGTGACGAGGACGAAGTCATGGGCGGGGCCTTAGGAGCGCGCTTGTCGCCCCCGCAAGCGGCTCGTCTACCAACAAGCCTCGGTTCGTCGAAATATCCGTTTCTGACGGCTGTGTTGCGATCGGTTCAGGTTTGCGGGCGTAAAGCTGAATGCAGACGCGGAACCCCGGTGCCGCCGGAAGGAGATCAAAGATGAACAAGATTCTCAAGGCTTCGGCGCTCGCAGCCATCGGCGCCACTCTCGCCACCGCTGCGCCTGCCAGCGCTGCCACGGCCTATAGCGCGCAGGCGATCAGCGGTCAGTCGAGCACCTTCGTTGCCCCTGGCACCGAAACCTACAACCAGTATCGCGACAGGAATCGCGGTCGCTATTCGCGCGACGATTATCGTCGCGGCTATCGCAACGACTATCGCGGCCGCACCTGGCGCGGCAACGACGGCCGCTACTACTGCCAGCGCAGCAACGGCACCACCGGCCTGCTGATCGGCGGTGCGGCGGGCGCGCTGCTCGGCCGCGAGCTTGACGGTGGCCGTGACCGGACCCTCGGAACCATCCTCGGCGCCGGTGCCGGCGCGCTGCTCGGCCGTGAGGTCGACCGCGGCGGCTCGCGCTGCCGCTAAGGCCGGCTGCTTCCCCGCGCGGACGGCGACGCGCGGGGCGAGCGCCCGGTTTCGCGGCTTAGCGGGCCGGGTTGGGGAGGGCGTTTCCTGCCTGGCGCGGGGAGCGTCCTCCTTCGCGTACGTGCCGTATCGGGACTCGCGGGTGCTCCCCCATGGTTGCCAGCGCCGGGCCCCGAACGGTATGCCCGGCCCAACCAAGGACCGGAGCCATGAACTTCTCGACCCGCGCCGCGCTGGCCATGACCTGCACTCTGATGCTGGCGGCCGGCTGTAGTTCAGAGCGCAAGGATGGCGCTGAGGAACCGCAGGACCCCGCAATTGCCGGCGCGCTGGTTGACCAGATCATGGTGGACCCGGCGATGTCGGGCGCCAATGGGTCGGCTGTCGCCCCGGGCACCGGAAAAGTGGAATTGCCCCCTCAGCAGCGATCGCCCGAGGCGGTCCAGGCGGCGCGCGATGAGGCTTCGGTCCTGGCGGGCGGCACCCTCAAGGCGGCCCCGGCGGCGCAAGCTGGCAGTGCCAGCTCGCTGGTGGAAAGCGCCGCCACCGCCGCGCAAGTGGCCCAGGCTGCGAAGGCGACCCGCACGGATTGCACGCAGAAGGCCCAATATTCCGCAACCTGGGCGGCGAAGCTGCCAAAGGAGCTGCCGGTCTATCCTCGTGGCGCGGTGCAGGAGGCGGCCGGCACGGACCGCGACGGCTGCCGGCTGCGCGTGGTGAACTTCGTAACCCCGGTCCCCTTGGGAGAGGTCGTGGACTTCTACTACACCAAGGCGACGGCCTCTGGCTTCGGCGCGGAATACCGCAAGGACGGGCAGGAGCACGTGCTTGGCGGCAAGAAGGCAGGCCAAGCCTACCTGATCTATATGCGCAAGCAGGCCAATGGATTGACTGAGGTGGACCTCATCGCCGCAGGCGCCTGAGCGCCCGGATGCCAAGGTTCAGGCGCGCAACGCTGCCCCGAACCTGCGGATGTCCTCTACCTTCTGGTAAAGGGGCTGCCAGTCGTCTGAGGTATCGATCGCGGACCAGATCCGCTCCACCTCCTCGATCAGGACATGGGGTGCTTTTTCGTCGTTCCACACCGGATCGTCGTGCGTTGATGACGGGGCATAGCGCCACAACATCTCGCCGAATTCCCCCTCAGCCGCGGTGCGGCCGCCGCGATAGGTGAAGTAGAAGGTATCGGGCCCGAGCCCGGTGTCGCGCATGTGGATTTCGGCGGCCTGGATCAGCGCGGTGTCATGCGCCTCGCCGAGCGGCGTCACGCCGAGCCGCCAGGCGAACCGCCGCCGCATGGCCGCCATATAGAGATCACCGAAGCGATCGAGCGCCGCGATCAGCGGGGCGCTCTCGGCCAGCATCCGCAGCGCGACCGCCAGCTGGCCGCAGTTCCACAGGATCGCCTCGGGCTGCCGTCCGAATGCGTACAGCCCCGCATGGTCGAAGTAGGCGGCCGTGAAAGACGGGTCCCATGCAGGCAGCCAGCGCCAGGGGCCGTAGTCGAAGCTTTCGCCTGAGATGTTCATGTTGTCGGTGTTGAGTACGCCATGCACGAAGCCGGCCACCATGTAGGAGGCGGCAAGATCGGCCATCCGCTCGACCACCTGGTGCATGAGGATCACGGCGGGCTCCTCACGGCCGGGCGCATCCTCGGGAGGGACACCGCCGGGGTAGTTCACCAGGCAGTAATTCACCAGCGCCGCCATATGATCCTTTTCCTCAAAGGCGAGCAGGCGCTGGAAGGTGCCGAAGCGGATATGGCCATGGCTGAGCCGCACCAGCACGGCGGACCGGGTCGGGGAGGGCTCATCCCCGCGGTGGAGCGATTCGCCGGTCTCGATGACCGAGAAGGTCTTGCTGGTGTTCACGCCCAGCGCTTCAAGCATCTCGGTGGCCAGGATCTCGCGCATGGCGCCCTTCAGGGTCAGGCGGCCGTCGCCGAACCGGCTGTACGGTGTCTGGCCGGAACCCTTCGTGCCGAAATCCAGCAGCCGCCCGTTGCCGTCGCGGAGCTGCGCGTAGAGAAACCCGCGACCATCGCCGATCTCGGGGTTGTAGGAGCGGAACTGATGGCCGTGGTAGCGCAGCGCCAGCGGCTGGCGCAGATTGCCGGCCAAGGGCGTGAACCGGCCGAAGTGATCCACCCAGGCGGCGTCGTCGAGATCGCCCAGGCCCACAGCGGGTGCCCAGCGGTCATTGCGGAAGCGCAGGATGCGCTGCGGGAAGTCTGCCGCCTCGACCGGATCGGCGATCCAGTCGGCGATGGCCTCTATGCGTGGATCGGGGCGGTAGGCGCTCGCTTGCGGTTCATTGTTCATCGCGTGATACTGGGCACCGTACGCCCGCCGATCAACCCGGGCGCGAAGATCTAGAAGAGGGCGCCACCGGTTCATGACGGTTTACGAGGATCGGTTCTGGCAGAGCCGGGACGGATTGAAGCTGCACTATCGCGACTACCCGGGGGATGAGTCGCGGCTACCGGTGGTGTGCCTGCACGGCCTGACGCGCAATGGGCGCGACTTCGCGGAACTGGCGGCACACCTGGCGCCGGGGCGGCGGGTGCTCTGTCCCGATCTGCGGGGACGAGGCGACAGCGAGTATGCGCGCGACGCCGCCAGCTACAATCCGCTCCAGTACGTGGAGGACCTGAGGGCTCTGCTGGCGGAGGCGGGGATCGAGCGCTTCGTGGCGATCGGCACCTCGCTGGGCGGCCTGATGACCATGATCCTGGCCGCTCAGGAGCCTGACCGGATTGCCGGAGCCGTGCTAAACGACATCGGCCCTTATCTGGAGCCTGCGGGCTTGAAGCGGATCATCGGCTATGTGGGGCAGGGGCGCAACTTTCCCACTTGGGTCCATGCCGCCCGCGCGCTGGAGGACACGCAACGCGCTGCTCATCCCGGCTTCGGCCTGGCTGACTGGATCGCCATGGCCAAGCGGGTGATGACCTTGACCAGCACCGGCCGCATTACTTTCGATTACGACATGAAGATCGCCGAGCCGTTCGGGCAGCTGGACCCGGGTGACCAGCCGGATCTCTGGCCGGCGTTCCAGGCTCTGGCGGGTCGGCCGTTGCTGTTTGTGCGCGGCGCCTTGTCCGATCTGCTGTCCGAGGAAACGCTCGCCCGCATGCTGCGACAGATCCCGCAAGCCGAAGCCGTGACCCTTCCCGGTGTGGGGCATGCGCCATTGCTGAACGAGCCACAGGCCATGGCCGCGATCGACCGGCTGCTGGCCCAGGTGGAATGACCCCTATGCGTATTCTTCACCTGCATTCCAGCTTCGATCGCGGCGGCAAGGAGCTTCGCGCGGTGCGCCTGATGAACGCCTTCGGAGGCAAGGTGGCGCACGATATCGTCTCGGCCGTGCCCGGTGCCCACGGCGCGGCAAGCGCGGTCGCGCCGGGCATCCGGGTTGCCTATCCGACGGACTTTCCCGCGCTAGCCGGCTCACCCACCCCGGGTCGGCTGAGGGGTCTGGCGCTGGCGATGAAGCCCTACGACCTCGTGCTCACTTACAACTGGGGGGCGATGGACGCGGTCATGGCGCATACCGTGTTTCGTGATGTCGTGGGCCTGCCGCCGCTGATCCACCACGAGGACGGCTTCAACGAGGATGAGATCCACCGGCTCAAGTTCACGCGCAACTGGTATCGCCGGATCGCACTCGGGCGTGCCTCGGCGCTGATCGTCCCCTCGCGCAAGCTGGAGGCGGTGGCGCTGGGCCCTTGGCAGCAGCCGCCCGGGCGGGTCCATCTGGTGGCCAACGGGATCGACGTGGCCGCCTTTCTCCGCAAGCCGCGGGCCGACGCCTTGCCGAGGATCGTCAAGCGGCCTGGCGAGAAGTGGGTGGGCACGCTGGCCGGCCTGCGCCCGGTGAAGAACCTGCCGCGGCTGGTTCGCGCCTTTGCACCGCTGCCCGAGGAGTGGCAGCTGGTGATCCTGGGCGAGGGACCGGAAAAGGACGCGATAAAGGAGCAGGCGCTCGCCAGCGGGATCGCGCATCGCGTGCACCTGCCCGGCTTTGCCGCTGAGCCGGCGAAGGCCGTGGGCCTGTTCGATGTCTTCGCCTTGTCGTCCGACAGCGAACAGCTGCCGATCGCGGTGATCGAGGCGATGGCCGCCGGCCTTCCGGTCGCTTCCCCCGATGTGGGGGATGTGAAGGACATGGTCTCGGCCGAGAACGCGGATCTGATCTGCGCGCCCGGGAACGAGGCTGCGCTGTCCGCGATCCTCATGCGGCTGGCCACCGAGCCGGCCCTGCGCGAGCGAACCGGGGCGGCAAACCGCGTGCGGGCCAGGGCGGCGTTCGACGAGAAGGCGATGATTGCGGCTTATCGCGAGATCTACGCGAAGGTGCTGGGGCGCGCGGCGTTCCCCTGAGAGCCCGGGCCAGCGGCCAAGCACCAGGGGCAGCGCGCTTGCGTGAGTTGCGGGCGCGGCGGGAGGCGGCTCGTTCAGCCGTGCTTCACGCAGGGACGCTCACGGACATGACCGTTGAATTGCCGCGCCCATCCGCTAAACAGCGGCGCGATAGTCTCCGTATAACTCCCGAAAGCCTCCGATCTTGGCCGTGCCCCCGCAAACACCCGCGAACACCGACGCCGCTGCCCGCAACGCTGCGCAAAGCGGCGTATTCATGCGCGAGGTGGACGATGCGCTGCGCCAGGATCAGCTGGAGCGCTTCCTGCGCAATTACGGCAAGCTGGTACTTGCGGTCGTCGTGCTGGGCCTGCTCGCCTTCGCCGGGTTCCTTTACTGGCAACATCGCCAGAGCGCTGAGGCGGAGCGGAACGCCGAGCAGCTCGTCCTGGCACTGGATGATCTGGAGGCGGCGAACCTGGCTGGGGCCGAGCAGAAGCTGGCACCGCTCGCGGCCGCGGAAGGCGGCAACGCCGTGCTGGCGCAGCTCACGCAGGCCGGTATCGCGCTGAGCCAGGGCAAGGCCAACGAGGCCGCCGTCCTTTATGGAAAGGTCGCGCTGGACGCGGATGCGCCCAAGCCGCTGCGCGACCTTGCGACCGTTCGCGAAGTCGCCGCCCGTTATGACACCTTGTCCCCCGACGCGGTGATCAAGCGCCTCTCGCCGCTCGCTCAGCCCGGTAACCCCTGGTACGGCGTCGCGGGCGAGATGGTCGGCATGGCTTACCTCAAGCAAGGCAAGGTCAAGCAGGCCGGGCCGCTGCTGGTCGCCATCGCCAAGGACAAGCAGCAGCCCGAGGGGCTGCGGGCGCGGGTTCGGCAGCTGGCCGGGACGATCGGCTATGACGCCATCGAAGATGTGGTGCCGGCGACCGGCGGCGGCGACGGTAGCGAGGATTCAGCCCGCGGCGATGCAGCGGCAGCGGGAGAATGAGCTTGGCAGGTAAGGGTATGGGCATGACTTCCAAAGCGTCGCGAAAGGCGCGGCTCGTTCCCGTCGTGGTGATCGCGCTGGCGCTGGGCGTATCGGGCTGCGGCGTCTTCAAGGGCAAGGGTGCTCCCAAGACGCCGACCGTCGGCGAGCGCGTGCCGATCCTCTCGCGGATCGAATCCGGCGCGAAGGTGGATCCCGAACTGGCGAGCGTCGCGGTCATCCTGCCGCCCGCAGAAACCAATCCGGACTGGGCTCAGGGCGGCGGCACCGCCAGCAAGAGCTACGGCCACCTCGCCCTCAGTGCCACGCCTTCACGGGTGTGGACCGCGCAAGTGGCAGGCGCCAGCAACAAGCGCCGGTTGGCTGCCGCGCCGGTGATCGGTGAGGAGCGCCTCTTCGTGTTCGACACGGACGGTGTCGTGACCGCCTTCAACGCGGAGAACGGCGCGAAGCAGTGGACCAAGAGCTTTGCCGTGTCCGGCGACGGGGCCAATGCCGTGTTCGGCGGCGGCGTCAGCTACGATGCCGGCAAGGTCTACGTCACCACCGGCCTGGGTGAAGTCGCGGCCCTTAACGCTACCGACGGCTCGGAGCTTTGGAAGGTCAAGCCTGCCGGCCCGCTGCGCGGTTCGCCCACGATCCAGTTCAACGCCGTCTACGTGATGACGCAGGACAACCAGATCGTCGCGCTGAACCTCGATGACGGAAAGCAGATCTGGAACGAATCCGCCTCGGTGCAGCAGGCGGGCGTTTTCGGCGTCGGTACGCCGGCCGCCGGGCAGGGCACCGTGATCGCTGGCTTCTCCTCCGGCGAACTGGTCGCATACCGCTATGAGAACGGCCGGCAGCTGTGGTCCGATGCTCTGGCCCGCACCTCGATCTCGACCGAAGTGGGCAGCCTGACGGACGTGGACGCCGATCCGATCATCGATCGCGGGCGGGTCTACGCGCTCGGCCAGGGTGGCCGCATGGCCGCTTACGAGCTCGTCACCGGGCAGCGCATCTGGGAACTCAACCTTGCGGGCATCTCGACGCCGGCGGTTGCGGGCGACTGGGTGTTCACGCTGACAGACCGCGCCCAGCTGCTCGCCATCGCGCGGGGTACGGGCAAGGTCCGCTGGCTGAACCAGCTCCAGCGCTTCCGCAACGAGGAGAAGCGCAAGGGAGCGGTATTCTGGGTCGGGCCGCTGCTCGCCGGAAACCGCCTGTGGATCGCCAATTCGGCGGGCGAGCTGTCTTACGCCGACCCGTCCGAAGGCGCGGTGACCCCGTATGTCGAGCTCAAGCACCCTGTGTCGCTGGCGCCCGTCGTGGCCAACCAGACGCTCTATGTGCTGGACGACGGCGGTACGATCACCGCCTTCCGTTAAGCGAGGCGGCGGCATGACGCCGCCCCGCTCCGGCGCCCGCACCGGCACGGCGGTCGCCATGGCGCCGACACCCGCGCGCGTCGTTCTGCGTGCCTTAACCTTTTGCGCTTAGGCGCCGCTTCATGAGCGGCGTCCCGACCACTCGCCCCCCGAGCGACGTGTCGCCGGGTGTGGGCCTGGCCGGCCTGGCCGGGTTGGCCGCGTGGATACTGGTCTGCCGGCATTGGCCCGCAATCGCCGATGTTTTCGCGATCCCCGGCCCGCGCGCGCCGCTGGCCGGCCCTTATGCGGCGGTGGCCACGCTGCTGTTCACTTCGCTGCCGATGATCGGGTGGTCGCTGGTGGTGGACAAGGTGCACCGGAACCCATCCACCGGCATCGACTGGAGCTTGCGGCGCCCGATTGGGGAAACGCTTGAGCTCTCGATCACCAAGCTCGCGGGGCTGTGGGCCATATGGGTGGCGATCGGTTGCTTCTATTGCCTGGCGCGGTGGTATTGGCGCGGGCCCTACCTGTTTGCCATGGAAGTCATCGGCGCGCTGGCGGTGGCGATGGTCGTGCTGTCCATTCCCTACGTCATCTGGCTCGACCGGCGGCTGCGTGAGCCGCGCGACGGTGCCTGGCACATGGGCGCGATGCTGATTGGGCGAGAGGCCTGGAGCGGGGCGGAAGTCGCGAGGCATGCGCGCGCCTGGGCGATAAAGGCGTTTTTCGGCGCCTTCATGATCTCTATCCTGCCGCCGGGCTTCGCAACCCTTGTCACCGCGGACTTCGGCGCCATTGCGGGCGACCCGGTGCGCTTGGCCATGATCGTGATCGAGGCGCTTTTCGTGATCGACGTGCAGATCGGCGCGGTGGGCTATCTGCTCACGCTGCGTCCGCTCGATGCGCATATCCGCAGCGCCAATCCGCTGCTGGCCGGGTGGGTGGCCGCGCTCCTGTGCTATCCCCCGTTCGTGTGGGGCGTGATGGGACGGGCCGATGTCATGGGCTATCAGGCCAACGTGGGGGGCTGGGCCTTGTGGATGGACGGCAACGCCTTGCTGCTCTGGGGCTGGGCGGCGCTGCTGGTGTTCCTGACCGCGATCTACGCCTGGGCGACCTTCGCCTTCGGCATCAGGTTCTCGAACCTGACGTACCGTGGGGTGCTGACCAACGGGCCTTACCGGTTCACCCGCCACCCTGCCTACTTGTCGAAGAACCTGTTCTGGTGGTGCTCCACGCTGCCCTTTCTCGTGACCAACGGTTCGATCGCGGACATGGTGCGCAACACCGCGATGCTCGCTGCGGTGGGCGGGATCTACTATTGGAGGGCGCGAACCGAGGAAGCGCATCTCCTGGCCGAGGACGCCAAGTACCGGGCTTATCATGCCTGGGCGGCCGAGCACGCGCCGGTGACCCGGATACTGGGGCGGATGCTGGGACAGATCCGGGCGCAGCTCAGGCGGGGGCAGCCGGCCGCGCGACTTTCCTGATCGCCAGTTGACCACAACCCGTCAGGGCCGCGCGCGGCGCCGGCCTGGTGCTAGAGTCTGACCGTCAAGGGGTAGCGGCGGGCCGTTACCGCGATCCCGCTTCGAGCGGACAGACCTGAGGCTGCGGCTTCACGGCCAGGGGAGGGCACATGGCGCTGGAACCGCTGATGAACCGCGAGCGCGCGTCAGCCGTTTGCGAGGAGGCCGGCATCTCCGCGCTGCTCCTGGCAGAGCCGCTGAACATCTACCATGCCACGGGCTTCTGGCCGCAGACGCTGGCGATGGGGCAATTGGGCACGACGCTTGCCGTCGTCCCGGCCGACCCGGCGTTGCCCGTGCAACTGGTGACCTCGCAGTTCCTGCATTACTTCATGGACGTGACGCGCTGCGGCGTCTCGCCGGACTTGCGGTTCACGCTTTACACGATGCCGGGGGAGAGCGGCGAGGCGCTGCCGCCGCACTTCTTCCAGCCCGCGTCGTCGGGCACGATCGACCCGTTCGAGCGCTCCGCCCGGGCGGCGACCGCCGCTGCCCTCGCCGCCCAGCCGGCGCTGGCGACCGTTGCGGATGCGCTCGCCCATGCTGCCGCCGGGATCGGGCCCGGCGTAATCGCGGTTGACGGCTTCGTCGCCCGCAGCCTGCTGAGCGATCCGGACTGCTGCGTGGCTGCAGAGCCCGTGCTGCGCCTCATCCGGATGATCAAGTCACCCGCCGAGATCGCGATCATGCGCCATGCCGCGCGCCAGAACGCGGAGGCGGCGCGCAAGGCGGTCTCGCTGGTGAAGGAAGGCGACCATTACCATGACTTGCGCGCGGCCTTCTTTGCCGAGGTCGGGCGTCGCGGCGGCATTCCCTCGTTCATGTCGATAGACAGCCATGCCTATGCCGCGCAGGACGGCACCATTCGGAGCGGCCGGTGCTTTTCCATTGACGCGGTGAGCACGTTCGATCGCTATCACGGCGACTATGGTAGGACGGTCGTTGTCGGAGAGCCGCACCCGGCGCTGCGACACGCGGCCGAGGCCGCGATCGCCGGCAATCGGGCAGTGGCGGAACGATTGGGGCCGGGGCTGCGATACAGCGACGTCATGCGGATAGGGCGGGAAGCGATCGCAGCGGCCGGGTTCGATGTCCTGACCCCGGCCTCGCCCCATAGCGTCGGCTTGTTCCACACCGACGAGGCCTTTGCCGGCAACGCGCTGACTTTCGCCAAGGCCGATCACCTGATCGAGCCCGGCATGGTGCTCTCGGTCGATATGCCGATCCTGCAGACGGACATGAGCGGGACCGTTCACCTGGAGGATCTCTGGCTGATCACCGAGGACGGTTGCGAGCCGCTCAACGACATCGACGAACCCTACATCCAGCTCTGAGGATCCATTCCATGGCTTCGCTTTACCTCGTCCTCGACCTTATCAACGACATCGTGACTGGCGAAAGCGGGCTGGTGCAACAGGTCGGTGAGCGGCGCCTGCTGGAAAACACCGCCGCCGCCATCGCCAGGGCGCGCGCGGCGGGGGTGGCCGTGGGCTATGTCCGCGTGGGGTTCGAGAGCGAGCGGGACGCACCGCGCGTCTCGCCGTTCCTGAAGCCGTTCTACGATGCCGGCTACTTGCGTCTCGGCACGTCCGGCACCGCGGTGCATCCGGCGGTGGCACCGCAGGATGGTGATCTGGACATCGTCAAGAACCGCGTGGGCGCCTTCTGGGGCACCAAGCTGGACATGATCCTGCGCGCACGGGGGATCGACAAGCTCTACGTCTCGGGCGTCTCCACCACTTACGCCGTCTCGTCCACGGTGCGCGAGGCGCACGATCGCGACCTCGAGGTCGTGCTGCTGGAAGACTGCTGCGCCGCGCACGGCGCGGAGGAGCACAGCGCGGTCATCGCAGCCCTGACACCGCTGTGCGTCGAGGTGACCAGCAGCGAGGCCGTTATCTTCGCCTGATCTGGGCAGGGTTCGACCCAGAATTGATTTTTACGGCAGGGAGGCACGATCGTGAAGCGAGTGATCATCGTCGGCGGCGGCATCGCCGGGTTAAGCGCGGCTTTGTCCCTCCAGCAGAAGGGGGTCTCGGTGCGCCTCTTCGAACAGGCGGAGCAGTTCGGGGAAGTGGGCGCGGGCATCAGCTTGTCGCAGCCCGCGAGCCGGGGCCTGTTCTCGCTCGGGCTCCAGGAGGCGATCGTCAAGGCGGCGGATCTGCCCGCGCGCGCCGGCGCGGTCGACTTCGAAACGGGAGTGCCAGAGGAAGGGCCGGATCTGATGCAGGTGGCACGGGAGGCGGGCGAGATCCCGTACTACTACCAGATCCACCGCGCTGACCTTCATGCGATCCTGGTTGCCGCCGTCATGGCCGGAGACCCGGAGACGATCGCGCTGGGCAAGCGTCTGGTCGATGTCGATCAGGACGCGACAAGCGCCACGGCGGTGTTCCACGACGACACGCGCGCGACCGGTGACGTCCTGCTGGGCGCGGACGGGATCAACTCGCGCGTGCGGGCTTGCCTGTTCGGAGAGGAGAACCCGCGCTTCACGGGGCAGGTCGCCTATCGTTTCCTGGTGCCGGTCGCTGAGGTGCAAGACTACCTCGGGCATGGCGCCTCGGTGAAGTACACGGGCGTCGGCAAGACGGTGCTGCGCTACATCATCCGCCATGGCACCCTGGTGAACGGCGTCGGCTTCGTGCCGACCGAGAGCTGGACGGGCGAGGGCTGGTCCACCCCGGCTCCGCGCGAGGAATTGCTCGAGAAGTTCGCGGGCGCCAACCGCGATCTGATGGCGCTGCTGAACCGCGCGCCGCTGGACGGGACACGCAAGTGGGCTCTGTTCGATCGCGACCCGCTGGACCAGTGGGTTGTCGGCCGCATCGCGCTGATGGGCGACGGTGCCCATCCGATGCTGCCGTTCCTGGGGCTGGGGGCTGCCATGGGGATCGAGGATGCCGTCGTCATGGGACGCGCGCTCACGTCCGGGCTTCCGGCCGAGCAGGCGTTGCAGGTGTTCGAGGCGACGCGCAAGGACCGCGCGAACGGCGTCCTCCTGGCCTCGCGTCAACAGGGGCTGGTGGACCAGAGCGGCCAGGTCACGCGGGCCCGGCCGACCGACATGCAGCAGCTTATGGGCTACGATCCCGCGACCGTGCCGCTGGTGGCCTGAGCGCAGGCGGGTGAGCGGGGGCTGTCTTGCCCCCGCCGCCGGTCACCGGCTGTAGAACTCGATGATCGCGCCTTCCGGCGAGCGGACGGAGAAGATCGTCACGTCTCCGAAGGGCGCGAGCGTCATGGCCATCGGGGCAACCAGCAGCGTGCCCCCGCGCTCAACGATCTGCGACGCATAAGCGGGCGCATCGTCGACTTCGAAGCGCAGCGAGAGAATGCCGACATTGGGCGCCACGCAATCGGTGTCGCAGCGACGTCCGCGCATATCCATGTTCTCGATCAGTTCGACGCCGCCTTCGCCGGGCCCGTGGGGCTTGAACATGGCAAGCTTGCGCCTTGCCGACTTTGCCTGGGGCAGAGGCAGGCCCAGCACATCGGCGCCCGGCTCGACCACGTCTTCGACGGTGAATTCGACCCGCAGCTTGAAGCCCAGGATGTCGCCATAGAACTGCATCGCAGCGTCGAAATCCGCGACCATCTGCGTCGAGTTGAACACCGGTGACAAGGCGCCATCCGCGGCCAGCCCCTCGACTGGGGGCTCGTATCGCTGGATGATCGCAAGGACCAGTCCGTCGGGACCGACCGCGACCACCTGGCGCACGGAGAAATGCGCTTCGGAATAGTCCACCGGCTCCCCGAAGGCCGTCCACCCATGCCGCTGGAGACGGCGGTAGACGGCATCCACGTCGGCGGAGAACATGTCGACATCGAAGATTCCCCCGGTGTCCCAGGTGCGCTGGCTGGAGCGCATGACCTTTTGTTCCACCCCGTGGAACTTCACCAGGCGCAGCGAGCCCAGCTTGGTCGCGCCGTCGTCTGGCACCAGCAGCGCCTGCTCGATGCGCGTGCAGGAAGACGGAACGGACCAGGCCGTCCACTGGTCGGGGTCTGCATCAGGAAGCGCGACGCGGCGGTAACCGCAGGCCTGCTCCAGCGGTATGGCCAGGCGGTCGATGTCGAAGGTGCTGACCACTGCTTCCTGGATGCCGTTCGAAATCATCTGCGTCTCCCTGTTTCTCCTGCGAGAGCTAGGGGTAGCGCGATGGCCGGCAAACGGCCCGACGCCCGCTGTTCGATAGGTAAGAAAAGGCAGTGACGTGCAGGGTAGCGCCGCGTGGGGTCAGTCGGCCGCCGATCGAGCCGGCTTTAGCCGGCCCGGGCCAGCTCGGCGAAGCGGGCGGCGAGGGTGAAGGCGGCGAGGCGCTCGGTGCGGCGCTCCTCGGCTTCGGCATCCCGGCCCCACAAGTTGGCCTGCCATTCCTCCTCGAGGCTGGCGGCATCCCAGAGCGCGGCGACATCGGCTTGCGGTTCGATTGCGAGCAGCGCGACGGTCAGCGACGCGGACAGGCTGGCCAGCATCCGCAGCGCCGCGAGCGTGAACGGGTCGCGCGCGGCCAGTTCGGCGCGCAGGGCGGCGAGGGTCTCTGGCGGCTGCGGCTTGTGCAGGATGCCGGAGAGGCGCGCGTAGCGGATGGCAAAGCGGCTCTCTGCCTGCGCAAGGACAGGATCCCACACCTCGACCTGCCGGCGGTGCAGCGCCTCGTCGGGATCGGCGCGATAGCACAAGGTATCCGTCTCGGCATAAGGCAGCAGCGCGGAGACGAGGTCTTCTCCTCCGTTCGCGACCACGTCGATCGCGTAATCGGCAAGGTCGCGCAGGGGGAATGTGGTGGGATCGAGCTCTTCTCCCTGTCCCGCCCACTCCTCTGCCATGGCTTCCGCCAAGGCGCGGCTCGGCACCACTTGCGCTGCGCCACCGGCGGTCTTGATGTTGCGACCGTCAAGCAGGGTACGCCAGCCGCCGTCAGCTTCGACAACGGTGACGGCCTTGTAGAAGCGCTTCAACGCGGGGATCTCCATTTGCGGGCGAGCAGGGCAGGAATGATGAACACGTCGACCAGTCCGTTCGCCAGGAGCAGATAGCCGAGCCAGATCGGCCACTCGATCCTCTGCGATGCGATCAACATGCCGACGACGACACAGGCCACCCCGAACAGGCGGATCGCCTGGATGGTGAAGAAGCGCCGCTTGGCCGGGTCGTATGGCGGTTCGGGCGTCATGCGAGCAGGCGTTCCGCCAGGGCCAGGGGGGTTTCGACGACAGCCTCGGCACCGGCGGCGATCAGTTCGTGGGGGTGGTGGTAGCCCCAGTCCACCCCGATCGCGCGCACGCCGGCGTCGCGGGCCATCTGCATGTCGTAAGCGGTGTCGCCGATCATCACCGCTTCATCAGGCTGCGCGCCCGATTCGAACAAGGCGGCCTCCAGCATGGCCGGGTGCGGCTTGGAAGGGTGGCGGTCCGCGGTCTGCAGCGTCACGAACAGGTCTGCGATCCCGTTCGCGGCGAGGCAATGATTGAGGCCGCGATCGGACATTCCGGTGGCAACACCCAGCGTCCAGCCCGCGTCATGCAGGCGCTGCAGGGTTTTGGCGACATCATCGAACAGCGGCTGCGAAACGCG
>Ga0233380_1000840_pt1 | contig 14935 bp, 14 predicted proteins | sample ElkDunMinimDraft_9_FD_191541 | JGI IMG/M metagenome (GOLD analysis project Ga0233380, IMG submission 191541) | Fecal eukaryotic communites from dung pellets of Tule Elk in California, USA - Elk Dung F36 | ecosystem: Host-associated > Mammals > Digestive system > Large intestine > Fecal | place... | reverse complement strand
GCGCCAGGAACTGCATCGGAGCAGCGTCGGAAGCGGTGGCGGCGACGATGATCGAGTATTCGAGCGCGCCGCGCTCTTCCAGGACCTTCACGAACTGCGCGACGGTCGAACGCTTCTGGCCGACAGCGACGTAGACGCAGTACAGCTTCTGGCCTTCGTCGTCGCCGTCGTTGAGCGACTTCTGGTTCAGGATCGTATCGAGGATGATGGCGGTCTTGCCGGTCTGGCGATCGCCGATGACGAGCTCGCGCTGGCCGCGGCCGATCGGAATCAGCGCGTCGATGGCCTTGAGGCCGGTCGACATCGGCTCATGCACCGACTTGCGCGGGATGATGCCGGGCGCCTTGACGTCGACGCGGCGGCGCTCGTCGGAAACGATCGGGCCCTTGCCGTCGATCGGGTTGCCGAGCGCGTCGACGACGCGGCCGAGCAGGCCCTTGCCGACCGGCACGTCGACGATGGCGCCGGTGCGCTTGACTATGTCGCCTTCCTTGATGTCGCGGTCGGCGCCGAAGATGACGACGCCGACATTGTCGCTTTCGAGGTTCAGCGCCATGCCGCGGATGCCGCCGGGGAACTCGACCATCTCGCCGGCCTGGACGTTGTCCAGACCGTAGACGCGGGCGATGCCGTCGCCGACCGAGAGAACCTGACCAACCTCGGAGACCTCGGCTTCCTTGCCGAAGTTCTTGATCTGGTCCTTAAGGATTGCGGAGATTTCCGCGGCGCGGATGTCCATCAGCCGACCTCTTTCAGTGCAAGCTTGAGCGAATTGAGTTTTGTCCGGAGCGACGTGTCGATCTGGCGCGAGCCGATCTTGACGACGAGGCCGCCGAGCAGCGACGGGTCGACCGCGGCGGCGATCGCCACGTCCTTGCCGGTGACGCCCTTCAGCGCCGCCTTGAGTTCTTCTTCCTGGGCCGCGGTGAGCGGATGCGCCGTGGTGACGTCGGCGGCGACCTCGCCGCGCGCCTCCGCCGCGATGGCGCGGAACGCCTTGATCATGGCGGGCACCGCGAAGAGACGGCGGTTCTGCGCGACAACGCGCAGGAAATTGCCGACGAGGCCGGTGATATCAGCCTTGTCGGCGATCGCGGCAACGGCCTTGAGCTGCTCCTCGGCCGAGAAGACCGGGCTTTTGATCATGCGGTTGAGATCGTCGCTTTCGGCCAGCAGCGCCTCGAAGCGGCCGAGATCGGCCTCGACCTCGGCTACCGTGCTGGACTGGACGGCAAGCTCATAGAGCGAGCCAGCGTAGCGTTCGGCGATACCGGAGACTGGCGAGCTGGACTTTGCCACTGATCGTCTTTTCTCTTTCTGGCCCGGCCGCGGGTTCCAAATGGCTAGCTGGAGAGCTGGCTAAGTCCCTGGCCTTATTGGATTTTCTTCGGCACGAGCGTACGCGCTCCGCATCCCCCTGCCGAAAGTCGATTGCCGTCTAGCACAGGCTTTCCAAGTCCGCAACACGTTGGCGGGCGGGCTTTCCGGCACTTTTGTCGCAGTGTGGAGAACCGCCGCCCGGAGGCCGCCGGAATCAGGCGACGAAGCCCAGCGCGAAGGCGAGCGCCAGGGCCGCGAGCACGAGGTCGAAGGCCAGCCAGAGCCAGTTGGCGAGGCCGGTGCCGCGGTCCGACATCATCGAGACGATTCGGCCGAAGGCGGTGAACAGCCAGGAGAAGCCGAGCGCCATGTAGAGCATCGGCTGGGCGAGCAGCAGCGCCGACAGGCCGAGGCCGAGATAGAAGCCCGCCATGTTGGCGCGGGCGGCGGCGTAGGCCTCGGCACGCTCGGGCTTGGGCGCCAGCCGGAACATGCGGAAGGAGATGCCCGGCGCGAAGAGGAGGACGACGCCGAGAATCACGGTGACGGCGGCCGAGACCCAGGCGAGCCACTCGCCCTGCGTGACCGGCCACGGAAATGCGAACTCCATGATTGTCCCCTGCTGGTCGCCCGAGCCCGCGCGGCGGTGATTCTTGCGCGCTGCCCGAGCCGGTGTTTTCGTGCCTGTCATTATTAGCGACTCGGCGTCGCTTCGCCAGATGGGCATACGGGAGGGAAAAGAGGAATGGCGGAGAAAATCCCCGAGCGGTTGAAATGGGCGGTCGAAAGCCTGGGACTGTCGGGCGACGAGGCGATTCTCGAGATCGGCTGTGGGAGGGGCGTCGCGGTGTCGCTGGCCTGCCCTCTGCTGCCCGGCGGCACGATCACGGCGATCGACCGATCCGCCACGACGATCAAGGCCGCCAGGGAGCGGAACGCCGCGGCGGTTGCAGCGGGCAAGGCGATCTTCCGGCAAGCAGCGATCGAGGAATTCGAGGGACGGGCCGGCGCGTTCGACGCGATCTTCGCGGTCAATGTGAACCTGTTCTGGCTCAAGGCCGACAGGGCGCTCGCTGTGATCCGCGGGCTGCTGGCCGAGGACGGCAGGCTCCTGCTCGTCTACGAGCCGCCGTCTGCCGGCCAAAGGGCTGCCATCGCCGCCAGGCTTGCCGGCAATCTCGCGGCGAACGGCTTCGACCTCACGGATACGACCCAGACGGGAGACGGACTGCTGGCCGTCACGGCCCGGAAGTCGGCGGCGTGACCGGCGCGCCGCTCCGGGCAAGCCCGCCCGCCCTTCAGTGCACGCCGCTGGCGATGACCTCGACCAGCCTGTCGAAGCCGCCGCCGGTACCTTCGATGCGCGCCCGCATCGACTTATCGTCGCCCAGATACGCCATCTGCTCGGTGAACAGCATGCGCGTAAGCGAAGCCGAGGGCTTGAACTCGACGGTCGCGAGCGAGGCCGACAGGCGCTCGCCGCGGAGCGTCATGTCGAAGGCATAGATGATGCGCCGGGCGGGCACGATGTCGAGATAGTGGGCGAGGAAGGTCAGTTCGTTCCCCTCGCCCGTCCGCCAGCGTTTCGCCTCCACGCCGCCGACGCGGAAATCGAATCGATCCTCCAGCACCGACCAATCCGGATGGCATTCGTTCCACCGGAGCTTGAGCGCCGGTTCAGAGAAGAAGCGGAAGGCATGGTGCGGGCTCGCCGCCAGCTCGCGCTCGATGACGAAGGTCGTATGCTGGACGCCGGTCATGATTGGCTCTCCTCGGGAAAGTCTTCGATGGCTTGCGCGAGCCGGTCGAAGGCTGCGTTCAGCGCATGCTCGCGTTCGCGCATCCAGTCGGAGAGCGGCGACAGCGCTTGCGGACGCATGGCATAGGTACGGACGCGGCCGTCCTTTCGCGACACAACGATTCCGCCGTCCTCAAGGACCTTGAGATGCTTGACCGCCGAGGGCAGGCGCATGTTGGCCGGCCGTGCGAGTTCCTTCACCGAGGCGGGGCCGCGAGAAAGCTGCTCGACCATGCCGCGCCGGCCGGGATCGGCGAGCGCCAGAAGCAGGCGGTCGAGTTCAGGGGCGGCCTGGGACATGGGAATTCTCCTGATGTCGCCGATCTCAAAGGAAACGGGCCGGCATCGCGTCCCTGTAGGGGAACATGGAAAAATACGGCCGCGCCTCGTCAAGCGTGCGCCGGACGGAAGGACGCGCGAGCAACCGCTCGAAATAGGCGGCCAGCGCCGTGCTTTCGGGCGGAAAGGGATGCACGATCGAGGCGAAGAAAAGAGCCGGAAAAGCGGAGCAATCGGCTATCGTGAAATCGTCGCCGATGGCCCAGGACCGGTTCGAGAGCTGGCTTTCGGCGGCCGCATAGGCGGTTTCGAGCGAACGCCTCGCCTCCGCCACGCCGGTCTGGTCGCGCCCGTCTTCCGGCCGCAGCCGGTCGAGGACGATCTTCTGCATCGGCTGGCTGACATAGAAATCGAAGAAGCGGTCCCACAGCCGCGCCTCGAGCCGGGCGTCGGCGTCAGCCGGCAGCAGGGGCACGGGCCCCGGGTAATGCTCCCCGACATATTCGATGATGATGCTGGTTTCCGGCACGAGCCGGTTCCGGACCCCATCGTGCAGCACCGGAATCTTGCCGACGGGCCAGCGCGCGAGATGGTCGGCCGCCGATCCGGGGTCCATGAGATTGACGGTCTCGGCACGGAAAGGGACGCCGTTCTCGTAAAAGGCGATCAGCACCTTGTGGCAGAAGGACGCCAGCGGATGGATGTAGAGCATCAGGGACACGGCACACCTTTAGTTTCCGATAGCGGAAACTATTAGGGCGAGAGCCAGCCGGCGGCAAGCGATAGTTTCCTTCACGGGAAACTTTATGCGATGTCGCTACAAGAAGCTCTGCGGGTCGATGTCGACGGAGACGCGCACCGACCCCCTGACCTTCGGGCCGGCGGCAAGCAGGGCGCGGATATAGCCCTGCATGTCGGAGCGGCGCTCGCCGTGGACGAGCAGGCGGAAACGGTGACGGCCGGCGATCAGCGCAAGCGGCGCCTCGGCGGGGCCGAGCACCTGGATGTCGCTCGACTGAGGCGCGGCACGGCGAAGCCCGCGCGCATGGGCTTCCGCCTCGGCGCGGGTGGCGGCGCTGACGATGATGCCGGCCAGCCGGCCGAAGGGTGGCAGGCCGGTCCTCTCCCGCTCGGCGATCTCGCGCTGATAGAAGGCCTCGGCGTCGCCCGACACGATGGCGCGCATGACGGGATGATCCGGCTGGTAGGTCTGCAGCAGGCCGAGGCTCTTCTTTCCGGTGCGGCCGGCGCGGCCGGTGACCTGGCTCAAGAGCTGGAAGGTGCGCTCGGCGGCGCGCGGGTCGCCGTTCGCCAGGCCGAGATCGGCGTCGACGATGCCGACCAGCGTCATGTTGGGAAAGTTGTGGCCCTTGGCAACGAGCTGCGTGCCGATGACGATGTCGGCATCGCCATTGGCGATCGCATCGAGCTCCAGCCTGAGACGCCGGACGCCGCCGAGCATGTCGGAGGAGAGAACGATCGTTCGGGCATCGGGGAAATGACTGACAACTTCCTCCGCGACACGCTCGACGCCGGGACCGCAGGCGACGAGATGGTCGAAAGTGCCGCATTCGGGGCAAGCGTCAGGGCGCTTCTCGTGGTGGCCGCAGTGGTGGCAGACGAGTTGGCCGCGAAAGCGGTGCTCGACCAGCCAGCTCGAGCAGTCCGGACACTGGAAGCGATGGCCGCAGACGCGACAGAGGGTGAGCGGCGCATAGCCGCGGCGGTTGAGGAAGAGCAGCGACTGTTCGCCGCGCCCCAGCGTGTTCTTGATTTCCGTCAACAGCGCCGGCGACAAAAACCCGCCGCGAGCGGGCGGCGAGCGGCGAAGATCGATCGGCTTGAGGTCGGGCAGCGCAGCCTCGGCGAAGCGCATGGGCAGCACGGCGCGCGCATAGCGGCCCTGCTCGGCGTTGACGCGGCTTTCGATCGACGGCGTTGCAGAGGCGAGCACAACCGGGAAGCCGCCGATGCGGCCGCGAACCACGGCCATGTCGCGGGCGTTGTAGGAAACGCGGTCCTCCTGCTTGTAGGCAGGGTCGTGCTCCTCGTCGACGACGATGAGGCCGAGATCCTGGAACGGCAGGAACAGCGCCGAGCGCGCGCCCGCCACCACCCGGATGCTGCCTTCCGCCACCTGCCGCCAGACGCGCTCGCGCATCCTGGGCGGCAAGTCGGAATGCCATTCGGCCGGCTTTGCGCCGAACCGGTCCTGGAAGCGTTCGAGGAAGGCATGGGTGAGCGCGATCTCCGGCAGCAGGATCAGGACCTGGTTGCCCTTGTCGAGCGCCGCCGCGACCGCCTCGAAATAGACCTCCGTCTTGCCGGAGCCGGTCACGCCGTCGACCAGCGTGACGGCGGCGCCGCCCGTCTTCACCGAGGCGCGCAGCATGTCGGCGACCGCTTCCTGGTCGGGCGACAGCTCGGCCCGGGAATAGCTCGTGTCAGGCGCGGCGACGATCGGCCGCGGTGGGATCATGACCGTCTCGAAGACCCCCTGGTCCCTGAGGCCGTCGATGACCGTCGAGGAGACGCCGGCTGCATGCGCCAGGCCGGTCCGCGTCCAGGCAAGGCCGTCGCCGGCTGCCTCCAGCACCCGCGCCCGCGCGGCGGTCATGCGATCGGGCAGGGCCTCGGTGCGCTGCAGACCCTCCGTCCACGGCTCCGGATCGAAAGCGGCGGGCGCCCTAAGCAGCATCCGCGCCACCATGCCGGGCGCCGACAGCGTATAGGCCGACATCCAGTCGACGAAACGGCGGGTCTTGTCGTCGATCGGCGGGCAGTCGAAGACTTCCGAGATCGGCTTCAGCTTCCTCGGATCGACAGGATCGGTCTCGGTGTCCCAGACGATACCCGCCACCTCGCGCGGTCCCAGCGGCACGCGCACGATCGAGCCCGGCACGACATGCATGTCGTCGGGCACGGCATAGGTGTAGGGCCTCTCGGCGGGCATCGGCACCAGCACGGGCGCCGAGCGCAGCGCGGGCTTGCGCGAATCGTCCTTCATGGCGCGTGACCTTGCCGCGACTTTCGGATACAGCAAAGCCCAAGCGGGAATGCCGCGCCGGATGCGCGGCTGCAGCCATCGAGGTACATGTTATGAAATTCTTTGTCGATACGGCGGATGTGAAGGAAATCAAGGAGCTCCATCAGCTCGGCCTGGTCGACGGCGTGACCACCAATCCGTCGCTGATCCTCAAGTCGGGCGGCAAGATCACCGAAGTGACCAAGCAGATCTGCGACATCGTCGAGGGTCCCGTCTCGGCCGAAGTGGTCGCGACCGAGTTCTCGCAGATGATCAAGGAAGCCGAGGTGCTGGCGAAGATCGCCAAGAACGTCTGCATCAAGGTGCCGCTGACCTTGGACGGCCTGCGTGCCTGCAGGACGATCCGCAACGATCTCGGCCGCATGGTCAACGTCACGCTGTGCTTCTCGGCCAACCAGGCGCTGCTCGCCGCCAAGGCCGGCGCCTCCTTCATCTCGCCCTTCGTCGGCCGCATCGACGACACCGGCGCGGACGGCATGGAGCTGATCGCCGAGATCCGCCAAATCTATGACAATTACGACTATCCGACCGAGGTCCTGACCGCATCGGTGCGCACGGTGAACCATGTGAAGCAGGCGGCGCTGATCGGTGCCGACGTCATCACCGCGCCGCCCGCCACGCTGCGCGCGCTGGTCAGCCATCCGCTGACCGACAAGGGCCTGGCGGCCTTCACCGCCGACTGGGCCAAGACCGGCCAGACGATCGCCTGATCTCCCGGCATGGACGCCGCCGCCATCGCAAGAACCGTTCTCGCGGCGATCGACGGCGGCGACCAGATCGAGCCGTTCACGGCGAAGGACGCGGCGTTCTCCGAGGCCGACGCCTATCGTGTGACGGCGGAGCTGCGCGCCCTGAGGGTGGCGCGCGGCGAGAAGCCGATCGGCCGCAAGATCGGCTTCACCAACCGCAATATCTGGGAAGAATACGGCGTCTACCAGCCGATCTGGGGCGACGTCTACGACACCACCCTGCGCAACGTGGCGGCCGGCCACCGCGTGAAGGTGTCGCAATTGCCCGAACCGCGCATCGAGCCCGAGATCGTGCTCGGGCTGGAACGCGACGTGACGCCCGGCATGGGCGTCGAGGAGATCGCCCAGGCGATAGGCTGGGTGGCGCATGGCTTCGAATTCGTCCACTCGATCTTTCCGGACTGGCGCTTCCGGGTCGCCGACTGCATCGCCGATGGCGGCCTGCACGGCAGCCTGGTCGTCGGGGCGCGGCGGCTGTTGCCTGAGAACCAGCGCGACACGCTCGTGGCCGACCTCTCCGGCCTGAAGATCACGCTCAGCCGGAACGACGCGGCCGTCGACGCCGGCTCCGGCGCGAATGTGCTGGACGGACCGGTCCAGGCGCTGGCGCATCTGGCCGCCGTGCTCGGCAAGGACGGGCTGAACCCGCCGCTGCGCGCCGGCGAGCTCGTAACCACCGGGACGCTGACCCGCGCCTTCCCGGTGCTGCCGGGCGAGCGCTGGTCGACGGAGATCACCGGATACGACCTGCCGGGGCTTTCGGTGGAAATCGCCTGAAAGCCGGAGAGCAGGGCTGCACCGGCCGTTACGTCGTCGCAGCCGCCCCGTCCCTATTTGGACAGTTGCTGCGCGATGGCGAGGTTGAGCAGTTCGGCGAGCTCGCGGGCAGCGCGGTCCTCGGCGTTGAGGCGCGCGCGATATGCGGCGAATTCCTGCCGCGGCACGTCGTAGGACGACGTGATCTGCCGCCGGCCGCTGGCGACGACCTCGCCGCTCTTCGTGCCGGCCAGCGTATAATCCGCGGTCACGGTGACCGTGCCGGCGGTCGGCTCGTTGTCGTCGCCGACCTGCACCACCGCGGCCGATTCATGGATCGCCGTGACCGCCAGCGTCAGCGTATAGGCGGCAGCGGCCGGCTGTCCGGCGCCGCGGTTGAAGAGGAAGATCAGGTGGTTGCGCACCTGCTGCGCGTAGCGCTGGTCGACCGGCTTGATGGAGATCGACGACAGGTCGGCGGTGACCGCGGCCTGCGTGCCGGTGCCGGTGACCGGATTGGAATAGAGCGGCTTGACCGTGCAGGCGGCGGCGAGCGGCAGGGCAAGGACGACGAAAACGGCAGCAACGCGGCGGCAAGCCGCGAACGACCAATCAGACGACGACATTGACGATCCTCTGCGGCACGACGATCACTTTGCGCGGCTTCTTCCCCTCGAGAGCCTTCTGCACGACATCGAGCGCGAGGGCGGCCTTCTCGACCGCACCTTGATCTGCGTCGCGGGCGATTGTCAAATCCCCCCGCTTCTTGCCGTTGATCTGAACCGGCATGACGATCTCGCTATCCACCGTCAGCGCCGGGTCGTAGGCCGGCCAAGGCTTGTCGGCGGCCAGCCCCTCGCCGCCGAGCGCTACGAAACACTCTTCCGCCAGATGCGGCATCATCGGCGCGATCATCACGATCAGCATGTCGAGCGCGTCGCGGGCGGCGGCCTGCACTTCCGGGGAAGCCTTGCCCGCGGCGATGTCGGCGAGCGGCGACTGCAAGGCGTTGGTGAGCTCGTAGATGCGGGCGACGGCCTTGTTGAAGCCGAGGCGCTCGATCTCCTCGCCGACCGCCTTCACCGTCTTGTGGGCGGCCTTGGAAATGGCGGCGGCCTCACCCTCGCGGGCGGCCTTCGGCGCGACCGACGACAGCGCCGCGGCCGATTCCGACACCAGCCGCCACAGGCGCTGGACGAAACGATGCGCGCCCTCGACGCCGGCCTCGGTCCAGATGACGTCGCGCTCGGGCGGCGAGTCGCTCAGCATGAACCAGCGCGCGGTGTCAGCGCCGTATGAGCCGATGATGTCGTCGGGGTCGACGACGTTCTTCTTCGACTTCGACATCTTCTCGATCGGGCCGATGGCGATCGGCGTGCCGTCGGCGAGCAGGAACGCCTTGCGCGAGCCGTCGAAGTCCTCGACCTTGACCTCGGCGGGCGTCACCCAGCCATCCGGCCCCTTGTAGGTCTCGTGCACGACCATGCCCTGGGTGAAGAGACCCTCGAACGGCTCGTCCACCGCGTTGAGATGGCCGGTCGCCTTCATGGCGCGGGCGAAGAAGCGCGAATACAAGAGGTGCAGGATCGCGTGCTCGATGCCGCCGATATACTGCTTGACCGGCAGCCAGCCGCCGGCGCCGTCGACGCAAGCGAGCGAGGTCGGGGCCGTCTCGTTCCACGGATCGGTGAAGCGGGCGAAATACCAGGACGAGTCGACGAAGGTGTCCATCGTGTCGGTGTCGCGCTTCGCGTCCTTGCCGCATTGCGGGCAGGCGACATGTTTCCACGTCGGATGGTGGTCGAGCGGGTTGCCGGGCTTGTCGAAGCTGACGTCGATCGGCAGCTCGACCGGCAACTGGTCGTCAGGAACCGGCACCGCGCCGCAGGCTTCGCAATGGATGACCGGGATCGGGCAGCCCCAGTAGCGCTGGCGCGAGATCAGCCAGTCGCGCAGGCGGAACTGCACCTTGCGCTCGCCCTGCGGGCGGCCGCCGACGGCGACGCCGGAGAGGCGCGTCGCCACCTCGTCGAAGGCCTGCGCGGGCGTGAGCCCGTCGAGGAAGCGCGAATTGATCATCACGCCGTCGTCGACATACGCTTCTTCGAGGATGCGGAAGGTCGCGGCGTCGGCGCCCTCGGGCATGACCACAGGGACGACCGGCAGGCCGTATTTGTTGGCGAAGTCGAGGTCGCGCTGGTCGCCGGACGGGCAGCCGAAGATGGCCCCCGTGCCGTAGTCCATCAGCACGAAATTGGCGACATAGACCGGCAGCGTCCAGCTCGGATCGAAGGGATGCACGACGCGGATGCCGGTGTCGAAACCCATCTTCTCGGCGGTTTCGAGCTCGGCGGCCGAGGTGCCGCGATGCCTGATGTCGTCAATGAAGGCGGCGAGCTCGGGATTGCCCTCGGCCGCCTTCCTGGCCAGCGGATGGTCGGCGGCGATCGCCATGAAGGACGCGCCGAAGATCGTGTCCGGACGCGTCGTGTAGACTTCGAGCTCGGTCGCGCCGGCCGCCGCCGGGTCGGCGATCTCCCAGCGGATCAGCAGGCCCTCGGAGCGGCCGATCCAGTTCGCCTGCATCAGCTTGACCTTCTCGGGCCACTTGTCGAGCGTCGCCAGGCCGTCGAGCAGGTCCTGCGACATCGAGGTGATCTTGAAGAACCACTGCGTCAGGTCGCGCTGCTCGACCAGCGCGCCGGAGCGCCAGCCGCGCCCGTCGATCACCTGCTCGTTGGCGAGCACGGTCATATCCTCGGGATCCCAGTTGACCTTCGCCGACTTGCGCTCGGCCAGGCCCGCCTTCCAGAAGTCGAGGAACATCTTCTGCTGGTGCTTGTAGTAGCTGGGGTCGCAGGTCGCGATCTCGCGCGCCCAGTCGAGCGACAGGCCCATGACCTTGAGCTGGGCCTTCATCGCCTCGATGTTCTGGTAGGTCCATGAGCGGGGATTTACTCCCCTGTCGCGCGCGGCGTTCTCGGCCGGCAGGCCGAAGGCGTCCCAGCCCATCGGATGCAGCACGTTGTAGCCGAGCGCGCGGCGATGGCGCGCAACCACGTCGCCCATCGTGTAGTTGCGGACATGGCCCATGTGGATGCGCCCCGACGGATAGGGGAACATCTCCAGCACGTAATATTTCGGGCGCGGATCGTCGTTCTTCGTCTCGAAGAGCTTCGCAGCATCCCAGGCCTTCTGCCATTTGGGTTCCGCCGCGCGCGGGTTGTATCGTTCGGTTGCCATGACCGCTATTTCACTTAAAGAAGGACAGACGACTCCGCCGGGTTGCCCGGCAGACCGGAGATTTCGGGGCGGACCTTCACCATGTATTGCCGGGAGCGTCAACTCCGGGGCGGCCGGAAGGCTTGAAACAAGGCGAAAACAGGCATGAGCGGCGCGGTTGAACAGCTTGACATCGTGAAGGACCGGATTGCCGCGGCGGAGCGCGAGGCGAAGCGGCCGGCGGGCTCGGCGACGCTTGTCGTCGTGTCGAAGACTTTCGACGCCAATGCGATCAGGCCGGTGATCGCGGCCGGGCAGCGCGTCTTCGGCGAGAACCGCGTGCAGGAGGCGATGGCCAAGTGGCCGCAGCTGAAGGCGGAATTCCCCGACATCGAGCTGCACCTGATCGGCCCGCTGCAATCGAACAAGGCGAAGGAGGCGGTGGCGCTGTTCGACGCGATCGAGACGGTCGACCGCGAGAAGATCGCGGCCGAGTTGGCGAAGGAGATCGCAAAACAGGGAAAGACGCCGAAGCTATACGTTCAGGTGAACACCGGCTCGGAACCGCAAAAGGCCGGCATCGAGCCGCGCGAAGCGGTGGCCTTTGTCACGCGCTGCCGCGAGGTCCACGGGCTGGCGATCGAGGGGCTGATGTGCATCCCCCCGGCGGAGGAGAATCCCGGCCCGCATTTCGCGCTGCTGGCGAAGCTCGCCAGGGAGGCCGGCGTCGAAGGACTGTCGATGGGCATGTCCGGCGACTACGAGCTGGCCGTCGCCTTCGGCGCGACCAGCGTGCGCGTCGGATCAGCGATCTTCGGCGCGCGGTAGACATCAACGCTCGAAGGGGGCGGGACCTTCGCCCCGCCCGTCGAAAAGTACGGCTACTCGGCCGCCACGATCTTTCCGTCTTCCCACTTGAACAGCGAGAAGCTCGGCGAGGTCAGGTCGCCGGTCTCGCCATAGGTCAGGGCGCCGATCGCCGTGTTGACGGGCTCGCCGGACTTCAGCGCGGTGGCGGCCGCTGCCGGATCCTCGGCGCTGCCGGCTTTCTCGATGCCGGCCTTGAGCACCTCCACCGCGGCGTAGGCGTTCAGCGTAAAGGCCTCCGGCGGAATGTTCTTCTGCTTCAGGACCTCGACCGCGCCGGCCGAGGCCGGATTTTTCAGCGCGTCCGACGCATTGGTGAACAGCGTTCCGGCCGCGGCCTCGTTGCCGATCGCCCAATATTCGGTGTTGGACAGGCCTTCGCCGCCGATGATGGTCGCCTTGACGCCCATGTCGTTCAACTGGCGGGCAAGCAGGCCGCCCTCGGGATGATAGCCGCCGAAATAGACGACATCGACATTCGCTGCCTTCAGGCGGGTGATGAGCGCCGACAGATCCTTCTCGCCCGGCGTCAGCGAATTGTATTCGACTTCCTGGAGGCCGCCGGCATTGATCGCCGCCTTGAACGCATCGGCAAGGCCCTGCCCGTAGGTGCCCTTGTCGTGGATGACGGCGATGCGCTTGTCCTTCATGTTCTTCAGCACGTAGTCGGCGGCGACCTCGGCCTGCTGATCGTCGCGCCCGCAGGTCCGGAGCACGTTGGAAAGGCCGCGCTTGGTCAGGTCGGGGGCGGTCGCGGTCGGGGTGACCATAAGGATGCCGTTCTCCGCGAACACGTCCGACGCCGGGATAGCGACGCCCGATGTGACCGGACCGACGACATATTTCACGCCCTCGCCGACCAAGAGGTTGGCGCCGGAAACGCCTTGCTTGGGGTCGCCGGCGTCGTCGACGACCTGCAGCACCACCTTTTCACCGAGGATTCCGCCCGTCTCATTGATCTTGTCGACGGCGGCCTGGGCTCCGTTCCGGACCTGGTCGCCATAGGCGGCGACCGGCCCGGTGACCGGGGCGACGAGACCGATGGTGATGTCTGCCTGCGCGGATGAAGCGAAGCCGAGCATCGCAAGCGAGGCCAGGCCAGCAGTGATTGCTCTTTGCATGACATTCTCCTTTTTGGCCGCCAGCAGGAATGAGCGGCGGCATGGATGGCCCGCGCCTTAATCCAGGCGGCCGGATGCCGCAACTTCCACCGCCAGCCGCCTTTTGGCCCAATAGCAGCGCCGTGCGGCATAAACGAGGAAGGCGGGGCCCGCGACGCAGGTCGCAGAACGTCAGGCGTGCGGCCTGACATTCACCGCCAGGAAATCGAGGAAAGCGCGCACGCGGGCGGGCAGATGTCCCCCCTGCCCGACATAGATGGCGTGCAGCGGTTCCTCGTCTCCGGGATTGAAGTCCTCCAGCACAGGCACGAGCGCGCCGGCGTCGATGTCGCGCTGCACATGGTAGCGCGCCAGCCTGCCAAGCCCGAGGCCGGAGAGCGCCATCAGCCGCATCGCCTCGCCGTCGCTGGCCAGCGCGCTGCCGCGCGGCTTGACGCTCACGGCTTGGCCGTCGCGGCCGAGCAGCGGCCAGCCCTCGACCAGCCGGGCGAAGCCGAAGTCCAGGCAGTTGTGGCCGGCGAGTTCGGCGGGATCGAGCGGCATGCCGTGCCGTTCGAGATAAACGGGCGAGCCGACGATCACCATGCGGCTCTGCCAGAGCTTTCGGGCCACCAGCCGCGACTCCCTCAGCGGCCCGGCGCGGATGGCGACGTCCGCCCGCTCTTCCAGGAGATCGACCACCTGGTCGGTGAGCGAGACGTCTACGACGATATCCGGATGCGCGGCGAGGAACTTCGGCAGCAGCGGCAGCAGATAATGCTGGCCGAACGGCACGTTGCAATTCACCCTCAGCCGGCCGCGCGGCACCGCGCCGGCTGACGCCTCGTGTTCCGCCGCCTCGATCTCGGCGAGGATCCGCAGGCCGTTCTCGTAGAAGGCCGCGCCCTCGGCAGTGAGCTGCAGTTTGCGCGTCGTGCGGTTGATCAGCCGGGCGCCGAGACGGCCCTCCAGCCGGCCGATGAGCTTGCTGACGGCGGACGGCGTCATGCCGAGCAGGCGGGCGGCGTCGCTCAGCGTGCCGCGCTCCACCACGCGGACGAACACTTCGATCTCGCCGGAGCGATTGATCTCCTGCCGCGCCATTTGTGAATTCATCTCACAAATGAAATGCCATCGGCAAGGCTGTTTTGCGCCGCGCTGCGCGCCGATCTTTCGGCGACGGAATGATTTGCTGCCCGAACATCTCCACGAACAACAAGGGAATCCCGTCATGGAATATCGACGCCTCGGCGCATCCGGCCTGAAGGTCCCGGCGCTTTCCTTCGGTACCGGCACCTTCGGCGGCTCAGGCCCCCTCTTCTCCCACTGGGGGACCAGCGACGACAGGCAGGCGCGGCGGCTGGTCGACATCTGCCTGGAGGCCGGCGTCAACCTGTTCGACACGGCGGACGTCTATTCCAACGGCGCTTCGGAGGAGGTGCTCGGCGCGGCGATCAAGGGCCGGCGCAGCGAGGTGCTGATCTCGACCAAGACGTCGCTGCCGATGGGCGACGGGCCGAATGATGCGGGCTCCTCGCGCTCGCGGCTGATCAGGGCAGTGGAGGACGCGCTCAGGCGGCTCGGCACCGACTACATCGACCTCTTGCAACTGCACGCCTTCGACGCCGGCACGCCGGTCGAGGAGGTGCTGTCGACGCTGGACGCGCTGGTGCGCGCCGGCAAGCTGCGCCATGTCGGCGTCTCCAACTTCTCCGGCTGGCAGCTGATGAAGTCGCTCGGCGTCGCCGACAGGCACGGCTGGCCGCGCTATGTCGCCCACCAGGTCTATTACTCGCTG
>Ga0233380_1000837_pt1 | contig 14956 bp, 16 predicted proteins | sample ElkDunMinimDraft_9_FD_191541 | JGI IMG/M metagenome (GOLD analysis project Ga0233380, IMG submission 191541) | Fecal eukaryotic communites from dung pellets of Tule Elk in California, USA - Elk Dung F36 | ecosystem: Host-associated > Mammals > Digestive system > Large intestine > Fecal | place... | reverse complement strand
TAAATGGGGCGGCGAGCCCTTCTGGCGCGCTACGGCCGCGCTCGACATGGAGCCGATGGCGCGCGAGGCAGGCTTTGTCGATGTGCGCGGCTTCGCCCCGCAACCGGGGCGCGACCCCTATGTCATCTATGGACGGAAACCGGCATGAGCGGATCGGACCACACGCCGCAGCGTCAGATCATGAATGAATCCCGGATCGACGATCTGGGCGAGGCGATCATCGCGCTCACCCGCGAGCTTTGGGTGCTGAGCGATCGGCAGGCGGTGCTCGAAGCGGTGCTCGCCGAAGCCGGCGTGCCGGTGGAGCGCGTCGATGCTTACCAGCCCGACGAGGCGATGACGGCGCGCTTGACGGAGCGGCGGCAGAAGCTGCTCGACACCGTCCTGTCGGCGTTGCGCGCGGGATGAGCGCGGCCTGTCTGCTATTTGCAGGCAAGGCCCTTGCGCTGGTCCGCCCAGCGCGCCCGCGCGTCGGCGCGATCATTGAGCCGGTCGCCGAGGAAGGTGACGATGGCGCCCAGCACCGCCGCGCGCTTTTCCGGCGTCGCGTCGCCGGCAGGCGGCCGCAGCACCGTATCAATGCCGCCCAGATAATGACCGGCGTCCTTCACCACCTTCAGGCAGATATCCTGCCCGACAGGGGCATGGGTGAAGCTGTCGTCATGCCATTGCGGCCCCCGGTCGCTCATGGCGGAGGCATCCTTGTCGCCATTGATGATGAGCATGGGGCCGCGCATCGCGCTCCAGTCGGTGCGCAGATAGGGTGCGCGTGCCTTCCATTCGGGGGTCAGGCCCTCATAGCCGCCCGGCGGCGCGAGCAGGACGGCGGCGCGGATGCCCTCGACCGGGGGCAGTGCCGGCTGCCCCGTCACGCGCGCGCCCATGGCGAGCGCGACGCTATGGCCACCGAAACTATGGCCGACGAGCGCGATGCGGCGCGGGTCGATCCGCCCGCGCAGGCCGGGCGTCGCATCGGCGATGGCGCGCACATGCGCGGCCACCCAGCGGATTTGCTCCACGCGGGTACGCCAGCTATCGTCGGGCTGCGGCGCCCTGGGGATGAAGCCGTCCTGCGACGCGTCGGGATGATCGGGCTGAATCACGACATGGCCGCTGCGCACCAGCGCCGTGACGATCGGCTGATAATCCTCGCGCGACAGGCGGTTGCCGTGCGACAGGATGATGATGGGCAATTGCCTGCCGGTTCCCGGGAAGCTGACGCGCATGATCGGCGCGCCTTGGCCGGGGGTGACGGGATCGACGCTGATGACCTGCGGCGCTTGCGCAGCCGATGCGCTGGCCGGCAGCAGCGCCAGGATCATGAGCGGCAGGCAGGCGTGACGACGCATGGAGAGGCTCCCCCGGGAGGACATAGATTTTGACTGTCTGGCGTAGGACCGCAGACAGGCCGCACAACTGATTTGCACCCTTTGATCGACAGTCGATAGCTTACGGAGGCACGGAAAGGAGCGAAATGGCCGCGCAAGAACCTGAAAGAGGCATTCCGATCCGGTCGATCAGCCGGGCGTTATCCGTGTTGCAAGCGGTCAATCGCGGCCGGTCCTTGACGATGATGGAAATCGCCCAGGCATCGGGCGTGCCCTATCCGACCGCCTGCCGCATCGTGCAGACGCTGTTGCATGAAGGCATGATCGAGCGGGAGGCGACGCGCAAACGCTATCAGCCGACTGCGCTTGTCGAAACGCTGGCGCACGGCTTTCAGGGTCATGGGGCGCTGGTACGCGTGGCGCATCCGCATATGGCGGTGCTGACGCGCGATTTTGGCTGGCCCTTGTCGCTGACCACCCATGTCGGCAGTTCCATGGTGCTGCGCGATTCGACACACGCCCAGACCTCGCTGACCTTCAACGCTTATTTCCCCGGTTTTGCGATGCCGGTCCTCGCCTGCGCGGCGGGCCTGGTCTATCTCGCCTATGCCGATGCGGAGGAGCGCGACAACATCCTCGACACGCTGCGGTACAAGGCGGATGCCGAAACCCGGCACATGCTCCAGTTCACGCGCGAGGGCGGGTTGCTGGAAGGGGTGCGTGGGTCGGGCTACGCCGCGCGCGGCTTCAATCGCTTCACGCAAAATCCGGGCAAGACATCCTCGCTGGCCGTGCCGATCTTCGACAAGGGGCAGATCGCCGCTGCGCTGTCGGTCGCTTTTTTCGCTTCTGCGCTGACGATGCAGGATGCGGTCAAGAAACTGCTGCCCAAATTGCAAAGCTGCGCTGAACAGATCAGCGCCGATCTCAGCGCCGGCAAGGGCGAGCTTTTGGAACCCTATGACGGGCATTGATGGCGGGGATCTTTTTATCCGCTACGCGATCAACATGTCCGCCCGGCTTTGCGACGCTGGCGCCCGTCTGGAAATTGGCACGACAAGGGCCGCGCTCGTCCCACGAGAAGGAAGAATGACGCATGGAATATGATTTTGTCCCGATGCCCCAGCGCAAGCCGCTGCAGTGGCCGAACGGCGCGCGCGTGGCGCTCATCCTGACTTTCAACCTCGAAACCTGGGACCTGACCAAGGACACCGACCGCGCATATTATGCCGGCGGTCCGGCGATCCTGCCCGATATCCTGCCAGGGCACACAGCAGACTTCCCCAACTTCACCTGGCGCGAATATGGCCAGCGCGTCGGCATCTGGCGCCTGTTCGACCTGTTCGACGAAATGGGTGCCAAGGCGTCCTGCACCACCAACGCCGTCACCTTCGAACGGCGCAAGGCGATGACCGACGCGGTGCTCGAGCGCGGCTGGGAACTGCTGGCGCATAATTGGGAGCAGGGGGAGCTTCTGACCGACTTCGCGCGCGATCCGGCCAAGGAGCGCGAGATCGTGCTGCGCACGCTCGACCAGTTCGAAAAGTTCACCGGGCGCAAGTCGAAGGGCTGGCTGTCCTCCTCGCTGCGCGGCACGCTGCAGACGGCGGACATTCTCGCCGAATATGGCTGCACCTTCTACTGCGACATCATGAACGACGATCAGCCCTATCTGCTGCGTACGCCGCACGGACCGATCGTCTCGACGCCCTATTCGAACGAGATCAACGACTTCACGTTCATCACGCGCAAGAACTTCACCACCGACCAGTTCGCCCAGGCGCTGATCGAGGAACTGGACGTTCTGTACGAAGAAGGCGCGACCAGCGGCCGGATCATGAATGTCGGCCTGCACCCGCATGTGTCGGGCCGCGCCCACCGCATCCGCGCGCTGCGCGAATTCATCGCCCACGCCAAGTCGCTGCCGGGCGTCTGGTGGGCGACGCGCGAGGAAATCGCCGACTGGTATCTCGCCAATCATGAGAGCCACATTCCGGGCCAGCTCGGCTGATGCTGATGGAGCGGTTGGCGGTCGGTGCCGATGGGCGCCGCCGGGGCCTTCAGGTGCCCGGTTGCTGGGACGGTCTGACCGCTCTTCTGGTCGAACAGGCCGGCTTCGACGCCGCCTTCGTCAGCGGTGGCGCGCTCGCCATGGCGCGGCTGGGGCGGGGCGATATCGGCCTCGTCACCGCTAGCGAGCTGGTCGATACGGTCATGCAGATCGCCGACCGCGTCTCGATCCCGCTGATCGTCGATGGCGACACCGGCTTTGGCAATGCATTGACGCTGCAGCGCCTGGTGCGCCAGCTTGAGCGCGCGGGCGCCGCGGCGGTGCAGATAGAGGACCAGCTCTTCCCCAAGCGCTGCGGCCATATGGCGGGGAAGCAGGTGGTGCCGGTCGGCGAGGCGGTCGGCCGCATCCGGGCGGCCGTGGATGCGCGCGATGGGCTGCACATCATCGCGCGCACCGACGCACTGGCGATCGAAGGGCTGAACGCCGCGCTCGACCGGGCGGAAGCCTATCGCGAGGCGGGCGCCGACATCCTGTTCGTCGAGGGGCCCCGGACGCTCGAAGAAGCCAGCGAGATCGCGCGGCGCTTTGCCGCCGACGTGCCCCTCGTCCATAATCTGGTCGAGGGCGGCGTGACGCCCAGCACCGAATGCGCGGCATTTTTCGATATGGGCTATGCCATCACCCTGCATCCGTTGCTTCTGATGCACGCCATGGTGAAGGCGGCGCCCCATGTCTTTTCCGTGCTCAAGGAAACGGGATCGACGGCGTCCTTAGGTGACGAGATCGTCGATCTGCACGAGATGAACCGCCTGACCGGCGCCAAGACCATGTTGGAAGAAGCGAACGCTTATGCCTGAGAATATCGATACCGATTACGCCGCCGCCGGCTTCAACGGATCGCTGCCCTTCGGCAAATCGCCTGCGCTCGTCATCATCGACGTGGTGATGGCCTATATCGACCCGGCGTCGCACCTTTATCTCGGCCCCGACAATGCGCTGCCGCAAATGGCGCGCCTCGCCGACGCCTGCCGGGCCAAGGGCGTGCCGGTGATCTTCACCAATATCAGCTACGCGCCAGGCGGGCATGAAGGCGGCCTCTTCTACAAGAAAGTGCCGGCGCTCCGGGCGTTCAACGAAGGATCGCCGCTCGGCGCGTTCCCGCCCGAACTGACGCCGAAGTCCGGTGACCATGTGATCGGCAAATTCTACCCCTCCATCTTCTTTGGCACCGCGCTCGCGCCGATGCTGCGCACCATGGGCGTCGATACGCTGATGCTGGCAGGCTATTCGACGTCGGGCTGCGTGCGCGCCAGCGCGCTCGATACGCTGTGCAACGGCTTTGCGCCCTTCGTCGTCAGCGACTGCTGCGCCGATCGCGACGCCCGCCCGCATGAGGCCAACCTGTTCGATATGCAGGCGAAGATGGCCGAGGTGATCGACACCGACCGCGCTGTAGCTCTGGTTGAGGCGCTCTGACCGGCGCTGCGCCCGGTTATACCCCACGGCGCCTGCTCATATAATTCATTAGACTGACGTCACCGCCACCGGGCTAAGCGTGCCCGGTGGCGCGCTCTGTGCTGTCGGTCGCACCCTCTCTCAGCCTAACGCCAAATCTTTCACCGCTCTGCGAGCAGCTATGGCCGACAGGATCGCACAGGCGCAGGATCGGGCGCAGTTTCAGGGGCGAAAGATGCTTATCTGGCTGAGGAGACCAACATGACCGCGCCTGTGGAACACACCCGCAAAAATGCCGACTCGCTCGGGTTTCGCATGAAGTTCGGTGTGCTTGGTCCGTCGACCAACACGGTCGTCCAGCCCGACTTCGACGATCTGCGCCCCTATGGTGTCACCAACCATTATAGCCGCATCATCGTCAGCGATGCCAAGGCGGTATCGAACGAAAGCTTCCTCGCGGGGACGCGCGAGATTGACGAGAATACGATCGCTGCGGTCCATGGCGTCATGACCTGCAAGCCCGACTATCTGGTCATGGGCATGTCGGCCGTCACCTTCTTCGGCGGGGCCGAGGGTGGTCGCAAGTGGCGTGAGAATGTCGAGAAGGTGTCGGGCCTCGGGGTCAGCACGGGCGCCGAAGCCGTGGTCGCCGCGCTCAAGGCCTATGGCAATATCCGCAAGGTCAGCTTCTTCTCGCCCTATTTCCCGACCGCTAATGCCGAGGTGAAGCGCTTCCTGGCCGACCATGGTTATGAAACGGTGCGCGACGTGGCGCTGCAGTGCCCCTCCTGGACCGCGATTGCCGAAGTCAATGAGGACCGGCTGCGCGAGACCATGCGTTATCTCGAGGGCGACGATGTCGAGGCGGTCGTTCAGGTGGGGACCAACCTCTCCAACATCCGCTTTGCAGCGGCCGCCGAAATGTGGCTCGGCAAGCCGGTGATCGCGATCAATACGGCGACTTATTGGCACGCGCTGCGCGCCAACGGTTTCCAGGATCGCGTACCCGGTTTCGGCAGGCTGATGGCCGAGTTCTGAGGATCAAGGGCCGCAGAAGCGCTGGCAGGGAGCATCCGGCCGCAGTTTGCGCAGCCGGATAGCAGTCCAGCAACGAAAATACGCGCTCTGCGGTCATCTATTTATCCACAGGGCGGATAGCGTCCATTCTTTTGTGCGCTGCAACAGGCTCCGCGCCTAACGCGGGCCCATGCCTATCCACCTAGAATTCAGGGGACATTTTTCATGACCGTCCACCATGACCGAGTCCAGGTCGTCATCGCCGGCGCAGGCCCCGTCGGGTGCGTTGCAGCCACCTATCTGGCGCAACAGGGCATCGACGTGCTGGTTGCCGAAGCCAATGGGGATTCGGCGCAGGATCTGCGCGCATCGACCTTCCACCCGCCATCACTTGAGATGCTGGACCAGCTGGGCTTCGCTGAAAAGCTGATCGAAATGGGCCTCAAGGCCCCTGTCTATCACTGGCGCGACCGGCGCAGCGGCGAAGTCTACTCGTTCGACTTTGCCGAGCTGGCGGGCGACACCAAATTCCCCTTCCGCATCCAGTGCGAGCAATATCATCTCGCCAAGATGCTGTCGGATCGCCTGGCACAGCAGGACAAGGTGCAGATGCTGTTCGACCACCGCGTCGTGCATCTGCAGCAGGATGAGTCCGGCGTCGACGTGACGCTCGAACATATGACGGGCCTGCGCCATGTGCGTTGCGACTATCTGATCGGCGCGGACGGCGCCAATTCGATCGTCCGCAAATGGCTCGGCATCGAATTTGACGGCTTCACCTATCCTGAAAAGTTCCTGTGCCTCAGCACGGAGCGCCCCATCGACCAGGACATCCCCAACCTGGCGCATGTGAACTATGTGTCCGACCCCGACGAATGGCTGGTGCTTCTCCGCGTACCGACGCTCTGGCGCGTGCTGGTGCCGGCCAATGACGGCGACGTGAATGGCGACCTTCTCTCCGACGAGAAGAAGAACAAGGTGTTCGAAGGACTGGTCGGCGACGGCGAGAATGTCGTCACGCGCCACCGCACCATCTATCGCGTGCACCAGCGGGTCGCCAAGCAGTTCCGTGACCGTCGCATCGCGCTGATCGGCGATGCGGCGCATCTCAACAATCCGCTGGGCGGCTTTGGCATGAACAGCGGCATCCACGACGCCTTCAACCTGTGCGAAAAGCTGGTCGATATCTTGAAGGGCAAGGCCAAGGACAGCGACGCGCTGCTCGACATTTACGAGCGTCAGCGCCGCACCGTCACCCACGCCTTCACGCAGCAGCAGACGATCGAAAATATGGCGCTGATGCGCGCCGGGCAGAGCGAGGCGCATCAGATGCGGCTCGACACCATGCGCAGCCTCGCCACCGATCCGGACAAGAGGCGCGCTTATCTGCTGCGCCAGTCGATGCTGACCAGCCTCAAGGACGCAGCCGCCGTAGCCTGACTATAAGCAACAATAAGGCACGGTTAAAAAAAGGCCCGGCGACAAGGATGTCGCCGGGCCTTTTCTCATGCGCCGGAAGGGGAACCCCGTCGCGAAAGGGTTAGTCAGTCACCAGCCAGGGCTGCGCAGCCTCACCGACGCGCAGGAAGGCCGTGTCGGGCCGCGCCGCGAGATCGCCCAGCAGCTGCTCGAACAGGCCGATGCGGTAGGGCAGGCCGATAATATAGGGCGTGACGTGCAGCGGCAGCAGGCGCCCGGCCTTTTCGCTGGCCAGCCAGTCGGCCGCGTCGAGTATCTGCTGGCGGTAGGAAGCCGCCGACTGCTGCTGCACCGTGATGATCTGCCGGTCCGACAGTTCATGATTGATCGGCACATTGACGAGCGGCCCGGCGGCCGTGGTCATCACATAGGGCAGGTCGTCATTCACCCAGTCGCAGGCATAGGCGACGCCAGCCTCGGCCAGCAGCCGGGGCGTGTTGAAACTCTGCGATCGCGCAATCGACATCCAGCCGCGCGGGCGTGTACCGGCGATCCGTTCCAGCGTGTCGAGCGAGGTGGTGATAAGCGCCCGCTCCGCATCCTCGGCAAGGCCGGTGGCGATGGTGCCGTCCATGTCGGTCGAATGGGCGATGATCTCATGGCCTGCGCTCACGATGTCGCGGATGATCGAGGGGTAGCGCTCGGCAATGGCCGAATTGACCGGGATGCTTGCCGTGACGCCCGCCTTGGCGAAGGCGTCGAGCAGCCGGTAGAAGCCGACGCGCGTGCCATATTCCCGCGCCGTATAGTGGCGATAGTCGGGATAGGCGGTCTGCATATGGCCCGGCGCCTTGAAGCTGGCGGGCTCGGGCACGATCGGGAACCATTCGAGCGATACGACGACCGTGACGCCCACCGTCGCGCCGTTTGCCCAGGTGACGGGCGGACGGTCGAACAGGCTGGACCAGGGATAGAGGTCATGGTCCATGCCGCGGCGGCGAAGCGGATATTCGAGATAGGCGGGATCGAGTGCCATGATTTTCAGCCTTTCTCGTAACGCGCGGCGTCGGCCGCGACCGCGTCATAATGGCCCGCTCCAAGGAAATGATCGGCGATGTCGCCCGAACGGGTAATCCAGGCGCGGCCATCGGCGGCGATGTGGCGCAGCACCTCTTCGAACGGGCCGATGCGATGCGGCTGGCCGATCAGATAGCTGTGCAGAGGAATGCACATGACCGTGCCGCCCTCTTCGGCGAGCCGCTCATATTGGCGGATCAGCGTGTCGGCATAGTCGCGCGGGCTCATATTATAGACGAAGAAGCCATAATGGTCGTTTACCTCCAGGCTGTAGGGCATGGAGATGAGGCGGCCGGAGCGCACATGGACGGGCGCCGGCTGATCGTCATGATAGAGGTCGCACGTATAGGTCAGGCCATATTCGGCGATCAGGTCGAGCGTGCGCGGCGTGTGGGTGAGGGCCGGGGCGAGCCAGCCCTTGATCGTCTGTCCGGTCGCATCGCGCACGGTGCGGATCGAATCTTCGATGAGGCTGCGTTCTTGCGCCTCGTCCATGCCGTAGCTGTAGCGGGTATTGTAGGTGCCGTGGCTGAAAAACTCCCAGCCGCGCGCGTTGGCGTCTTCGACCACCTCGGGAATATGCTGGCAGAGCGCGACCGAGAGCGAGACGGAACCGGGAAAGCCGTGCTTCGTCATCACGTCCGCCATGCGCCAATGGGCGACGCGATTGGCATAGTCGCGATGGCTGTAGCCCACCACGTCGGGATGCGGCATCGGCCAGCTCTTGCGGTGCGGGCTGGCCGGCGGGTCCAGCTCATAATATTCGAGGTTGGGCGACACCCAGACCGCGACCTTCTTGTCCCCCGGCCAAGCGATCGGCGGGCGATCGCGATAGGGGCGGAAATCGTAAAGCCCCGGATCCTTTTCGCCCTCGCGCATCAGCGTGCCTCCAGCCAGTCGATGACGGTCTGCACCGGCTCGACATCGGCATATTTGAGCTGAAGGTCGGTCAGATTGGCGAAATGATAGCTTTCATGCTTGTCGGCGCAGGTTTCGATCGGGACGATCGTGCGATAGCCGCGCGACAGGGAATCGACCGCCGTCGCCCGGACGCAGCCCGACGTCGACCCGCCGGTCACGACGACCGTGTCGACGCCGTGCCACACCAGCAGCGACTGCAGCGGCGTCTCGTGAAAGGCCGAGGGCATACGCTTGGTATAGATGGCGTCATTGGCATGAATGTCGCAGCGTTCGTCAAATTCATGGCGGCGGCTGCCGACCTTGATATTCTGAAGGCTGTCGGGCGTGTTCGTGCGCGTGCCCCATACGCCGGCGTCGGAAGCATCGTCCATGAACGCGACATGGGTCCAGATCACCGGCATGCCCTTGGCGCGGGCGAGCGACGAGATCGTGTTGGTATATTCGATCTGTCGGGGATCGGTTTCGTAAGCGGTCTTGAACTCGTCGATCCGCGTATAGGCGCACTGGAAGTCGACATTGACGATGGCGAGCTTCTTCCCAAATCCGAATTTGGCCCGGGTCGGATTGGCCATCACCTCTTCGAAAATCTGACGCGCGGTCTTGTCTTCGCGGATCATGCGGGTGCCAATGATGGTCATGCGCTTTCTCCTGTGGCGCTGGCGGGCGTGAAGCCGAGGGGGAGGCCCGCGTCGGGGATGAAGCCGTACATCTCTTCACCGGGCACGGCGGCCTTGACGATGTCGCGCACCGCGTTGAGCTGCGCGATATCGATGCCGGTGCGCAGGCCCATAGCTTCGAGCATGAAGACGAGGTCTTCGGTAACGATGTTGCCGCTCGCGCCCGGTGCGAAGGGGCAACCGCCGAGGCCACCCAGAGACGAGTCGAAGGTGGTGATACCTTCGTCGAGACCGGCCAGCACATTGGCGAGGCCCAGCCCGCGCGTGTTGTGAAGGTGGAGGCCCGTCACCGCCTTGTCGCCGACGACGCCGCGCACCAGCCGCACGAGCTTGCGCACGGCGGAAGGATCAGCATAGCCGGTGGTGTCGGACAGACCGACCTCATCGCAGCCCGCCGCCATCAGCCCTTCGGCCAGGGCAGCGATCTGTGCATCGGGGATGGCGCCTTCGAGCGTGCAGCCAAAAACGGTCGACAGGCTGCCTTCGAAATGGGGGCGCTCAGCTTCCGGCAGGGTCGCGATCAGCTCGGCGATCCGCTTGGCTTCCTCCAGCACCTGCACATGGGTGCGGCGAAGGTTGGCGAGGCTGTGCGTCTCGGACACAGAGAGGGGAAGGGTGATTTTATGCGCGCCGGCTGCGATCGCCGCCTGCGCGCCCTTGAAGTTGGGCACCAGCACCGCGACGGTGAGGTTCGGGATCGTCCGCGCAAAGGCGACGACCTCGGCCGTGTCGGCAAGCTGGGGCAGGACATGGGCGGGAACGAAGCTGCCCACCTCCACCTCACGCACGCCAGCCGCGGCTTCGGCGGCGATCCAGGCCTTCTTGGCCTCCAGCGGCATGATGGGTTTGATGCTCTGCAGGCCGTCGCGCGGCCCCACTTCGCTGACGAGAATATCGATATCGCTGCACTTGTCTGTCATGATCGCACGATCAAAGCCGACCTGCATTTTGTCGATTGCGGAGCCCATATGTGTTCGCCTGACGGATAAAAAGCCCCCGATGGCGCGCGTCGCTGCTGCCCATCTTCTATCCTGTGGGCCATATTTGACAAAGCCCGATAAGAAAGTGTGCCAGATGACCGACCCGTTCGCCCAAGCTGTCGACACGCCCGCCGATGAAGGCCTGCCGCTCGCCGGCCTGAAGGTCGTGGAATTCTCCCACATGGTGATGGGGCCGGCGGTCGGCGTGATCCTGGGCGATCTGGGCGCCGAGGTCATCAAGGTGGAACCCGTGGGCGGTGACCAGACGCGTAACCTGCTCGGTTCGGGCGCGGGCTATTTCCCGATGTTCAACCGCAACAAGCGCAGCATCTGTCTTGATCTCAAGTCGGAAGACGGTCTGGCCGCCGCGCGGGCGCTGTGCGAGCAGGCGGATATCGTCATCGAGAATTTCCGTCCCGGCACGCTCGATCGTCTGGGCCTGGGCTATGAGGCGCTCAAGGAAAGCAATCCCCGGCTGCTCTATTGCTCGGCCAAGGGTTTTCTGAGCGGCCCCTATCAGAATCGCACCGCGCTCGACGAAGTGACGCAGATGATGGGCGGCCTTGCCTATATGACCGGCCCTCCGGGACGCCCGCTGCGCGCTGGCTCGTCGGTCATCGACATCACCGGCGCGATGTTCGGCGTCATCGGCCTGCTCGCCGCGCTTGAGCGGCGCCATCGCACGGGCGTGGGCGGCTATGTCAAATGCTCGCTCTACGAAACCACCGCTTTCCTCGTCGGTCAGCATGTCGCGCAAAAGGCCGTAACCGGTAAGGCGGCGCAGCCCATGCCGGTGCGCATTTCCGCCTGGGCGATCTATGACGTGTTCGAAACCCTCCACGAAGGCGAGCAGCTGTTCGTCGGCGTCGTGAGCGACGGGCAGTGGGTGTCCTTCTGCAAGGAATTCGAACTGGCTCTGGGTGACGAACCCGACCTTGCCAAGAACAATCAGCGCGTCGAGGCTCGCGATCGCATCCTGCCTATCGTGCGGGAGATGTTCGGCAATATGGCCCGCGCCGACCTGATCGCGCGTCTGGAGAAGGTCGGCCTGCCCTTCGCGCCGATCCTGCGCCCCGACGAATTGTCCGAAGACCCGCATCTGCTCGCCGAAGGCGGCCTGCTCGAAGTCGACATTCCGGGCAAGGGGCCGGCACGCCTGCCCAATCTGCCGCTCGAAATCGATGGCTGGCGCGCGGCACTCCGCCACGACCTGCCGGCGCCCGGCGCCGATGGCGAGGCGATCATGGCTGCGCTGTCGGAGGAGGCGGGCAAGTGACCGCGCCAAGAACGGCCTTCGACAAGCTTTGGGACGCGCATCGCGTGGCCGGGGTCGGTGAAGACGCCGACCTCATCCTCATCGATCGCATACTGCTGCATGAGCGGACCGGCGGCATTGCGCTCAAAAGCCTTGAGGAAAGCGGGCGCGCGGTGGCCGACCCGGCCCAGGTTTTCGTGACGATGGACCATGTCGTCGACACGCTGCCCGGCCGGTCGGACAAGACGATCATGCCCACGGGCACGCAGTTCATCACCGAAACCCGCGCGGCGGCGCAGCGGGCGGGCCTCACGCTCTTCGACCTTGGCGATCCGCGCCAGGGCATCGTCCACGTGATCTCACCCGAGCAGGGCGTCATCCTGCCGGGCCTGACGCTGGTCTGCCCGGATAGCCACACCTGCTCGCAGGGTGCACTCGGCGGGCTTGCATGGGGCATCGGTTCGTCGGAGGCGGAACATGCGCTGGCGACATCGACGCTGCGCATGCAAAAGCCGTCGGTCATGCGCATCACGGTGGAGGGTAGCCTGCCCCTCGGCACCACCGCCAAGGATCTGGCGCTTCATATCCTGCGCCAGATCGGATCGTCGGGCGCGCGCGGGCATATGATCGAATATGCCGGCCCCGCCATCGCCGAAATGGAGATCGAGGCGCGGCTGACGCTGTGCAACATGGCGACCGAACTCGCCGCCTTCTCCGCGATCATCCCGCCGGACGAGCGGACCATCGCCTATGTGAAGGACCGTCCCTTTGCGCCCAAGGGCGCGGATTGGGACAGGGCGGTCGCCTATTGGCGCACCCTGCAAAGCGATGATGGCGCCATCTACGCGCGTGAGGTCACGATCGATGCCGGCGCGGTGCGCCCGATGGTGAGCTGGGGCACCAGCCCGCAGCAGGCCGTGCCCTTGGGTGAAGCCGTGCCGGCACTCGACGCGGAAATCGCGCCGACCACGGCCGACGCCCACGCCCGCGCGCTCGACTATATGGGCCTGTCGGTCGGGCAAAGGCTCGACACGCTTCCCATCGACGCGGCCTTTATCGGCAGCTGCACCAACAGCCGCATGTCGGACCTGCGCCGGGCCGCTGCCATTCTTGCCGGCCGCCATGTCGCGCCGGGCGTGAAGGCGATCTGCGTGCCGGGTTCCTCGGCGGTCAAGGCGGCGGCGGAGGCCGAAGGGCTTGACCGCATCTTCCTCAACGCCGGGTTCGAATGGCGCGAGGCGGGTTGCTCCATGTGCTTCTTTGCGGGGGGCGAAAGCTTCGGACCGGAGGAGCGGGTCATTTCCTCGACCAATCGCAATTTCGAAAGCCGACAGGGACCACGCACGCGCACGCACCTGGCTGCGCCAGAGACCGTTGCTGCTTCAGCGATCATGGGGCGCATCGCTGCGCCCGCCGATCTGCCCACTTTGTCGGAGGTGGACGCATGACACCCTTCACCACGCTGCGCTCGCTCGCGCTGCCGCTCATTCGCGACAATATCGACACCGACGCCATCATCCCCTCGCGCGAGATGAAGTCGGTTGCCAAGCAGGGACTGGCCGATGGCCTGTTCGCCGGCTGGCGTTACACCGCGATCGGCGGGCGGGAACCTGATCCGAGCTTCGTGCTCAACGATCCCCGCTATGCCGGCGCCTCGATCCTGCTGGGCGGCGTCAATTTCGGTTGCGGGTCGAGCCGGGAGCATGCCGTCTGGGCGCTCGCCGAATATGGTTTCCGCGCCGTTATCGCGCCGAGTTTCAACCCGATCTTCCGCGGCAATTGCATCCGCAACGGCATGCTGCCGATCGAGGCGGATCCGACCCCGCTGGCCGCGGTCGAAGGGCCTCTCACCATCGATCTTGAAGCCCAGACGGTCGTCGCGGCGGACGGGTCGGCGACGCGCTTCGAGATCGAGCCGGAGGCCAAGCTGATGCTATTGAAGGGTCTCGACCCCATCGACCTGACGCTTGAGCGGAGCGATGAGATCACAGCGTTCCGTGCACGCGACCGGGCTGCGCATCCCTGGCATTATCTGGGAGCGCCGTCGCTGCAGGGCGCGTGAGCCGCCCTGTTTTCTTTCACCCTTGAACAACTACCGGAATAGTGCCGTGTCTGCATCTGCTTCCACCGCAATCCTGCCAAAGGGCACCCGGATGCCCGATCCGCAACTGGTCGACCATCTGCGCGCGATGGTGACGCATCGCACCGACGAAGCGCTGACCGAGCGTTTCGGGATCAGCTATAATAGCTGGCGTAAGCTGATCGCGGGCCAGCCGATCCGCGCCTCGCTGCTGTCCCGGCTGGAAGCGCGGATCGAAGAGTTGCTGCGGGTGGAAGGCGGCGCGCGCTAAAAAACTAAGCCAGCGGATGGCGTCATCCGCTGGCTTAGAAAGATCGAAAATCTCAAGAGAAATGGGGATGACCGACCCAATAGGATCGGATCAATCCTCAGGCCGCGCCGCTTATGTCCTTGGCGGCGGTATGACCTGCGAGCCGGCCAAAGGTCGTCGCCGCCAGCAGCCCGTTCCCGGCCATATATCCCGACGATCCCCTGCCCGACACGCCGCGCGCCGCGCCGCCCCCGGCATAGAGATTGGGGAAGGGGCTGCCATCGCCCTTCAACACGCGCGCATCGCCATCGATGACGAGGCCGCCCTGCGTGTGGAAGAGGGCGCCAGTGACCTTGGCCGCATAATAGGGGGCTTCCAGTCTATGTTCGGGCCGGAAGTTGCGGCCGAAGGGATCGACCACTGCGCCGGCGCAGGCTGCCGCGACGAGTGCGGCGCTTTCCTCCAGCGCGTCGGCCGGCAGCT
>Ga0233380_1000835_pt1 | contig 14978 bp, 16 predicted proteins | sample ElkDunMinimDraft_9_FD_191541 | JGI IMG/M metagenome (GOLD analysis project Ga0233380, IMG submission 191541) | Fecal eukaryotic communites from dung pellets of Tule Elk in California, USA - Elk Dung F36 | ecosystem: Host-associated > Mammals > Digestive system > Large intestine > Fecal | place... | reverse complement strand
GGTGCGGACGGCGTGCTGGAGGTCGGCGACGACGTCGGGGCTCCAGGCATGCTTCTCGCCCCGGATGCGGTAGGCATATTCGCCACCGATATCGAGCGCCTTGCGGAGCACCACGTCGTTGCCGAACGCCTCGGCGTGACGGCGGACGGTCTCCTCGGCGACTTCCCTGAGGCCGACGCCCTCGATGGTGGTGGCGGTGCCGAAGAAGTACTTGTTGACGAAATCGGAGTTGAGCCCGACCGCATCGAAGATCTGGGCGCCGCAATAGGACTGGTAGGTCGAGATGCCCATCTTGGACATGACCTTGAGAAGGCCCTTACCCACCGACTTGATGTAGCGATAGACGACCTCGTCGGCCGAGACTTCCTCGGGATAGTTGCCTTCAGCGTGCAGCGACTGCAGCGCCTCGAAGGCGAGGTAGGGATTGATGGCCTCGGCGCCGTATCCGGCGAGCATGGCGAAGTGATGGATCTCGCGGGCTTCGCCGGTTTCCACCACGAGGCCCGTCGAGGTGCGCAGGCCCTTGCGGATCAGGTGGTGGTGCACCGCCGCCAGCGCCAGAAGGGTGGGGATGTCGAGCCGTTCGGCCGACACCAGCCGGTCCGACAGGATGATGATGTTGTACTCGCCGCGGACAGCCTCCTCGGCCTCCTGGCAGATGGCTTCGATGGCCGCCTCCATCCCCTCGGCCCCGTGCTCTGCGGGGTAGGTGATGTCGATGGTGCGGGTCTTGAACTGGTTGTCCGGGATGTCACCGATGGCGCGGATCTTCTCGAGATCCTCGTTGGTGAGGATCGGCTGGCGCACCTCGAGACGCTTGTCGGTGTCGGCGCCCTTGAGGTCGAAGATGTTGGGGCGCGGGCCGATGAAGGAGACGAGCGACATCACCGATTCCTCGCGGATCGGGTCGATGGGCGGATTCGTCACCTGGGCGAAGTTCTGCTTGAAATAGGTGTAGAGCAGCTTGGCCTTGTTGGAGAGCGCGGAGATGGGCGTGTCGGTGCCCATCGAGCCCACGGCTTCCTGGCCGGTGGTGGCCATCGGCGCCATCAGCAGCTTGATGTCTTCCTGGGTGTAGCCAAAGACCTGCAGGCGATCGAGCAGCGCATCGGTGGGCTCGGGTGCCTTGGGTTCGACCGGGGGCAGGTCCTCGAGGACGATCTGCGTACGCGCCAGCCATTCCTGGTAGGGATTCATGGTGGCGAGGGTCTGCTTGATCTCGTCGTCCGAGATGATGCGGCCTTCCTCGAGGTCGATCAGCAGCATGCGGCCGGGCTGCAGGCGCCAGCGCTCCACGATGTCCTCGTCCGGAATGTCGAGCACGCCGGATTCGGAGGCAAGGACCACATGGCCCTCGCGGGTGACGAGGTAGCGCGCCGGGCGCAGGCCGTTGCGATCGAGGGTGGCGACGACATAGCGGCCATCGCTGAGCGACATGGCGGCCGGGCCGTCCCACGGCTCCATCAGGGCGGCGTGGTATTCGTAGAAGGCGCGGCGCTCTTCATCCATCAGCGGGTTGCCGGCCCAGGCCTCAGGGATCAGCATCATCGCCGCGTGCGGCAGCGAGTAGCCGCCGCGCACGAGGAACTCGAGCGCGTTGTCGAAGCAGGCGGTATCCGACTGGCCTTCGTAGGAGATCGGCCAGATCTTGGTGATGTCGTCGCCGAACAGGGGCGAGGAGACCGACGCCTGGCGGGCCGCCATCCAGTTGACGTTGCCGCGGATGGTGTTGATCTCGCCGTTATGGGTAGTCATCCGGTAGGGATGCGCCAGCTTCCAGGACGGGAAGGTATTGGTGGAAAAGCGCTGGTGAACCAGGGCGATGGCGGATTCAAACGCCTCGTCGTGAAGATCGAGGTAGAAGGCGCCAAGCTGGTCGGCCAGGAACATGCCCTTGTAGACGATGGTGCGGGCCGACATCGACACAACATAGAAGCCGTTGTCGGTGTTGGACTCGGGCACCTCGGCATAGACGGTGTTGCTGATGACCTTGCGCACGATGAGGAGCTTGCGCTCGAACTCATCGAGGCTGAGGCCCGCCGGACGGGCGATGATCATCTGCTCGATGACCGGCTGGGTCTCGATGACACCGCGGCTGAGACGGGTGTTGTCGGTGGGAACCACGCGCTCGCCCAGCAGGATCAGGCCTTCCTGCTCGATGCAGCGCGTCATCACCGCGGCGCAACGGTCCCGAAGGCCCTCGGTGTTGGGATAGAAGATCATCGCAACGGCGTAGCCGTGCTTCTGGGGCAGGGGGAAAGGCAGGACCTTCTCGAAGAAGGCATGCGGGGTCTGGACCAGGATGCCGGCGCCGTCACCCATCAGCGGGTCGGCACCCACGGCACCGCGGTGCTCGAGGTTCTCGAGAATTTCGAGACCCTTCTGGACCACTTCGTGGCTGGGCTTGTTCTTGATGTTGGCGATCATGCCGATGCCGCAGGCATCGTGCTCGTTTTTGGGATTGTAGAGGCCTTGAGCCGCCGGCCGTCCCGTATCCGGGCCGGCGGCGAACTGGCGTGTTGGGGACTGGTTCGATCCGGGCTTGATGAACATTCTACATATCCCTTTGTCTCTGACCCCCGAGGGGGCGTGATGCAGTGGCGGCAAGCCGCCAGAGGTGCGGACACGGCATCGCGCGGGTCGTACAGGGTACGGCTCGAAGAGCGCTGCCGGTCAATCTATCAGGGGAGCGGCGCTGCATCCAAATGGCCGCTCGAATTCGGGCTCCTCAAGCCCCGCCTGTCCGTTTCCGCTCACGACAAGCGGGCCAGCCGGACCAGCGTGCGCGCTTGACCGCGGAGAGCGGGGCGACGCCTCAGATAGGACAGAAATGCTGCCCTAACATTCCGGACAGTTGCACGATTCAGAGTTCCCAGCAAGCGTTTTTGGGACCAACGGCGGCAAAAAAATAGGATTTGCCCGAACTCCTACTGCGACCTGTAGGAAATGAGTCTACCGCCATGTGGCACGTGTTCCGTGTCAGTCATGCCGCGGGAGCCGCAAAACTCGTGGCGCCCCTGCTGTATTGCCTAAGCAACTATTTGACGCGCCCAGAATAATTGTGAATACGTTGCGGAATGTCATTTGTTAATCGTCTGGGGGAAGGCCGATTTGGGCTTCAGGCGATATGGGCCGAACCGCGCGGGGGAAGCGTTGTGCATAGGTTGTTGATTTCTGGGGCGGCGATGCTCGCGCTGACGACTGCGGGTGCTGCGCAGGGGCTGACCACTCAGGAGAAGTTCGATGCCCTCAAGGAAGCGGGCATATCCGATGGTCTTCCCGGGCAAGTGTCTCTCGACGACAACATAACCCGGGCCGAGTTTGCGAAGGTCATCCAGCGCGTCCTGGGTCTTGATCAGGGGGGAGATGCAGCAGCCACCTCACCGTCATTCAGCGACGTCCCCGACTTCGCGGGCGATTTTCTGGCCGCTTACGGTGATTTCCTGGGACTTGCCTTTGTACAGGGTGTTGACTTCAGGACAGACCGAAACGTCACGCCGGAGGAGTTGGCGTGGATCGTGGGGCAGGTGCTGGAGCCGGGAGCCGGCGACCCAACGCGCGCCTATGTTGATCAGATACTCGGAGGTGCGGCAGCGGGCTTCTTTGGCGGCCCGGCGGGGGGAGCAATCGGAGCGGGTGGCGCTGCGCAGCTGACCGATGAGAACCGGCGCTCGCTTGCCGCCGCGATGCTCAACGTCCTGGGAGGTGACAGGGCCGTTTTTGCAGCAGCCTTTCCCGACCTTGTGGCGTATCTGCCCAGCGGCAGCGCCGAGGATCAGGCGGCGACGGTGGATTACAGCCAGTTTGCAACGCTGCTGACGGCGTATGGCCTCGACCCTGAAGTGCTGGGCGACGCAAGCGAGGAAGAGGCGATCAATCAGCTTGTGCGCAGGGTCGCCGGTCGCATTCAGACGCAGATCGAGGGGGTTGACGCGCGTATGCGTCAGATAATGGAACTCGCCGAGGCGCGGCGTCGCGAACAGGCGGCTCAGGGTTCACAGGGTGGTACCGAGCCATCGACATCGACGGATCCGTCGGAACCTTCGCTTGAGGCTTTGCGACAGCAACTGGCCGAGAGGCAGGAGCAGCAGCGCCAGCTTCGGGAAGAGCAGCGGCAGCGTGAGCATGACGAGGCCATGAGCCGATTGCGCGACCAGATGGCCGCGCAACAGGCGGAGAAGCAGCAGTCGAAGCCCATGCCATCGATATGGCCTGCCTGGGTGGCCGCTGACAGCCGGTATGCGCCGCTGTTCGAGCCGAGGACGACGGAACTGTCGACGTTCCGTGCCAGCTATTCGGGTGAGGCCCGGGCCAGCGACGGCAATGGGAACAGTATCGCCGGCGCATTCCACGCCACGCTTGATAGCGGCTCGGTCAGCACGATCTATCACGGGCAGATCTTCGGGCTGAACTTCACCACCGACCCCATCACGTCCAGCGGGGATTTCATCGCCAACCTGTCGTCCGGGACGTCCGTGGTCACGTCCGGCACCAGCGCCCAGTACTCCGGTGGCGGGCTCAACGGGTATTTCTATGGGCAGGGTGCCACCGGCGTCGGCGGAACGTTCGAGCTGAGAGGCGTCAGCACTGACAATATGTATGGCGACTTCGTCGGGGTGGTGCCATGAGGGTGCGCCTTGTTGCCATGGCCGCGCTGTCCGGCGCCGCCATGTCGGTGTCCGTCCCTCTGCTCGCGCAGGAGACGGCGAGGATTGCCAACGGCACTGCGGCCTATGAGTATGCCGATGCCCTGATGGCGCAAGGGCAGCCGGAGCTGGCCTGCGTGTTCGTCGAAGAGGTCTATGGTCTCGACACGCAGGACGTCGGCGCCCTGTCGCGGCTGGCTGGCTGCATGCTCCTGCTGGGTGATCCCACCGAAAGCCGTGGATTCATCGATCGCGCTCTCGCTCTCGAGCCCGACAACGAGACGCTCCTCCAGCAGGCGCGAATGATCGAGGTGGCAGAGGGGCTGCTGGAGGTCGGGGAAAAGGCCCGCCAGCTTCAGGCCAGCGAGGCAGAACTGGCTGCAATCAACGTGGTCCCTCCTCCGCCCGCCCGAGCCGCGAGCCGGGCTGCACCGGTGGTGGCCGAGCCGGCGGTCGTCGAGCCCGAACTGCCAGGCCCGCTGAGCTCCGGCCGGGTCGCGCTCAGTCGCGTCTACGACAGCAATGTCAGTGGAGGCGTCTATCACGACACCATCACCGCGTGGGGCCTGCCGTTCATCGTCGATCCCGCATCCAAGGCGACGGCCGACTGGGCCACACGGCTCAGTGCCGATGGCAGCGTCATCGTCCCGCTGGACTGGGAGAACGCGCTCGAGATCGGCGGCGGTATCGGGGTCACCATCCATGATGCGCAGCGCAGTTACGACAGGGTGGGCGCGGCCCTCAGCGCGAGCTGGATCCTTGGCACGAATGTAACCGGCGGGCGCGTCCGGGCCCATGGCGAACTCGACTGGGTCGGCGGGCTCTTCGAACAGTTCGCCACCGGCGTCGAGGTGAGTGGGCATCAGCAGCTGGTGCCCGGAACGACGCTTGTCGGCCTTGTCGACGTGACGCGGCGCAACAATGCCAACCAGGCGGAACAGGGTTGGGCCATCCGGAGCCAGGCCGGTATTCGGCACGTGATCGCGGATGGGCTCACACTCAGCGCCAATCTGGTCGCCGAACGCGTTGGCGTTGAAAGCTCTGCCCGATCCTACTGGAAGCTCGGGCCCGAGGTGATGGTCAGCGCCGCGCTCACCGACAGCCTTGGGCTCAGCCTGAGCGGCGGGGTGGACTTCGTCGGTTTTGACGATGGCCTTGCGATGTTCACCGATTCCCGAAGGGATGTGCGCTACAGGCTCGGCGCGCAGTTGGAGCTATCGCTGTCGGATCTTGCCGAAGGCCTTGCCGTGCAGGCGAGCTACAATTTCTCTCACCAGCAATCCAACCATGACCTGTTCGACAACAACCGGCACGTGGTGGGGGTGGGCCTGAGCTACAGGTTCTGATCGGGCAAAAAAGAAGGGCACGGCGATGATGCCGCGCCCCTTTCACGTTCGGGGAAGCCCGTAGGCGTCCATGCCGGCCGGTCAGTTGACCGACTTGTCCTCCAGGGTCGGCTGGGCGGCGCTGTTGATCTGGATGGTGCGCGGCTTCTTGCTCTCGGGCAGTTCGCGCTTCAGATCGATGTGAAGCAGGCCGTTCTCCAGGTTGGCGCCCTGTACCTCGACATAGTCGGCAAGCTGGAAACGCAGTTCGAAGGCGCGTTCGGCGATGCCGCGATGGAGGAACTCACGGGGCTTGTCGCCCTGCTCGGCGGCCTTGGCGCCCTTGACGACGAGGCTGTTCTCCTTGCTCTCGATGGCGATGTCGCCCTCGGTAAAGCCGGCGACGGCAATCGAAATCCGGTAGGCGTCCTCGCCGGTCCGCTCGATGTTGTAGGGCGGATAGGTCTTGGCTTCCTGGCCAACCAGCGAATCGAGGCGGTTGAACAGACGGTCGTAGCCGACGGTGGAACGATAGAGGGGGGTGAAATCAAAGGTCTGCATCTGGCACATTCTCCTGTGAGCAACGTGAATGCCTGCCCGGTCGCTGTCCCAAACCCCCGGTGTGGCGGGCCCGTGACGACTGGCAGGGTCCCCGGTTATCCGGCGGACATGCATGATATCGGCAAGCGGAAATGCGGTTTCAAGACCCCGGGATGAACGCGGATGAACCGAATCTGAACGGGTTCTTGCGGCGAGGTTCAGGTCGCCGGCGCCATAGTGGGCGCAGGTGTCGAGGGTGACCTCCCACCGTCCACGCGGCTCCACACACCGCCCCCCGCACGGGGCCGCGCGACTTTCCAGGCCGGCATCCCCGCAACGGGATGCCGGCTTTTGCGTTTCCGCGAGGCGGGTTAGAAGAAGGTGAACGGGACCCACGCCCATGACCGCCATCGTCGACCCCGAAGGACCGAGCCTCGCTTCCATCCCCTCGAACCCGGTGCCCGAGGGCGCCAGGGTGGGGTGGTTTCACGCCCAGGACCGGGTGCGGCTGCGCTACGCGCTGTTCCCCCGCAAGCGGGGCCTGTCGCACCGGGGCACCATCTGCCTCGTGCAGGGCCGCACCGAGTTCATCGAGAAGTACTTCGAGACCATCGAGGACTTCCGCGACCGCGGCTTTGCGGTGGCGACCTTCGACTGGCGCGGCCAGGGTGGCTCGGAGCGCCTGATCGGCAACAAGCGGCTCGGCTATGTCGATCACTTCAGCGACTATCTGGGCGACCTCAAGAGCTTTCACACCGAGATCCTGCTGCCGGAATGCCCGCCGCCGTTCTACCTCGTCGGGCATTCGATGGGTGGGCTGGTGTCGCTGTTCGCGGCGGCCAGCGAGCGCACCATGTTCGAGCGGGTGTTCCTGTCCTCCCCCATGGTGGCGCTCGAGGGCCAGCCCCTCAGCATGGCAGGGATGGCCCGGGTGGCGAATGTGCTGAGCTTTCTCGGGCTCGGCCAGTTGCCGGTGCAGCGGCGGGCGGACAAGCCGCCCTCGGCGGAGACATTCGAGGGCAATCCGCTCACCGGGGACCGGCGGCGCTTCCTGCGCTCGCTGGCGGTGATCGAGGGGCGGCCGGATCTCGAGATCACGGCGCCGACCATTCGCTGGGCGGGTGCCGCGATGGGGGCGATGGCCGAGGTGGCGACGGACCGGTTTCCGCCGCGCATCCAGGTGCCGCTGCTGATCCTGGCGGCGGCGCGGGATTCAGTTGTATCGACGCCGGCCACCGAGGTGCTGGGCCTCAGGCTGAGGACCGGGCGACATGTGGTGATCCCGGGGGCGCAACACGAGCTCTTCATGGAGACCGACACGATCCGCGGCCAGGTGCTGGCCGCCTTCGACGCCTTCATCACGGATCAGACGCAGTAGGCGTCAGGCGTTGTTGATCAGGTCTAGGGCTGCCTCGAGCAGTTGTGGGCTCGCGGCGGCGACGACATTGCCGCCCGCCGTCGGCTCGCTGCCATCCCAGCAGGCGATGGCGCCACCGGCCTCGCGGATGATCGGCACCAATGCCGCGATGTCGTAGGTGTTGAGCGAGGGCTCAACGACGAGATCGGCATGGCCGGCGGCGAGCAGCGAATACCCGTAGCAATCGAGCCCGAAGCGCTGGAGGCGCGTCGCGCCCTCGACGGCGCGCCACTTGCCGGCAAGCTCGGGCGTCGAGAACAGCGCCGGGGTAGTGGTGAACACGCGGGCCTCCGCCAGCCGGCTCAGGCCGCTGGTGCGCAGCGGGGCCGTCTCGCTGCCGCGACGGTAGGTCGCCCGTCCAGGCACGGCAAGGAAGGTCTCGCCGATGAAGGGCTGGCTCATGATGCCGGCTATCGCCACGCCATCCTCGGCGAAGCCGATCAGCGTGCCCCAGACCGGGGCGCCGGTGATGAAGGCGCGGGTGCCATCGACGGGATCGATGATCCAGCTATGGCGGCCCGAGCCGGACGTGCCCCACTCCTCCCCGATGATGGCGTGACCCGGAAACGCTTCGGCGATGACCGCGCGGATGGCGGTCTCGGCGCCCCGATCGGCCTCGGTGACGGGATCGAAGCCCGTCGCCAGCTTGTTGTCGATGCCGAGCGCGGTGCGGAACAGCGGCAGGGTGCGGGCGGCGGCGGCGTCAGCGGCGGCGAGGAGGGTGGATTCGATGCGGGCGAGGTCGAGCGACATGGCGGGCTCCGATGGGCGCGGCATGGATAGACGCTGGAACGGGCGGAAGGAAGGGGTGGGCGCCGAGCGCCGCGGCCTATTCGGCCGCCTCGCGCTCGTCGGGAAGGGCATGGCCGACGAGGCTGACGAGATCGAGGCCGACCAGGGCCATGACGAGGCGTTCCACCACGGCGCGGACGGCATCGAAGTTCGGTGACTTCGCCAGCGTCACTTCGTTCATGTAGAGGTGGCGGCTGATCTCGATCTGCAGGGCATGGACGCCATGCTGGGGCCGGCCGTAGCTGCGGGTGCAGAACCCGCCCGCGTAGGGGCGATTGCGCGCGACCCTGAGCCCGGCAGCGGTGAACACGGTTTCCGCCAGGTCGACCAGGCCGGAAGCGCAGGTGGTGCCGTAGCGGTCGCCGAGCACGATGTCCGGTGCTGCCCGTTCGCTGGTGCGGGTGATGCGGGGCATGGAGTGGCAGTCGATCAGCAGGGCGACGCCGAAGGCGGAGATGGCCTCGCTCAGCAGCTTCTGCAGCGCCGCATGATAGGGGTGGTAGATGCCCTCGATGCGCATGCGAGCATCCTCGAGCGTCAGCCTGTGGCGATAGATCGGCTTGTTCTCGGCCACGACGCGCGCGAGCGTGCCGAGGCCCGCTGCGACGCGCGGTGAACTGGTGTTGAACCGGTCCGACAGCGGCTCATGGAACATGGTGGGGTCGAGTTCCCACGGCTCGCGGTTCACATCGAGATAGGCGCGCGGGAAGTGGGCCCTCAGGAGCGGTGCGCCGAGATGGGGCGCGCGCGCGAACAGTTCATCGACATAGGCATCCTCGGACTGGCGTATCGACAGCTTGTCGAGCCTCGTCATGGCGAGGAAGCGCTCGGGGTAGACGCGGCCGGAATGTGGCGAGTTGAACACAACGGGAGCCAGCAACCGCCGCGGGCGGATCGTTTCGAACGCCGGTTGATCCCAATAGTCGGACCGCAAACTGGTCTCCCCCAAACCGGCGCAAAGAGCGGCGCCAGAGTGATTTGCCTCAACACTGTCGTCCTTTGCCGGCGCGTTGTCCAGCATCTGGGCAGACAACCGCGTCGCGGGCGGCTGGTTGCACCTTTGCAAACTTCGCTTAAACATGAGGCGCTAGAATCACCTGCCTGCCAGAGGGCGCCCGGAGACCCTGATGAAGCGAATCCTGCTCGCAGAAGACGACAACGACATGCGCAGCTTCCTCACCCGCGCGCTCAAGAACGCCGGCTATGAGGTGGTTTCGTTCGACAACGGTCTGTCGGCCTACGAGCGCCTGCGCGAGGAACCCTTCTCGCTGCTGCTGAGCGACATCGTAATGCCCGAAATGGACGGCATCGAACTGGCGCGGCGCGCCACCGAACTCGACCCCGACCTCAAGGTGATGTTCATCACCGGGTTCGCGGCCGTGGCTCTCAATCCCGACAGCGACGCGCCCAAGGAGGCGTCGGTGCTCTCCAAACCCTTCCATCTTCGCGATCTCGTCAACGAGGTGGAGCGGCTACTCGCAGCTTAGGAACTATCGCACGGCTCACAGCTTAGGAACTATCGCACGGCCCATCCGGGTCGAACACCAAAGGAGGAAGCGATGGGTTTTGACGGCGTAGGTTGGATTGCGGCGATCATTATCGGCGGTTTGGCCGGTTGGCTCGCCGGAAAGGTCATGGACACCAGCAACGGTGTGCTCATGAACATCGTGCTAGGCATTGTCGGGGCCATCATCGCGAGCCTCTTGCTCGGGCTGCTCGGCATCTCCTTCGGTGGCTGGGTCGGCTACCTGATCGCAGGCTTCATCGGCGCCTGCATCCTCATCATGATCGGACGCGCGGTAAGCGGAAACCGGGTGTAGCGGCGCGCTCGAAGACAAACACGGCTCCGGCGTTGCTGGCTTCCCTCCGGCAGCGCCGGTCCATACGCGCAACCAGAGTGCGTGGTGTGACGAGGCCATGGCGGAGCAGCCGGTGTTCGGCCTGTCGTCGCGGGCGGGCAAAGCTGCTATGGTGAGGCCCGGAGCGACCCATGAGCAGCTTGCCGCAACTAGAATACGTCGTTGAATCCTACAACACCGATCCGCTCGGACGGCCGCAGCAGTCGGACATGTGCAAAGTGTCGGCCGCTTCGCCCAAGGCCGCGGCCATGAAAGTGCTGCAGGAAGACCTGCACACCATCGGAAACACCCAGCGCCTGCGTGCACGGGTGACCCACACGAGCAGTTCCGGCGTGGAGACGGTGACGATGCTCTACAGCAAGATCTGACAAGCGAGGTTATCCTGATGGCTCAGCCGCCCCGACGACGAAGCACCGCCACCGAGACCGCCGAGGCGGCGTTCAAGGCGGTGACGAGCAAGCCGGCCGAAACCAGGCCCGCCGTGAACGTGCCGCCGGTCGGCAAGGAACTGGTATCCCTGCGCATAGACCGCGACGCACTCGCTCACTTCCAGCAGGATGGCCCGGGCTGGCAGGAGCGCATCAATGCGGCGCTCCGCGCTGCTGCAGGACTGGATTGATCCGCCCGGGGCCTCAGAGCGGCAGGCACCGGCGGAGGATCAGGCACGACGTGAGGAATGGGTGTTTCGGGGAAGTTGCTCCGCGATCCATGGGCGCGGGTCTTCTTGCGGGCTGCAGGCCACAGAAACACGTCAGGCTCTGCAGCAGGCCGATTGCGCATCAGGGAGGCTGTTGCGGATTTCAGAACACCACTGGCCGGAGCTAGATGGTGGGTGCGACAGGGATTGAACCTGTGACCCCTGCCGTGTGAAGGCAGTGCTCTCCCGCTGAGCTACGCACCCGCTGCCCGAGGCAGGGAAACAGAGAGATGGTGGGCGTGACAAGGATCGAACTTGTGACCCCTACGATGTCAACGTAGTGCTCTCCCGCTGAGCTACACGCCCATCTCTCCGGGAGAAGCGGACGAGCCGCTTCGGTGGCGGGATAGACCATGAAATCGCGGCGGGGGTCAAGGGGGAATGCGCAGGCTGTGGATGCGATATCCACTTCCAGCTGCGGGCTGGGGAAAACCGGGTGCCGGGAGCCGTTTGCGATTACGCCTTGTTCCAAACACTTTCAGCTGTCATAAGGTGCGCATACGTTTTCAGCCTAAGTCGGCTGCCGCTGCCGGTCATCTCCGGTCCTTGGCTCACTGATCTATCATGCGAACGTTTGTAGTCCCCTCCTGCATGTCGCGGAGGGAAACCGCTCGTTCGCTTCGGCTCCGAGCTTTAAGGAATATCCAAATGGCCACCATCAACGGTACCGTCAAGTTCTTCAACGCCACCAAGGGTTTTGGTTTCATCACCCCGGAAAACGGCGGCAAGGACCACTTCGTGCACGTTTCGGCTGTCCAGCGCTCGGGCGTTGACGGTCTCTACGAGAACGACAAGGTCACCTACGAAGTCGAGACCGGTCGCGATGGTCGCGAATCCGCGATCAACCTGACCCTGGTTCAGTAAGCTTCGGCATCTCAGATGCATGACGAAAGCCGCCCCTCGGGGCGGCTTTTTTCGTTTCAGGTGGTGCTGTTGGTGCTGCGGCGGCCAAGGGCAGGCGCCAGAAACAGGAAGGCCCAGCCAGGAGGTGGAATCTCAGGCTGGGCCAAGCCAGTTGATCGGCGAGATCAACCGGCAGCCAGTGCATAGGGTATCCCGCGTCCGAGCGCAACGCACCATGTGGTGAGATGCCGAGACGTCAGTTGATTCCGTCGAACCGCTTCCGGGCCTCTGCCACCCGCGCATTGTTGCGGTCGGCCCAGATGGCGATCGCCTGTATGGGAGCGCAGATCTCCTCGCCCATCGCTGTCAGTTGATAATCGACGCGGGGCGGGATGATGGGGGTGACGTGGCGCTGCACCAGGCCGTCGCGCTCGAGATCACGCAGTGTCTGCGTCAGCATCTTCTGCGATACGCCGGGTATCTCCCGCTTGAGGTCGGAGAAGCGACGGGGGCCGGCGACCAGAGCGACGATGACGAAGACCGCCCACTTGCTCCCCATGACCGACAGTGTCTCGTTGATGGACCCGACATAGCCGCGGCAGGCTATGGCTTCAGGTTTCGTGTGGGTGACCGTGATCTCCATCGGGTGCCTCCGGTGAGAAAATAGTGCCGTCTTGTGCCGCTGATCGGCAGGCACGATCATAGAGTGAGTTACAGGTTGTAACCAAGTCTCTATTTGTTTCCAATCAAGCGCAAGGTGCATTTCCATGTCAGCCCACTCCATCGGCATCATCATCTCCAGCACGCGGGACGGCCGCTTCGGCGAGCGCGTCGCGCAGTGGATCAGCGAACTCGCGGCGGGGCGTGGCGACATGGTCGCCGAGGTGGTCGATCTTAGAGACTATCCGCTGCCGTTCTACGAAACTCCGACCTCGCCGCGTTTCGCCGAGCTGGACACCAGCGGAGTCAGGGCGTGGGCGGCGAAAATGGCGTCGCTCGACGGCTATGTGTTCGTCAGCGCCGAGTACAATCATGGGCCCACTGCGGTGTTGAAGAATGCACTGGACCACATCTACCAGGAGCCGGCGCGCAAGCCGGCGGCATTCGTGGGCTACGGCTCGGTGGGCGGCGCGCGGGCGGTGGAGCAGTTGCGGCTGGTGGCGGTGGAACTCGGCATGGTGCCGCTGAAGAGCGCGGTCCACATCAACATGGAGCCCTTCGTCGGGCTGGCCCGCGAGGGGAAAACGTTCGAGGACTACCCGTACCTGGCGCCGGCGGTGGCGGCGATGTTCGACGATCTCAGCTGGTATGCGGCGACGCTGAAGGCCGGGCGGGAAGCGACGGACCAGCGTTCGGCGGCCTGATCATTCGCCACCCGCCTGGCACGGCGGGTGGCTGTTCCCTCGCGCGGCTCAGGTGCCGAGGCGGGAGGAGGTGCTGCCGTCCGGCGGCACGAAGTCGGCCATCGCGTCGAGGTCTGCCAGAGCGGCACGCAGATCATCGACAGTGGCGGTGACGCCTGCGCCGGAGCGGCGGAGTCCAGGCGCCCCGCGCACCGCATTGAAATCTGACAGCCAGAAGGACACGAGTTCGCGCCGCCGCCCGACGGTCAGGCTCATGTCGGCGACGATCTCGCGGGGATGGTAGTAGCCGATCAGATCGGCGCGGGTGACGCCGTCCTCGGCGTCCAGGATGTCCAGGTCTTCGAACCAGGTGTCCGTCCTCATCTATATCCTCGTTGAGCAACATAAATGACGGGCGCAGCAGGTGCGCCCGGACAAACGCGCAACCCGATGTTCGGGTTGAGCATGATCGATCTGGTTTGCTGCCGGATCGCTGTCAAGATGCGACCGGAGTTCGAATTTCCTGACCATGACCGGCTGCACAGCCGCAAAAGCCGTGCATGGCAGGCCGTGGTAAGATCATTGCCGCGGCTACCACATGGTCTGGCGGGCACGCTCTGGCCAGGCCTCGTCATAGGCGCGGCCGCCGACTTCTCCGGCGGTGATTCCCGCGAGGATATCCCCCGGAGTGGGTAGATCAGCAGTGGGAATGTGGCGCGCCGGGTTCCAGAGCTCGGAGCGAATGATGGCGCGGGCGCACTGGAAGTACACTTCCTCGATGGCGATCACGACGACGGAGCGGGGGCGCTTTTCCTCGACGGCGAAGCTGTCGAGCAGGTCGGGATCGATGCTGATGGTCGCGCGGCCGTTGAGGCGCAGCGTGGTGCCCGAGCCGGGCAGCAGGAACAGGAGCGCGCAGCGTGGATCGCGGATGAGGTTGCGCAGGGAATCGATGCGGTTGTTACCACGCCGGTCGGGCAGCAGCAGGGTGCGGTCGTCCGCAATGCGCACCACCCCGCCGCGATCCCCGCGCGGGGAACAGTCGAGCCCCTCGGGGCCGACGGTGGCGAGGGTTACGAAGGGGCTGAGTTCGATCAGGCGCCGGTATTCGGGGGTGAGCCGGTCCGTCACCTTGGCGGTCGAGGCCGGGGCGGGTGCGGGCTGGTAGAGCGCTTCCAGCGCTTCGAGCGTAGTCACAGTGGTCATCGTTCCGCCTGACGTGAGAAGGGACTGGTTGGGACTGGGCGCAGCAAAGCCTATATCATGGCACAAAGACAGCCCGACAAAGGAGTGACGCCGTGGATGCCCATACTTATCCCGTGACCCGCACCGACGCAGAATGGCGGGCCCGGCTGACCCCCGAACAGTACCACATCATGCGCGAGCACGGTACGGAGCGGCCCGGCTCCTGCGCACTGCTGCACGAGACGCGGCAGGGTTCGTTCACCTGCGCCGGCTGCGACACGCCGCTGTTTCAGTCGACGCTGAAGTTCGAGAGCGGCACCGGCTGGCCGAG
>Ga0233380_1000833_pt1 | contig 15011 bp, 12 predicted proteins | sample ElkDunMinimDraft_9_FD_191541 | JGI IMG/M metagenome (GOLD analysis project Ga0233380, IMG submission 191541) | Fecal eukaryotic communites from dung pellets of Tule Elk in California, USA - Elk Dung F36 | ecosystem: Host-associated > Mammals > Digestive system > Large intestine > Fecal | place... | reverse complement strand
GCTGCTGCGAATCGCGCTCGGCCTCGTCGGCGTCGCGATGCTGGCCATGCTGTTGGTGGCCGGCCTGTTCGTCGGCGCAGCGATGATCCTGTTCGGGGTCACCCGTCGTCTGCTTGTACGCCGGCCGGCGACGCGTCCCGAGACCCGCATCGTCGACGCCGAATACCGCGTCGTCCGCGAGCGCAGCCAGGTCGTGCTGCGCTGAATCTCCTGCGCGGCCACGCCGCGCCCGCTGCTGACCCAACACCCCATTGCGCCGCACGGCGCGAAAGGATTTCGCGATGACAGTCTCCGCGCGTGATGTCGTGCCCGCCACCGAACCCGTTCGCCTGCCCGTGCGCGGCGGCGGTGTTTTTCCGGTGCGTCGCGTGTACTGCGTGGGTCGCAACTTCGCCGACCATGCCAGGGAAATGGGCGCGCAGGCGCCGGCATCGAAGGCCGCCCGCGGCACACCGGTGTTCTTTGCCAAGCCCGGGGATGCGGTGGTGACCGCCGCTGCAGTGCCCTACCCGACCGCGACGCAGGATCTGCACCACGAAGTGGAGCTGGTCGTCGCGCTCGGCGCCGACGCACCGTCCGGTGAGCTCGCGGTCGACGCCGCGCAGGCGCTGGTGTTCGGCTATACCGTCGGGCTCGACCTCACCCGGCGCGATCTGCAGGCCGCGGCCAAGGCCAAGGGTCTGCCATGGGACGTCGCCAAGGGCTTCGATGCATCGGCGCCGGTCGGTGAGCTGGTGCCCGTCGAGGATGTCGGCCCCCTCGCACCGCGGACCCTCTCGCTCGAGGTGAATGGCGAGCGCCGGCAGGCATCCACGCTCGACCAGTTGATCTGGGACGTGCCCGAGATCCTGCACGAGCTGTCGAAACTGTTCGCGCTGCGGGCCGGCGATCTGGTCTTCATGGGAACGCCTGCAGGTGTGGCCGCCTTGCAGCCCGGCGACCGCTGCCTGGCGCGGCTCGACGATGTGATCGAACTGCATCTGGAAATCACTCCGCCGTCGCTATAGTCGGCACCGTGTCTCCCCCCAAGTGCAGGAGTGATCCATGGGCATCCTCGCCGAGTTCAAGGAATTCGCGGTCCGCGGCAACGTGATCGATCTCGCGGTGGGCGTGGTCATCGGCGCTTCGTTCGGCAAGATCGTCACCGCCCTGGTCGACCAGATCATCATGCCGCCGATCGGCTGGCTGATCGGCGGGATCGATTTCGCGGACCTTGCCATCACGCTGCGCGGGGCCACCATCGATGCCGCGACCGGTGAGGAGATCCCCGCGATCACGATCGGCTACGGCATCTTCATCAACACCGTCATCCAGTTCATCATCGTCGCCTTCGCGATCTTCATCGCGGTGAAGTTCATCAATCGCCTCAGGCGCAAGCAGGCGGAGGCGCCGGAAGCCGAGAAACCCGCCGAGCCCAGCGAGGAAGTGCAGCTGCTGCGCGAGATCCGCGATTCGCTGCGCAGCCAGCCCTGACTTCTTCGACAGCTTCGCAATTCCACGGGCCGCGCGCACAATGCCGCGGCCCGTTTTCTTTCCGCTGGAGTGTCCGCTTGCGTATCCCGTCCCTCAGGCCGCTGGCCCTCGCCCTGCTGTCTTCCGCACTGCTCTCCGCAACGCCCCTGCTCGCGCAACCGCGCGGGGATGCACCGGTGTCCCGAGCATCGATCGAACTCGCCACGCAGCTGCGCGAGCGCGCGGTGAGCGACGGCACCGCCTATGCGCTCATCGAATCGCTGACCACCGAAGTCGGCCCGCGCCTGCCGGGCAGCGAAGCGGATGCGCGCGCGGTGGCCTGGGCCAAGGCGCGCTTCGAGGCGCTCGGCTACGACAAGGTCTGGACCGAGCCGGTGACATTTCCCAAGTGGGAACGCCGCAGCGAGCGGGCTGCGGTCGTGGGCGCGCATGCGCAGCCGCTGGTGATCACCGCACTGGGCGGCAGCCCGGCTGGCGATGTCACCGCGGAGCTCGTGCGCTTCGACAGCATCGCTGCCCTGGAAGCCGCCGATCCCGCGGCGCTGCGCGGCAAGCTCGCCTTCGTCGACGTGCCGATGGCACGCTCGCGCGACGGCAGCGGCTACGGCGCCGCCGGCCCCGTGCGCAGCCGCGGGCCGTCCATCGCCGCCCGCAAGGGCGCGGCTGGCTATCTGATGCGCTCCATCGGCACCAGCCCGCACCGCGTCGCCAATACCGGCATCACCCGCTTCGACGCTGATGTCACGCCGATTCCGTCGGCGGCGCTGTCGTTGCCCGATGCCGACCAGCTCACCCGCCTGCTGCAGCGCGGACCGGTGCAGGTGCACCTGGCGCTGGATGTGGGCTGGAATGGCGAGTACACCTCGCAGAACGTGATCGCCGAACTCACCGGTCGGGAAGCGCCCGAGGAGATCGTGCTGATCGGCGGACACCTCGATTCATGGGACCTGGGCACTGGCGCGGTCGACGACGCCTCCGGCGTCGGCATCTCGATGGCCGCCGGCCATCTGATCGCGCAGCTTCCGCAGCGCCCGCGTCGAACCGTGCGCGTGGTGGCGTTCGCCAACGAAGAACAGGGCCTGCTCGGCGCTCGCGCCTACGCCGAAGCGCACGGCGGCGCGGACGTCATCGCCAGGCACATCATCGGTGCGGAAAGCGACTTCGGTGCGGGCCGCATCTATGGCTTCAACACCAGCGCGCCAGCCGACCAGCGCGCGACCAGCGACGCGATCGCCGAGGTGCTGCGCCCGCTCGGCATCGACTATCTGCAGGACCAGGGCAGTCCCGGCCCCGATATCTCGCCGCTGGCGGCCAAGGGCGGCGCCTGGGGCTGGCTCGGCCAGGACGGTTCGGATTACTTCGACCTGCACCACAACGCCGACGACACACTCGACAAGGTCGATCCAGACGCGGTGGCGCAAAACACCGCCGCGTACGCCGTGTTCGCATGGCTGGCCGCCGAGTCCGAGGGCGGCTTCGGCAGCGCGCCCAAAACCGCGCCCTGATCGGTCAGCGCCGCGCCGCCAGCACCCAGATGCCGCGCGGCAGACCGCACGCGGCATCGCGGACGTAATGCATCCGGGCATGCGCAAAGCCTGCCCGGATCAGCAATGCTGGCAAGTCCCAGCCGAAGTGGTGGAAACACAGCACGCCCCCGCCGAGCGGATCGCCATGGAATTCGGCCGGCCCGTGGTGGACCACCTCGCCGTCCTGGCCGAGGCTCGCGATGCGTTTGCTGTGCGCGGCGTCCTGGTAGAACGGCACGGTGGCGATCAGATGACCGCCCGGCCGGAGCACTCGCGCGAACTCGCGGAACGCGGCCTCGGCGTCGGGCACATGCTCGAGCACATCGAGACTCAGCGCCGCGTCGAGGGTGGCGTCCGCAAACACCAGTCGGGTGACGTCGCCGCGGTGCACCTGCTGATAGACCCCGCGGCGCCACAACCACAGCATCAGCCGCAGCCGGCGCAAGGGTGCATGGACGTACTCGGAGCCGATGAGCGCCGGGAACCGCGCGCGCAGCGCGACGTACAGCGGGCTGGCCTGCTCGGTCAGATACGCGCGCGCCCCCGGATCCAGGCCGGCAGACGCCAGTACCCGCGCCACCGCCCGCTGGCGCGCCATGCACCCACAGGCAGCGCAGTGCATGCCCTCGCGGGTATCGGCGGGCTGCATCGGCGGCAGGAACCCGCATGCCGCGCCACAGACATCGCAGCGTCCTGCCACGGCCTGGCCTGCGGCCGGTTCGACGTCTGCCAGGAGCACATCCGGCGCCGCCGCCTGCCAGGCGGCGTAGTCGGACCAGCCTGGATCCACGCTCAGCGCGTCCGGGCCGACCATTGCGCCAGCAGCACCGCGGTCGCCGCCGACACGTTGAGGCTTTCGACCTTGCCGCTGCCGGGAATGCACAGGCGCAGGTCACAGGCCTTGGCGAGCTCGGCGTCCATGCCCTCGCCCTCGGCTCCGAGCACGAAGACCAGGCGTTCCGGCAGCTCTGCCGCGAACACGTCGTCGCCGCCGCGGACCACCGTGGCCGCGAGCTTGAAGCCGGCGCTGCGCAACTGCGCGAGCGCGTTGTCCTCACGCCCCAGGCGCACGAACGGGACCGCTTCGGCGCCGCCCTCGGCGACGCGCGCCGCCGCGCCCGACAGCGCCAGCGGCGAGGTCTTGGGCAGCAGTACCGCGGAGACGCCGAAGTGCGCCGCCGAGCGCAGGATCGCACCGAGGTTGTGTGGATTGCCCACGCCGTCGAGCCACAGCGCGCATGCGGGCCCTTCAGGCAGGGCCTGCAGCCACGTCCCCAGCGACTGCGGCGCCTCGCGCAGCACGTCGGCGACGACGCCTTCGTGGTGCGCGCTCGACGCGAGCTTGCGCAGATCGTCCTCGGCGACCACGCGGTAGCCGACCCGGTTCGCCGCGCACCATTTCAGCAGCGGCTGCAGCTGCGGAATGCGTGCTTCGAGCAGATAGAGCTTGCGGATCGCCTCGGGCCGACGCGCGAACACCGCTTCGACCGCGTTGCGCCCGTAGAGGCGCATCTCGCGCCTTTCTTCAGCCTCGCCGGCGGCCACGTCGTCGGCACGCGCATCGGGCCGCGGTGCGGCAGCGCGCGGCGGCTCGGGGTTCGGCCGCGCTCGTGCGCCCCAGGGGCTGTCGCGTCCCGGCGCGGGCGCTGGAGTTCGGGGTGTGTCATGGCCGCCACCGGGCCAACGTGATTTGGTCATGTCAGGGAGCCTTGCGCCAGAAATCGGCATTGCGGATCCCGAGCCTGTCGGGATCGAAAACCGGGTCGAGACCCTGCTTCTTCTGCGTCTCGTAATCGCGCAGCGCGAGCATCGCGGGCTTCTGCAGGATCAGGATCGCGACGATGTTGAGCCAGGCCATCAGGCCCACGCCGATGTCGCCCAGCATCCACGCCATCTCCGCGCTGCGCACGGCGCCGAAGATCACCATGCCCAGGATCGCGATGCGGAGCAGCAGCGTGCGGCCCGGACGCACGACGTGGTTGTTGAGGTAGGTCAGGTTGGTTTCGGCCATGTAGTAATAGGCCATGATGGTGGTGAACGCGAAGAAGAACAGCGCCGCCGCGACCATGCCCGCACCCCAGCCCGGCAGGATCGATTCGATGCCCGCCTGCGCGAAACCCGAGCCTGCTTCGACGCCGGGCAGCGCCTGCTGCAGCACGGTGCCGTCGGGGAGGATCACGTTGTACATGCCGGTCGCCAGGATCAGGAACGCGGTCGCGGTGCACACCAGCATCGTGTCGAAGTAGATCGCCCACGCCTGCACGTAACCCTGCTTGGCCGGATGCGACACCTCGGCGGCGGCGGCGGCGTGAGGTGCGGTGCCCTGGCCGGCTTCGTTGGCGTAGATGCCACGCTTGACGCCCCACTCGATCGCCAGGCCCAGCATCGCGCCGAAGCCAGCGTGCACACCGAACGCGCTCTCGAAGATGATGCGGAACATCGTCGGCACGAAGTCGTAGTTGATGATCATCACCGCGACGGCGATGAAGATGTACGCCAACGCCATCACCGGCACGACCAGCTCGGCGAACGCGGCGATGCGCTTCACGCCGCCGAAGATGATCACCGCCAGCATCAGCGCGACGGTGATCCCGATACCGGCCTTGAGCGCGACGCGTGCGTCCATGCCCATCCACTGGCCACTCAGGTCACCGCAGATCGAGGTGCCCACGCAGGCATTGGCGATGCTGTCGGCAATCGCGTTGGCCTGCACGCCGGGCATCAGCAGGCCGGCGGCGATCAGCGTTGCGAAGGCGAAGGCCAACGCGTACCACTTCAGGCCCATGGCCTTTTCGATGTAGTAGGCCGGGCCGCCGCGATAGCGGCCTTCGTTGTCCTTTTCCTTGTAGATCTGCGCCAGCGTGCACTCGACGAACGAGGTCGAGGCGCCGAGGAAGCCCATCACCCACATCCAGAACACCGCGCCGGGACCACCGAAGGCGATCGCGGTGGCGACGCCGGCGATGTTGCCGATACCGATGCGGCCTGCCATCGACATCGCCAGCGCCTGGAACGAGGACACGCCCGCGTTGGAGCTCTTGCCGCTGAAGGTCAGCCGGGTCATCTCGACGAAACCGCGGACCTGCATGAAACGGGTCCGGAACGAGAACCAGAGGCCCGCGCCCAGGCACAGCGCGATCAGCGCCTTGCTCCAGATCAGTCCGTTCAATGCACTGAAAAATGTATCCACGATTCGCGATGCTCCGGTCGGGTGGCTGCCGCGATCCCCGCCGCGACTGGCCGACACGATACCCGCATTTCCCCGCTGCGTGCCTCCGCGCCGCGACCTTTTGTCCCGGCCGGATCAGCTGCCGGCAGCGCCGCGCAGCAGGCCGAATACGCGCAGGTCGTGCAGGCCGTCGGCCTTGCGGATCGCGCCGCGCAGACGCCCTTCCTCGGCGAAGCCGTTGAGCTGCAGTACGCGGGCCGAAGCCGGGTTGCTGTCGAGCACCTCCGCCTGCAGGCGGTCGAGCGCCAGCGCCTCCATCACCCATGGCACGTACCGGGCAACGACCTGGCGCATCACCCCGCGGTTCCAGTGCACGCGGCCCAGCCAGTAACCGAGCTCCGCCATGTGTGCACGCTCGCCCGTCGCGACGTGCCGCACGCCGATGCTGCCGCAGGCATCGCCATCGATCTCGATCGCGAGTACCGGCTGGGTCAAATCGACGACGCGTCCGGCGAGGAATGCCTCGCCATCGGCGCGGGTGTAGGGATGCGGGAAGCGGTCGCTCAGTCCGCGGTTGATCGCCGGATCCCCGGCATGCCGCAGCAGTGCATCGAGGTCATCGCTGCGCCATCGACGGAGCACGAAGCCCGGCCCGTCGATGCGCACCGCGTCCCAGCGCCCGGCGTCAGGCATGGCCACTGACCGCAGGTGTTTCCGCTTCCAGCCGCTCGAGCTCCTGCGCGAGCGCATCGGGCGAACGGGTGAATGGCGCCAGCAGCGCATAGAACGCCGGCACCACGAACAGCGACAGCAGCGTCGAGAACGCGACACCGAAGATGATCACCACGCCGATCGTCGCCCGGCTGGCCGAACCCGGCCCGCCCGCGACCACCAGCGGAACCGCACCAACGATCGTCGCCGCGGCCGTCATCAGGATCGGACGCAGGCGCACTGCCGAGGCCTCGGCGATCGCCTCGCGCACGCTGCGGCCATCGTCACGCAACTGGTTGGCGAACTCCACGATCAGGATGCCGTTCTTCGCTGCCAGGCCGATCAGCATGACGATGCCGATCTGGCTGAAGAGGTTGAGCGTGCCGCCGGTCGCCCACAGCCCGATCAACGCGCCGAGCACCGCAAGCGGCACCGTCAGCATGATCGACAGCGGATGCACGAAGCTCTCGAACTGCGCGGCCAGTACCAGGTACACGATCAGCAGCGCCATCGAGAAGGTCAGCAGGACCGCCCCGCCCGCCTCCTGGAATTCCCGGCTCTCGCCCTTCCAGTCGATCTGCGCGTAATCGGGCAGTTCCTCGGCCGCCACCTGGCGGGTCCATTCGATCGCCTCGCCCATGGTGTAACCCGGCGCGAGACCGCCGGCGATGGTGATGGCGCGCAGGCGGTTGAAGCGGTTGAAACTGCCCGGCTCGGCGATCTCGCTCAGCGTGACCAGGTTCGACAAGGGCACCAGCGCGTTGTCGCGGCCGCGCACGAACGTGTCCGACAGGTCGGACGGCGTCATCCGGCGGTCGCGGTCGGCCTGGAGCAGCACGTCGTATTCCTCGCCGTTGTCGACGAAGGTCGTGACCTGGCGCGAGCCCATCATCGTCTCGAGGGTGCGGCCGATCTCCTGCACGGACACGCCCAGGTCGGCGGCGCGGGCACGATCGATGTCGACGCGCATCTGCGGACGGGTTTCCTTGTAGTCGGAATCCGGATCCTGGATACCGGGGTTCTCGCGCATGCGCGCCAGGATCCGGTCACGCCACTGCGCGATCTCGGCGTAGTCCGGCCCGCCGAGTACCAGCTGGTAGCGCTGTCCGCGGCTGCCGATCAGGCCACCGGGCACATTGGCGCGCACCTGCACCCCTGGAAGCTCGGCGAACTTCGCACGCAGCGTCTCCACCACGTCGCGCGTGGCCACATCCCGCTCGCGCCAGTCCTGGAGGAACACGATGACCTGGCCGTTGTGCATCTCCTCGCTGCCGCCCCAACCGCGCGGCACGCGCGAGTTGGCGCGTTCGATCGGCTGGTCCGGGCCCACCAGCGGCTCGAAGATCGCTTCCACCTGCTGCATCTGGGCCACGGTGTAATCGAAGCCCGCACCTTCCGGCCCGTCGACCGTCACGAAGAAGCGGCCCCGGTCCTCGGCAGGCGACAGCTCGCTGGGCACCCGCCAGAACAGCAGCAATGCCGCGACCAGGCATGCGCCGATCGACAGCGCCAGCAGCAGGATCAGCTTCGGGCCGCGCAGGGAGACCAGCGCTTCCACACGTCGGCCATAGCCGGCGCTGAGACGGTTGAGGTGGCGGTTGGTCCAGGCATTGAAGCCGGTCGGCTTGCCGTGCTTGCGCACGAGCTTCGAGCACATCATCGGCGTCAACGTCAGCGCGATGAAGGCCGACAGCGCGACCGCGCCTGCCAGCGTCACCGACAGCTCGCGGAACAGGCGCCCCGAGTTGCCCTCCATGAAGCCGACCGGCAGGAACACCGCCACCAGCACCGCCGTCGTCGCGATGACGGCGAATGCCACCTGCGCCGTTCCGCGCCGCGCCGCCACCAGGGGTGGCTCGCCGAGGTCGGCACGGCGCTGCACGTTCTCCAGCACGATGATCGCGTCGTCGACGACCAGGCCGATGCACAGCACCAGCGCCAGCAGGGTCAGCAGGTTGATCGAGAAGCCGAACATGTACAGCGCGGTGAACGCCGCCACCAGGCAGACCGGCGCGGTGACGGCGGGAATGATCGCCGCGCGCAGGCTGCCCAGGAACAGCCAGATCACCACGAACACCAGCGCCATCGCCTCGAACAGCGTCCAGTAGACGCGGGTGATTGCCGAGTCGATGAACACCGTATTGTCGGCGGCGACGAAGATCTCGGTGCCCTCGGGCAGCGAGGCCTGGATGCGCTCGGCCTCGGCGCGCGCGGCGCGGGCAACATCGAGTGCATTCGCGGTCGAGGTGCGCACGATACCGAGGCCGACGTTGGGCACCGAATTGCTGCGCATGTAGGAACGGCGCTCGGCGGTGCCCAGTTCGATGCGCGCGACATCGCCCATGCGCACCACGTAGCCGTCGTCGCCGCGGCGGACCGGTATCTGCGCGAACTGGGATGGCTCGCGGTATCCGCGCTCGACGCGCAGGGTGAAGTCGCGCGTCGCCGATTCGATGCGTCCGGCGGGCAGCTCGACGTTCTCGTTGCGCAGCGCGGCCTCCACGTCGGCTGCCGCCACGTTGCGGGCGGTCATCGCGTCGCGGTCGAGCCAGATGCGCATCGCGTAGCGCTGGCTGCCGCTCAGCTGCACGCGCGCGACGCCGTCGAGCGATGACAGGCGGTCCAGCACGTAGCGGTCGGTGTAGTCGGTCAGCTCGAGCGTGTCCATCGTGCTCGAGCGCAGGTTGAGCCACATGATCGCGTCGGCGTCGGCTTCCACCTTGGAGATCTGCGGGGCATCGGCTTCGATCGGCAACCGGTCCACGACCCGGCTGATGGCGTCGCGCACGTCGTTGGCAGCGGCCTCGATATCGCGGGTCAGATTGAATTCGATGGTGACGTCGGCGCGGCCGTTGCGGCTGCGCGACTCGATCGTGCGGATGCCTTCGATACCCGCGAGCGCGTCCTCGAGGATCTGGGTGATGCGGGTTTCCACGACCGCGGCCGAGGCGCCCGGGTAGGACACGTCCACCGAGACGATCGGCGGATCGATATTGGGCATCTCGCGCAGCGTCAGGCGGGTGAACGCCATGATGCCGAGGACGACCAGCAGCAGGCTGATCACGACGGCGAAGACCGGCCGCCGGATCGAGATGTCCGAAATGATCATGGCGCGGCCCCGCCGGCCGCCTCGCCTTCATCGACCGGTTGCGATTTGGCTTCCTGCACCGTGCCCTCGACGATCGCCATGCCCGGACGCAACTTGCCGGTCCCGTCCACAACGATGCGCGTGCCCGGCTCGATCCCGTCGACGATCTCGGCCAGCCCCTCGCGCCGCACGCCGATGGTCACTGGCGTCTGCTCGACGGTCTCGTCCTCGAGGACGCGATAGACGAAGGTATCCCGGCCCACCTGGATGACCGCGATCTCCGGAATCATCAGGGCCTGGCGCTGTTGCTGCTCGAGCCGGACCTGGATCAGCATGCCCGGGCGCAGGCGCATCTGCGGGTTGTCGAACGCGGCGCGCACGGTGACCGCGCGCGTATCGGGATCGACGCGGGAGTCGATGATCTGGACCTCGCCCTCGATGTCGGCGCCGGGATAGGCGGCGCTGCGCCCGAACACCCGCTGCCCGGGTGCGATCGAGGCCAGGCGGACCTCGGGCAGCGGGAAGTCGACGTAGACGGTGGCGATGTCGTCGAGCGTCGCGATCGCCGTGCCCGGTGTGACCAGTGCCCCGGGGCTGACCTGGCGCAGGCCCAGGACCCCGGCGAACGGCGCGCGGATCGTCCGGTCGCCGATGTTGGCGCGCATCTCGGCCACCTGGGCGAGCGCGGACTCACGGTTCGCGCGCAGGGTGTCGATCGAGGCGCGGGCGATCAGCTGCTGGCCCACCAGTTCGTTGCCGCGGACGTACTGCTGCTCGGCCTCGCGCGCGGCGGCCTCGGCCGCGCGCAGCGTCGCCTGCTGCTGGTTGCCCGACAGCGTCACCAGCACGTCGCCGGCGGCGACCCGGTCACCGCTTTCGAAATGCACGCGCTGGACCGTCTCGCTCACCTTGGCGGTGATGGTGACCGACTCGCGCGCATTCACCGTGCCCAGCGCCGCGAGCGTATCGTTCCACTGCCGCGACTCGACCACCGTAGTCGTCACCGGTACCGCGCCCGGCGCTGCCGGACCACGCGATGGCCCCTGCGCGCTCCCCCCACACGCGGACAGCACGCAGGCGAAGGCAATGCCTAGGAGCCGCAACGACAGGGCGGGATGGGCGAAGTCATGCTTGGACAAGGGAAAACCTGCGGGGGGATACGGAAAAACCGCCCGATCTTACCCGTTGGCCGGTGAGGCCGACCGTGCCATCAGATGGTCGCGAAAAAACAGCGTTCCACGTCAACCGCTGGTTGATGCATGCGTTATGGGCCAATCTGCGGAGACCGCGCGCTCGCGCTTCGTCTAAGGCACCCCCCATGGCCGTGTACGACAGCATCCTGCAGACCATCGGCAATACCCCGGTCGTCCGCCTGCACCGCCTCGCTCCGCCCAACGTCGAACTCTACGCCAAGGTGGAATCCTTCAATCCGGGCGGCTCGGTCAAGGACCGGCTGGCGCTGGCGATCATCCTCGACGCCGAGGCGCGCGGAGTGCTCAAGCCCGGTGGCACCGTGGTCGAGGCGACATCCGGCAATTCCGGCGTGGCGCTCGCAATGGTCTGCGCGGCGCGCGGCTACAAGTTCGTCGCCACGATGGTCGAGACGTTCTCGATCGAACGCCGCAAGCTGATGCGGGCCTATGGCGCCAAAGTCATCCTCACACCGGCTGCCGAACGCGGCAGCGGCATGGTGCGCCGGGCGAAGGAGCTGTCCGAGCAGCACGGCTGGTTCTGGGCCAGCCAGTTCGAGAATCCGGCGAACCCGGCCTTCCACCGGCAGACGACCGCGGCCGAGATCCTGCGCGACTTCGCCGGGCGCCGGCTCGATCACTTCGTCACCGGCTGGGGCACCGGCGGCACGCTGACCGGAGTGGGCGAGGTGCTGCGGGTCGCGCGGCCGGACGTGAAGATCACCGCCTGCGAACCTGCCGGCGCCGCCCTGCTGCAGGGCAAGGACTGGAGCCCGCACAAGATCCAGGGCTGGACGCCCGATTTCATTCCCACCGTGCTCAACCGCGACGTCGCCGCCCAGGTGCTGTCGATCGACGACGGACTGGCGATCGAGACCGCGCGCAGACTGGCGACCGAGGAAGGCATCTTCGTCGGCATCTCTGCCGGCGCCACCGCCGCTGCCGCGCTCGAAGTGGCCCGCACCGCGAACGATGGCGACGTGATCCTGACGATGCTGCCCGATACCGGCGAGCGTTACTTCTCGACGCCGCTGTTCGCCGATGTCAGCGAGGGCTCGGACGACGACTGGCTGGCCGGCCTGCCTTGACTCACGCGCCCGATGGCCCGCACGCCGGTGCGGGCCAGGCGTTCACCCGCGCCAGGACGCTGCCGCTCATGCCAATCCTCGAGGCCCGCCTGGCCGACATCACCCGCGTCGAGGCCGACGCGATCGTCAACGCCGCGAACGAATCGCTGCTGGGCGGCGGCGGCGTGGATGGCGCCATCCACCGCGCGGCGGGTCCTGACCTGCTGGAAGCCTGCCGGGGGATCGCGCAGGTGCGCCCGGGCGTCCGTTGCCCGACCGGCGAGGCCCGCATCACGCCGGGCTTCGCGCTGCCGGCGCGATATGTGATCCATACCGTCGGGCCGGTCTGGCAGGGCGGCGGCGCGGGCGAAGCCGAGGCGCTGGCGGCCTGCTACCGCAATAGTCTCTCGCTGGCGGCCGCGCACGGCCTCGATCGCATCGCATTTCCGGCGATCAGCTGCGGTGTGTACGGCTATCCGCCAGACGCCGCGGTCGCGATCGCAGTCCATGCCGTCCGCGCCTTCGAAGGCCCGGCTCCGGCGCAGGTACTGTTCTGCTGCCACGACCGCGCGATGCTGGCGCGCTACGAAGCTGCGCTGCGTTCGTGACCGCCTGCGCCGGCTCCGCACACAAAGACGCCGGCCCTGGGCCGGCGTCTGCGCAACGCATCGCGGCGGCGATCAGCCGGCGAACTTGCCCTGCGCCGCCAGACCGTTGTCGCGGGCTCGGGCGTAGACCGTGTCCTGGGCCTTGCGCACGTTGCCGGTCAGGTCCTGCGACCACAGCTTCAGCGCCGCCTGCTGCATCGCGCGCCCATAGGAGAACGACAGCGGCCAGGGGTTCGGGCCCAGGCGGTTCATGGCGTCGAGATGCGCGGTTGCGCGCTCGTCGGACTGCCCGCCGGACAGGAACACGATGCCCGGCAGGATCGCCGGCACCGAGGACTTCAGGCACATCAGCGTCGCCTCGGCCACTTCCTCGACGTCGGCCTCCTCGTCGCAGTCGCTGCCGGGCAGCACCATCGAAGTCTTGAGGATCGTGCCTTCGAGCATGACGCTCTGGCTGTAGAGTGCATCGAACAGGCCGCGCAGCACGATCTCGGTGACTTCGTAGCTGGTCTCGATGTCGTGGTCACCATCGATCAGCACTTCCGGCTCGACCATCGGCACCAGGCCCTGCTCCTGGCACAGCGCGGCGTAACGCGCGAGCGCATGCATGTTGACGTCGATGCAGGTGCCCGACGGCATGTCCTCGCCGATCCGGATCACCGCGCGCCACTTGGCGAAGCGCGCGCCGAGCTTGTAGTACTCCTCCAGGCGCGCGCGCAGGCCGTCGAGGCCCTCGGTCACCAGCTCGCCGGGGAAGCCGGCCAGCGCATGGGTGCCCTTGTCGACCTTGATGCCCGGGATCATCCCGTGCTGGGTCATGTACTTCGCGAACGGCACGCCATCGCGGGTGGACTGGCGGATCGTCTCGTCGAACAGGATCGCACCGCTGATGTGGTCCGACAGTTTCGGCGTGGTCAGCAGCAGCTCGCGGTAGGCGCGACGGTTCTCTTCGTTGTTGGCGATCCCCACCTGCTCGAAACGCTTGCCGATGGTGCTCGTCGATTCGTCGATCGCGATGATGCCCTTGCCCTTGGCGACCATGGCCTGGGCGGTTTCGGCAAGCTGTTCGATGCTCATGGGACGGGAAAATCCGGTGCGGGAAGCCGCCGATTATAGCCCGCGGCCACCGGCGCCCCCTGAGCGCAGGCCGGGGCGTGGGCTCCCCGGGCTCCGCGTCGGGAACGGACTGGCGGCACGCCGCCTTCGAAGGCTGTGTAGCCCTGTTCACCGATCAGCCGCGAACTGCGCAGTGTCGAAGCCCGCTGCGGCCGCGGGCCGACGGACCACCCAGCAGATCGCGGCTGGCCTGGACCATCACCCGGCCAGCAGGACTGCCGCCGGGGGAACGCCCCCGCGCGGCGTCGCCACGCCTGCCGGCGGCGTCAGAGTTCGCCCAGACCCTCGGCGCGGCCGTCTGCACCGACCTGCAGCAGACGCAACGTGTTGGTCGCGCCGTGGGTTTCCATGTGCTCACCGCTGGTGAACACGACGCGCTTGCCTTCGCCCAGCAGCCCGGCCTCCACCAGCAGGCGAATGCTGCCGCGCGCGGCCTCGCGCGGGGTCTGACCGCGGCTGTCGTAATTGAACGGGAACACGTCCCGCATCAGCGACATGCGCCGGCGTGCGCCGTCATGCCGCGAGAATGCATAGATGGACACGCCACCACGGAATCGCGACAGATAACGCGCGGTACCGCCGGACTCGGTCATCGCCACGATCGCCGCCACGCCGATGTGCTCGGACAGGAACATCGCGGCCATCGCGATCGCCTGGTCGGCGCGCTCGAGGTTGCGCTGCGCCTTCTCGAAATCGGTGTCCTGCGCGAACTGGCGCTCGGCGCCCACGCAGATGCGCGCCATCGCCTCGACCGCGCGCACCGGATACGCGCCGGCCGCCGTTTCCGCCGACAGCATCACTGCATCGGTGCCGTCGATCACCGAGTTCGCGACGTCGAGCACTTCGGCGCGCGTGGGCATCGGGCTCTCGACCATCGACTGCAGCATCTGCGTCGCCGTGATCACCACCTTGTTGCGCGCCAGCGACTCGCGAATGATCTTCTTCTGCAGGCCCGGCAGTTCGGCATCCCCGATCTCCACGCCCAGGTCGCCGCGCGCGACCATGACCACATCGCTGGCATCGATGATCTCGGCCAGGTTGTCGATCGCTTCGGTGCGCTCGA
>Ga0233380_1000831_pt1 | contig 15021 bp, 11 predicted proteins | sample ElkDunMinimDraft_9_FD_191541 | JGI IMG/M metagenome (GOLD analysis project Ga0233380, IMG submission 191541) | Fecal eukaryotic communites from dung pellets of Tule Elk in California, USA - Elk Dung F36 | ecosystem: Host-associated > Mammals > Digestive system > Large intestine > Fecal | place... | reverse complement strand
TGTCGCCCTGCTCGAAGGCGATGTTGCCGACGCCGGCCGCCTCCGCCTTGCTCCGGGCGATCTCCAGCATGCGGCGCGAGAAATCGACGGCATGGATGGAGCGCACATGGGGCGCGTGAACGATGGCGGCGGAGCCGGTGCCACAGCCGAACTCGAACAGGTCCATGTCCGGCCTGAGATGGCGCCGGGTCTCGGCGAGCTTTGCCTCGTAGGCGGGTTGGTCGGCAATCGGACTGGCGGCGTAGCGATCGGCAAGGCGATCCCAGAAGGTGGCGAGTTCGGCCATGGTGCGGCTCCAGATACTGGTGCAAGGATAGACCGGGCGTGCAGTAGGCGAAATTGCATGGAATAGCAGAAGCTATATACATCCATGCATGGATGATCCGGTCGACTGGAACCACATCAAGGCGCTGCGCACCGTGCTCGACGCTGGCTCGCTCTCGGCCGCGGCCCGGGAACTCGGGTTGGCGCAGCCGACGCTCGGCCGGCAGATCGCGGCTCTCGAGGCTTCGCTGGGCGTGACGCTGTTCGAGCGCACGGGGCGCTTCCTGCTGCCGACCGAGGCGGCACGGCAGCTCGGCGCCCACGCCCGGGAGATGGGAGCAGCGGCCGGCCGGCTGCAACTGGCGGCTTCGGCGCAGTCGCAGGCGGTCGAGGGTCTGGTGCGGGTAACGGCGAGCGATGCCGTGGCGGCTTTCGTGCTGCCGCCGATACTCGTCGACCTGCGGCGGTTGGCGCCGGGGATCACCATCGAGGTCGTGGCCTCCAACAGCATCAGCGACCTGACGCGGCGCGAGGCCGACATTGCCATCCGCCACGTGCGGCCGACGGAGCCCGACCTGATCGGCAGGCGGCTCGCGGACGATCATGCGGGGCTGTTCGCCACCCCGGCCTATCTCGACAGCATCGGCCGGCCGTCGGACGGAGCGACCCTTGCAGCCGTGGCGGAGTTCATCGGGTTTCTCGATCCTGGAGGCGAGGCGAGCAGGATCATTGCGGCGGAACTGACGACGCGCGGCGTGCCAATCACGCCGGTGCAGTTCACCCGGTCGACCGACGGTGGGGCGGTCGCGTGGGAGTGGGTGCGGCGCGGCCTCGGGGTGGGGATGATGCTGCAGGCCGTGGCGGGGGCGACGCCCGGGGTGGAGCCGGTGCTGCCGGAGCTTGTGCGCATCCCGGTGCCGGTATGGCTGGTGACGCACCGGGAGGTGCGGACCAGCCGGCGGATCCGGCTGGTCTATGACGTGCTGGCGGAGGCGCTCGCGGCCCCGAGGGATCGCTAGAGCTTGACCAGCGTGCGGACGTCGACGGGGAGGCCCGTGGCGAAGGACTTGTTGGCGGCGATGCCGGTCAGGATCGACAGCGCGCCGTCGCGGTGGTTGGCACCGTAGCCGGGGCGCGGGGTGGCATTCCCGAAGATCTCCTCGAGCATGATCTTGTCGCCGCCGCCATGGCCGCCTTCACCGTGCTTGACCGGCACCTGCCGCGCCTCGCCGTGGAGGGGGAAGTGGTAGAGCTTCACGCCCTTGGCCGCCCCTTCTGTATCGGAGGTGGAGCCGGCGTTGATGTAGCTGGTCTCGTGCACGGTGAGTTCGAGCCGGCCGCCGGTGCCGTTGATGGCGACGTTGAAGCCTTCCCACGGCGCATAGGCGTAGAGCGAATAGGTCATCACCGCCTTGTTGCGGTAGCGCACCATGACGTTCATCGTGTCTTCGATGGAAATGCCGTCGCCGAAGACGTTCTGGTCGCGCTGGTAGCCGTCTTCCTTCTCGGCCCCCCAGTAGAGACCCTTCTGGACGGGGTTGCTGGTGAGGTCGATCGCGAAGGGATCGTCCTTGGCGGCCTCGACGCCGGTGGTGCGGGTGTAGGGCGTGAAGACCCCGCGTTCCTCGGCATTGGCGCGGCCGTAGAACTTGAGGTCGCCCATGCCGAACACGGTCTCCGGCTGGGAGCCCAGCCAGAAGTTGACGAGGTCGAAATGGTGGGTGGACTTGTGGACCATCAGTCCGCCCGAGTTGCGCTTGTCGCGGTGCCAGCGGCGGAAGTAGTCGGCGCCGTGGCGGGTATCGAGCAGCCACTCGAAATGCACCGAGGTCGGGGTGCCGATGGCGCCTTGGGCGATGAGTTCGCGCAGGGCCGAATTGTGCGGGGCGTAGCGGTAGTTGAAGGTGACGCGGACGTTGCGGCCGGTGCGCTCGACGGCATCGAGGATCGCCTGGCACTTCTCGCTGTCGGTGGTCATCGGCTTTTCGGTGATGACATCGCAGCCGGCCTCGAGAGCCGCGATGATGTAGTGGTGGTGCGTGCGATCGATGGAGGTGACGATCACCGTGTCCGGCTTCTGCTCGGCGATCATGCGGGCGAAGTCGGCCGCCTTGTAGGTGGGAACGGCGGTGCCGGAGAGTTCCTGCTGGATCACCCGGTTGGTGAAGTCCATGCGCGTCTGGTTCGTGTCGCAGAGGGCGACCAGCCTTGACTGTTCGCGGTGCGGCCCGAGGATGGCTTCGTAGAACATCCGCGCGCGACCACCGGTGCCCACGATTGCGTAGGACTTGGCCATTGATTCTCCTCCGGTTTCGATATCACAAGGCGCCCAGCCAGAATGGCGCGGAAAGGCTCTACCATACAAGATGGGGAACACGTACACTTTCTTTGTACGCCCGATGCGACAATGGTGCGGGGCAGCAACACGGATGGTGAGGGCGAAGTGAACGACAGCAACGAAGGGACGATGGCGTTGCGCGTGGTCGAGGCGCTTCGCGACGAGATCATCACCATGGCGCTGAAACCGGGCGACGTGATTTCCGAGAGCGACATCGCCGCCCGCTACGGCGTGTCGCGGCAGCCGGTGCGCGAGGCGTTCATCCGACTGGCGCAGCAGGGGCTGCTGCTGATCCGGCCCAAGCGGGCCACGGTGGTGAAGAAGATCTCCCCCGAAGGCGTGCGCCAATCCCGCTTCATCCGCGAGTCGATCGAGGTCGAGATCGTTCGGCGCGTCGCGGCCAATCCCGGAGCCGAGGCAGCGGCCGTGCTGGACGGGCTGATCGTCGACCAGGAGAAGGCATCGGCGGCAGGGGATTCGCGGCGCTTCCACACGCTCGACGAACTGTTTCACCGCACGCTCGCGCGGCTGGCCGGGGTGGAATACGCCTGGCAGCTGATCGACGATCACAAGATGCAGCTCGACCGGGTGCGCTACCTGACCCTGGGAGCCAGTTCGAGCCAGCGCGCCATCACCGAGCACAAGGCCATCGCCGAGGCCGTGGCCAAGGGGGATCCTGCCGCGGCAGAAGCGGCCATGCGAGCGCACCTGGCCCGCGCCGAGGTGCTGCTCACGCAGACGATCGCCGACCACCCGGACTATTTCGAGTAGGCAGGGCCTCGACGCACGGAGGCCGACCGGTACACCTCGACACCGGGCCGCCCGGATCCTTATATGTAATCCACCGAGTTACAATAAGGTGCCGAATGAGCGTACAGCCGACAACCGCCTTCGGGGCGGCTCATGCGCGAAGCTATGCGGAGGGTCCGCCGCGTCAGGTGCCGGGGTTCGACGGGCTGCACCGGATGACATCGCTGCTGCTGGCGGAACGGGTGCCGGCGGAGGGACGGGTTCTGGTCCTCGGGGCGGGCGGCGGGCTCGAACTCAGGATGCTCGCCGATGCCCATGCCGGCTGGCGCTTCACCGGCGTTGACCCTTCCCGCGAGATGCTGGCGGCAGCGGGCCGCGAAGTGGCGGCGCATGCGGCGAGGATGGAGCTTGTGGAGGGCTATATCGAGGCGGCGCCCCCCGGCCCGTTCGATGGCGCGACCTGCCTTCTCACCATGCATTTCGTGCCGGAGGCGCAGCGCCTGCCCACTCTCAAGGCCATGCGGGAGCGGCTGGCGCCTGGCGCGCCATTGGTCATGGCGCATATCAGCTTTACCCGGGCGGAGCCGGAGCGCACGCAGTGGATCCGGCGGCACATCGCCTTCGGTGGTGGCGACCCGGGCTCGGAGGCCGCGGTCGACGCAATGCGCACCCGGCTGACGGTGCTGGCACCGGAGACCGAGGAGAGCCTGCTGCGCGAAGCGGGGTTCGGAGACATCAGCCTGTTCTATGCCGGGCTCAGCTTCCGCGGCTGGGTGGCCTACGCCGGGACCTGACGAAGTCGCGGGGCGAATGCGCCTTTACGCCGGCGCCGAGGTGATGTTTGTGGCGGACGAGACCATCACGCAGCCGGTCGGCGCCTCGAGCGTTGGCTGAGAAATAGTGGAGCAGGGCAGATGAAGACGCGGCGACTGGGCAAGACGGGTTACGAGGTCAGCGAGATCGGCCTTGGCTGCTGGCAGCTCGGCGGCGACTTCGGACCGGTGGGCGATGAGACCGCCAACGCCATCCTCGATGCGGCGAACGCTGCCGGCGTCAGCTTCTGGGACACTGCCGACGTCTATGGCAACGGGCTCAGCGAGCGGCGGATCGGCGCCCACGCCAAGGCCGCCGGGGTACACGTCGCCACCAAGCTCGGGCGGTCGGGTGGGCTGTTTCCCGACAAGTACACACGCGAGGGCGTGCGCCAGAGCCTGATGGGCTCGGCGGAGCGGCTGGGAGTGGCGACGCTCGACCTGGCGCAACTGCATTGCGTGCCGTCCCAGGTGCTGCGGGACGGCGCGATCTTCGGCTGGATGGACGAGTTCCGGGCCGAGGGGCTGGTGCGGCACTGGGGCGCCAGCGTCGAGACCATCGAGGAAGGACTGATCTGCCTCGAGCAGCCGGGCTGTGCCACACTGCAGGTGATCTTCAACCTGTTCCGCCAGGATGCCGCGAAGGAACTGCTGCCAAGGGCGGCCGAGAAGGATGTCGGCATCATCGTGCGACTGCCGCTGGCGAGCGGGCTGCTTTCCGGCAAGTTCGACAAGACCACGCGTTTCGATGCCTCCGACCACCGCAACTACAACCGGGACGGGCAGGCTTTCTCGGTGGGCGAGACGTTCTCCGGGATACCGTTCGAACGCGGAGTGGAACTGGTCGCAGAACTGCGGGGCCTCGCGCCCGAGGGGATGCCGATGAGCCAGTTCGCGCTGCGGTGGATCCTCGACCACCCGCAGGTCTCGACCATCATCGCCGGGGTATCGAAGCCCGAACAACTGGCGGACAACGTCGCCGCCAGCGAGCAGAAGAGCCTCTTCCCCGCGCTGATGACGACCCTGGCGGACTGGTACGAGCGCGAAGTGAAGCCGGACATCCGCGGCGGCGTCTGAGCCGCGGCTGCGCACCAGTCCTGACCGCGGGTCAGGGCCGGATGCACAATCACGTGCATTGGCCGAAGGTTGACGCGCGGGCGCGAGGCGGCAAGACTGGCCAGCCCTGCCGCAGCGCCGGACAACCCATGACCGCAACGGACCGGACCAGCATCTGGCCCCCGCTGAAAGCCATCGGCCGTCGCTTCCTCAGCGAGCATGGCTGGCTCATGGGCGGACTCGCGCTGGCGCTGGTTCTGGCGGCGATGCTGAACATCTTCGCGCCCTACGTGTTCTCGCGCCTGGTGGACGAACTGGCCGGCGACAGACTGGCGATCGGGGTCCTGTGGGGCTTCGGGTTCTACGCGCTGCTGCGCGGGCTCGGCGTCACCTTCGACCGGTCAGTGCAGTTCCTCTCGATCATCGCCGCCGAGAACCTCAACTTCATCGCCGGCACGCGCTTTCTCGAAAAGCTGCTCGAAAAGCCGGGCACCTTCTTCATCGAGCACAACCCGGTGCAGATCCAGACCGCGCGGGCGCAGGGGCAGAACGCCCTCTACGCCCTCATGCAACTGGCCATGATCGTGTTCGTGCCGGGCGTGGTGCAGATCATGCTGGCGCTGGGACTGCTCGGAACGGCGATCAGTCCCGAACTGGTTCTGGTCGTCCTCGCCTATGGCGCGTTCTTCATCGGGCTGACCTATGTCGCCAATCGCTGGACACGGCCGTTTCTCGATCGCGCCATCGAAGCCAACCAGGATAACGCCGCCTTCGTCGGCAATGCCGTCAACGCTATGGAGACGCTGCGGTATTTCAACGGCGACCGGTGGATCAGCAGCCTGTTCGGGAGCAAGGCGGACCTTGCCCGCCGCTCCTGGATCGACTGGTCACACCGCCGTATCGCGCTCTCCTCGGTCTTCGGCCTCGCGATCGCAGCGCAACTGGCAATCACCTTCTTTCTCGTGCTGCCGCGGTTCGATGCGGGCGAGATCAGCGTCGGCGATGTGGTGCTGATCAACCTGGTGCTGATGCAGCTCAACCAGCCTTTCGAGATGTTCGGCACCGCCGTCGACGAGATCATGCGCGAGATCTCCAGGATGCAGCCCTTTGCCCGGATGTGGGCCGCGCCGGCGGACAGGGGACTGCACGGCAGGCGGCGGGCACAGGTGCGCGAGGGCCGGCTCGACTTCGAGGAAGTGGGGTTCCGCTATGGCGACAGGCAGACCGTGGGGCCTGTCAGCTTCACGGCCCGACGCGGGCGGATCACCTTCATCACCGGGCCGACGGGATCGGGCAAGACGACGCTGTTCCGGCTGGCGTTGAAGTCGCTGGAGCCCATCGAGGGCCGCATTCTCGTCGACGGGCAGGACCTGGCCGGCCTCAAGCGCGAGAGCTGGTACGAGGCGGTCGGGGTGGTGCCGCAGGATGTGATGCTGCTCAACGATACGCTCGCCGCCAACATCGTTCTAGGCCGCGAGCTCGACGTCCAGCGCCTCCGCGCAGCCGCGGCACAGGCCTCGGTGCTCGATTTCATCGATGGCCTGCCCGAGGGGTTCGAGACGCAAGTCGGCGAACGCGGGCTGAAGCTGTCGGGCGGCGAAAGGCAGCGGGTCTCCATCGCCCGCGCTCTATATGGCAAACCCCGGGTGCTGTTCCTCGACGAAGCCAGTTCGGCCCTCGACGAGACGACCGAGGGCGAGATCATGGCCGAGCTGCGCAGGCTCGACGATGAGGTCACCATCCTTGCCATCACCCACAGGCGCAGCGTCATTGGGGAGGGCGACCAGGTGGTGACGCTGGAGCCGGCCGTGCCCGCGGAGGCGGCCGAGACCTAGCGCATCGGCCTGCCGCACCCTACCTTAGCGGCAACGAACAAGAACTTCCGGATACCCCATGACCCAGCATCCCGCCTTTGAGCTCGTGCGTGACGAGACCATTGCCGACATCAATTCGCGGGCGCTTCTCTACCGGCACCTCAAGACGGGGGCAGAGGTGCTGAGCCTCGTCAACCAGGACGAGAACAAGGTGTTCGGCGTCACCTTCAAGACGCCGCCCGACGACTCGACCGGCGTTGCGCACATTCTCGAACACTCGGTGCTGTGCGGATCGCGAAAGTACCCGGTCAAGAAGCCGTTCGTGGAGCTGCTGAAGGGGTCGATGCACACCTTCCTCAACGCCATGACCTTTCCGGACAAGACCGCCTATCCGGTGGCGTCGCAGAACCTCAAGGACTTCTACAACCTCGTCGATGTCTATCTCGACGCGGTGTTCTTCCCGCTGATCAGCGAGGACACCTTCCGCCAGGAGGGCTGGCACTACGAACTCGAAAGCGCCGATGGCCCGCTGATCTACAAGGGCGTGGTGTTCAACGAGATGAAGGGCGTGTTCTCCTCGCCCGACGCGGTGATGCGCGACCTCTCGCAGCGCTCGCTCTATCCCGACGTCACCTATGGCAAGAGTTCGGGGGGGGATCCGAAGGTCATTCCGGAGCTGACCTATCGCGACTTCAAGCGCTTCCACGAGCGGTTCTACCACCCGTCCAACACCCGGGCCTTCTTTTCCGGGGATGACGATCCGGCGCGTCGTCTCGACATTCTCGATGCCTATTTCTCCGAGTTCGAAGCCGCGCCGGTCGATGCCGCGGTGGGGCTGCAGTCGCGCTTCAACGAACCACGCCAGCTCAAGGGCAGCTATGCCGGCACGGTGGACCAGGACAGGCGGCGCGACGGCATGGTCAGCGTCAACTGGATGATCGACCCCCCGGCCGACCGCGAGGAATCGCTGAGCCACGGCATGCTGAGCTATCTGCTCGCGGGCACGGCGGCGGCGCCGTTGCGCAAGGCACTGACGGAATCCGGCCTGGGCGAAGGAATGACCGGCGGTGGCATCGGCCAGGGTCTGCGCCAGCCGATGGCCAGTTTCGGCATGAAAGGAATCGATCCTGCCGACGGTGAAAAGGTCGAGGCGCTCATTCTCGACACACTGAAGGCCGTGGCCGAGAATGGCTTCTCGGCCGAGCAGATCGAGGCGGCAACCAACACCTTCGAGTTCAGCCTGCGCGAGAACAATACCGGCTCGTTCCCGCGCGGCATGAGCTGGATGTTCTCGGCTCTGGGAACTTGGCTGCACGGAGGCGATCCGCTGGAGCCCCTCCATTTCGAGGTGCCGCTGGCTGCGTTGAAGGAAAAGGCGGGGGCCGGCCATTTCGAGCGCGAAGTACGCCGGCTGTTCCTCGACAACACGCACCGCACGACAGTGACGCTGAGCGCCGATCCTGAGCAGGGCGCGCGCCAGGCCGCCGATGAAGCGAGGACTCTGGCGGAGATTCGTGCCGGCATGGATGCCGCGGCGATCACGGACACGGTGGAGCAGACCGAGCGGCTGAAGGCGCTGCAGGAGGCGGTCGATCCGCCGGAAGCGCTGGCGAGAATTCCGACCCTCACCCTCGCAGACCTCGACCGCAACATCCGGACCGTGCCCATCGACATCGGCACGCTCGAGGGCGCACGGCTGTTCTACCACGACCTGCCGACGCTCGGGATCCTGTACCTGGACCTCGGCTTCGACCTTCACGTGCTGGACAAGGAACTGCTCGCCTACCTGCCCCTGTTCGGGCGGGCGCTGCTCCAGACCGGCACCGGCAAGGAAGACTTCGTGTCGCTGACCCAGCGGATCGGGCGGACGACGGGCGGCATTGCCCAGCATCGCGGGCTTTCGGCGCGACAGGACGGCAGCGGCAGTGCCGCCTGGTTCTTCCTCTCCGGCAAGGCGGTGCCGGACAAGTTCGCCGACATGCTCGCCATCATGGGCGACGTGCTGCTCGATGCGCAACTCGGCAACCGCGAGCGGTTCCGCCAGATGGCGCTCGAGGAGAAGGCCGGGTTCGAGTCACGCCTCGTGCCGGCGGGCCATTCGGTGGTCGATACCCGGCTCAAGTCCGGCCTGACGGAGGCGGGGTGGATCGCCGAGCAGATCACCGGGGTCAGCTACCATGAATTCCTCAAGGGCCTCATCCACCGGATCGACACCGACTGGCCCGCCGTCGAGGCGACGCTGAAGCGGATGCGGGACCTGCTGTTCAACCGCGACCGCATGGTGGTCAACGTCACCGCCGATGGCGCGCTGTGGGGACGGGCGGCCGGGGAACTCGGCTCGTTCCTGAAGGGGCTACCTGAGGATTCGCCCGCCGATGGCAACTGGGCGCTGCAGCTCCACCCGCGCTCGGAGGGGCTGATCATTCCGGCGCAGGTGAACTATGTCGGCAAGGGCGGCAACCTCAAGGCGCTCGGGTTCGACCTCAGTGGCGCCTCGAGTGTGGTGCTGAAGTTCCTCAACACCACCTATCTGTGGGACAAGGTTCGGGTGCAGGGCGGTGCCTATGGCGGATCGAGCCGGTTCGACCTCACCTCGGGCAATTTCTCGTTCGTCAGCTATCGCGACCCGAACCTGCTGAAGACGCTCGACGCCTATGACGGCGCGGCGAGGGCCCTGCGCAACGATATCGGGGAGAACGACCTGACCCGCTCGATCATCGGGGTTATCGGGGATGTCGACGGTTACGAGTTCCCCGATGCCAAGGGCTATTCGTCGATGTGGCGGCAACTCACCGGCACGACCGACGAGCTGCGGCAGCGCCGGCGCGACGAGATTCTCGGCACGAGCCGTAAGGATTTCGTCGCGATGTCGGAGGCCCTCGCCGCTGTGGCGGCCCAGGGGCATGTGGTCGTGCTCGGGGGCGCGGCGGCACTCGAGACTGCCAATGCCGAGCGGCCGGGCCTGCTCGAGGTGAAGAAGGTGATGTAGGTCGCCTTCTATGCGCTGAGGGCCTTCGCCAGATACGGCAGGCTCACGTCCATGCGGTAATCGACGCCGGAGTGGTTGTCCTTGAACTCCTCGTAGCGGTGGGGCACGCCCGCCTGTTCGAGGGTGCGGTGAATGCGCCGTGTGCCGTAGAGGATGTTGTACTGATCAAGCGTGCCGCACTCGAGGTAGAACGCCTTGAGGTTGCGGATGGCATCGAGATGCTGGCCGACGATCACCGCAGGATCATAACGGAGCCAGTTGCGCCAGCGCTCCTCGATGATCTCGCAGGTGTCGAGGGTGACGGGCAGCCGAAGGCCGAGGAAGACCTCAGGGTCCGGATCGGGATCGAAGCTCGCGGCCTGGCACAGGATCATCAGGGTCATGGTGTCCTTGCCGTCCAGCTTGGGCTTGCCCTCGAAGGTGGTCAGCCATTTCTCGATCGAGCCGTCACTGGCGTCGAGCGCGCGCAGGACGTCGGGAAAGGTGGCGAGGTACAGATGCTCAAAGCCGGCGTCTCCCGAATGGGTGGCTGCTGCCGACCAGACGTCCGGGTGCCACATCGCGTGGAGCATCGCGCCGTGACCGCCTGAGCTCTTGCCGAACACCCCGCGCTTTCCCGATCCGCCGCAGAAAAATCGCGATTCCACTGCAGGCAGCATCTCGGCGGTAACGAAAGACAACCAGTTTCCCATCACAGCACTGTCGACATACTGGTTGCCGCCGAGCCGGGTGAAGCAATCCGGGAAGGCGACGACGACCGGCGGCATCTCGCCCGAGCCGATCAGCCGGTCGAGGCGTTCCGGCACGTTCTCCTGAAACGCCTTCCAGGCGGTGTGGGCCGGGCCCCCGGCGGTGTAACCGACGAGATCGACCAGCAGCGGCAGCCCTTCGCCCGTGTGACCATGGGGTACGTAGACATCGGCGATGCGCGTGGCGGGATCGCCCAGGCGGTTGTTCTGCAATGCCTTGCTGTCCACGGTGAGGCGGTGGACGGTGCCGGCGGGATGGTCGGAGCGGCGCATGCTGGTCCCTTCATGTCTCTTGCCCTGCCGGTCATACTGCGTCTGGCGAGAGCGTTGAACCGCCGATGCCGCGGAACGTTGAGGAGCCATGCGTCAGCCGATCATCGATCGCAATCTCCATATCCGGGCCATCGACGCCTATGTCGATCCTGCCGTCCCAAGGGACCGGGCGATCGTCACCCACGGTCATGCCGATCATGCGCGCAGCGGTCACGGCGCGGTGCTGGCGACGCCCGACACCATCGAGATCATGAAGGTTCGCTACGGAGAGGACTGTGCCGGACGGTTCGAGCCGCTGGATTTCGGCGTGCCCGTGCATCTTGAAGGGGGCGTGACGATCACGTTCTTTCCTGCGGGTCACATCCTCGGTTCGGCGCAGGTGCTGATCGAGCAGGGTGGAGAGAGGGTCGTGGTCACGGGCGACTACAAACGCCTCGCCGACCGGACGGCGCAGCCCTATGAACTTGTCGAGTGCGACCTGTTGATCACGGAGGCAACCTTCGGCCTGCCGGTGTTCCAGCATCCGCTTCCGCAGGTGGAGATCGGGCGGTTGCTGCAATCGGTCGGCAAGCAGCCGGAGCGGGCGCATCTGGTCGGCTGCTATTCGCTCGGCAAGGCGCAGCGGGTCATCGGGCTGTTGCGCGATGCGGGCTGGGACCAGCCGATCTACCTCCATGGCGCAATGATCCGGCTCTGTGCGCTGTACGAGGAGCTCGGTGTGCCGCTGGGGCAGCTGGTGCCGGCGACCGGAATGCCCAAGGCGGCGATGGCCGGCCAGATCGTGATCGCGCCGCCTTCGGCCATCCGGGACCGCTGGAGCCGGCGCTTCCCCGATCCGGTGACTTGCCAGGCCTCGGGCTGGATGAGCGTCAAGCAGCGGGCGCGACAGGCTCTTGTCGAGCTGCCGCTGGTGATTTCCGACCATTGTGACTGGGGTGAACTCAACCAGACGATCCGCGAGACCGGAGCCAACACGGTTTGGGTGACGCACGGGCGCGAGGATGCGCTGGTCTACTGGTGCCGGCAGCAGGGGCTCGACGCGGACGCCCTCAACATCATCGGCTTCGAGGACGATGGCGACGAGGTGACGGAGGAATGAAGCGGTTCGCGCAACTGCTGGAATTGCTGGCGCTGACACCGTCACGCACGCGCAAGCTGGCAGCGATGACGGCCTATTTTCGCGAAACGCCGGACCCTGACCGCGGCTTTGCGCTCGCAGTGCTGACCGGGGCGCTGAGCTTTCGCAACGTCAAGCCGGCGCTGTTGCGCGACACCGTGCTGCGCGAGGTCGATCCGGTGCTGTTCGGCATGAGCTACGACTATGTCGGCGATCTCGGCGAGACCATCGCGTTGATCTGGCCGCACCGCGAGGCGGGTGGCGACCTGCCGTCGCTCACCGAACTGATCGAGTTGTTCAACACAACCAGCAAGTCGGAACTGCCGAACCTGATCGGGGCACTGCTGACGCGGGCGGAGATACACGAGCGCTGGGCGCTGGTGAAGCTTGCGACGGGCGCCTTGCGCATCGGGGTTTCCGCCCGGCTGGCAAAGACGGCCCTTGCGGAGATGAGCGGGATTGAGCTGCAGGCGATCGAGGAGGTCTGGCACGGGGTGATGCCGCCCTACACGGAACTGTTCGCCTGGCTGGAGGGCAGGGCGGAGCGGCCCGACATCGACCATGCAGCGCGCTTTCACCCGCTGATGCTGTCGAACCCGATCGAGGAGGCAGATTTCGGCAAGCTCGATCCCAGTGATTTCTCGGCAGAGTGGAAGTGGGACGGCATCCGTGTGCAGCTGGTGCTGGGCAAGGGTACGGCATCGCTGTTCTCGCGCACCGGCGACGACATCGCCGCGGCGTTCCCCGATGTCATCGAGAATGCCATGGGGCAGGGGGTGCTCGATGGAGAGCTGCTGGTAGGGCATGATTTCGATGCAAGGAGCTTCAACGACCTGCAACAGCGCCTGAACCGGAAGGTCGCGACGCAGAAGCAGCTCAAGGAACTGCCGGCATTTGTGCGGGTCTACGACATGCTGTTCGACGGCGACGAGGATATTCGTGCGCTCGGCTGGGAGGAGCGCCGCCAGCGGCTGGAAGCGTGGTTCGAGCGGACGCCGCAGACGCGGCTGGACCTCTCCGAGGTGTTGCCATTCGAGGGCTGGGAAGCGCTCGCGGCGTTACGCCGGCAGGGGGCCGACGAGCACGGCCACGAGGGGGTGATGATCAAGCTGAGATCGTCACCCTATGTGCCGGGCCGACCCAAGGGCTACTGGTTCAAGTGGAAGCGCGACCCGAACGTGGTGGACGCCATCCTGATGTATGCACAGCGCGGACATGGCAAGCGCAGCTCGTACTATTCGGATTACACATTCGGGGTGTGGAAGGGGAACGAGATCGTCCCCATCGGCAAAGCCTATTTCGGCTTCACCGACGAGGAACTGAAACAACTCGACCGGTGGATCCGCGCCAACACCGTCGCAGCCTTCGGGCCGGTCCGGGAGGTGAAGAAGGAACTGGTGTTCGAGGTCGCCTTCGACTCCGCGCAGCAGTCAGGGCGGCACAAGTCGGGGGTGGCGCTCAGGTTTCCCCGGATCAACCGGATACGCTGGGACAAGCCGGCGAGCGAGGCGGCGACGCTCGAGGACATGGCGGTGTTCGTGGGCGCGACGTGAGCCTAACGGCAACCGCGGCCCCGGGCTCTAGCCCGCCTCCTCAAGTCGCTCGACAGCGAGCTTCCGGATCTCCCGGAGTTCGGAGATGGTAGTCTCCAGGTCGGTGCGCTGGCGCTCGAGCGCCTGGAGCCGGTCGTTGACCTTCTCCGCCAGCAGATGCACCTGCTGGGTCCGATCGGCGTCGTAGAGGCCGAGATAGTCGGAAATATCGCGCAGCGAGAAGCCCAGGCGCTTGCCCCTGAGGATCAGGATCAGGCGGGCGCGGTCCCGGCGGCGGAACACGCGTGTCGAGCCCAGTCGCTCGGGCGAGAGCAATCCCTTGGCCTCATAGAAGCGGATCGCCCGGGTCGAGATGCCGAACTCCCGCGCGAGATCCGCGATCGAATAGAGCTCCCGCCCTTCCGTTTCGGCGTGCGTCACGGCTTGCCTCTCGTGGCTGCGTATTCCTCCCGCAGCTCCTTCTTGCTGAGCTTGCCGATCAGAGTCTTGGGCAATGCGTCCTTGAACACGATCTCCCTGGGCATCTCGATCTTGTTGAGGCGCTCCGAGATGAACTTCTTCAGTTCCTCCTCGGTGATGGTGGCGCCGTCCTGCAGCTTGACGAAGGCCACCGGAGCTTCGCCGCGGTACTCGTCGGGCACGCCGATGACGTTGGTTTCCTCCACCGCGTCATGTGCCATCAGCGCCTCCTCGATCGTGCGTGGATAGACGTTGAAGCCCGAACTGATGATCAGGTCCTTGATGCGGTCGACCAGAAAGACATAGCCATCCTCGTCCATGTGGCCGACATCGCCGGTGCGCAGCCAGCCGTCCTGGAAGGCGTTCCTGGTTGCTTCGGCGTCGTTGTAGTAGCCCGGCATGACCTGGGCGCCCTTCACCTGAAGCTCGCCGTCCTCACCGATCCCCACAGGCTTTCCGGTGTCGATGTCGACGAAGCGGATATCAGTGGACGGCAGGGGCAGGCCGATGGACATGGGCTTGGAAGGCACGCGCAGTGCGGCGCAGCAAACCACCGGAGACGCTTCGGTCAGCCCGTAGCCTTCGGCAAGGATGGCGCTCGACTTCCTGGCAAAGGCCTGGCGCACCTCGTCAGGCAAGGCAGCCCCGCCGGAGATGGCGACTTCGAGGCTCGAAATCTGGTCGGCGGTGACGTTGTCCGCCCGGGCGATGGCGTTGAGCAGTGTGGGTACTGCCGGCATGACATTGGGCCGGGTGCGGGTGAAGAGGTCGAGCAGGGCCTTGAGCTCGAACCGGGGCAGCATGACAACCTGCGCACCGTTGCACAGGGGCACATTCATGCACACGG
>Ga0233380_1000829_pt1 | contig 15060 bp, 13 predicted proteins | sample ElkDunMinimDraft_9_FD_191541 | JGI IMG/M metagenome (GOLD analysis project Ga0233380, IMG submission 191541) | Fecal eukaryotic communites from dung pellets of Tule Elk in California, USA - Elk Dung F36 | ecosystem: Host-associated > Mammals > Digestive system > Large intestine > Fecal | place... | reverse complement strand
AGACAGCTGTATTCGCTCCCGCAGGGCCGCCAGATATTGTCCATCCTGCTGGAAGGCCTGCGCCCGCAGCTCAAGCGCCCTGACCTGTGTCTGCGGGAACGGGGCTGTCTCCGCCAGCGCTGCAGGCTGCAGAAGCCCCAAAGCCTCTGCGGGATCTCCTGCCGAGAGCATCAGTGCTGCGCTGGTAAGGGTATGGCGGATGCGCAGCTCAGGTGTAAGTGTTTCCACGCGCATCGCGGCAAGTGTCTGGCGAGCGCGATCCGGAGCGTCTGTGGCAATCATCAGGTCGACGGCATCCAGCGTCAGTCGTGGGGCGTCTGCAGGGGATCCACGACGCGCCTGTTGCAGCAGGGTCTCGATGGTGCTTTCCTGCTGCAGCTGCTCTTCCTGGTCGGGGGTGATGTCTGGTCGCTGGGGTGCAGGACCGGCACAGGAGATCAGGATGGCGAGCATGACGGCTGTCGCCAGCAGCGAAGTCGGGGAAGGAATCGGGGTTTGTGGCAGACGAAAAAGGCGCATGTGTCTCGTAGACGCTGGAAGTGGTGGCGGAGCCAGACGGGAAAGCTTATTACAGATGCCTTGGGCGGGCAACACGGGCAGCGCCTGGGCAGGGAGCCTTGCGCTATACTGCGCGCTCTTTCACTTTTCGGATACTGCTGACGTCCCGTCGCCAGCACGGGAGCCGCCGCCATGCCCGACACCTCTCAGACCAGCAACGCCCTGTACATCGTCGCCACGCCCATCGGCAATCTGGGCGACATGAGCGCCAGGGCCATTGAGACCCTGCGCTCGGTGGATGTGGTGGCCGCGGAAGACACCCGGCACAGTGGTCGGCTGCTGCAGCATTTCGGCATCAACACCCGCATGCTGTCCTATCACGATTTCAGCGATGACTCCCGCGTGCAGATGATTGTGGAGAGACTGCGCAACGGAGAGTCGGTGGCCCTGATCTCTGATGCCGGCACGCCGCTGATTTCCGATCCCGGTTACCGGCTGGTATTGCTGGCCAGGGAGGCAGGGGTGCGGGTGGTGCCGATTCCGGGCGCCTGCGCGCTCGCCACGGCCCTGTGTGCCTCGGGGCTGCCCAGTGACCGCTTCCTGTTCGAAGGTTTTCTGCCGGCCCGGCACACGGCCCGGATCAGACATCTGGAGGCGCTGCGCGATGAGTCGCTCACGCTGATCTTCTATGAATCCCCTCACCGCATCGTCGATAGCGTCACCGACATGCTGGCGGTGTTAGGTCCCCAGCGGCATGTGGTGCTGTGTCGCGAGCTTACCAAGACCTTCGAGACCATTCATGGCGACGCGCTGGGGGAACTGCTGCCATGGTTGCTGGCGGATGACAATCGTCAGCGGGGCGAGTTTGTTGTGCTGATCCGGGGGGCAGAGGAAATCGAGCCGGAGGGAGTGGGCGCCGAGGCAGAAAAAGTGCTGGCAATCCTTCTCGAGGAGTTGTCGGTGAAGCAGGCCAGTGCTCTGGCGGCCCGCATCACCGGCGTAAAGAAAAACCTGCTCTACCAGATGGCGCTGGCCAGAGCAGGGGAGGAGTGAATCGCGGCTGCGTCAGGGTTTGGCGGTCCAGCGTCCCGGCGCGGCTTCCACGTAGTGACCGGAGCGGGTGTTCTCCACCGCCCTGGCAAAGGCCAGCTTGATGACTTCGCTGACGGGAATGCCGTTCTGCTGGGCAATCTCCTGGTAGCGCTGACGACGCTGTGCATTGACATCGTTGACCAGAGCCACGACGTCCGCAGGCGCGCTGGCCTGCACCAGACCGATGTAGCCATCCTGCTTCTCGCCGATCTGCCCGGCCGCCTTGGCCTCTTCCAGCGTTGCGGCAAAGGCATTGCCCGCCAGCAACAGCAGGGCCGCCATGAAGGCTGACTGCAGCAGGCGCAGGGTGGCAGATGGTTTCCACTTCGTTTGCATGTTATCTCTCCATTAGAAACTTAAGTCAGTCAGGGGACCGGGCGGTCAGAACAGCCCGCTGTCATCACTGAAGATGTCGTCCAGTTCTTTCTCCACACGCACCCGAATGTCGTGCTCGATGCGGACGTTCAGGTTGATGGTAATCGGTTCGTCAGGAACCGCCACCCGCACTGTCGGTGTACAGGCGCTGACTGTTAGCGCCAGCAGGGCGCCCATTATGATCGATCGTCTTGATGAATACATGATGCTTCCTGATGCTGTTGTAAATCGGGCTGATGCATTGTCATGGTTCTACTATAACAGGGCAAACTGAATCTGAACTGAAGGAGCCTCTGAATAATGCTATGGCGTCTGGCTGTTCTGCTGCCTGTTTTCCAGGCCTTCGCGCACCGCGTCGGTAATGTTGCGGCTGGCCTGCAGGCTCTGCAGCAGCGCGGGAATGTTGTCGCTGATATTGAGGTTGAGATTGATGCGCTGGCCCATGTCCGGGTTGCCACCCTGCAGTTGCATCGCCAGGCTCAGCTCGCCGTCGGGCAGATAGTCCACCTCTGCCTGCAGGATGTCGTATTGATAGTTGGACAGCGCCTGGTTGACCAGATCCAGCGAGACGTTGCCGGTGTTGGGCCCCGTGGGTGAGAGGTAGCGGATGCTGCCACCTGGCGGCTGGACGGTAACGCTGCCATCTGCCACCGCAATCGTGCCGTTGTCGATGCTGATCGGAATGCGACCGCTGAACAGCCCTGTGGCGCGCACGCCGTCATAGGCAGCCAGGGACAGGATCCGGGTAAGGTCAATAGCCTGCAGTTGCAGCTCGAAGTCGGTGGACACCTCGGCTATGTCGAAGCGGATGTCACTGGCTGCAATGCTGCCGTTGAACATGTTGGCGCGAAGACCTTCCACGGTGAGGAGGCTGCTGATGGTATCCAGCTGATAGTCGAAGGCGATGTTGTTGATGGGCATGCCGGGGTCAATACTGGCGATGGAAACCGCCTGCCTGCCGTCGCTGACAAAGCCCTTTTCGCTCAGCCGTCCGGCAACGACAGCGTCGAGATCGACCAGGGCGATCTCCTGGTAGTAGCCGCTCAGGCCCTCCAGATCGAGGCGCAGGGTGCCTTCCGCGCGGGTCTGTTCCCCGAGCTGCCATTGCAGTTCACTGCTGCCACCCACGCTGCCGTCGATGAAGTCAGCCGGATAGGGGAACTCGATGAACAGCTGGCTGAGATTGGTGAACAGCTCATCGAACTGTAACGTGGGAATCTGCAGTCGGGCGCTGCCCACACCAGAGGAAAGCCCATGAGTCGCTCCGATCTCCAGCAGTGGGATGCCTGCCGCCCGCAGCACGCCATCCACGCCGAGCTGATCCTGGGACAGCGCCACCCGGGCGGTGAACTCCGGTCGCCTCGGCGTCACTGGCAGGGGATCGATGCTGATGTCACGGACCCCTAACTCGGCACTGATGGCGGGCGCGCCCTCCACGGGAATGTGCGCGCTGAAATTGCTGGCGTTGAGAACGGCCTGTACGGTGGTTTCTGCGACGCGCAGGTCGGGCAGGTACAGTTCGAGCCCATTTCCCGACAGGTCGACAACGCCATCCTCATCGATCACGACGGTCACGGCGTCCTGGACCAGAAAGTTCGCATCGATCAGCTCGATGCCCGCGGCGCTGGCGTGGCCTATGGCGACACGCGAGCCGGGTCCCATGCGCAGGGAGGTGACAGTGCCGCTGTCCAGCGTGGAGTTGGTGATGGCGCGGACGTCCTCGAGCACCAGATCTCCGATGGCAAAATCCTGCATCTGCACGTCCGAGGACTGCAGGAAGGTGCACGTGGCGCCACCTGCCGCTGCCACGCCTGCGTTGCTGCCGGAGCAGTCCAGGGCAAGCTGGTGCAGGCCGATGCGAAACAGCTTCTGTTCGCCGTCGGCGACCACGGTGATGTCGATGGGCTGCCAACTGCCGTTGAACAGAACAGCGCCAGATTGCGGGCGCCAGCTACCTGCCAGGGCCAGCGGGCCATTACTCTGCCAGTCTAAGCTGGCTGTACTGGCGCCGGGATAGGCCGGCAGTGGCGCAGCAAGCGCGGAGTTTTCCTGCAGCGTCAGCTCAAAATCGAGACGTTGCAGGGGATCGCCATCGGCCTGGGGTTGCTCGCGAGCGGTGATCGTTGCCAGCAGCAGTCCCCGGTAGTCGCCTTCATCCACCAATGCGGGGATGATCTGCAGGTCCTGCAGGAGCCGCTGGATGGCTGACACCTGCAACTGCGTGGAGAGATCGAACGCCAGCAGGGCATCAACTTCGTCGACGGAAAATTCGACGGTGGCAGCATTGTCCTGTGCGTGGTCGATGCGCAGTGAGCCGGTCAATGCCCGCGGCGAAACGGTGTCGGGGAGTTCGTGGTCGTTCAGGAAATGGCTGGAAACAAAGTCGTCGTCGTGCCAGTTCATCCGCAGATCGATATGGGTCTGGGCGACGGCGACGCGGGCCTGCAATTCCCGCTGGCTGCGGGTGATGGCGACAGATCCCTGGGTGGTATAGGGGGCAATGCTCAGGTGGCCGATCTCCAGCCCTGTCAGTGGCAGTTCCCGCACCAGCAGCGCCAGTGTCTCCAGCCGCAGTCTGCCATTCGTGGCATCCTCCCCTGCCAAGGGGGCGCTATCGCTCGCGGGCAAGGCCGGCAGTGCTTCCAGCATGATGCTGCCAACGCTTACCCGCTCCACCTGCCGGTTGAGCAGGCCGCGCAGGGAAAAGGTGACCCGGACATCCTGGATTTCCCCCGCGCGCGCAATGCCTTCAGCATCGCGCACCTGCAGATCAATACGGCCAACAGACAGCGACCCAGGGCTCAATGCCAGGCCTTCAATGGACGCAATTTCAGTGTTGTAGGGAGCAAGGAGGGGGCGGGAAGCCGCGATGGCGAGAGGGCGCAACGAGAACCATGCCAGCACGCAGACGACGATCACGCACGCTACGATGGCGCTCGCCAACCAGCCGATAATCCTCAGGCCTGATCGCGTTCTCATGATGCTGTCTATGCCTCCCTGTTGCTGAAGTGTGCCATAGGCCATTTTTCAATGACAGGCTTTCAATGGCAGCCTGGCCTCCCGTTGCGGATAATTTGCTTGTATAAAGCTTTATGCTCGCTTAACCTGCGCGCGAGTCAGCTGGACAGTCGCTGCCAGGAGTTCTTCCGCATTCGCCATTGGCGCTTGCAGAGGTGCCTGGTGGAGGAAAGTCCGGGCTCCGCAGAGCAGAACGCCAGGTAACGCCTGGGAGGCGCAAGCCTACGGAAAGTGCAGCAGAGAGTAGACCGCCACCCCGACTTCGGTCGGGAGGTAAGGGTGAAAGGGTGCGGTAAGAGCGCACCGCGCGCCTGGTAACAGTGCGTGGCACGGCAAACCCCGTTCGGAGCAAGACCAAATAGGAATCCAATGGCGTGGCTCGCGCTGGATTCGGGTAGGTTGCTTGAGGCTGGCAGTGATGCCAGTCCCAGATGAATGACTGTCCACGACAGAACCCGGCTTACAGGCTGACTCGCTTTTTTTCCTCAGTATTAAACTCATCACACTTCCCATAAATCCCCCTTCGGGGGTTCCCGGAATGGCGTAACTTAACAAACCACTTTAACTGTTTGGGTTAATGGTCTGATATTGCGCTTCATCATTTGGGCTGTCTCCGCTTGCTGACGTAACTTCCGGATTTATATACGCATTTCTGTGACGAAACCCCTCAAAAACCCGCAAATAGTGCTTGCGCTGGCGCATAGCTGTGCCTATAGTGTCGCAAGGTGGAAAAAAGTGGATATTTCTGTAGGAAAGTGGGGAATTTAGAGTGTTCAGGGGCGTAAGCACAATCAATCTGGATGCGAAGGGGCGCCTGGCCATGCCGGCGCGCTATCGTGACCAGTTGGTCAGCCAGTACGCCGGCCGCCTCGTCGCCACCGTTGATCCCGCCTCCAAGTGCCTTCTGCTTTATCCCATTGATACCTGGGAAGAGATCCAGCAGAAGGTCGAGGCAATGTCCAGCACCAACCCCGCCACCCGCAGATTTCAGCGCATTCTCATCGGCTATGCCACCGATCTGGAGCTGGACGGCAGCGGTCGCATCCTGTTGCCGCAAGTGCTGCGCAGCCATGCCGAGCTCGACAAGCACGTCGCGCTGGTGGGGCAGGGCAAAAAATTCGAATTGTGGAGTGACGCGAACTGGACGGAGCAGACGCAGCTCTGGCTGTCCGAGGCAAGCGGAGACGGTGAGCTCCCTGTCGAACTGCAGAATCTCTCGCTGTGATGGGCGAATCGGGCCACGACACAGTATTGCTGGAAGAAGCAGTGGCAGCCCTGATCACAGACACCGGCGGCTATTACGTGGATTGCACCTTTGGACGAGGCGGTCATTCTCGAAGAATTCTGCAGCAGCTTGATGACGCGGGTCGGCTGTTGGCGATTGACAAGGATCCGGAAGCGATCCGGGTGGCACGCAGCGAGCTGGGCAGTGATGCACGTTTTGAGGTGATGCACGGCTCCTTCGCTGATCTGGGTGAGCTGGTAAGACAGGCCGGGCGCGCGGGGCAGGTGTCCGGCATTCTGATGGATCTGGGTGTGTCCTCTCCGCAACTGGATGAAGCGCAAAGAGGTTTCAGTTTCACGCAGGACGGTCCTTTGGATATGCGCATGAATCCACAGCAAGGGCAAAGTGCAGCAGAGTGGCTGGCCTCGGCATCCGAGCAGGAAATTGCGGACGTCATCTACCGCTACGGGGAAGAGCGCTTCTCACGACGCATGGCGCGGGCCGTGGTCGAGTATCGGAAAACCACCCCCATCGATTCCACGCTGCAACTCGCGGAAATCATCAAGCAGGCAAACCCGGCCTGGGAAAAGCACAAGCACCCGGCCACTCGCGCGTTTCAGGCGATCAGGATCCATATCAATCAGGAGCTGGAAGATCTGCAGAGTGTGCTGCGGCAGTCGCTGGATGTATTACGCGCGGGCGGCAGGCTGGTGGTGATCAGTTTTCACTCGCTCGAGGACCGGATGGTCAAGCAATTCATCGCCGAACAGGCGCGCGGGGATGACTTTCCCGCAGGCGTCCCGGTGCAGTACGCGGACCTGAATCCGCGGGTGCGCAAAGTGGGCAAGCCGGTCAAGGCCGGAGCCGAGGAAGTGACCGGCAATCCCCGGGCACGCAGCGCAATCATGAGAGTGGCCGAGAAGCTCGCCTAGAAGACGCAGGCATACATACGCAAGAGCCCAACAGAGCACGTAAGAACAGGGACCGAAAAGACACCTGGAAGAACGTCAACAACAAGATGCCCGAAAAATGAAGACAGCTAACGCTAATAAAACCAATAGTCACAACCGCAATGGATCGCAGCACAATCCGTCGGTTCTGGCCTGGGCTGACGTGTTCTCCGCGCGCATGGTGTTTATTGCGCTGCTGCTCATGATGCTGCTCGTGTCTGGTGTGTCGGTCATTTTCACGACCTTCAAGCAGCGGGTGCTGCTTAACGAATTGCAGGGACTCGAGAATCAGCGCAACGAGCTGCAGGTGCAGTGGGGGCAGATGCTGATCGAGCAGAGCACCTTCAGTCTCGAGGGGCGCATCGAGCGCAAGGCAGTAGAGGAATTGCAGATGGAACTGCCCAGGATCTCCGACATTGTCATGGTGCGATATGAATAAGAGCAAGAACGAGCACAAACCCCTGGCGTGGCGTCTCTACCTGATTCTGACCTGCATGGCCCTGTGCGTGGTGGCTGTGGCATGGCAATTGACCAATCTGCACATCCTGGACAAGGACTTCCTGCAGGGCCAGGGCGACGCCCGCACCGTCCGCACCGATCCGCTGTCCGCGCATCGCGGCATCATCACAGACCGCAACGGCGAGCCGCTGGCGGTGAGCACGCCGGTCAAGTCGATCTGGGTCAACCCGAAGGAAATCTCCCGCGAAACCGCGGACATCGAGCGCCTGGCATTCGAGTTGGAAATGAACACGGCCTCGCTGCTGGAATCCATTGCCGCGAATGCGGATAAAGAGTTTCTGTACATCCGTCGCCGCCTGCCGCCAGCGGTTGCAGATCGCATCCTGGGGATGGGTCTGGATGGGGTCTATGCCCGCCAGGAATACCAGCGCTACTACCCTCAGGGTGAGACTGCGGCCCACGTCGTGGGCTTTACCAATGTGGACGACGAGGGTCAGGAAGGTCTGGAACTGGCGTTCAATGGCTGGTTGCAGGGTGTTCCGGGTAAGCAGCAGGTGCTGAAGGATCGTCGCGGCCGCATCATCCGCGAGCTCGACATGATCCAGCCGGCACAGCCCGGTAACGATCTGGAGCTCAGCATCGACTTCCGCCTGCAGAACCTGGCCTACAAGGAATTGAAGGCAGAATACCTGCTGCGCGGTGCCAAGGGCGCCACCGTTGTGGTGATGGACGTTGAGACCGGTGAGGTGCTGGCGATGGCCAGTCAGCCGTCCTACAACCCCAACAACCGCGGCAACATCACCGACTTCAGTGCCCTGCGTAATCGTGCGGTGACCGATCTGGTAGAGCCGGGCTCCACAGCCAAGGCTTTCACGGTAGCCGCGGCGCTGGAATCCGGCCTGTTTACTCCGGAGACGCTGGTAGACACCAACCCCGGCCGCATGCGTGTGGGCCGCCACTGGGTCACCGACGCTACCACCCGCGATATCAACCACGGGGTTCTGACTGTGCAAGGCGTCATTACCCGCTCGAGCAACGTCGGCGCTTCCAAGCTGGCGCTGGCGATGGGCCCGCAGGCCCTGCGCGACGTGCTGGCCCGGGTAGGCTTTGGCCAGGACACCGGCAGCGGCTTTCCTGGCGAGCGCAGTGGCGTGCTGCCGAACCACAGGCGCTGGAGTGACATCGAAACAGCAACGCTTTCCTATGGCTATGGCCTCTCGGTATCGCCACTGCAACTGGCGCAGTCCTACGTGACTCTGGCCAGCGGCGGCATGCACAAACCGGTCTCCTTCCTCAAGGTGAACCAGCAGAACAAGGACTCCATCGCTGCCGAGCGGGTGCTGCGCGAAGACGTTGCCCGCAGCGTCATGGCGGCTCTGGAAACCGTGGTTGACGATGGGGAAGGCGGTGGCGCCAAGGCTGCCCAGATTCCCTTCTATCAGGTGGCAGGCAAGACCGGGACGGCACACATCGTCGGATCATCCGGTTACGAGAAGAATGCCTACAATGCCCTCTTTGCAGGGTATGCCCCGGCCAGTAATCCGAAGGTGGTGATTGTGGTGGTCATGAACGAACCGAGTGGTCGCGAGCATTACGGCAGTCAGGTAGCAGCGCCGTTGTTCGGAAAGATTGCAAGTGGCGCCATGCGCATACTTGGTGTACCGCCCGATAATCTGGAAGATGCCGAACTCCTGAATCTGAGCGCACTGTAACGGATGCGATTCCATGAATACAGCGAAGAGTTTCGTGTACACAACATCACTTGAACAGTTGTTGGCTGGCATCGTCGAGCTGCCTGCCGATCTTCCGCCAGCCTTCGATGTGCGCATCAGCGGGGTGCAGATGGACAGTCGCCAGGTCAGACAGGGTGACCTGTTCTTTGCCTGCTTCGGTGCCAATCATGATGCGCGCGATTACATCGACGAGGCGATCAGCCACGGTGCGGTAGCGGTGCTTGCCCACGAGGGCGGCAAGTGGCAGGGAGTGCACGTGCGCGAGGGCGTGATCGTGCTGGCAGTAGCCGACCTGTCGGCCCGCATGGGGGAGATTGCTTCCCGCTTCTTCGATGAGCCAAGCGCGGCGATGACCATGATCGGTGTCACCGGCACCAACGGCAAGACCAGCTGCACCCAGTTTATCGCCCAGGCGCTGGATAACATGCAGCGTCACTGCGGTGTTGTCGGCACGCTCGGGTATGGCTTCGGTGGCGATCTCGCCGAGACCAATCATACGACGCCTGACGCGGTTTTCCTGCATTCGATGCTTGCGCAACTGCGGTTGCAGGGAGCCGACACCGTCGCGATGGAGGTGTCTTCCCAGGGGCTGCACCAGAATCGTGTCTCAGGTGTGCGTTTCGATGTGGCGGTGTTCACCAACCTGACCCGCGACCATCTCGACTATCACGGCAGCATGGATGTCTATGCAGAGACCAAGCGCAAGCTCTTCATGCTGGAGGGATTGAGCAGCGCGGTGGTCAACATCGATGACGCCTATGCGCCGCTTATCCTCAACAGCGTGGCGCCGTCCGTGAAGACCTGGACCTTCAGCGCCTCCAGTCGCCATGCCGATGTTCACGCCACCCGGCTCGAATTCACTCGCAGTGGTTACCGTGCCTCGATCCATACGCCGTTCGGTGATGGTGAGATGAGTGGCAACCTGCTGGGCTCCTTCAACTTCAGCAATCTGCTGGCGGTACTGACCACGTTGCTGGCCACCGAATCCATCCGCAGCCATTTCAGTCTGGACCAGCTGCTGACTACCCTGTCCCAGCTGCAGCCGGTGAGCGGGCGTATGCAGATCGTGGGTGAGGGCGCCGACATCACTGCCGTGGTGGACTATGCCCACACTCCGGATGGGCTGCGCGCCGCGCTGCTGGCATTGCGCGAACATTTTACCGGTGACATCTGGTGCGTCTTCGGTTGCGGGGGCAATCGCGATCAAGGCAAGCGCCCGATGATGGCGGAGGTGGCGGAGACCTTTGCGCGTCATCTGGTGATCACCGATGACAACCCGCGCACGGAGAACGCTGACGAGATCGTTCAGCACATTGCGCGTGGTGTCAGTGATCAGACACGCATGGTCATCGAGCGAGACCGCGCCAGGGCGATTGCATTCGCCATCCAGAATGCGGCACCCGGGGACGTGGTGCTGGTAGCCGGCAAGGGTCACGAGAACTATCAGGACATCAACGGTCACAGGACGGCATTCAGCGATGTGGCGCAGGCGCGCCTGGCATTGCAGAACCGGATCTCCAGCAAGCGAGTGGGTGGTTGAGCGTGATTACTTCCCTGTCATTGTCTTCAGTCGGCAGCAATGTAAAAGGCCTGCGCTATGGGCCGGATGTCACCTTCGACCGCGTGTCCACCGACACCCGCACGCTGCAGCCAGGCGATCTTTATGTGGCGCTGATCGGTGAGAGCTTCGATGGCAATGAATTTACCATGGCCGCCTTCGACAAGGGCGCGTGTGCTGCGGTGGTAAGTGCTCCCCTCGATCACGGACTCTCCCACCTGTGGGTAGAAGACACAACCGTAGCGCTGGGCGAGATTGCGCGCATGAACCGGCTTGCCTCCGGGGCTACAGTGGTGGCCATCACCGGCAGCCAGGGGAAAACGACAGTCAAGGAGATGACTGGCAGCATTCTGGGTGTCAGCCACCAGGTGCTGATGACCCGCGCCAACTTCAACAACCACGTGGGTGCTCCGCTGACATTGCTGGAGCTGGGTGCGCAGCACGATTGCGCCGTGATCGAGCTGGGCGCCAGCGGGCTGGGTGAGATCGCCTATACCGTGCGTCTGACGCTGCCTCACGTGGCGGTGATCACCAACGCCGCGGGCACTCACATCGAAGGCTTCGGTGACCTGCAGGGTGTCGTGCGTACCAAGGGTGAAATCATTGACGGACTGGATGAGGACGGTGTGGCCGTGCTGAACGCTGACGACAGCAACACGCCGGTCTGGCGCACCCGGGCCGGCCGCCGCAGGGTCGTGACCTTCGGTCTGCAGAACGCGGACTACCAAGCCTCCGACGTCCGTGTCGATGACGACGCCGCCATGTCATTCCTGTTGACCACTCCCGGGGGCGAGGTGCGGATCCAGATCAATCTGCCGGGCATACACAACGTGGTCAATGCCACAGCGGCAGCAGCAGCTGCGCTGGAAGCGGGGGCCACACTGGCGGACGTCGCAGCAGGACTGCGCCAGGTGCGACCGGTGCCGGGACGCCTCAATGTGCTGGGAGGCCAGGGTGGCAGCGTGTTGATCGATGACAGTTACAACGCCAGCCCGGCATCCTTCAAGGCTGCGATAGAGGTGCTGCGACAGTATGCCGGCACCCGCATTCTGGTGATGGGCGACATGGGCGAGCTGGGCGCAGACAGCGACAGCGCGCATGCCGGAGTAGGTGAGGATGCCCTGGCTGGAGGCATAGAGCAGCTGTGGACTGTCGGCGCCAACAGCGAGCTGGCCGCCCGCAGGTTTGGGAATGGTGCGCTGCATTTTGCCGATCAGGACGCACTGGTCGCGCACGCGCGCCCCTCGCTGGCTGCCGGCATGGTGCTGCTGGTCAAGGGATCTCGCAGTGCCGGGATGGACAAGGTAGTGGAACAACTGAAGAGTGGAGATCCTGCATAATGTTGGTATGGCTGGCTGACTATCTGACACAGATCGATAGTGGATTCGCGGTGATCCAGTACATCACCGTGCGCGGTATTTTCAGCATCCTGACAGCGCTGGCAATCTCCCTGCTCATTGGCCCGTACATGATTCGCCGGCTCAACAGCCTGCAGATTGGCCAGGTGGTGCGCGACGATGGTCCTGAAAGCCACTTCAGCAAGGCCGGCACGCCGACCATGGGCGGCGCGCTGATCCTGGTCAGCATGACAGTCAGCACGCTGCTCTGGGCGGATCTCAGTAACCACTATGTGTGGACCACCCTGATCGTCACCATCCTGTTCGGCGCCATCGGCTGGGTTGATGACTACCGCAAGGTCATGAAGAAGGATCCGAAGGGTCTGGTGGCCCGCTGGAAATATTTCTGGCAGTCGGTGGTCGGACTGGGTGCGGCACTGTTCCTCTACTTCTCGGCGCTCGGCCCGGCCGAGACCCACTACATCATTCCGTTCTTCAAGGACGTGTCGCTGAATCTGGGCATCTTCTATGTGGTGGTGACCTACTTCGTGATCGTCGGCAGCAGCAATGCGGTCAACCTCACCGATGGTCTGGATGGCCTGGCGATTCTGCCGACGGTGATGGTGGGTGGCGCACTGGGCATGATCGCCTACCTTGCGGGACACGTGGAATTTTCCGAGTACCTGCGCATTCCTTATGTGGCAGGCGCGGGCGAGCTGGTGATCTTCTGCGGCACCCTGCTGGGGGCCGGCATGGGCTTCCTCTGGTTTAACACCTATCCGGCCCAGGTCTTCATGGGCGATGTGGGAGCCCTGGCGCTGGGTGCGGCGCTCGGAGTCGTCGCCGTCATTGCGCGACACGAGATCGTGCTGTTCATCATGGGCGGCATCTTTGTGCTGGAGACCGTGTCGGTGATTCTGCAGGTGGCCTCATTCAAGCTGACCGGCAAGCGGATTTTCCGCATGGCGCCGATTCATCACCACTTCGAACTCAAGGGCTGGCCGGAGCCGCGGGTCATCGTCCGCTTCTGGATCATCACCCTGATGCTGGTCCTGTTCGGGCTGGCAACACTGAAACTGCGCTAGGACAGAAACAGGAAATGACAGTAAACGAGACCAAACGCGTCATAGTAGGACTGGGAACAACGGGGCTGTCATGCGCCCGCTGGTTCCACGCGCGCGCGGAATCGTTCTCTGTCGTCGACAGCCGCAGCAACCCGCCTGGTCTCGCGCAGTTCCAGACGGAGTTTCCCGACGTGGATCTCCGGCTGGGTGGATTCGACACGGATCTGCTGTGTGCGGCGGATGAGCTGGTGGTCAGTCCGGGTGTCAGCCTGCGCACACCTGAGATCCAGGCTGCAATTGCCGCGGGCGTGACCATCACTGGCGACATCGACATATTCAGTCGTCATGTGCGCAAACCCGTCGTGGCGGTCACCGGCTCGAATGGCAAGAGCACGGTGGTCACCTTGCTGGGACACATGGCGCGCAAGGCAGGGCTGAGCGTGGGCGTGGGTGGCAACCTGGATGGCGAGGACGCAGCGCCGGCGCTCGATCTGCTGCGCGCAGGAGACAGGGATCTCTATGTGCTGGAGCTGTCCAGCTTCCAGTTGGAGACTACCGCCGAGCTGGGCGCCACTGCAGCGGTCATTCTCAATGTCAGCGCGGACCACATGGATCGCTACGACACCCTGCGTGACTATCACCAGAGCAAACAGCGTATCTTCCTCGGCTGCTCACACGCAGTGGTCAACCGCGATGATGCGGCCAGTGTGCCTGAAACCAAAGTGCAGTCCAGCATCACTTACGGCACCGGTCTTCCCGGCGCGGGCAGCTGGGGTGTCACCGAGGTGGACGGTGTCGATTATCTGGCCTTCGGTGCCGAGACCGTGATGGCGACCAGCGAGCTGTTGATTCCAGGCGGCCACAACATTTCCAATGCGCTGGCAGCACTTGCGCTGGGTGATGCGGTCGGTCTGCCTCGGCACGCCATGGTGGCTGCCCTGCGCAATTTCCGCGGTCTTCCCCATCGCTGTGAGTGGCTGCGCAAGCTGCGTGGCGTTGATTACTACAATGATTCCAAGGGAACCAACGTCGGCGCCGCGCTGGTTGCCATCGAAAGCATCGGCGAGATGATCAGCGGCCGTTTGTTGCTGATCGCCGGCGGGCTCGACAAAGAGTCCGATTTCACTGTCATGCAACCCGCTGTCGAGCGCTTCGTTGTCGTTGCCATCCTGATCGGCAGGGACGCCGCCAAACTGGTTGCCGCGTTCCATGGCTTCACCGAGACAGTGACCGCCGGCTCCATGGAGGAGGCAGTTGAGATCGCCGCCGCTCGCGCCGCGCCCGGTGATGCGGTGCTGTTGTCGCCGGCATGTGCCAGCTTCGACATGTTCGACAATTTCATGCATCGCGGCCGGGTATTCGCCGCAGCAGTGGAGGTGCTGGCATGAACACGCGCACAAATGCTCCCGCACTCACTGCACTGGGTTCCATCCAGCGCAAACTCGAGGCACCAGGCAGGGTCAACGTGTTGCTGGTGGTGATGTTGCTGCTCATGACCATTGGCCTGCTGATGATGACCTCCGCATCAGTGGAAATTGCCAACGGTCAGTATGGCGATCCCTTTTTCTTCTTCAAGCGCCAGGCGCTGTTCGCGGTGCTGGGTCTCACGGTGGTGGCGGTCACGCTGCATTTGCCGGTCCGCATCTGGTACGCCAACAGCGGGTTCCTGATGATACTGTCCTTCCTGTTGCTGACTTTGGTGCTGGTGCCGGGTATCGGGCGCGTCGTCAATGGCAGCGCGCGCTGGATTG
>Ga0233380_1000826_pt1 | contig 15092 bp, 15 predicted proteins | sample ElkDunMinimDraft_9_FD_191541 | JGI IMG/M metagenome (GOLD analysis project Ga0233380, IMG submission 191541) | Fecal eukaryotic communites from dung pellets of Tule Elk in California, USA - Elk Dung F36 | ecosystem: Host-associated > Mammals > Digestive system > Large intestine > Fecal | place... | reverse complement strand
CATCAACTCGCTCCGCACGCTGGCCGAACGCGCCCGCGCCGGGGACGAGGCCCTTCATTCCGCGCCTCATTTCGCGCCGCGCCGTCGCCTTGACGAGACGATGGCGGCGCGCAAGCCGATATTGGTCTGGAAAGGGGAGCCCGGCGTGCCCGGAACTCCGTCGCTCAGCGAGATAGGCGGAAGCTGAGCATTACTCTGGCGCCTGGCGTCCTTGCGCCATGGCCGGTTGCAGTGATGTGGAAAGACCCCCGACGCCTAGGTAATGCGTCGCGGGTCTTGTCCCCTGTTAGAGCGCGCGGTCGGCGGCTTCGCCCACAGATTGGACGTCCCTGCCAGCGCCCTTGACCGTATTGCAAGCGGTCGCGCCGAGCGCGATGCTGCCGGCGACGACCGCGAGTACGACTTTCCTGAGCATGTCCTGATCCTTTCGCATGGGCGGCGTGGCCGGTGTGCACCGGCCGCGCCTGCGCACGAAACACGCCATCGCCCCTAGTGTTCCCGGCGGTGAGCCGGTGTACCGGGCCGACCTGGCAGCGAGCAGGATGGCACGCGCCCTTGCGCGCGCGGGCGGTCTCTAGTCTTCTTCCAGCGCGCTCGCGGGTGGCGGCGCGTGGGCGAGGCGGTGCTCACGCCAGGTAATGATCATGCCTGCCGCGATGATGGCGGGCGCGCCTAGCCAGGTGGCGGCCGGGGGCAGGCGGTCCCAAATCAACGCTCCGTACAGGGTCGCCCATACCAGCGCCGTGTAGTCCATCACCACCACCGTCGCGACCGGGCCATACCGCAGGGCCGCGGTGATCAAGAGTTGCGCCAGGGTGCCGGAAGCGCCGATCGCGATTAACAGCCCCCATTCCACCGCGTCATGCGATTTCATGGTGGTGGGCATCAGGATGGACATCATCAGCGCGCCGTAGAAAGCGAACCAGAAAACGCAGCAGATCGGTGCCTCGGTGCGCGCAAGATCGCGAATCTGGAAGCTGACGAATGCCACGAGCAGCCCGGCGCCGAGCCCGGCAGCAACGCCCCAGTAGGAGACGGGGACATGCCCGGGTTGGGCAATGATGAGGACGCCCACGAAGCCCAGCACCACGGCTGTCCACCGCCAAGGCCCGACCTGATGACGAAACACCAGCGCCGCGATCAGCACGGCGAACAGCGGCGTCGTGAAGCCGAGGGTAGTGGCCTCCGCCAGCGGCAGCAGCATCGCTGCGCTAACATTGCAGAAAAGCCCCGCCATTCCAGTCGCAGCGCGCCGCGCGTGGCTCGCGCTTCGGCGTGTACGCAGAAGTGCCAGCCTCCCGGTCGCTGCGAGCGCCAGAAGAATGAGGGGAACGCTGACAGCCTGGCGCCAGAACATGACCTCCGTGGCACTTACGCCGCGCTCGCCCACGTACTTCACGAGCATGAACATCGTGGACAGCAGCACCATGGCGCCCGCCCGCAGACCGATCGCGAGCAGCGGCCGATCGGCACGCGCGGCTTGCGCGGTCACAGGAAGCTCTCGATGCTGGCGATAGACACGGTAGCTGGCGTTTACCCCGCCCGGTCAGTGAGGCAAGGGCGCACGATGTATTTGTTCGGTAACTGGCTTCTTACCGGCGGTTTGATCGCGGCAACCCTCGCTGCATGGGCGTGGGAAGCGGACCGTCGCCGCGCGCGACGCAGGGACGTTGACAGGGTCGGGTTCATGCCTTGGACGGGCGTGTTCTTCCTGTCGGTTTTTGTCGCGTTGCTGCTGCTGGCGCTGGGGCTGCGTGGATGAGTAAACGCGCCCAGGTGTGTTCCCGCAGTGCAGGGGGCTCATGGCCTGTTCCACGCCACCACCGTGATTGATGCCGAGGATCTCGAAACGTGCTGGCTGTGCAAGCGACCGCTCGGCCGCCGTGTTGAGCGACACCATCCCGTCCCGAAGAGCCGTGGCGGGCGGGACCCAGTGCCGGTCCATCCGATCTGCCACCGCACGATTCACGCTACTTTCACCAATGCAGAGTTGGCCCGCCGGGGCACCGATCCCGATTGGCTACGGACTGCGCCGGAACTTTCTGGGTTTCTGCGTTGGATCGAGGACAAGTCGCCGGATTTCCACGCACCCACGGCGGGACGGCGGCGCTAGAAGTTTCAGATGAACGGGCTGTGGTACGAGACGCATGCGGGGGAGGCCGATCGCCTATAAGTGCAGGACGTAATCCTGCCGGGTGAGCGAGTACTCTCAGCTCCATTCCCGTCACCGCGCGAACCGGTCGCGGTACTACAGATGTCTGCTTGGATCGCAGGTCGCTAAACATGGACCTGTAAGGGGCCGCTGAAGCGGCGGGTGGCGGCGCTCCGTATGGGGCACCGCCGCCGCAGTATGGCGTCAGCCCTCGACGTGCTCGGCCAGCACGGTCAGGCCCGATGCGCCGACCTCGGCGAAGCCGCCCTGGATCTGGATTTCCTCAGGCGCGCTGCCTTCGCTGCGGTACACCTTGAGCGCGCCATCCTTGATCGTCGTCATGAAGGGAGCGTGACCCTGCAGCACACCCAGCTCGCCTTCCGTGCCGGGGATCACGACCATGTGCACGTCCTCGGAGCGGACGAGCCTGGCGGGGGTCACGAGTTCGAAGTGAAGCGGCATGTCGTTTCCTCGAAGCCCTCCGCGGCATGAGCCGGAGGGTTGGGAGGGGAGGCAAACAGCGCCTCCCGCTCAAAGGTCGGCCTGGTCGCTCGTGCGATCGACCAGGCCTGCAAGCTCTCTCTGCCGGAGAGAGAGCGTCAGTCTCAGGCCTCTTCGGCCAGCCTCTTGGCCTTCTCGATCGCCTCGTCGATGCCGCCGACCATGTAGAAGGCGTTCTCGGGCAGGTGATCGTACTCGCCGTCGACCACCGCCTTGAACGACTTCACGGTGTCTTCGATCTGCACGAACTTGCCCGGGATGCCGGTGAAGACTTCGGCCACGTGGAAGGGCTGGCTGAGGAACTTCTGGATCTTGCGGGCGCGGGCGACGGTGAGCTTATCTTCTTCCGAAAGCTCGTCCATGCCCAGGATCGCGATGATGTCCTGCAGCGACTTGTACTTCTGCAGGGTTTCCTGGACCTTACGGGCGGTCTGGTAGTGCTCGTCGCCGACGACGCGCGGCTCAAGAACGCGCGAGGTCGAGTCGAGCGGGTCGACGGCCGGGTAGATGCCGAGCTCCGAGATGGCGCGGTTCAGCGTGGTCGTCGCGTCCAAGTGGGCGAACGAGGTCGCTGGCGCCGGGTCGGTAAGGTCGTCCGCGGGAACGTAGATCGCCTGCACCGAGGTGATGGAGCCCTTGGTGGTCGAGGTGATGCGCTCCTGCAGCGCGCCCATGTCAGTGGACAGGGTCGGCTGATAGCCCACCGCCGAAGGAATACGGCCCAGCAGCGCCGACACTTCCGCGCCCGCCTGCGTGAAGCGGAAGATGTTGTCGACGAAGAATAGCACGTCCTGACCTTCCTGGTCACGGAAGTACTCGGCCATGGTCAGACCCGAGAGGGCGACGCGAGCCCGGGCGCCCGGGGGCTCGTTCATCTGGCCGAAAACGAGCGCAACCTTCGAGCCGTCCGAGGTCGGATTGCCCTCGGCGTCCTTGGCGATGACGCCGGCGTCGAGGAACTCGTGGTAAAGGTCGTTACCCTCACGGGTACGCTCACCGACGCCTGCGAAGACGGAGACGCCGCCGTGGCCCTTGGCGATGTTGTTGATCAGTTCCTGGATCAGAACGGTCTTGCCGACGCCGGCGCCGCCGAACAGGCCGATCTTACCCCCCTTGGCGTAAGGGGCGAGCAGGTCGATGACCTTGATGCCGGTGACCAGGATCGCGGCTTCGGTCGACTGATCGATGAAGGGCGGGGCTTCGGCGTGAATCGGGGCGAACTGGTCGGAGCCGACCGGGCCGCGCTCGTCGATCGGGTCGCCAACGACGTTCAGAATGCGGCCGAGGGTCTTGGGACCGACCGGAACGGAGATCTGCGCGCCGGTGCTCGACACGTCCTGGCCACGGGTAAGGCCGTCGGTGCCGTCCATCGCGATGCAACGCACGGTGTTCTCGCCGAGGTGCTGCGCGACCTCGAGAACCAGCTTCGAGCCGTTGTTGTCGGTCGTCAAAGCGGTGAGGATCGGCGGCAGCTCGCCCTCGAAGGTCACGTCGACGACGGCGCCGATGACCTGGCTGATCTTGCCGGTAGTGGTCTGGTTAAGCACAGGGGCGGTTGCCATTTTCGTTTCCTTGCCTTCGGATTCTTTAGAGCGCTTCGGCGCCCGCGATGATCTCGACGAGTTCGGTGGTGATCGCGGCCTGGCGGCTGCGGTTATACTGGATGGTCAGCTTCTTGATCAGGTCGCCGGCGTTCCGCGTGGCGTTGTCCATCGCGGTCATCGACGCACCTTGTTCGGACGCCATGTTCTCCAGCAGGGCGCCAAAGAGCTGCGTCTTCAGGTAGCGCGGCAGCAGGGCGGCGAGGATTTCCTCTTCGTCCGGCTCATACTCGACCACGGCGTCGCTCTTGGCGACCGCGGCCTTGGGGGCCGGAACCGGAATGATCTGCTGCTCGGTCGGTTCCTGCGTCAGTGCGTTCCTGAACTTCGAGAAGAACAAGTGCGCGACGTCGAAACGGCCTTCCTCGTAAAGCTTCACCAGCTCGTCGGCGATCTTTTCGGCCTCGTTGAAGCCGGGCTCACGCACGTCCGTCGTGTCGAACATGTGCAGGATCGACTTCGGGTAGTTGCGGCGGATCACCGCGCGGCCCTTGCGGCCGACCAGGTAGAACAGCACCGTCTTGCCTTCGGCTTCCAGCCGGCGAGCAGCGGCGAGCGCGGCCTTGACGATGTTCGAGTTGAACGCGCCGGCCAGACCCTTGTCCGAGTTGGCGACGACGAGCAGGTGCACGCTGTCGCTGCCCGTGCCGGCGAGCAGCTTCGGGCTGTTCTCGGTCACGGTGATCTTGCCGCCGAGCGAGCCCATCACTTCGGCCAGGCGCTGCGCGTAGGGGCGCGCGGCTTCGGCAGCGGCCTGTGCCTTGCGCAGCTTGGCCGCAGCGACCATCTGCTTGGCCTTGGTGATCTTCTGGGTCGATTTGACCGAGTTGATCCGGCCCTTAAGTTCCTTCAGCGAAGCCACATGGGTTCCCCTATGCGTCGTCCCGGTTTGCACCGGGACGACGATTTACCTCAAACTTAAGCGAACTGCTTGCCGAACGCGTCCAGAGCGGCCGCCAGCTTCTTCGGGGTTTCGCCCTCGAACTTGCCGGTGTCGCGGATCTCGGCGAGCACGGCGGGGTGCTCGGCGTGCAGGTAGCTCAGCATCTCGGCTTCGTACTGCGTGACCTTGTCGACCGGCAGCTTGTCGAGGTAGCCGTTGGTGCCGGCGTAGATCGAGGCAACCTGCTCTTCCATGGCGAGCGGCGAGAACTGCTTCTGCTTGAGCAGTTCGGTCAGGCGCGCACCGCGGTTAAGCAGCTTCTGGGTCGACGCGTCGAGGTCCGAGCCGAACTGAGCGAAGGCCGCCATTTCGCGGTACTGCGCGAGCTCCAGCTTGATCGAGCCGGCGACCTTCTTCATCGCCTTGGTCTGGGCCGAACCGCCGACGCGGCTGACCGACAGACCGACGTTGATGGCCGGGCGCACGCCCTGGTAGAACAGGCCGGTCTCAAGGAAGATCTGGCCGTCGGTGATCGAAATCACGTTGGTCGGAATGTAGGCCGAAACGTCGCCGGCCTGCGTTTCGATGATCGGCAGGGCGGTCAGCGAACCAGCGCCCATCTCGTCGCTCATCTTGGCAGCGCGCTCAAGCAGGCGGCTGTGGAGATAGAACACGTCGCCGGGGTAAGCTTCGCGGCCCGGCGGACGACGAAGGAGCAGCGACATCTGACGGTAAGCAACGGCCTGCTTGGAAAGGTCGTCGAACACGATCACGGCGTGCATGCCGTTGTCGCGGAAGAACTCACCCATGGCCGCGCCGGTGTAAGGCGCAAGGTACTGCAGCGGCGCAGGCTCCGAGGCGGTCGCGGCGATGACGATGGAATATTCCATCGCGCCGTTCTCTTCGAGCTGACGCACGATCTGTGCGACCGTCGAACGCTTCTGGCCGACGGCGACGTAGATGCAGTAGAGCTTCTTGCCTTCGTCCGTGCTCTGGTTCGCGCCCTTCTGGTTGATGAAGGTGTCGATGGCGACGGCGGTCTTGCCGGTCTGGCGGTCACCGATGATCAGTTCGCGCTGGCCACGACCCACGGGCACGAGGGCGTCGATCGCCTTCAGGCCGGTCTGCACGGGCTCGTGCACCGACTTGCGGGGGATGATGCCCGGAGCCTTGGTCTCGACGCGGCGACGCTCGGTGTACTCGATCGGGCCCTTGCCGTCGATCGGGTTGCCCAGCGCGTCAACCACGCGGCCCAGCAGGCCCTTGCCGACCGGAACGTCCACGATGGTGGCGGTCCGGCGCACGGTGTCGCCTTCCTTGATGTCGGCGTCGGAGCCGAAGATCACGACACCGACGTTGTCGGCTTCGAGGTTGAGCGCCATGCCCTGGATGCCGCCGTTGAACTCGACCATTTCGCCGGCCTGGACCTTGTCGAGACCGTGGATACGGGCGATGCCGTCACCCACCGAGAGCACGGTGCCGACTTCGGAGACCTGCGCTTCGGTGCCGAAGCTGGCGATCTGGTCCTTGATGACCTTCGAGATTTCTGCGGCGCGGATGTCCATCGGGTTTTCCTTCTTAGCCCTTCATGGCCTGGGCGAGCGAATTGAGACGAGTGCGGATCGAGCTGTCGATACGCTTGGAGCCGATCGTGACCACGAGGCCACCGAGCAGTTCCGGATCGACGCTGGTGCGCACCTTGACGTTGCGGCCCTCGCGGGCTTCGAGCTTCTGGCGCAGGGCTTCCACCTGGCCTTCGTCGAGTGCGTGTGCCGAAGTGACTTCGGCCGTCACTTCACCGCGCTGAGCGGCAGCGATGGCGTGGAAGGCGCGCACGATCTCGGGCAGGGCCGAGAGGCGGCGGTTGGTCGCCAACACTCCGAGGAAATTCTGAGTCAGGGCCGACAAGCCGAGAAGCGGAGCGATCGCGTTCATCGCCGAAGCGGATGCTGCACGGCTGACCTGCGGATTGCGAATCAGGTCAGAGAGCTCAGCGCTTTCGCGGATCGCCTGATCGATCTTTTCGAGATCGGCTTCCACGGCAGTAACAGTGCCGTTTTCGCTGGCGAGGTCGAACAATGCTGAGGCGTAACGCCCCTGCAGACTGGCCTTGATACCGCCGGAATTCTCCACGCCTGTCCTATCCTCGTATCGCATCGGTGGGCCGGGGCATGCTCGACGAAGGCGCGAAACCGCGCTCCGTACCCCCAGTGGGGCGGCGCATAGCGACGATTCCCCCGCGGTGCAAGGTACGCGGATGACTCTGGCGAAAGATCGCTGGCGGGGGCTGAGCGACGGCGGGATTTGAGCGCAACAAGCGGGAGGCGGCAAGTGCGGTTTAGCCCTATCTTGGAACCCTTGAACCTGAAACTGTGGGTAGTGAGGAGCGCAGTCATGATCGGAGACGAGGAGGCCTGGCAGGCCGTCCGTGCGCGGGACCGCAGCTTCGATGGGCGCTTCGTCACCGGCGTTCATTCTACCGGCATCTATTGCCGGCCCTCGTGCGCTGCGCGCCGTCCCCTGCGGGAGAACGTGCGCTTCTACGGGTCTTGGCAAGAGGCCGAAGCCGCCGGGCTGCGACCGTGCCTGCGCTGCCTGCCCCGGGACACCGGGCGGGACGAGGCCGGCGTTGCCCTGGCGCTGAACATCCTGCGTGACGGCGGGGGACCGATTTCGCTGAAGGATCTCGCAGCGCGGGCGGGCTACTCAGCGGCGCACTTCCAGCGGGTGTTCAAGCGGGCGACCGGTCTTAGTCCCGCTGCCTACGCCCGCGCTCTGAGGCGCGAGCGGGCAGGGGAGGCGCTGAGCGAGGGGGCGAGCGTGACCGAGGCGGTCTACGCGGCCGGCTTCGGCGCGCCCTCGCGGTTTTATGAGGCGGCGAGTGGGAGAATGGGCATGACGCCTTCGGCATGGCGCAACGGCGGGGCAGGGGTGACGATCCGCTGGGCCTGTGTGGAAACATCCCTCGGCTCGATGCTTGTGGCCGCGACCGAGCAGGGGGTGTGCCGGCTGTCCTTCGCAGAAGGGCGGGAGGCCCTGGCACGCCGCTTTCCGCGCGCGGAGCTGGCGGAGGGGGAGGAGGGCTTTGCCGCGTTGCTGAAGGACGTCATCGGTGCGGTGGAGCAGCCCGGCCTTTCCCGGAGCATTCCGCTGGACGTGCAGGGGACGGCGTTCCAGGAGGCGGTCTGGCGCGAGTTGCAGCGTATCCCCTCAGGCGAGACCCGCAGCTATGCGCAGATCGCGGCAGCGGTCGGCAACCCAGGCGCCGTGCGCGCGGCGGGGCTGGCCAATGGCGCGAACAGGGTTGCGGTGCTGATCCCCTGTCATCGCGTGGTCCGGTCTGACGGCAGCCTGGGCGGCTATGCTTATGGTGAGGACATCAAGCGCGAGCTGCTCCGCCGCGAAAGAAGCGAGTAGAGCCGGCATTGAGTACGAGCGGGCTATTTATTCGGTAGGAACGACGGCTTTTCACAGGCATGCAGCGACCCCGGTCCGAGGTGCTCGCGCGTGGGCCAGCTGCCATGAGCTGTCGAGAGCGAGCAGGGCCGGGCAGGGGGAGGGGAATACGATTTTGACGGCCGCCGATTGCTCTGTGGCGGGTCTTCGATCCAGTGGGAGCCGCAGGATTCCGCGTAAACCTCTGACCAAAAGGCAAGTTTCGTCAGTTGGCGAGCGATGCAAAATTGCCACAACTAGGGTTTAAAGGCCCGATCACGGGGCAGCATCATCTTCTTTTCGCGGACCTATCTACTACCTGACCAACCGTCGCTCAGGCGACGAGCATAAATGTACAGGAAGTAACATGACCCAGAAGATTTTCGCCGCGGCCGCTCTTGCGATGGCCGCAACCGTGGCAACCCCCGCGCTGGCCCAGGACGCCGGCCTTCCGTTCGACGGCCCCTACGTTGCTGTGATGGCTGGCTGGGACAAGGTGCACGTGGACACGCCGCTCGGTGACGGCAGCGACGACGGCTTCCTCTATGGTGGCGTGCTGGGCTTCGACAAGAACATCAACGGTTTCGTTGTCGGCATCGAGGGCGAAGTCGCCGACTCGACCACCAAGGAAACCCTCGCCGACGCTTTCGTGCTGGGCGACCGCGTTTCGGTGAAGAGCGGCCGTGACCTCTATGCCGGCGTGCGTCTCGGCGGCGAAGTCGCCTCGGGCGTGATGCTCTACGCCAAGGGCGGTTACACCAACGCGCGCGTCAAGGGCGTTTACGACAACGGCACCTCGGTTGTGCGTGATGCCACGAACCTTGACGGCTACCGCCTGGGCGCGGGCGTCGAGACCAACGTTGGTGGTCTCCTCGGCCGTCTCGAGTACCGCTTCTCGGACTACGGCAACTTCGAGGGCACGGGCCTCAAGCCCGACCGTCACCAGGTTGCGGCGATGCTCGGCTATCGCTTCTGATAGCTTAGCCGCTTAGGCTGATACGGAAGGCCGCCCCGGTTCGCCGGGGCGGCCTTTTGCTTTTGCGGTTCGGGGCCAGAGAGAGGCCTGTGGCGAGAGACGCCAAGGAACCGGGCGCGCAGCGGGGCATTTGCAAGGGACCCAGGCCAAGGAGGAACGCGGGTGTCCGATGCGAAGCGCCCTCAGAGTATGAATGAAGAAGCCCGCGGCGCCAGCGCAATGCATTGGCCCGCCCAGCTGATTGTGGTCCGCCATGGCCAGAGTGCGGGCAACGTCGCGCGTGACGAGGCCCACCGCACGGATGCCGATCGCATCGGGCTGACGGTGCGCGATGCCGATGTGCCCTTGAGCGATCTTGGCCGGGACCAGGCGATCGCGCTGGGGCGCTGGTTCGCCGAGCGGCCGGAGGAACATCGCCCGGATGTCCTGCTGTCTTCTCCCTACCTGCGCGCTTGTCAGACGGCGGATTTGTTCCGGGCACACGGCGGCGCGCCTTCTGATGCGCCGATCTGCTTTGACGAGCGGCTTCGCGAGAAGGAGTTCGGCATACTCGATGGCCTGACCACCGGCGGCATCCATCGGACCTTTCCCGAGCAAGCGGAGTTCCGACGCCTGCTGGGCAAGTTCTACCACCGTCCGCCGGGAGGCGAGAGCTGGTGCGATGTGATCCTGAGGCTGCGCTCGGTGCTGGACACGATTTCGCTGCATTACGCAGGGCGGCGGGTGATCATCTTCTCGCATCAGGTGATCGTGCTGTGCCTGCGCTACATTATCGAGAACCTCAGCGAGACGGAGATCCTGGCGATCGACAAGGAGGGCGATGTGGCGAACTGTGCCATCACCGAATACCTCTATCAGCCCGACGCGGGCCGAGGCGGCGGGCTGGTCCTGCAGCGTTACAACGTGACGGCGCCGCTTGAAGCGGACGCCACCCCTGTCACCAGCGCGCCCGACGCGATCGCCGGAGCACGCGGATGACGACAGAACTCGATCAGGAGTGGCTGAGCCGGCACCCGTTGCCCGATCCCAATGCTGCCGACGACAAGAACGCGCGCGGGCGGGTGCTGATTGCAGGCGGCAGTCGGACGGTGCCGGGCGGGATCGTGCTCACCGCCGAGGCAGCCTTGCGGGCGGGAGCGGGCAAGGTGCGCCTGGCCACCATCGGCGAGGCGGCGGTGCATATCGGGGTCCGCATCCCGGAAGCCGCGGTGATAGCCCTGCCACAGGGCGAGGATGGCGAGATCGCCATCGAGGGCGGCTTGGTCATCCGTGACAAGGCCTGCTCCTGCGATGCCCTGGTCCTGGGGCCGGCGATGTCGGAAAGTGACGACCTTCCGTTCCTGGTTGAAAAGGTGCTGGGCCCGGCGGACGGCATGCCGACCACCGTTCTCGACGCCGGGGCGCTGACTGCCGCACGGGATCTGGCGCCCGCGATAGAGCGTCATGAAGGGCGGGTCATCATGACCCCGCATCCCGGCGAGATGGCGCGCCTGACAGGCGCGGCGATGGACGAGGTGACGGCGAACCCGGTGCGTTTCGCGACGGAAGCGGCGGCGCTGTACGGAGCGGTGGTCCTGCTCAAGGGCAAGGAGAGCCATCTTGCGCACCCGGACGGCAGGTTGCTTCATTTCCGGGGCGGTTCGGTGGGCCTGGCGACCGCCGGCTCAGGAGACGTGCTGGCGGGGATCATCGGCGGACTGGCGGCCCGGGGGGCGTGTCCTTTCGAGGCGGCGGCGTGGGGGTGCTGGCTCCATGCAGAGGCGGGACGCCTGCTGGCGGAGAGAGTCGGATCCATCGGATTCCTGGCCCGCGAACTTCTCCCGGTGATCCCGGAGGCCTTGGAAGCCGCTTAGAGCAAGGTGCCCGACGCCTGATCGGTGGTTGAGAAAACACCGGCCCGCGCCTGCGACCCCTGGGAGGGTCGAGGCGGAACGGGCCGGTATTCTCGGGTCAGGCGACCGGCAGTGCGTCAGCTCATCCGCAGGAAGCGCTTGGCGTTGTTGCAGACGATATCCTGAATGTCCTTGTCGGGGACCCCGGCAAAGTCGCGGCGGATGATCTCGTGCGAGCGCGGAAATGTCGTTTCCGAGTGCGGGTAGTCCGAGGACCACATGATGTTCCGGCCGCCCGGCAGGTCCCGCATCAGGATGCCGGCGCGATCCTGGATGAACGAGCCCCAGACGTTCTGGTCCATGTAATGGCTCGGCGGCTTGTCGATCACGCTCTCGGTCCAGTAGCGCTGCTTCTCCCAGGTGCGATCGCAATATTCGGCATACCACGAGAACCAGCCCACGCCCGATTCCATCATGCCGATGCGCAGATCTGGGAAGCGCTCGAAGATGCCGTTGAAGATGAAGATGCCGATCGGTTCGGCCATCGCCACCTTGCTCATCGGCATGTCGGGCAGAAAGTGCTGCTTCTCGCCGAACCGGGGGACACGTCCGCCAAGGTGGAACGTGATCACCATCCCCTCATCGCACAGGACCTTCCACAGGCGATCGAACTCAGGCTGGTAATACTGCAGCGCGCCCTTGGGATCGCCGGTCTGAGCGGAGACTTGCCCCGCCTTCATGTTCTTGATCTCGGACGAGGTCTTCCACGCCTCTGCGTTCTGCGGAAAGGCGGGAAGCTGCACCATCTTGAAACCCATCTTGGCAAGGCGCTTCACGTGCTGGATCGTCTCGTCGATATCGCGCATCGGCGCGTGGCCGACCGGGAAGAGGCGGTGGGGGGCGTTCGATGCCCAATCCATCACCCAGTTCGAGAATGCTTCGAAGCTGGCGAGATAGAGATCGTTGTCGAAGCTGCCGAGCGGGCCGCCACCGAAGAGGATCGCCTGGTCGATGCCGTCAAGGTCCATGTCGGCAAGGCGCTTGGCCGGATCGTAGGTGTTGCGCTGCTCTGACAGGCGGCCCTTCATCTTGAAGTCCTTGCCCGTGCGGCCGGCCTGGTTGTTGATCATCATCACCGGACGGCGGTTGCCTTCGAAGACGATGTAGTCGCAGTCCTCGCCATGCTCGATCACCGGTGCCTTGTGACGCTGCGAGGCCGGCAGGTATTCCTTCCACATATCGTGCGGAGGATCGATGTGGGCGTCCGCATCGAAGATCGGACCCAGTTTCCAGTCCGGCTTCGTGGCGCTCCCGAACAGGGGATCGGCTTCGCTCATCTCAGGTCTCTCCTGGCTCGTCATGGCGACGGCGGCTGCCTTCGAGGATCGCTGGCTACCGCTTCTTACGTCCGCCGAGCTTGCGCCCGCGCTATGGATGTGTCCAATGCATTGTGTGGTGCATGCTCATGAGGATCAGGAATGGACATCCGCAAGTTGCGTCACGCGGTGACCCTGGCGCGCCTGCGCAGCTTCACGAAGGCGGCGCAGGAACTCAACATCACGCAGTCGGCGCTGTCGCGCAGCATCCAGGCACTGGAGAAGGAGTGCCGGCTTCAGCTGTTCGATCGCGGCGGCGGCGCGGTGGTGCCGACCCAGTCCGGCCGGGAGTTCATCCGCCACGCCGAAGCGCTGCTGCGCGACGAGGCGGCCTTGCGCAACGTCCTGGTCCAGGCATCGCAAGGCGAAGGCGGGCATATTGCGCTGGGCGTGACGCCGCTCGTCGCCCGTGCGCTGCTGCCGTCGGTGCTTTCACGGCGGGTCGGGCAGGCGCACTTCCATGCTGAAGTGATGATCGCCAGCAGCAAGCAGGTTCTGGCGATGACCGCGCGGGAGACGGTCGACCTGGGGATCTGCGCCGGTAGCGCGCTCTCAGGCAGTCATCCATTCGCCGCCGTGGCGCTCGCCCGGCTGCCGATCGGCCTGATCGTGCGTCGCGGTCACCCGCTGACGACGATGGCCGCGTTTGGACCCGAGGATCTGAAGCGCTTCCCCCTGGTCCGCTCTCCGCCATACGACGCGATGGAGGACGACCTGCCGGTGGTCATGGGCTTGTCCCGGCCCACGGTCGCGGTGGAGGACTATGAACTTCTCAACCGGATCGTGGCCGATAGCGATGCTGCCTGGGTGACCAGCCCGGTCGCGGCGCGCGAAGGCATCGAGGCTGGCCGCCTGGTCTCCTTGCCGCTCGCCTGGGCGGACCAGGCGAGCGTGACGATCTCCGCATATTCGCTGCGTCAGCGCACGCTGTCGCCGATCGCACGCTCGATCCTTGACCACTTGCAGGAAGTGGGTGAGGCGCTGGCCTTGCCTTAGCGTCGCAGGGGCGCGGGCGGGCTTGCGTCAGGCTTTCGGCTGATAGGTCTGGTCCGGGCCGGGGAAGGTGCGGGAGCGCACTTCCTCAGCGTACTTTGCCGCCGTCTCGCCGATCATGCTTGCGATGTCGCCGTAGCGCTTCACGAAGCGGGGAACGCGCTCGAACATGCCGAGCATGTCTTCGGTCACCAGGACCTGGCCGTCGCAGCGCGCGGAGGCGCCAATGCCGATCGTGGGAATGGCGAGGCTCTCCGTGAGCGCGACGGCGATCGGCTCCACCACGCCTTCGATCACGACGGCGAAGGCCCCAGCCTCTGCGACTGCGTGTCCATCGGCCACGATCCGGGCATGTTCCTTCTCGCTGCGGCCCCGCGCGGCGTAGCCGCCAAGCGCGTTCACGGCCTGGGGCGTCAAGCCGATGTGGCCCATCACCGGTATTCCGCGCCGCGAAAGAAATGCGATCGTCTCAGCCATCGCTTCTCCGCCTTCGAGCTTGACCGCGGCAGCGCCCGTTTCGGCCATGATCCTGCTGGCCGACGCAAAGGCCGCCTGCGGGCTCGCTTCGTACGAGCCGAAAGGCATGTCGACGACTACGACGGAGTGATAGCTGCCACGCACCACCGCGGCGCCATGAGCGATCATCATGTCGAGCGTGACGGGCAGGGTGGAGGGCAGCCCATAGATCACTTGGCCAAGCGAATCTCCGACGAGCAGGATGTCGCAATGCGGGTCCAGAAGCTGCGCCTGCCTGGCGGTATAGGCGGTGAGCATCACCAGCGGTTCCGCGGTCACCCCGTCAGCCTTGCGCCGCTGGATCGCCGGAACGGTCAGCCGCTTCATCGGCTGCGGGGTCGGGTTGGCGCGGCTAGTGGCGGTGTCGAGCTGGAAGGTCGTGGACATGGCTCCTTCTAGCGCCGCGCCCGGTTCGACGCAAAGCGGGGATGCAGCGCGCGTTTGTACTTGGCCGGAACCCGGCTTCTCGGTAGCTTTCCCCGTTCCATGCGAATTTCGGGGGTCGCAGCATGTTCGGTCGCGTAAAGCCACTTGATGCCATTTTGGCGACAGCGGAAAAAAAATCTCTGCATCGATCCCTTGGACCTGTGCAACTGACGCTGCTGGGCGTGGGCGCGATCATCGGAACGGGCATCTTCGTCCTGACCGCCGCAGCGGCGCAGAAAGCTGGTCCGGGCATGCTGTGGAGCTTCGTGATCGCGGGCTTCGTCTGCGCGGTCGCGGCACTTTGCTATTCCGAGCTGGCCTCGATGGTTCCGGTCTCGGGCTCGGCCTATACCTACTCCTACGCGGTGGTGGGCGAGCTTCTGGCCTGGATGGTGGGCTGG
>Ga0233380_1000825_pt1 | contig 15095 bp, 16 predicted proteins | sample ElkDunMinimDraft_9_FD_191541 | JGI IMG/M metagenome (GOLD analysis project Ga0233380, IMG submission 191541) | Fecal eukaryotic communites from dung pellets of Tule Elk in California, USA - Elk Dung F36 | ecosystem: Host-associated > Mammals > Digestive system > Large intestine > Fecal | place... | reverse complement strand
GACGATGGACGAGGCGGTCTGGCGCCGCCAGATCGAACTCAACCTCACCAGCGCGTTCCTCACCAGCAAATCGGCGCTGCCGATCATGGCCGCTCAGGGCGCCGGCGCGATCGTCAACATCGCCTCGATCGCCGGGCAGCGATGGGTGGGCAAGGACCAGGTTGCCTATGCCGCAGCCAAGGCAGGGCTGATTCACTTCACGAAGGTCACGGCGGTCTCCTATGCCGCCAAGGGCGTGCGGCTGAACTGCGTCGTTCCGGGGCTGATGATGACGCCGATCGTGCAGCGGCTGGCGGACAAATATAATGCCGGCGATTATGAGGGCATGGTGGCCAAGCGCAATGCGCAGGTGCCGATGGGTCGGATGGGCGATGCGTGGGATGTCGCCCATGCCGCATTGTTCCTGGCGTCGGACGAGGCCCGCTATGTCACCGGCACCGAGTTGGTGGTGGACGGGGGCATCACCGCCTTCACCGGCTGGCCGGCCTGAGAGGAGAAGAGAGGTGACGGGCAAAATGGCTCCTAGGGCATGAGCGGCCTGCCCGACCGGCTGACGCGCCCTGACATGGACGACGCCGCCGCCTTGGCGGCCTTTGTTGGCGGGTGGCAGCTGGTGCTGTGGACCACCTTTCATCCGGACGGGACCAGCGATCATCCCTTCGGCACCGATGCCGCCGGGCAGATCATGTACAGCGCCGACGGGCATATGAGCTGTCACTTGATGCGTACCGACCGACCCTTGTTCGGGCAGCCCAGCGTCTATCAGGTCAGCGACGCCGAACTGGGCGCATCAATGCGCGGCTATAGCGGCTATTTCGGCCGCTTTTCGCTCGACGCGCGGGCCGGTGTCATTACCCATCATGTGACGGGCGCCTGGTATCCCGACTGGATCGGCAGCGACCAGCCCCGTCGCTACGCCTTCGCAGGCGACCGGCTATTTCTGGAAGCGGAGGCCGGCGCGGATCTGGTACGCATCGAATGGCGACGCGTATTCGCGGTCGGGCACGCAGCGCCGCTCAGCCGTTCGACAGGCTGATCGCCAGCGGCAGCACGTGATCGCGCGTCAGCGGGGCGAGTGGTAGGGTGCGCGCTTCTGCCGCCCTCACCCAGGCGACCTCCTCAATCTCGGCAGCGGCGATCACGGGCATGCTCATCGTCACATGAAAAACCTCCGCCACGACCAGTCGGCCGGGCTCGTTGGCCGCCGGCGCGGTGAAGGTGCCCAGATGCCGAGCATGTTCCGGACGGACATGCGCCCCGATCTCCTCCCGCAGTTCCCGGCAAAGCGCGTCGACCGGCGCTTCGCCTGATTCGATCTTGCCACCCGCCTGCATGAACCACCGCGTGCCGGCCTTGCGCACCAGCAACAGACGGCCGGCGCCGTCGTCGATCAGCGCGGCGGCGATGCGGATGGGGGGGACCGGCGCATCCGGCATCAGCCCGCGAGGCCAGCGCGCATCCGCTCCGCCAGCGTGGGCGGCACACGCAGCGGGTTGAAATGTTCGGCGACGGAAGCGATCCGGTCGCCGTCGAAGCGGAACAGAAAGGCGTAGCTGTTTGCATAAACCTGATCGCCATCGAACCGGCCATGCGACCGAACTTCCGCCGCTGCGCGGTCACCTTCCAGGATCAGGCTGTCGATGGTGAACGCAAGGCCATAAGGAAAGATCGACGCAAGCATCGCCGGCACGCGCAGGTAGAGGCCGGGATCGACCGGGCCGGACGCCGTGGTCCAGAAACAGGCGTCCGGCGCGAACAGGTCGTGCGGAAAGGCGCCCTGCGTCAACGCGTCGAAAAAGGACCCAATCCTCGCGCGGCGGATGGCGTCGGCACGGGCTTCGCTGCCCGAACCGACGCTCGCGTCAGGCATTGGCACCGGTCATGTGCCGTGCGGCGACATAGCCGAAGGTCATCGCCGGGCCGATGGTGACGCCGGCGCCGGGATAGCTTTCGCCCATGGCCGACGCTGCGTTGTTGCCAACCGCATAGAGGCCGCCGATCGGTGCCCCTGCATCGTCCACCACCTGCCCGTTGGCATCCGTTAGCAGACCGCCGTTCGTGCCGATGTCGCCCGGATAGATCGGCATCGCATAGAAGGGGCCCTTGTCGAGCGGGCGCAGGCACGGGTTGGGGCCATGGCGGAAATCGCCATACATTTTGTCATAGGCCGCCTCGCCCCGGTGGAATTGCGGGTCCTCACCCTTGGCCGCGCCGCTGTTGAAGCGCGCGATGGTCGCCGACAGCGCTGCCGGGTCGATGCCGATCTTGCCGGCCAGCTCCTCGATGCTGCGGCCCTGCTTCAAAATGTCGCGCACCCCCTTCTTATGGAGAGCGGTGGGCATCAGTGGATAAAGCGGGCCCATCGGGAATTTGTGACGATAGGTCTGATCGAAGATCATCCAGCTGGGGTCCGCGTCGCCATGTTCGGCATGCCGCCGCGCCATTTTCTGGCCGACGATATGATAGGAGGCCGCCTCGTTCAGATAGCGTTCGCCCTTCTGGTTGACCATGATGCAGCCGGGCAGCGCACGCTCGATCGTGCACAGCCGTCCGCGATCCTCGCCTGGCACGTAGAAGACCGGCGCGGCCCAGGCCGATTGCAGGTTCATCGTCTGTGCGCCAATCACCTCGCCGGCGCGGATACTGTCTCCGGTGTTGCTCGTGACACCGCCCGAATAGCGCGCCTTGGGATAGAGCGGCGCGTTCTCGTCGCGCATCGCCTGGTTCTGGTCGAAGCCGCCGGCCGCCAGCACGACGCCCTTCGTCACGCCAATGCGATAGGGCTTGCCATCCTTCTCCACCACCGCTCCGGTCACCCGGCCGCCTTCGCGCACCAGTTCCTTAAGGGGGGTTTCGAGCCAGAGCGGCACGCCCGCCTTGTCGAGCGCCATGCGCAAGCCCCCGGTCAGCGCATTGCCCAGCGTCAGCCGCCGGTCCTTGCGCGACGTCAGGCGGAAGGGCAGGTCGAGCCAGTAGCGCGCCATGTTGACGGTGAGGTTCTTCATCCACCCCTTCATGCGGTAAAGCAGTTCGCTCGTTTCGCTGAAATGCCAGTTGAGATAGCCGAACAGGCTGGCAGCGGGCGACGCGAAGCGCAGCGTGCGAATGTCTTTGCCGAGCGGCCGACCGTCGATCGGCTGCGGCAGGTGGGTGCGATAACCCTGGGGCGATCCGCCCGGATTTTCGGCATGATAGTCGGGATAGGGAAAGGCCATATACTGGACCGGCGTGTTGGCCATCACCCAGCGCAGCATGGGCGCCGCATTGTCGACATAGGCGCGGATATTGGCGTCGGGCACATTGTCGGCCGAAAGTCCGCGCAGATAGGTGAACGCGTCGTCCAGATTGTCGTCGAAGCCCGCCGCTTTCGCGACGTCGCTGCCCGGAATCCAGATGCCGCCGCCCGACGTGGCGGACGTTCCGCCCCACAGCTCCGCCTTCTCGACGATCAGCACATCGGCCCGGTTGTGCGCGCCCACCAGCGCCGCGAGCAGCCCGCCCGCTCCCGATCCCACCACCAGGATGTCGACCTGTTTGTCCCAATTGCTCATGCGTGTACGTTTCCGATACTGCTTCGATGCGGGCGCAAGAGAATCGCGCGGCATGAACACCGGCTGCGCTGCTCCCCTCCCGCAATTGTCACGCGGACTGTGACCTGCCTTGCCATAAAGTCAACTTCCTGCGTAGGAGTATGGCCGATATTCTACGATAAGGGAGAGGGCCAACATGGCGGAACTGAAGGGCAAGGCCGCGCTGATCACTGGCGCGGGCCAGGGCATCGGTCAAGGCATCGCGCTGGCGCTGGCGGCCGAAGGCGTTGACCTGCTGCTGGCGGGCCGCACGCTCGAGAAGGTCGAGGAGACGGCACGGCTGGCGAGCGAGCGGGGTGTGCGCGCCATTTCGGTCGCCTGCAACGTCAAGTCGGCCGACGATCTGGCCGCTGCCGTCGACACGGCGGTTCGCGATCTGGGCGGCGTCGACATTCTGGTGAACAATGCGCAGGAAGTACCGCTCGGCCCGCTCAACGCGGTCAGCGACGAAGCGTTCAGCGCCGGATTTGACTCCGGCCCGCTCGCCTCCTTTCGTCTCATGAAGCTATGCCACCCGCACATGGTCGCGCGCGGTGGCGGCACAATATTCAACTTCGCCTCATCCGCCGGCATCCGCTGGGACATGGCCAATTATGGCTGTTACGGCGCCATCAAGCAGGCGACGCGCGCCCTCACTCGCGCCGCCGCCGCCGAATGGGGACGTGATGGCATTCGCGTGCTGACCATCGCTCCGCACGCGGAATCACCCGCGCTCAAAACGTGGATCGAAACAAACCCCAGTGAGTCCGAGGCCTTTTTCCGCACCATTCCGCTCGGCCGCATCGGCCGGCTCGAGGAGGATATCGGGCGCGCCATCGTCGCCCTGTGCGGGCAGGACCTGTCCTACCTCACTGGTGCGACCGTTCCACTGGACGGCGGCCAGGCGAATTTCGACTGACACCGCGACCGCAGGAGAAGAAAGATGGAAAAGCTGATCTGTGCGCTGTGGGCGCCCGAGGGCGAGAGCCGCGCCGATTATGGCGCGCGACTGGTGGAAACGCTGCCTGCCGCGCTGAAGGCGGCGGGCGCGAGCGGCATCCGCCTCAATATCCGCGACGCGACCGTGGAGCCCGCCGCGCCGCTGACTCAGCAGTGGCAGCAAAGGCAGCAGGATGCGGTCGCCCAATTCTGGCTGCCGTCGGCGAACGCAATTTTTCGCGAGCCGGTGGACGAAGCACTGGCCGCGCACAGCAGCCGGTTCGAGGCGTGGCTGACGGCGGAATCGACCATCATCCCGAATTCAGACCATGCGCCGCAGCCGGGCGCGCGGACATGGGGCTGGTCGCAGGCGAGCTTCATCTCCTTCCGCCCCGACCAGAGCTGGCTGGACTCGGTGAAGCATTGGCACAGCCACCATGCGCGCGTGGCGATCGATACCCAGTCCAACTTTGAATATGTGCAGAACATCATCGTCCGCCCGCTGACCGACAACGCTCCTGCATATGGCGCCTTCGTCGAGGAATGCTTCCCGCTGGAGGCGATGACGAACCCGCACGTCTTTTTCGACGCGGTCGGCGACGAGGAAAAATATGCGCGCAACACGCAGGATATGTTCGAAAGCTGCCAGGGCTTCATCGACATGACCCGGATCGACATCATCCCGACCAGCCAGTTCGACTTCGCATATTTGGATCGCTAAAGCATTTTCAGAATGACCGTCTGCGGTCATCTTGAAATGATCCGAGGCAGCAGGGCGGCCGGTGCCGATCGCCCCGCCTGCGCTACGTTGCCATTGGCTCCATTTCGTCCCACAGCGGCGCGAACATGATGCGCAGCAGGTCCTCGTCGGCATAGACGCGCTCGCCGGTCAGCGCGCGCTCGCCAAAGGTTAATATCCCAAGGATGCGATAAGGGCGCTCCGCTCCGTCGTCGCTGCGGTAGACGATCGTATATTCAATGGCGAGCCCGGTCTCGCCCAGCCAGCTGCCATGGACGACCGCCTTGTCCATCGCCAGGCGCGGTTGCACCTGCGCGAAGAAATGGCGGTAATAGCGTCGCGCCGCATCCATGCCGCGCATCCGCAGGCCCACCGGCAGCAACTCATAGACCGGCTCATCCTCCAGTGTCGCCAGCGTCGATCAGATCCCGCGCGGGCATGGGCGTTCAGCTCCCAGTGCCGATCAGGGTATGATCTCCCGGCCCTCGCCGAAGATCAGCGACGCCTCGCGGCTGTCGGTGGGGCCGGTGAACCCGCGCCAGCCCAGCGCCTCGCGCGCTTCCGCAGGGGGCAGGTGCAGGATGTCCTCGAACTTCTTGGCGAACAGCATGTCGGATTGCTGACCGATTTCATAGCCATAGGTCAGGTTGCGGTACAGTGTCGGCCAGGCGCCGGGATAGTGCAGCATGGTGCGCGTCATCCACGGGAACATGATAAGCGTGTTGACCGTCATCAGCGCGCCCGCCAGTTCCGCGCCCAGATGGCGGAAGGTGTTGCCCATCATCACGCCGGTGATGAAATATTCGGCCACCGATCCAAAGCCGATCTCGCCCAGGATATGATAGCAGTCATGGGTCTGGCCCATGCGCAGGTTCCAGAAGTCCAGTGTGTTGGCCGGCTTCCAATCGGGATTGGCGAGGATGCGCGAATTGAGCTCGGGTGACAGGTCGAACTCGTCCATATAGTCGAACAGCTGGCGGCCGACCGATCCTTCGGGATAGGCGCGCAGGTCATCCTTGCTGTAGGTCGACACGAAGCCTTCGGTCAGCCAGCGATCGAATTCAGGATTACGCGCGCGTTCCTGCGCCACCAGCCGCTCGGCCGCATCGATGTCCCGCACCTCGTCGACCGCATGCATCAGCGTGGGGAGGCCGTAGAGCAGCGGATAGTCGTGGCCGTTGCGGCGCAGCGCCTCGGTCGCGGTCCATTCGCGCACGCGCGCGTCGTTGAGCCAGGCCGACGAGCTGACCAGCACGCTGCTCTCGGTGCGGACGGTGCGGCGACCGTTAAGGTAAAACACCGGATTGCCGCTGGATACCTCCTCGGCGGCGTCCGGGACGATGGGGCTGTCGGTCTGGCTATCTAGGGTCATGACGAGGCTCCGGCTGGATGGAGAGAGGAAGGAACGGTGGCGGCAGCCTCGGCCGCCGCGAGGAGGCGCTGCACCTCGACGGCGCGGCGGAAATCAGGCGTCACGGGTCCGTCTTCGCGGATCGCCTGTTCCAGTTCGGCATAGAGCGTGCCGATGGATGCCAGCGCCTCGCGCGAGGCGAAGCTGTTGGGATAGGCGGCATAGCGATCGGGCGTCGACGGGATCGCCGCGCAATCATAGAGCGGATCGTGGGCAATGGGCGCGACCGGGCCGGCGCCCTGGCCACCGCGCAGCACCAGCGATTCGATCGCGGGAAGCGTGGGATCACGCGTCTCCAACGCCAGCGATCCCTCGCGCCCGTCGATCCGCCACAGACAGCCCATGTCGGTCAGCGACACGCCCGACAAATCCATGCCGAACAGCGCGCCGTTGCCGAGCACACCGTGAAATTGCAGATGGTCAAACGCGTCGCGATCGATCGGGGCGCCGGTTTCGTCCACCGGCGGCAGGTGGATGGCGCCGCGCATCGTCATGTCAGTGATCCCGCCGAAATAATGGTCCAGCGCGTCGAGCAGGTGGCCGCCATAGATGGACAGCAGAGTCGTGCCGCCCGCGCGTGTCGCCATCGCTCTCATCACGGGGCCGAACATCCGCGCGTTCAGCGTCACGCTGTGCGGTTCGCCGATATAGCCTTCCGCGATCATCGCCGCCGCCTGCCGCATCACCGCCGATCCACGCAGGTGCAGGCCGATCATCGCCTTCACGCCCTTCGCCGCCGCGAGCGCGGAAAGCTCCTCCGACTGTTCCAGGCTCGTCGTCAGCGGCCATTCGCAATAGACATGCTTGCCCGCCCCCAGCGCCGCCTTCGCGACCGCATAATGGTGCGGCGCCTTCACGCAGATGGAGACGAGGTCGATGTCGGGATGGGTCGCCAGCGCGGTGCCGTCCGTGAACCACAGCGGCGCCCCGAAGGCCTGCGACGCCGCGCGGGCGCTTTCTTCCCGCGTCGTGCAGACCCCGTGCAATGCGAAGCCCGGCAGATGCTCCAGCACGCGGCGATGCACGCCCGACCCCCAGCCATAGCCGGGATTCGCGCCGACCATCCCGACCCGGATCGCGCCTTGGGCCATGTCGCCTCTCCAAACTGTAAACCACGCATACCATACTGTCAGTCTAGTTTGCGGTCAAGCGTTGGCCGGCTCCTGCAGGAAGTGCATCATCTCCTCCCCGACCAGTTCCAGCCACCGGTCGGCATGTTCGGACGCGATCTCTCCCCGCGCGATCTGGGCACACACCATCGCGACCCGATTGAACAACAGGCGCGCGCGAATCCGCTGCCGCACCGCATCCTCCCCCTGCCCCGTCGCGCGCATGAAACTAGGCACACCTGCGCCCGCAACTAGGTCGATCAGCGCGTCGCCGTCATCCGCCATGCGCTTGCGAAAACTGTCTTCGAACAGCTGAAGCTGCGCGATCAGCGGTGTCACATAGCGATGGCCGACATAGAGGCCGACAAATTCCAGCAACCACCCGCGCATCGCCAGCGCATCGCGATCGACCAGGCTGGGCAGGCGGCCGAACAGCGCCATCGTCTGCGGCGCGATCTCGTCGTAAATGGCGTAGGCCAGGTCCAGCTTGGTGCCGAAATGCGAATAGAAGGTCGCCCGGCTGACCCGCGCGGTGCGGATGATGTCGTCGATCTTCGCCTGCACATAATTGGCGCGCGCAAAGACCTGTCGCCCGGCCAGCAGGATCGCGGCGCGTGTCGCAGCCCGCCGACGGCGCAGATAGGCGGCGCGGCCGCCTTCCTCCGCCATTGGATCAGCCAAGCGGCGTCGTCAGTTCGATGAGATGCCCTTCGGGATCGGCGACGACCGCGACCGTCAGTCCATAGTCCGGCGCGTCATGTGTCGGGATGACAATGCTGCCCCCAGTTGCCTCGACCGCGGCGAGCGTGGCGGACAGGTCCTCGACCGAAAAGCCGGTCCAGGCCGATCCCGCCGTCGGCGTCGGTTTGTGGAGGTAGCGCACCAGCAGAAGGAACGGCCCACGCTCGGCGCCCTGTCCGGCGAACACCGCCTCCTCCTGCGCATAGTCGCCATCGGGCGCGGTCAGGCGGTTGAGCAAACGCAGTCCGATCGCATCGCGATAGAAAAGGATTGCGCGGTCAAGGTCAGCAACGACGATCTTGGCAAAGGTAAAAGCGGTGCCGCTCATCATGTCTATTCCGTTCAAGGCCAATCCGGCGGATCAGGATGCCGTGACGCCGCCATCGACCAGCAAGGGATGCCCGGTGATGAAGCTCGCCGCATCGGAACAAAGCCAGACGACCGCTTCGGCGATCTCCTCCGCGCGGCCCATGCGACCCATCGGCGTCATGCTTTCGATCATGGCCCGAATCTGCGGATCTGCCGCCGCCTGCGCCGACATCGGCGTGTCGATGACGCCCGGGCATACGGCGTTCACGCGGATGCCGTCCTTCGCCCATTTGAGCGCAGCGTGGCGGGTCAGCCCGACCACGCCATGCTTGGCGGCGGTATAGGCAGGCTGGCCGGGATTGCCGACGACACCGTTGATCGACGCGGTGTTGACGATGGCCCCGCCACCCTGGCGCAGCATGACGGCGGCGGCCGCGCGCATGCAGTACATGACGCCGGTCAGGTTGACCGACATGGCGCGCGCCCAGGCCGCGTCCTCATATTCATCCACCGTGATGGCATTGATGCCGGCATTGTTGAACGCATGGTCGAGCCGCCCGAACCGCACCACGGCGGCATCCACCATCGCGTTCACCTGCGCCGGGTCGCTGACGTCGCACCTCTGATAGGCCGCTTCACCCCCCTGCGCCGCGATCAGCGAAACCGTCTCCTCGCCCGCCGCATCGGCGACGTCGCTGACCAGCACCGCCGCGCCCGATCGCGCGAAGGCGAGCGCCGATGCCCGCCCGATACCGCCGCCACCACCGGTCACCATCGCGACCTTGCCCTGCAACCCATAGTCGATCATGCTTGTCCATCCCCTATACCGCGCCCGTCGTCGGTCGCCTGTTGCACCAGCGCGATAAACCCATCCAGAAAGATTGTCACGGCGCGGGCGGCGTAGCGCCGCCGATCGTTCGCCGAAACCGGCTGGCCGCCGGCCAGTAGGCGGTTGCCGCGCAAGACCAGCACCAGCAACTGGCGCGCATACCAGTCGGGATCATCCGCAACGCCCAGTCCCGCGATCCAGTTCGACAGTTCTGACACCCACGGCGTGCGCAAAATATGGAAGACATCGCGCGCGAGCGCCGGGTCGCGGCGGGACTGGCTGATGACGGCGCGATGGAGGGCGATGGAGCGACTGGATGCCAGGCCGTCCAGCGCCGCCTCCAGCACCCGCGCGAGGGCCGCGCGGTCGACAACGCCCTGCGGCAGCGGCGGCACCGTGACCACCTGCGCGCAAGCCTGCGCTTCAGCGCGCATCGCGGCTGCGAATAGCCCTGCCTTGCTGCCGTAATGCCGGTAAAGCGTGCCCCGCCCGACGCGGGCCTGTGCCCCGATATCATCCAGATTGGCGGCGTCATAACCTTGGAACAGCATATGTCGCGCCGCGACGTCCAGTAGCGTCCGCAAATGAGCCGGCAGGGCCCCGCGCGCTTGCGACCGGGGCGGCGTCGTTTGCTGGAGAGCAGCGGCGCATCCGATACCGGGCAGGCCTTCCGCGAACAGCGTCGCGACACGCTGGGCGATGCGATCGCGCTCGTCCGGGCCAGGCGCGGGAAAGCCCATCAGCAACGCCGGCCCCTCCACCGCGAGCGACCCGAAGTCGAGCGCCAGCTCCAGTTCGATCGTCCCTTCCACACCGAAATCGCGCGCATGATGCTGCAACGCCTCCCGCACCTGTTCCAGCCGGCGCCATTGTCCGTCGCGCAGGTCGGCAGCGAGATCGGGCATGCGATGGAGCAGGCCTACGGCGACCCACAGCGCGCTGAACATCCCCTCATCCAGCGCCGAGTCGAGGATCGCCCGCGCCAGCCCTGCCAATTCCACACCGACGTTCGGCGACCGGTCATGAACGGCTAGCGCGTGGGCGGTGAACGCCTCTCCCGCCGCTTCCAGCGCGGCGCGGAACAGCGCCTCCTTGTCAGCGAAATGGCGATAGATCGTTTCTTTGCTGACACCCGCGACTCGAGCGATAGCATCGATGCTGACGCCGTCGAAGCCGCCCTCCACGAATTGCGCGCGCGCCACGTCCAACAGGTGACGCACACGGCGCGAACCGTCGGCGGTGCGCCGTGCGCTGCTTTGTCCCGGCTGCTCCATCAGCGCGCTATAGCAATAAAGATCCGCCATGCACGCACTGTCGCTTGACCATAACCGAACGGTCGGATACCGTTGCACGCATAATCAAGGGAGAGCGTGGCATGGGTGAGGATGCATGGGTGGAGCGGCCGCTCGAACCGTTTGGCATGGAGATCGACGTTAAGCTGCAATGGCCCCTGCCGGCCGGCTTCGAGCAGCGGATCGTCGAGCTGTTCGATCGTCACAAGCTGCTCAAGTTCCGCAACCAGCATCTGGCCGAACCGGATCAGGTCCGGATACTGGAGCTTTTCGGCCGCGTCCTGGGTTCGCATGGGGAATATCGCGAAATCTCCAGTGATGGCGCGCTCGGCGCCGGGCCCCTCACCTGGCACAGTGACCTCGCCTTCACCCCAGAGCCCTACAAGATCATCTCGCTACATGCGGTCGCCGTGAACGACGGTGAAAGCTGGACCGCCTTCACCAACGGAGTGGATGTGGCGGCATCGCTGCCCGCCGATCTCATGGCTACGATCGAAGGGCACGAGGCGCTGACCGTGATCGCGCCGATCCAGTCGCACAGGGTCGTGGACTATGACACCTCGGACGCGATGCCGCATCAGATCCGTCCGCTGATCGTGCCGCATCCGCGCACCGGCGAGCCGGTGCTCTACATCAACTGCATGCAGACGGCCCGTATCATCGACATGGGGCGCGACGAGAGCGAGGCGACGCTGAGCGCGCTGTTCGATGCACTCTATGCGCCCGAGCGCATTCACACCCACCACTGGAACAATGGCGACTTCGTGATCTGGGACAATATCGCGCTCCAGCACTCGCGCTGCGACCTGACCGGCATGACACCGCGCAAACTTCAGCGCATCGTCATCGCGGACAAGAGCTTCTTCGACCTTTTGCCCCAGTTCCAGGTCGGCGACGCGCGCATCAGCGCCTGGGGATCGGGTGGTAAGGAACTGGTCCTCGATTGATGCGGCGCGGTTCGATCGCGACACTTATAGAACAGGAGAGACAGAATGGCCGGTGATATCCCCTATCTCATGCGGGGCATCATGCCCGTGGGAACGGACAGCAGCGTGCTCGTCTCGTCCTCTAAATATCTCAACAATGCCCGCTTGCGCGAGTGGGTCGCCAAGATATTGCTGCGCCGGAACGGCCCTGACGTGCCGCCGCCTGCCGAAATGTACGAGTTTTCCCAGATCTTGGCGGAAATTCGGGATTTCGGCGCGGTGGAGGAGATGTTCACGGCTGAGCGGCGCATCAATCCCGAGCTCGATGCCTGGTTCAACGAAGGCTTCATCTCGACCTACACGATCGAGGATTTCAAACATTATGCGCCCGGATCGCTGGGCGGCATCTTCTACGAACAGATGACTTCGGGCGATTACGAAATCCAGATCACGCCGTGGAAAGAGCCCAAGACGCAGCTTGAATATTATAATCTGAGGTCGGGCCAGACCCATGATTTCGAGCATATCATCTGCGGCGGCGGCTTCAACTTCATGGGCGAGCTGGTACCCTACTGGTATCGGCTGACCAACGTGCCCAAGCATATCCATAATCCTGAGCTGTCGGGCGAGCTCAACGTCATCCACATCTTTGGGTCGCTGCGCTACACGGTGCGCACGATGCTGCACTATCCGCAGGTCTGGCCGACAGCGGTGAACGCGATCCAGCGCGGCATGCGCGTCGGGCAACAGAGCGACGCGCTTTTCATGAAGAAGCTGGAGGACGTGTTCCACCTTCCGATCGAGGAGGCACGCGCGGCGCTGGGCGTGCGCGGCGTGGAGGAGGTCGACACCTCGCGCGAGGGCGCCTTCTGGGCATCGGACGGCAAGGTATCGCTGGAACCGATCGCCGAGGCGGCGGAATGACCGAACGCTGCGACCTGCTGATCCGGGGCGGCACGCTCGTCGATGGCAGCGGCGACGAGCCGCGGGTTGGCGATCTGGCCATCCGCGATGGCCGCATTTTGGGCGTCGGCCGCTTCGCCGGTGAGGCTGACGAAGTCATCGATGCATCAGGGCTGATCGTCACCCCCGGCTTCGTGGATATCCATACCCATTATGACGGTCAGGCGATCTGGTCAGAAGAACTCGCGCCCTCGTCCTCCCACGGCGTCACCACCGTCGTCACCGGCAATTGCGGTGTCGGCTTCGCGCCGTGCCGGCCGGCCGACCATGACCTGCTGATCCGGGTGATGGAGGGGGTTGAGGATATTCCCGGCGTCGTCATGGCGCAGGGACTGCCGTGGGACTGGCAGACCTTCCCCGAATATCTCGATGCGCTGGAGGCGCGGCCGCGCGACATCGACGTGGGTGCCTATCTGCCGCACAGCCCACTCCGGGTCTATGTGATGGGTCAGCGCGGCGCGGAGCGCGAGCCCGCGACCGCCGACGACCTGGCTCGCATGCGCGCACTGGCAAGCGAGGCGATATCCGTGGGTGCGCTGGGCATTGCATCGTCACGGATGATGTATCACCGCACCAAGGCGGGCGAGCAGATCCCGAGCTTCGACGCGGCCGACGCCGAGCTTCAGGCTCTGGCTGACGGCATGACGGATGCCGGGTCGGGAGTCGTCCAGCTGGTGCTGAACGCGCCGTCGGCGAGTTGGGACAGCGAACTCGACCACCTGATCGGCGTGGTGGAAAGGAGCGGGCGTCCTGCAACCTTCACCCTGGGCACCTCCAATAGCGGTCCGCCGGTTTGGGAACAGGCGATGAGCCGGGTCGCGGAGGCCAATGCCGGTGGCGCGCATATCCGCGCGCAGGTGCTGCCCCGCCCCGTTGGTCTGATCATGGGCTTCGAGCTTTCCACCAACCCGTTCTGCGCCTGCCCGAGCTGGGATGCGATCGAGGCCCTGCCCTTCGACGCGCGGATCGCGCGCCTGCGTGATCCTGCGGTGCGGGCCACGCTGATCGCCGAGCAGCCCGATCCGCGCAATCTGTTCGCGATGAGTGCACGTCGATGGGAATGGATCTTTCCGCTCGGCGACCCGCCCAACTATGAACCTGCGCGCGAGGACAGTATCGCCGCGAGGGCCGCTGCCGCGGGCCTTTCGCCCGAAGAACTGGCCTATGACCTGATGCTGGAGCGCGACGGGCACGCCATGCTCTATAATGCGCTCGGCAATTTCCACGACAACAGGCTGGATGCGATCCACGACCTGATGCAGCGGCCCGACACAGTCGTCGGGCTGGGCGATGGCGGTGCTCACTATGGCGCAATCTGCGATGCCAGCTATCCGACCTTCATGTTGACCTACTGGACCCGCGATCGTGCGGGACCACGCCTGTCGCTGGCGCAGGCGGTGAAGATCTTGGCGCGCGATCCGGCGGAGCTGGTGGGCCTCAACGATCGGGGACTACTCAGAGCCGGGTACAAGGCAGACGTGAACGTCATCGACCTCGACCAGTTGGCGCTCCATGCCCCCTATGTGCGGCACGACCTGCCCGGCGGCGGGCGGCGGCTGGACCAGAAATCGACCGGCTTCGTGGCGACGATCGTGTCGGGCACGATGATCCGGCGCGACGATCAGCCGACGGGCGCGCGCCCCGGCAGGCTGGTACGCGGCGCGCAGATGGCGCGTACCGGGGCGAAGGGATGAAGGAGCCTGCCTGATGACAATGCGGCGGGTTGGGGTGGTTAGCCCCCCGGTTGATCGCGCCGCCGCGCAAGCGACAGCAGGAACAGCAGCGCGCCCAGCAGATAGGCGGCCCCCGTCGCCGTGAAGGCGAAGAGGATGCCATGCCCTTCGCGTACCGACGCGATGACGAGCGGGTTGACGAACTGGCCAAGGAACATCGCCGCCACGTTGACGCCCATGGCCCGATCGTGCAGCGGCTCGGGCGTCAGCAGCAGCAGCTCCGACGCGACCGTGGGTTCGATGATGCCGATGCCCAGCCCCACGATCACCATCGACAGGACGATCCAGCCACCGCCAGGCGCCCAGGCGGCGATCGGCAGGCCGACGCCGATGGCGAGCGAGATGAACAGGAACATCTGCCGGAAGCCCAACCATCGCCGCGCGAAGCCGTACAGCACCCCGCCGAACGCGCCAACCAGCGAGGACAGGCCGATATAGCGTCCGATCTCCGATGGCGCGTCGATCCCCTTTGCGGCCAGCAGGAACGGCCCCTGGATCACCATCATGTACATGCCGATCGTATAGGCAGTCAGCA
>Ga0233380_1000822_pt1 | contig 15126 bp, 13 predicted proteins | sample ElkDunMinimDraft_9_FD_191541 | JGI IMG/M metagenome (GOLD analysis project Ga0233380, IMG submission 191541) | Fecal eukaryotic communites from dung pellets of Tule Elk in California, USA - Elk Dung F36 | ecosystem: Host-associated > Mammals > Digestive system > Large intestine > Fecal | place... | reverse complement strand
GGCGCGCCTCAGGACCGCTGTCGCCGTGGATCCCAGCCACCGCGCAGATCCTCTGGCAGGGAAACCCGTACCGGATCAGCGGCCGACCGCTGCACTTCACCGGCGGCGCGCTCGACCACACCGAGATCACTCTGATCGCCTGGAGGTGAGCATGGTCGAGCTCTCACCACGCAAGCGTCAGGAGATCCTCGACTCCCCCGCGGTCCAGCGTGCGTTGCGCGCGAAGGCTGCCCGCGTGCTACCCCGAGCCCAGCGCATCGCGGCCGACGCGGGCGCGCTGGGCCTGGCACGCGGGCTGCGGGTCGTCGAGGGACGCAGGCCCGGCGCGAAGGCGCGGGAGGGGCTGCAGCGGCCCTACGCACGCATCGAGGCTGAGATCACCGACGAGCTGCTCGAGCGCGACGCCGGCGCGAAGATCACCCGCACGCAGATCCTGCGCCGCGCCTCGAGGGCCTGATGGTCAACTTCGTCCTGGCGTTCGCGCTCATGGCCCCGATCGAGCGCACGTCCTGGCAGGACCCCGAGCGCCTGGTAATCAGCTGGCTCAAGGCGGGCACCGGGCTGGCGGCCGTCTGGGGCGGCGGCCGAGTCCCGACCGGGACCAAGCCGCAGTACGTGACCGTCGAACGCGTCGGCGGCTCCGGCACCGACATCGACCGCGAGGTCGACATCGAGACCACCGTCTACGCCGACGACACCGCCGACATGTGGGAGCTCGCAGCAGCCGTCGAGGACGGCATGAGGGCGCTCGCAGCCAACGGCCCTGACGGCGGCCGCTACGTCGACGAGGTCGCCGAGACCTTCAGCTTCCGGTTCGACCCGTTCCAGAACCAGTCCGTGCGTCGCGCGACGGCGACGTGGACGCTCACTGTCCGGCCCTGGGCCTGACAACACCACCACCCACCCGATTAGAGAGGGAAGGCCCAGCATGTCTCTGCCGGCCATCATCGACGGGCTCAACCGCAGCCACGTCCGCAAGTGGGGGCTCCAGGCCCTCTTCCTCGACTCCCCGACCGCACCCGTCCCGGCGACGTTCTTCGACGCCGAGACGCTCATCCCGGTCATCCCCGCGACGTCCCTGCACATGGGGTACATCACGACCGACGGTGTCAGCAACGAGGTCAACATCTCCAGCGAAGACACCAACATGGTGCAGGACCTGGAGCCGGTCCGCACCGACATCACCGGCATGACGAACCGGCTCACCAACGTCTTCGGTGAGGCGTCCTCGGCATGGGTCAACGCGCTCTGGCACGGGGTCCCGTTCGAGGACTTCCCCGAGGAGCCCGACGGCGCGTGGGTCTTCCACGACGGCGAGATCGCCGACTACCCCGAGTACCGCCTGCTCGCCGTCTACCAGGACGGCGTGGGCAACCAGGCGCGCTACCGGATCGAGTACGCCTACAAGGCCAAGGTCATCGCGAAGCAGAACCGCACGATGAACCGGAGCAGCGCCGAAGGCATGGGCTTCACGTTCGGTCTGTTCAAGGACCCCGACGTGAAGCGCTCGGTCACGCGCATGGAGAACGGTCCCCTGTTCCTGACGCCGTGAGCCTCTGAGCTGAACCTCTGAGACCGGGGCTGGCCGGGCGGGTGTGGGAGAGCCCCCGCCCGGCCAGCCCCTTCCAGCAACCCACCACCCGGCTCTCCCGCCCCTTCAACCAAGCGAGGTTCTCCCATGTCCAAGCCCAACCGCCGCCGCGTCCGAATGGACCAGTTCAAGGCCCAGGTCGCCGAGAACGTCATCGGTGATGACGGCCTGATCCCCGTCGAGATCTCCGAGGAGACCACCCTCTACCTGCGGGTCGCGCTGTACCCGATCGACATGGACGGCGACGACTACGTCGAGCGGATGAAGGTGGCCGCGACCATCAAGGACATGGCGCTGGTCGCGTTCAGCTACCACCCCGAGGGCGTCTCGGCCGAGGACCAGTGGTCAGCGTTCCTGAAGGCCGGCTACACCGAGGCCGACTTCTCCAAGCTGCTGAACACCGAGACCGAGTCTGCGCGGGAGCGCCTGGGAAAGTTCCGCTACGCCGGCTAGCGGGACTGTTCGGGATCGTCGGCGAGGACCAACCCGACGACCCGGACGTCCCGCTGCCGGCGTCGATCGAGGCGGCGCTGCTGCAGACCTACGCGCCGCGACGACCGCTCCGGGAGTTCTTCGCCGGGACGCTCTCGTTCCGCGAGCTGCAGGTGATGGTCGAGCACCTGCCTCCGTACTCCGCGACAGAGCGTGAGATCACCGGCCGCTGGACGGCCACGGAGAAGCTGCTCGAGGCGCAGCTGAACGAGCAGCAGCTCCTCCTGGACCAGCTGGCCACCTGGCTGACCAAGCAGCAGCGTCAGCGTGATCCGCGGATCGTGCTGCCCGACAGCCACGAGCACAGCTCGGCCCAGCTCGACCCGGACATGGCGGCCGACTTCGCAGCCCGTGTTCTCGCCCCACACCGACGTCGCGCCCAGGGGGCGCCCGACCCGCCGAGGGGGTGAGCGCTGTGGCTGCCGACTCGATCTGGCTCGACGTCCTGCCGGCACTGAGCAAGTTCGGGCCGCAGCTCACCAAGGGCACCACCACCGCGGCGCAGGACGCCGGCAAGTCCGCCGGCGGTGCGTGGTCGAAGCAGTTCGGCGACGCGGCAGGCGACGGCGGCACCAAGGCCGTCGTCGCCGAGCTCGAGGCTGCCGCGAAGCAGACCGAGCGGGTCGTCGCCGAGCAGACCGGGAAGATCCAGGCGGCGCGCGCCGCGGAACGTGACGCGGCCGCCAAGACGATCCTGGCCGAGGAGTCGCTCTCCGACGCCCGCGCCCGGTTCGGCGACGACTCCGCCAAGGCCCAGGCGGCTGAGCTCCGCCTGGAGGCTGCACGGGATCGACAGGCACGGGCGTCGGACAACAGCGCGCGGGCCGAGGAGTCGCTCAAGGCAGCTCAGCGCGAGAACCGCACCGTCACCGAGCAGCTGGCGACAGCGTCGAAGGACCTCGGCGACGAGGTCCAGGACCAGCCTTCCTTGTGGGACCGCCTCGGTGGCGCGGTCTCCGGCGCACGCGACAAGATCGACAGCGCCGGCAGCAGCGTCGGCGGCATGGTCGGCCAGCTCGCCGCTGCGGCGGGCGGTGCGGCGCTGTTCAGCGAGGCCTTCGGCGCAGCGATGGGCCTGGAGGACGGGACCGCCCGGCTGCAGGTCGCGCTCGACCTGACGCAGGAGCAGTCCGCCCGAGCTGGCGACGTGGCTGCGAACCTGTTCGCCGGCGCCTGGGCCGGCAACATGGACGAGGCCGCATCCGCGGTTGAGGCCGTCATGGGCTCCATCCCGGGGCTTGCCGACGCATCCGCGGCCGAGATCGAGCAGGTCGCGATCGCCGGACAGAACCTGTCCACGGTCTTCGGCATCGACGTCTCCGAGGCCTCCGCAGCCGCCGGCCTGGCGATCCAGAACGGGCTCGCCACCGACGGCGTGAACGCCATGGACCTACTGACGTCCTCGCTGCAGCAGGTGCCGGAGGCGATGCGCGGTGAGGTCATCGACGCCGCCAACGAGTACGGCGGCGTGCTGTCCGGGCTCGGCCTGAGCGGCGAGCAGGCCTTCGGGCTGCTGGCCGGAGCCTCCGAGGGCGGCTCAATCGCGATCGACAAGTACGGCGACGCGATGAAGGAGTTCACGATCCGGGCGACGGACATGTCGACCGGATCCGTCGCCGCCTACGACGCGATCGGACTGAACGCCCAGGAGATGTCGAACGCGCTGCTGGCCGGCGGTGACACCGCGGCCGGCGCGATGGACACCATCGTGCAGGGGCTGCTCGGGATCGAGGACCCAGCTGAGCAGGCCAACACCGCGATTGCGCTCTTCGGCACCCCGCTCGAGGACCTGGGCGTCCAGAAGATCCCGGACTTCCTCACCGGGCTCAACGACATGTCCGGTGGGCTCGGCGACGTCACCGGCGCCTCGCAGTCGATGGCCGACACCCTCGGTGGGACCACCTCGGCGAGCATCGATACCCTGAAGAACACCTTCATGCTGACCCTCTCCGAGGGGATCCAGCCGCTGCTGGGGCCTGCGCAGTCGTTCCTGCAGTGGGCGACCGAGACGCCCGGGGTGCTGCAGGCCGTGGCCGTGACGCTCGGGCTGGTCGCGGTCGCCTGGGGCATCGTGACCCTCGTCGCCTCGCCGTGGCTGGCCCTGGGTGTCGGGATCGCCCTCGTGATCGGCGGGATCGTCCTCGCCATCCAGAACTGGGGCGCGATCAGCGACTGGATCGTCCAGAAGTGGGCGCCGATCGGCAAGTGGTTCTCCGACCTGTGGGCCGGGGTGAAGTCCGCGTTCGGGTCCGCGATCGACTGGATCGGCGAGAAGTGGAACGCCGGCTGGGACGGCCTCATGGCCGGGTGGACCTGGCTCAACGAGAACGTCTTCACGCCCGTGAAGACGGGCATCGGCTACGTCGGTGACGCCTTCGCCGCGGTGCCGGGCGTCGTCGAGTCCGCGTGGAACAAGATCAAGGAGTACGCCGCCCGACCGGTCAACTTCGTGATCGAGACCGTCTACCGCGACGGCATCAAGAAGACCTGGGACTCAATCGCTGACGCTGTCGGCCTGGACCTGCACCTGCCCGTGGTCTCGCCCATCAAGTTCGCGGACGGGGGCGTCACCCCCGGGTACAGCCCGCGCCAGGACGTCCATCACTACTGGTCCCCGACCGGTGGCGGGCTGTCGCTGTCCGGCGGCGAGGCGATCATGGTGCCCGAGTGGACCCGCGCCGTGGGCGGCCCCGGTGCGGTGGCGCGGATGAACGCCGCGGCGCGCAGCGGTCAGGCCTTCGCTGGCGGTGGCGTGTTCGGGTCGATCGGGTCGTGGATCTCCAACGCCGCGAGCAACGTCAGCGCGATCGCCGGCCAGGTCGCCCAGTTCCTCGCAGACCCTGCCGCTGGCCTCCGGAACCTGATCTCGGCACCGATGGAGGAGATCCTCGCCGAGGTCGGCGGCGGCCAGCTCGGGCAGCTGCTGGTCGAGCTCCCCCGCACCGTGGTCGCCGGCATCGTGGACTCCGCCAAGGACATGTTCTCCGACGTGATGCCCAAGGTCCTCGTCGGCAGCCTCTCCAAGGGCGCCTGGACCTCACCCTCGCGCGGGCCCATCACCTCCCGGTACGGACCCCGCTGGGGCGCCTTCCACGCCGGTGACGACATCGCCGGCGGCGGCCGCGTCCACGCCCCCGCAGATGGCCGCGTCGTCGACGTCGGCTGGAACATCCTGTCCGGCCGCACCGGTGTCGGCGTCCTGCTGGACCACGGCGGCAAGATCTGGTCCTACACCGGCCACCACCCTGTCGGCGGCCCGAAGGTCTCCGCCGGCCAGATGGTGATGATGGGCGACCACATCGGCTACCAGGGCGCCACCGGCAACGTCACCGGCGTCCACACCCACCTCGAGGTGCACCGCGGCCGCATCGGCTCGACCGTGGACCCGTCAGCGTTCTTCAGCGCTCGCGGTGTGGCGCTCGGCTCCTCACCGAAGGTCGCCGGCGCAGCTGGCGGCGGCGGTCTCGCGCCTCGCCTGATGGACACCGGCGGTGCTGTGCGGCCCGGCTTCAACCTGATCGAGAACCGCACCGGCCAGGACGAGCTGCTCCTGAACCCCGAGCAGATGGACGCTCTGGGCGGCATGCTCGGCGGCCGCCGGCGCAGCGGCACCGACCGACCGCTGCACATTCACACCGACGCTCCGCTGACGCCGGCGAAGCTCGTCGAGGTCACCGCTCACGCGGATCTCCTGGACGCCGCGGCTGGTACCGAGTGATGAAGGGACGGCTGTGAACTTCGTCCTGATCAACGTCGCTCCCCCGCAGGTCGACTCACGCCCCGAGCACTTCCCGTGGAAGCTGTTCCTGGCATCGCTGGACGACTCGCTGACGATCCCGTTGACCGACCCCCGCGGGCAGGTGCTGCTGCAGCGTGGCTTCCTGGGTCTGGGTGTTCCGCCGGTCGACATCGCGATCGCCGCCACGCCTGGTGTCGCGGGAGGGCTCATCCAGGACGTGCAGGTCATCACGCGGGAGCCCGTGCTGCCGGTGAAGGTCTGGGGCAAGTCCGAGTCCCACAAGATGGAGGCGATCCAGCAGCTGCGGGACCTGACCGACCCCGAGGTCGGCATGACCCGTGACGGCAACTTCAAGATCGTGTGCGAGACCCCCGGCGGGGTGCGCGAGCTGACGGTGGCCTACCGCAGCGGCCTCGAGGGCGACAACCATGGGCTCGCCGCGTCCGAGCTGTTCGTCCTCGGCATGGTCGCCGCGGACCCCTACGCCCGTGACCGCGACCCGATCGCGCGGGAGTTCACCCTGGGCGGCCTGGCCGAGCCGTTCCTCGCGGTCGCCGGCACCGACCACCCGTGGCCCCGCGCGCTCGCCCCTTCCACCGTGATCGGTGAGGACATGCAGGTCGACATGGCCTCCGCGGTCAAGGTGTTCCCCACGATCTCGCTCACCGGCCCGTCTGACTCGGCGCTCATCACCTCAGACACAGGTCTGCGGATCGAGGTCCCCGCGCCGCTGCTGACTGGGCAGACACTTCGGGTGGCCACCAGCCCACGGTCACGCTCGATCCGGCTCAACGGTGCGCCCGCCGCAGGCCGGCTGAGCCTCGCCTCGCGGCTCGTACCGTTCCAGCGCGGGATGAACATGCTCGATGTCGAGGTGCCGGGCGCGACATCAGCGACCAAGCTCTCGATCGAGTGGCACGGCGGTCACCGGAGCATGTGGTGAGCGACTGGCTGATCCACCCCCGGGACGCCGACCTCGGCCGCACCCTCGACCCGATCCAGGGATGGAAGCAGCTCGAGCTGGTCGAGCGGTACAACCAACCGGACGCGTGGGTCCTCACCGGCGGCGAGAGCATCGACGCGTTCACCCCGGGCATGGGTGCGGTGCTGTACCGCGATGGCGAGTTCGTCAGCTCCGGCCAGATGCGCGAGTACGACAAGGTCGTGGGCGTCGACCAGACCGGCCGTCGGACGGTGCAGATGACGCTCGGGTTCGTCTCCGACACAGACGTGCTCGCCTCGCGCCTGTGCCTGCAGCAGCCGACGAAGCTGCTCACCTCGACGCCGTCGACGATGAGTTCGGTGTACGACACCCGCACCGGCGCGCGCGAGGCGATCATCCTCGGCTACATCAACGCCAACCTCGGCCCCGGGGCGATCGCCTCCAGGCGCATGGCGGGCCTGGTGGTGCCGGCCTCGCTCGGCAGGGGCGGCACCTCGCGGTTCACCGCTCGCACCGACAACCTGGCGCTCGCGGTCCAGTCGCTCGCGGAGGCCGGCCGGCTGCGGGTGCGGGTGGTGCACGACGAGTCGACCGGCACGCCACGCCTGCTGGTGGTGGTGGAGGAGGTTCCAGACGTCTCGGCTGATGTGTTCTTCGGCCCGGTCGAGTCCGCCGCCCCTGGGCTGTTCGAGACGTGGCACTTCAACTACAAGCAGCCGGTGCTGACGCGCGGGATCGTCGGCGCCGGCGGGGAGAAGCTGGATCGGCTCTACGCCCAGGTCACTGATCCGGCGGCCGAGGCGCTGTGGGGTCGCTCCCGCGAGGCCTACATCGATCAGCGTCAGACCACCGACGCCGGCGAGATCGTGGACGCCGCGAACGAGGCGCTCACCGACGGCGCCACACCGACGTCGGTCGAGTTCGGCGTGCTCGATGGCCCGGACGCGCAGTACCGCGTCCACTACAAGGTCGGCTCCAAGGTCGGTCTCCGCCTCCCCGGACTGCCGGAAGGGCTGGCCGACAACGTCGTGCGTGAGGCGACGACGACCGTCACCGCAACCGCGGCGAACACCGCGACCGAGACCGTCAAGGTCCTCGTCGGCACCGGTGGGGCGGCCGCGAACAACACCAAGCAGTCACGCGACATCATCCGCGCCCTGCGCGCCGTGCGAACGCTCGAGAGGAGCACCTGATGGCACAGACATCTGGGCCGATCACCGGACAGAACCTGACCGATGAGATGTGGCGCACGATGTTCGGCGCGGAGCCGGGGATCCTGGGCGACACGAACGGCACCGCCTTCGCGCTGACGCTCCCGCCGGGCAGCGACGACGCCGAAGTCGGCGCTCCGGCGAACGACTCCAACGCCGTCGTCGCCGGCTTCGGGATCCGGATCCCCTCGGGTGAGCCGGAGCCGCTGGCGATCCCACCCTCCAACGGTGGCACGGTCGGACGGACCGACCTGATCGTGGCGCGGTACGACCCCTCGTGGTCGAGCACTAACCCCGGGCCGGTGCGGCTGCACCGAATCGCGGGCGTCGATGGCTCACCGACCGTCCCGTCGTTCGACTCCGGTGCGCCCGGCGTCGAGGACATGCCGCTCTGGCAGATCACCCGCCGCCAGGGTGAGGGCCTGAACCAGGCGGCTGTCGTCGACCGGCGCCGCTGGATCGGGCCCGCGATGCACTCGGCGCAGGCGATGCACTCGGCGGTGCCGATCGGCACCACGGTGCTGCGCGGTGACACCCTGATGCACCGGCGCCTGGTCGGTGGCACGGCGCAGTGGTTCGAGGTCGACCTGACTGGCCGCCGTGGTGAGCGTCCCCAGATCCTGATCGGTAGGGCGGCCGCCTTCGCCTACCCGACGTCGGCATCCTGGGCCTCGCTCAGCTCCGACACACCGGTCCTGGCCGGCAACCCGGCGAGCGTCGGCATGGCCGTCATCGGCTCCGGGACGCAGGACAACCCGACACGCATCCGGCTCTCCCAGGCGGGGCTGTACGCCTTCGGCTACCGGATGGGAGTGCGGCCGACCGCGACCCCGTGGCCCGCCTTCCACGCGAGCTCAAACCCCGGCGTGTTCGCTGGCCCTGGGTTCGGGCCCACGAGCCAGGTCGGTGTGGAGGAGCTAGACCACCCCGGCGGGAACGTCCTGAGGTACCTCTCCGGCGCTGACACGCGCTGGATCCGCGCCGGCACCGAGATCGGCCTGGTGCTCGACGCGGACGCCGCCATCACTGTCGCGAGCTGGCGCCTGTGGGCCACCTGGCTCGGGAACTGAGAGGAACACGACCATGCCCGTCTTCAAGTCCCCGCAGGTCCTGGACGCCGCCACCGGCCGTCCACGCCCCGAGCTCATCGGCCAGCCCATCACCGTGGTGGAGCCCGGCACCACCACGCCCGTTCCCGTGACCGAGTACTCCACGGGTACGCCGATCCCCGGATCGGTCCTCACCGTCGGCCCGCTGTACAACCTCACCCCGTTCGTCACCCCCGCGGGCGTGTACGAGGTCGAGGTGCTCGCCGCGGATGGGACACGCTCATTCCTGGAGACCGCCGAGGGTGCACGCATCGCGGCGGAGGCTGCCGAGGTCAACGCCGCCACGTCAGCGTCGGCGGCCGCGGGGTCACAGACCGCTGCCGAGGTGGCGGCGTCCAACGCCGCAGCGCTCGCGGTCGGGGTGGTCCGGTCGGTCAACGGCACCGCGCCCGATTCCTCGGGCAACGTCAATGTCGCCGGTGGTGGGCCGGGCGGTGGTGTCACCGACCACGGTGCGCTCTCCGGCCTGGCCGATGATGACCACCCGCAGTACCTGACCAACGGGCGTGGTGACGCCCGCTACTACACCAAGGCCGAGGTGGATGCCGCGACGTCGTCGGCGGCGACGGCGAGCTCGGCGGCGGACCGCGCTCGCGGCAACCACACCGGCACCCAGGCGATCGGCACCGTCACCGGTCTGCAGGCCGCGCTCGAGGGCAAGGCGCCGACCAGCCACACCCACGACGCCTCAGCGCTGACAGGCGGGACAGTCGCGCCGGCGCGGCTGGGCACCGGCGCCACGGGTGGGTCGACCCGGTACCTGCGCGAGGACGGGACCTGGTCGGTCCCTGCCGGTGGCAGTGGCGGCGGGGTCGCTTCGGTTGCCGGTGTCGGGCCTGACGGCGAAGGTGATGTGCCGCTGACCAAGGCTCACATCGGTCTCGGCAACGTCAACAACACCACCGACGCGGCCAAGCCGATCAGCACGGCGACACAGACCGCGCTCAACACCAAGCTCACCAGCCCTGGCGCTGGTGCGGCGAACCGGCTCGTCGGCCTCGATGCTGCGGGCGCTGCGGTGGCGGTGCCGCGTGGTGCTGAGCTGGGCGCGAACCTGGTGGTGCAGCGCGACGGCAACGGCCAGGTCGCCGTGCCCGAGACGCCGACCGCAACCAACCACGGCACCTCGAAGGGCTACGTCGACACCCAGGTGGGCAGCAAGGCCGACGACAGCACGGTCGTCAAGACCACAGGCGCCCAGACGGTCGCCGGCGTGAAGACCTTCAGCAGCGCCCCGGTGGTGCCCGATGCTGCGTTCTCGCAGGCCAAGGTCGCGGGCCTACCTGCAGCGCTTGCCGGGAAGGTGGGCTCGAGCACGGTGTCGACGATCTGGACCGGGTCTCAGGCTGCCTATGACGCGATCGGGTCCAAGGACGCGGCCACGCTCTACCTGGTGACGGGCTGATCCGGTGGCGGTGATCTCCAGCGGGACCGTCGAGTACGGCGCCGGGGCGGAGTCGGCGAGCTTCGTGCTGCCGATCCCCGGCCCGGCGCTCCCGGGCGATCTCCTGATCGCGACGCTGCACTCGACGACCTACGACGCGAGCGTGAGCGCGCCGAGTGGTGTCACCACGCTGGCCGCGCACTCGGAGAACCCGTCGGCGAACCACCGCGACGGCGGCGTGTACCTGTACACGGTTCCGGGTTCGCCGCCGGCGTTGCTGACCTGGACGTGGAACGCTGCGATGCGCGGGAACATCACCTGGGCGCTGGTCCGCGGCATGGTCGCCGCGGGTGCTGCGTTCGCGATGAGCTCCTGGGGCACGTCATCCCCGGTGGTCGCGCCGGCGGTGACGGCCGCTGCGGGTGCGGAGATCCTTGCCGGCGTGGGTCTGGGTTCGGGGTCGGTCACTATCACGCCGCCTTCGCCGTGGTCGACGCTGCAGAACGCGTTGCAGCGGCGCGGGTACATGGCCTCCAAGGGCGTTCAGGCCTCGGCCGGAAGTACCGGCACTGCCTCGTTCGCGCTGTCCTCGGGCTCCTCAGGTCAGCGGGCGTGGCAGCTCGCGCTCGCACCCGCCGGTAGTGGTGGGTCGTCGGCGTCCGAGCTGGCCTTCATCGCCGGTTTGCCCTCACACACGCAGGTCCGCGTCACACAGCGGTCCTCCGGTGCCGAACAGGTCCGGCTGAAGGTGGCGACCGACGCCGGTATGAGCACAGGCGTAGCCACCGGTGAGTGGGTGAGCCCGGACAGCACGGGCGGGTGGGCACGGCTGGTCGCGCCCGCGGTGCCTGACACCGCGTACTGGTGCGTGGTGGAGATGGACGACGGTGAGGAGATCACCACTGGTCCGGTGCACCCGCTGCGCCGCTCCGCCCCGACCCCGGGGACACCGACGTCGTTCTCGATCGCGTTCGGCGGCGACAACCACACCACCGACGGTGCCGGCATCGCGTACACGAACCTGGCCGCGCACGATGATGACGTGGCGATGTTCCTGTCGATGGGTGATACCCACGCCGCTGACAACACCGGCACTTCGCAGTCCTCGCACCGGGAGGACTGGGAGAGCCTGCTCACCTCCTACCCGGGGTTCCGCACCACGGTGGCGGGGTGCCCGTTCGGGCAGTCCTTCGGTGACCACGACGGCGGCGGCGGGAACAACGCCGTCCCGGGCGCCTACACGGCCCCGAACATCGCCGCGGCCCGGCAGGTCCTCACCTACCCCAACGCCCCCGTGACGGCGACGTCGACGGCGTGGGCGCTCGGGTGGGGGCGGGTCCGGATCATCGCACCGGACTGGGTGCACGAACGCACCGCGGACGAGAAGATCTCCGCCGCCCAGATGGCCTGGCTGGAAGCGCAGCTGAACGAGCCGGAGCCGTTGAAGATCCTGCTGGTCGGGTCCGTCTGGTACGACGTCGAGCCTGCCGAGGGCTGGCCCGACGGCGACAGCTGGTCCGACTACGCCGACACCCGCGCCGAGATCCTCGACCTGATCGAGGCGTCCAAGGACGCTGGCAACACCGAGGAGCTCCTCGGGCTGCACACCGACCAGCACGCGCTGGCCGCGATGAGCGGCGCCGGGAACGACTTCGGCGGGTTCCCCGTGGTTGGCGCTTCCCCGTTGTCGTCGTGGTCATCCCACAAGGGCGGGGTCACCCCGGACTCGGGTCGGTGGCCGACGTCGGAGGACGTGCTGGTGCATCAGCACGGGATCGTGCAGATCACCGACACCGGTGAGCACCTGGTGGTCACGTTCCGCGGGTACGACGACACCAACACCGAGCGCGTCAGCCTGACGTTCGGCACCCACGGGTGGGTGCCACCGCAGCCGGTCACGGGAACCTCGACGGCTTCCCTGACGACGCCGACGGCCCGCTGGTCAAAGGCACCGTCGCGGCCGCTGTGGTGGGACCCGATCAACGAGCAGTGGCGGGCGATCCTGGCCACGAGCTCAGGGCACCGCCTCTACACCCTGGACCCCGAGACCGGCGCAACGCAGGGCGCCGTCGTAGAGAACCGTCAGGCCGCCCGGGTCACCGCCGCACACCACGAGGGAACCACCTACGTGCTGCGCCAGCACGCCACCTCGACGCTGTTCTCGGCGTTCAGCTCAGCATGGGCAGCGACCGTGACGGACGTGACGGTCCCGCTGACACCGCCCGAGCACGACGCGTCACCGGTCGCGCTGCTACGGACCTCGAACGGGCACCTGTGGGCGGCATGCCAGTACGGCGGCCAGGTCCGGGTGACCCGGTCCACCGACAACGGTGCGACCTGGTCGGCCGTCACCCAGTTCGCGCTCGCGGGCACCGGCATCGTCGTGCTGCTGCAGGCCGGCACGAACCTGCTGATGTTCGCCACCGGCAACGACGGTGTCGGGCGCGCGGCCCGGCGGATCCCGATCGCCTCGGGCACCATCACCGCCGGGCTGTGGACTTCGGAGACGCTGCCCGCGCTACCCGCGGGCACGACCTCTGACGATCACGCCGACGGCATGGTGCTGCCCGACGGGCGCGCGCTCGTGGTGGCGAAGACCACCGACCCGCCATCAGGTGCGCAGCCGCTGCTGTACAGCCTGACCCGGTCGACGTCGGGCACCTGGACCATGGACACGATCGAGCCTGGGCCGGATGAGGGCGCCCGCTACACCCGGCCACGGGTGACGCTGGCCGGCAGAACGGTCCGGGCCGTGTACGGCTCGATCGAGGCACCCCGAGACCTGTCCGCGCGGACCACCTCACTGGACCTGCTGGGGACCTGGTCCACCCGCACGGCACTGTTCGCGGGCCCGGACTGGTCCGACGGCGCCGCCATGCCGGCCCCAGCGGACATCGCGGCCGCGAGCACCGACCTGTGGCCTGTGCTGGCGCACGACCGCGCCGACAGCACGATCTGGCTCGCCTGGCAGCCCATCACCGAGACCGGCACCATCCCGGGCTTCCTCGGCGAGAGCCCCATCGAGGCGATGTACCTGGGCTCAACACCGATCGCCGCGCTCTACCTCGGCGACACCCAGCTCGTCTGACACCCGAGCACCACCCACAACCGATGGCCACCCGGCCAGATCGGAGGCTCCGCCATGTCCACCCCGCCCGAGCTCGTCGAGGACGACCAGGCACCGCAGGTGCCGGCTGTCCCCGCTGAGGAGATCCCGCCGTTCCCGGAGGAGCTGATCGAGGGCGTCCCTGACGACCCTGACGCTCAGCACGTCCTGGACGAGCTGGACCGAGCAGACGACGAGGCCCGCTGATGGCGCTGCCCACCGTCGCTGAACGGGTCCGTCGCGCTACCGCCGCCATCGGCAAGGGCGCCAACTTCGCCGGCATGTGCGAGAAGTTCACCCGAGGGCACTTCGGGTTCCCGGCCCGGTACGCCTCGGCCCGCCTGGCCCGGATCGCGTCCCAGGGCGCCGGCGGCTGGCACGCCGCCGACTACAACGCACCCGCCGGGGTGCCGGTGTTCTTCGACCTGCGATACGGGAAGAACGCCTCCTACGACCACGTCGCCATCAGCGTGGGCGGCGGGTACTGCATCAGCACCAGCGCCGGCCCTGGTGGCACCGTGGCGAAGGTCCGCATCAAGGACCTCGAGCGAGCCTGGGCCAACGTCGGCTGCGACTACCAGGGCTGGGCCGAGATCTACCACGGGCAGCGCGTCTACACGAAGCCGAAGGCGACCACCCCGGCGAAGCCCGCACCCAGCGGAGGGCTCACCATCCCGGGCGTCACCTCCTCCCGCGACTACCCCTACCCAGCGATGTCGACCAGCTCGACGGCCTCGAACCTGGACAAGGCCTGGGCGACGCTGCTGTACGCGGCGGGATACCGGACCCGCTACCTCAAGGACCGGATGCGGAAGTGGCTGCAGGCGTCCAACGTCGCCCAGTACGACGGCCCAGCCGGCACCGCCAAGGCCCACGACGGAGCCCAGATGAAGGCGCTGCAGCGGGTCCTGCGCTCGCGGCGCTACTACCTCGGCGCCATCGACGGGACCCGCGGGCCGATGACCCGTGCCGGCGAGGCGAAGTGGCTCAACTCCCAGGCACCCAACGTGGTGCGGATCATCCGCACCGGAAAGTGAGCACTCCCATGCACACCGCAACCCGCATGCTCTGGAAGATCGCGACGCTCCTACTCGCGATCCTGATCGGCCTGGCGTTCACGCTCGCGTTCACGGCAGACCCCGCGCACGCCTCCACTGGCAGCGACGTCGTGCCGGCACCGACGATCAGCTTCGCTCTGGACTGGATCGCCGCGGTGAACCTGCTGGTAGCCCTGGTGCTGCCAGCCGTGGTCGCCTTCGTCACCACCCGCCTCACGCAGTCCCGCACCAAGGTCGTGCTGCTGGCCGGTCTGAACGCGCTCACAGCAGCGCTGGGCGAGCTGCTCCGCACAGCCAGTGAGGGTGGCACCTACGACGCCGGCACCGCCCTGCTGACCTTCGTCGCCGGCCTCCTGGTCTCCTGGCTCGCCTACGAGCAGGCCTGGAAGAAGGCCGGCGTCACACCCGAGACCGTCGGCCGCGGCCGCGTCATCGAGGGCCCCTTCACCGAGGAGGCCGGCCGGCACGCTGCTGACGGCGCCGAGCCGGTCTG
>Ga0233380_1000821_pt1 | contig 15129 bp, 15 predicted proteins | sample ElkDunMinimDraft_9_FD_191541 | JGI IMG/M metagenome (GOLD analysis project Ga0233380, IMG submission 191541) | Fecal eukaryotic communites from dung pellets of Tule Elk in California, USA - Elk Dung F36 | ecosystem: Host-associated > Mammals > Digestive system > Large intestine > Fecal | place... | reverse complement strand
CACGGGGGTCATGTGCATGAAGAGGGCGAGGGCACCCCAATTGTTGATATGACCAGCCACCGCTGGGATGTGCGCGGTGAGTGGCGTGCGCCGGTGGCGGGCATTGAAGCGCTGCGCTTTAAGGGCAGCCATACACGCTACGCCCACGACGAGCTGGAAGGCAATGAGGTGGCAACGCAATTTCGCAACCGCGCACACGACGCGCGGTTTGAGCTGCAGCACGCCCCTATTGCCGGCTGGCGCGGTTTGCTAGGCTTGCACACCGGGCAGCGCAACTTTCGCGCCGATGGTGAGGAGGCCTATGTCGAGCCCACTCGCACCCAGAAGTGGGGTGTGTTCATGCTGGAGGAGATGAAAATTGGCGACTGGCGCTGGCAGGCCGCGTTGCGCCATGACCAGCAAAGCGTCAAGGCGCTGCAAAGCCAGGTCGAGCGCAATCACAGCGGCAATTCCGCGTCGCTGGGCACGGTCTGGCATTTTCAACCCGGCTGGCAGGCAAGCGCATCGTTCAGTCATGCAGTGCGCCTGCCTTCGGCAGAGGAGTTGTTTGCCAATGGACCGCACATGGCCACCAACAGCTGGGAGGTGGGTGACCATAACCTGAGCAAAGAAACCAGCAACGCATGGGACATCGGTTTGCGCAAAACCGCAGGGGCCACCACCTGGAGTGCCAATGCCTACCACCACCAGATTCAAGGCTATATCTACGGTCGCACAGTAGATGAGCACGATGGCTTTCAGCTGCAGCACTACACGCAGGCCAATGCCCGCTTTACGGGTGTAGAAGCCCAGGTGCGCCAGCGCATCAACCGCTTTGTGGGTATCAGTCTGTTTGGTGATCTGGTGCGCGCCAAGCTGACCAGTGGTGAACACCTGCCGCGTATTCCTGCTGCCCGCATGGGCCTGCGGGTGGATGGCAGCTGGAAGGGCTGGGAAGGGCAGGCCGAATGGGCGCAAGTGATGCGCCAAAACCGTACGGCCGAATACGAAACCGCTACGGGCGGCTACGGCATGCTCAATCTGGCTGCCAGCTACCGCTTTAGCAACAGCCCGCTGCAACTGACGGTGAAGGCCGAGAATTTGACGGACCGACTGGGCTACGCCCACACCTCGGCCATCAAACGCGCGGCACCTCTGAAAGGGCGCAATATCACTGTAGGCCTGCGCATGGACTTTTAACTGCGCCACGCATTTGCACTGTGCGTGAACTTGCTTCACCCTTGGTGCAACTCCGAAGCACAGCCCGGCAAGGTGCCGGTGCTGGCTTCGGTTTTTAATTTGGCCATGACTCCAGCGTCGCTTTCGCGGGGCTTTGTAAAGGTGGGATGTTGTTCAGCCACGGCCAAGACTGAGAACAAACGCATCTTGGGTAATAGCAAGGAGCAAGGGCGCTTGCACACCCTAAAACACAGCATTGACGCTGTGTTGGTTGACTGCATTGAGGTTAGCTCCTAGAATTAAATCTCTACTTAACGTCAGGTTGTGTTTTTCATGTCGTCATCTCAGGCTCTTTTGCAGATCGGTGAACTCGCTCAACGGGCGAGGGTCAGTCATCGCACCATCCACTACTACGAACGGATGGGTCTGCTGCGTCCTGCAGAGCGTGAAGGCGCAGGTTATCGCTACTACGACGAGCAGGCCGTGCAGCGCCTAGAGAAGATTGCCGCTTTAAAGAGTCTTGGCCTCAGCCTGGAGGAGATCAGCCAAGTCATTGACCTGTATTTTGATGACCCCAGCGGTATCAAAGGCAAGCAGGAGGTACTGAAGATTTTGGAAACCCAGTTGCAGGCCACACGCAGCAAGCTGGGCGAAATGCAGGCCTTCGAACGTGACCTTGTAGCCAATATTGCGCGAATGAAAACACTGATTGAAGTAGCACGCAAACAGTCCTAGTTGAGATGGGGTGGTTTTTCGTCGCCCCTTTTTTTGAGTTGAATCTACACTTAACGTAAGGTTGATTTTGATGAAAACCCAAGATTACCGATTGTTGATGCTCCTGATGCTTGGGGCCGTGCTGATAGTCGGTCAGCTCTATGTCACGCTGCCGATGACTTCGGCATTGGCTTCGAATTGGCAGGTCACAACCGGGCAAGCGGCCTGGGCGGGCAGTGCCTTTGGTTTTGCCTATGCAGCTGGATTTTTGCTGCTGGGCCGCCTGTCAGATCTACATGGCCGGAGAAGGGTGTTGCTGTTAAGTCTGGCTGCGACGGCTGCCGCCAGTGTCGTGGTGGCGATTGCGCCCAACTTCAACATGCTGCTGGGCGCACGGGCATTGCAGGGCTTGGTGGCGGCAGGATTTCCGCCTGCTGCATTGGCACTGGTGGCAGAAACGTTGCCACCGGCGCGTCGCCCACTGGGCATTTCCTTGATGAGCTTTGCCTTTCTGGCTGCAGCGCCAGCCGCGCAATTGCTTGCAGCGCAGTTTGCTGGTCTGGGCCTGCACGTCATCATGCTGGCATTGGCAGCTGGGTATGCCCTGCTGGCCGTTGGTTTGTACCGTTTACTGCCAACTGGCATGGCGCGGGGAAAAGAGGGTGCTATTGCAGCGAACCCCGTGCCGATGTGGCGGCAAACCCAACTAATGGGGGCATGGCTGGCCGCTTGCACCGTGTTATTTGCCTTCGTCAGCTTGCACGCAGGTGCCCAAATAACAGGGTTTTCAGAAAGCCAGCTGCAAACCCTGCGCCTTGCTGGCTTGCCGCCATTGCTGATCTGCCTTGTGGCGGCACGGCTGGTCAGCCAGATAGGGCCAGTCCGTACCGCACGCTCAGGCCTGGTGCTGTCGGCCATTGCACTGATGGTTGGGTTACGCGATGGCTTTTGGTGGGTGGCGGCGGCCAGCGTACTGCTGTCAGCTGGCATTGCACTGGCTGTGCCGGGGCTGATTGGCACGGTCGCAAGCAGAGCAACGGCCGACTTTCGTGCTCGGGCCATGTCGCTCTACACCTTTTTCTTGTTTGTTGGCGCCAGCATCGCGCCGCCCGTTGCGCAGGCGTTGGCACCGCATGGCTGGGGTGCGCTGCTATGGGCAGCCATCGCTGCATTGCTGGCAGCGGTGGCAGTGGTCAATGGCTGGTCGTCGCGTTGGCCTTCAGTTCCTCAACCGTCGGAGCACCGTATTTCATGAACTCCCGTCGCCATTTTTTAACGCTGTTGGCAGCGCTGCCGTTGTGCGCAAGCGCACTGGCCAATCCCCAAACTTCTGCCCAGAAGGAGCTCTCCATGCCCCCTGCAAACGCCATACTTGCACCCATCAATCCTATGGGCGCTGCCATACCCGGTATCTCTTCGGCCATGGTGGTTAACAGTGGCCGATTGATGTTCCTGTCCGGCCATGTGCCGATCGATGAGAACGGCAAGGTGCTTGGGGCAAGCCTTGAAGCCCAACTGGATCAAGTCTTCAAGAATCTGAATGTGACGCTGCAAGCGGCTGGCACCACGCCAGGCCATCTGGTCCGCATCACCATTTATGTCCGCGATTTTCAGGCTAACCAGCTGCCTGCTATCCGCCGTGCCCGCGACCGTTTCATAGACCTGTCGCAACCGCCTGCCAGTGCATTGATAGGAGTGGCGCAACTGTTTCACCCTGACGTCTTGGTCGAGGTAGATGCAGTGGCCGTACTGCCGCCAAACACCTGAGCTTCCCCCTTGTCCAACTCTACCCACTGAAAGGTTATTCATCCATGCCACGTTTTCACAGCATCGCACTGGCTGCCGCACTTGTATTGGGCACAGGCAGCGCAGTTTTAGCCCAATCCACCCCTTACGGTCAGGCAAATTCAGACATGACTAAGCATTCCACCATTGTTTCAACCGCTATTTCTCCTTTAGTTCCCGATACCCACGCACAGGCATCCCAGCGCACCGTGTCCGTTGATGGCGAGGGCGCAACGCTGCTGCGTTATGAACGCCGCGATGGCCGCAATACAGGGTTGGAAGGTGAGCACTTCAGCACCGTGGTGGCGGCTGACGGAACGCTCAAAGGTTTTGCAAACATTTCTTTAGATCTGGCAGGAAAACCGCTGCCAACGCGTCAGCGCAGTGAGCAGATTGCACGCGAGTTTCTGCAACAAACCGCACCCGATTTGTTGCCACGCATGAAAATCAGCTGGATTGACCCACACGATGAGCCCATCCTCGTGCAGCGTGATGGCCGCAGCGAAACCATTGTTCTGACAGGCATGAAAGTCAAGGCCCGTAACCTGGCCGATGGGCGCTGGTTCTGGGTCATCGTCGGAAGCGATGAAAAGGCGATGGTTTTCGAACGCGACATCGTCTGGATCACCTTCCCAGGGCATCGCAAAACCGAAAAGTGGCTGCACGACAGTTGGCTCAAGGTACAAGCAGGCTAAAGCTGTAGCCCATTGACTCTGAGCCAGTGAACGAGACAAGCTGCAGGACAAAGCGGTGAGCAGTAGCGGTGTTCTAACGCTGAAAGCTTAGGGCACCGCTACAAGCACATGGCGTAATTCAGGTCAGCTTGTATTTCCTGCCCCTTGCAACCATGGCCAAAGGGGTTTTTTGTTGCGGGCTTATTGCGACTGCAGGCATTGCGCATAACGGGCTTGCGCCCCACAACCCGCCCAACACTGCACGCTCTTCGTTGTGTGTATTGAGCGCACAACGTTGGGCTATGATTGCCAAACAAGCCCGCCGCGCCTTGGTAAACCTTGCAGCCACAGCGCGCGCGGCTTATTTTTTCAAGGCTCTTCGCGGCGTCAGTCCGCAATGCAGCTCACCATGCAGCCGCTAAAAACAGAGATAACCTTTTGCCCCATAAGCAGTTTCAAAACTTGCGTGATTGACATGCAAGACCTGAAAGCGGCCATATTTTAAAAGTGTGAATACATGGAGTCCCCTGCGCTGACCGCCTTGACGCCTGTGGTGTTGTTGATTGTTCTGGGTTTCATCGCCGCAAAAGCCGATTGGATTCGGGCCTCTGCCGTCAAAGATCTGTCCAATCTGGTGTTCTATGTGCTGACACCCGCGCTGCTGTTTCGCACCATGTCCACCGTCAAGGTGGGCGATCTGGATTTCAGCCCCATCGTGCTGTACTTTCTGGCCGCCGGCATCATCTTTGCAGGCACCATGCTGGTGTTTGGCTTCAACACACTGGCCGCCGCCCGCGCCTTGGGGCACACCTTCAGCAACAACGTGATGATTGGCATTCCGCTGATCGGTCTGGCCTTTGGCCAGGAGGGCCTGGTCACTTTGTTTACGCTGATCTCGGTGCACGCACTGGTGCTGCTGGGCTGCGGCACCGTGGTGTTTGAGCTGGCACAGGCCCGGCAGCTAAGCACCGAGGGGCAGCCCCAAGGGCTGGCGCGCACACTGGCACAAGCCATTAAAAACAGTGTGATTCACCCGGTGCCTTTGCCCATCATCATCGGCCTGCTGTTTGCCCAGACCGGCTGGAGCATTCCCGGCGTAATCGACAAGCCCATGCAGTTGCTGGGCCAAGCCCTGGGGCCGATTGCGCTGATGCTGGTGGGGGTGACGCTGGCATACAGCAAGCTGGGTAGCCTGATCAAACCAGCGGTGCGCATTGCCTTGGTTAAAACCATGGTGCACCCCATCTTGTTCATTACCGTGGCATGGCTGTTTGGGCTGCGCGGTGTGCCCATGGCCACCATGGCACTGGCTGCGGCACTGCCTACGGGCGCGAATGTCTACATGTTCACTCAGCGCTACGGCGTGGGGCAGGAGGAGGTGACCGCCAGCATTGCTATTTCCACCGGCATTTGCTTGCTGACACTGCCCATCGTTTTGCTACTGCTGGAAAAAATTGGCTATTAAAGTTGATGCCAAATATTCATTAAAAGGAGCAGCTAGCGCTTATGAAATAAGGACTTCAGATACTTTTATATCTAAAGTCCTTTGAGGGTAAGCGTTGGCAGCTACTTTATTTGAAAGCCTCTTAGGCCATGCAGCACAGCGCTTAAGGGGCCAATCGCTCTCTGAGCCACTCACCGTTGTGTATCTCATAGCGCAGGCGATCATGCAAACGGCTCTTGCGCCCTTGCCAGAACTCCCAGCGGTCCGGCACCAGCCTAAAACCACCCCAATGCGCAGGGCGGGGCGGATTCAATAAAAACTGGGCACCGTACTTGGCTGCATTGGCCACCAGCACGCCGCGGCCACTGATCACCTGGCTTTGCGGGCTGGCCCACGCGCCAATGCGCGAATCCAGCGGGCGGCTGTGAAAGTAAGCATCGCTTTCTTGGTCGCTCACACGCTCGACACGGCCTTCAATGCGCACCACACGCTCCAGCTCCACCCAGTGAAACTGCAGTGCGGCAAACGGATTGCCTGCCAGCTCTCTGCCTTTGCGGCTGTCGTAATTGGTGTACCAGACAATCCCGCGCTCGTCGTAGCCCTTGATCAGCACAATCCGCGTGCTCGGGCGCAGATCGTTGCCCACGGTAGCCACCGTCATGGCATTGGGTTCGTTGACCTGGGCGTTGACGGCTTCTTGCAGCCATTGGTCAAACTGCACCAAAGGGCTGCTGTGCGAAGCATTCTCGTTCAGCTCAGCGCGTTCATAGCTTTTGCGCAAATCGGCAATGTGGGCAGAAATTTGGCTCATAGCATCAATTGTGCACCCAGCCCAAGTCAGCACTTCGCACGCTTGCTGCAAGTTTCCTGACTACGAACAGATAAAAAAACTTGCACATTTGTTAATAATGTTACATATATAGGCTCCGCACCCATCCGTACACCAGCAGCTGCCTGCCCGATCAGCGCGAGCACGACCTAATGCTGCACCCCATGAGGAAGAGGCCATGTCACAACCATCCGACGATGTTCAACCACCGCTGCTCACTCTGGTGTTCTCTGCCGCACTGATTGCTTTGACGGTGTCTTACTCGGTCGATGCAGAACCACTGAACAGACCTGCAGCCGTGACACTGCCGGCCGTGGTGCCCCAATTTGCGGCCTATGAGCCACCCACGCTGGCGGCCTCGGCCATCGTGCTCAATAAAGTCTCGGCCTACCGTGTGGAGCAGGGCTTGGTGAAGTTTTTCTTTGCACCTGGCCGCACTGAGCTGGTTTATGGCGCAGATGATGCGCTCAAGGACATCGTCGTCTCGGTCCAGAATGGCCAACGCATTCAGATTTCAGGCTTTCACGATGAAACCGGCGATCCGCTGCAAAACACAGAACTGGCAAAAAAACGCGCCATCGTTGTGCAAAAGCGATTGATTGATCTGGGCGCACCAGAGCAATCCATCGTACTCAAAAAACCCGCTGTTGCCGTGATTTTGGGCAGCTACGCAGAAGCACGCCGGGTGGAGGTCACACTGGTTGAGTGATGGAGTCAATGCGGTTGCGCTGAACAGCAGTGTTATCTGTCATTGAGCCTCTAAGCACGTTCAAGAATAGGCAGCGCTTGGACATAAAAAAATGGCACCGTGAGATGCCATTTTTATACCTATCACAACCCGTAGATCAGGCAGCGCGCAGGGGGTCAACAGACCCCGCATCACCATGCTGATGGGCGCGAGAATTTTCCTGAATTAACTCAATCTTGTAGCCATCAGGGTCGGTCACAAAAGCAATCACCGTAGAGCCGCCCTTAACGGGGCCAGCTTCACGGGTCACATTGCCGCCGGCAGCCTTGATCTTGTCGCAGGCCGCATAGGCATCAGGCACACCCAGTGCGATATGGCCATAGGCGGTGCCCATGTCATAGCTTTCGGTGCCCCAGTTGTAAGTCAGCTCAATCTCTGCCTGCGCAGGATTGCCGCCTTCAAAGCCCAAGAAAGCCAACGAATACTTGTATTCGGAGTTTTCAGAGGTACGCAGCAACTGCATGCCCAGAACTTGGGTGTAAAAATCAATCGAGCGCTGAAGATTGCCAACGCGCAGCATCGTGTGTAGGAATCGCATGCGCTTATTGTGCATAAAAGCCATGGTGAGCGGTTGAGAGTGACTATTTGAATTTTGCGTCAAATTTTTAAATACAATGTATATTCTTTGACACTTAGAAGTAAGGTCGATGAGTGAAGCAAGTTGTTGAAAAGACAACTTATTTGGCTTCCTCTTGAAGGGTTTTGTAGATTTTTTTCGCTAGACAAATATCTAATTCTTTGTGATCTCGTTGTTTGGTTCAACCATTCAACGAGGTCAAAATGTTCACTATTTCTGTTGTTTCCACCAAGGGTGGAGTAGGTAAGACAACACTCGCAGCCAACTTGGGCGGATTGCTGCGAGACATTGGTTTAAGAGCTCTGCTCATCGACGCAGACGTACAACCATCGCTCACTCGTTACTACCATTTAGAGCACGAGGCTCCACAAGGCCTCACCCAGCTCGTCCGCTCTGGCGTTCTTTCCGAAGAATGCATTTCTCATTGCCAATTGCCTCCGGCAACATTTGAGACCAAGGCAGACAAGGTTCCACAGTCTCCAGGTGGCGTCCTTCACTTGGTCAAATCCGATACACGTGATGGCAAGTTGCAAGACTGGATGAGTGGCCGCATGGGCTTAGACATGCTTATGCGCTTGAATATGCCGCTCAGGCACCCTAGTGTGACTAGCGCTTATGACGTGGTCATCATCGACACACAGGGTGCAATTGGTCACCTTCAGGATGCTGCTGTAAACGCAGCAGACCAGTTGCTGGTCCCAGTGTCCCCCGACATAGTTTCAGCACGCGAATTCTTGGATGGCACGATCTCATTGTTGGATCGCCATGAGTGTGCAGCTAACGTGGGTTTGAAGATGCCACCCATGAAAGCGGTAATGACACGCACTGAGAAGACCAAGGATTGCTCCCTGATCTCTGATCTCATCCGCGAACAGTTCATCACCATGCGTGGGCGGGTGAGCATGCTGGAAACCGTGGTTCCTGCAGCGGTTGCTTACCGCAAGGCAGCCACCTCACAGGTTCCGGTTCACTGGATTGACCCCATCAAGCAGTCAGACGTAATGCACAAGCTCATGTGGGAGTTCATTCCCAGCGTGGCTGGTATGTGCGCGTCCAACCACCCCGAATTCATCGATTTGACCGCACCACACGACAGCCAGTGATCGTGAGGTACGTATGCGCACGCCCGGATCGCTTACTGCGGCGCAGCGTGCTGCCAGCCTGCGTCAGCAGGCTGCAGACACTGCAGCAGCAAACACAGCCACACCTACACAACCAACACCACAGGACAGCATGACTGGTGCTACTGAAAAACCTTTGAACGCTAACGAAAAGCGAGTGCAAGCTGCACGCGAGGCGTTGAAAGTATCGACGAACAACGCTACGGCAGATATTGATCCGATGGATGAAGTTGATGGGTCAATCACGATCTTGTCAATCAACGACATCGTCACCTATAGCCATAACCCACGGTCTAAACCCAACTCAAAACGCGCTGAGATTAAGGCTAGTTTGCAGGCTGAGGGACGCATTACCAACACCATCACTGTCACTCGACGCTCTCCAAAAGAGAAGTATTTCCCGTATGGCGGTGGTAATACGCGAGTTGAACTTTGCAAAGAGCTGTTTGCAGAGGGTGATGAGCGCTTTGCAACGCTGCATGTCCTCACTAAAAAGTGGCCAGGAGAGGCGAAAGTTATTACTGCGCATCTTTCCGAAAATGATAACCGTGGGGATATTTCATTTTGGGAGCGTACTCAAGGTGTTGTTAAATTCAAAACTGAATATCAAGCTGAGAATAATCTGCAGCTTTCAGTCAATGAGTTAAATAATGAATTAAAAGCAAGTGGGTTGAACTATGGTATCAAAATGGTTCAAAACTTTATTTTTGCTCATGCGTATTTGCCTTTAATTGGACCGTGGTTAAGAACGGAGGAGTTGAATACTCAGATTCGACCTTTAATTAGTTCTTGTTTTGATTTGAGCAAGAAATTTGATAAATATGATGAAGTTAAAAATGCTTTAGATGAAATCATGCTCATGCATGGGCAAGACCTTGAATCTAATGAGCTGGCTAATAAGGACAAAGAGCCAGCAAGCAGACAAGAGCCAAGGCTTGATGTTCAAGGTTTAATTACCGACTTTCAAACAGTAGTGGCAAAAGTTTTGAAGCTGCAAGTGGACAATATGCCTGCAGTTATTCAGGCCGTGACTTTGACTCCGAATCTGTCTATTGAAGATATTCAACAAATCAAAGCGGTTGAAAAAGATCCAAAGAGTAAACAGCCTCAGCAGTCGCCTCTTGGGGGAATGCTTGCAGGGGTCAAAGGCAAATCAAGTTCATCTACCAAACCAGATCAGCAGGCACCAAAGAACAATACAGCTGACTTTGAAAAGCAGTTGATTGCAGCATTTTCTAATCTCAATTCTGCCGTCCCAATCGCAGACTTCCTTAAAACCGACCCGCGATTGCCTTATGGCTTCTTTGTAGATTTTCCTGCGTCTATGGATAGCGTGGATGGCAAGCCAGTAGGTGATGAGATGGCGGGTTTACGTGAGGCGCTGTGGCCGGTGCTTGCAAGCATGAGCGGGCAGGCCAATGAAGCCTTCGCGCACGCGATTCCTGATAACAGTTCATGGGCGCTCACGCGAGCTAAAGGCCTAGAGGCAATGGGAGCAAGTTGTATTGCCGCTGGCGTGGCCATGCGCAATGGCCTTATCTATGTGACTTCAATGCATGTTTGGATGCTCATGTCACACGCGGTCGTTGGCCCTGCATTCATGTCGCTAATGAAAGTTCTTTCAGAGCATCACGTCAGTGATCCTGCGAAATTTCAAATTAGCTTCAAACCGCTTTTCTCTTAATTAATCTGTGAGTCCGTTTCGCCATGCCCGCTAAGAGCATTCCTGTTCAAATTCAAAACAATCAGCAGCTAAATTTCTTGGTGCTGAGTGAAGTTATTCGTTTAATTGAAACAGCGAACGGACTCGATCAGTTATTAAATATGGGCTGCGATGCGGAATTGATTGATCAACTCCGCAATCGTTCAGCCCGTGATTTACTTAGTCTTTCAGATCGTTCAAGCGGATTTACTGTTAATTTTCATCCTAAAGAATTACTAACGCATCTCAATGGTATTGACCGCCAGCGACGTGACGACGAAATGTGCGAATACTTTGTGATTCATGGTGCATCACGGCAGTTGCTCTGCAAATTATTCAAACGCACAGCGGACGAAGTCCGCCGCATGCGGGAGATGCTGGTAGGCCGTGGAAGTGTCGGCAGAACAGGTTTGCCCAAAAGTTTAATAGTTCGGGATCAAATCCATCACGCTTGGCATTCAATTATTAAGGAATCACCAGAGCAGTCCTTGCGTTTTTGGCTGTACGAACTGCATCAGCAGTTCCCTAGTTACTCTATTGAAACTCTTTACTCCACTCTCAAAGAATTTGAAGATGGGAATCACAGTTTAATCATCGAGCATGACAATTCAGATCCGGTTAAATAACTAAGAACATCATCAATTATATTTACTGGAAATAATAATTATGCAAGATCACAACTATATCCAATCCGCCATGTTGTTGGAGTGGATTGGCCAAGCGCCTATTGTTATTAATCGAGCATTTATCGATTTAACAGGCAATGTCTTGACTGCGCTTTGGCTGTCATACGCAATTGAAAAAATCAAAGAAGTCGATGCGCAAGAGGGCAGCTCATCGACCGTATTAATTTGCATGTCCTCAGCTGAATGCGAAAAGCAAACCGGCATCACCCGTGCCCAGCAACAAACCTGCCGTAAAACGCTGGTCTCGCTTGGTTTGCTCAGTGAGGAGGGCAAGCAGGGCAAGGTGCTGAACTACCGCATTCATTTGAACAAGATGATGCAGTTGCTGGAGCTGCAAGTTAAGCCCATGGCCGATGCACTCCAGCGCTCAGACGTTCTTGCTCTGACCGCACAAGGAAATGCGCTTGAAGCTCAATTGGGCATTGACTGGTGGAATGGGCTGGATGAGGAGCAACGCAAGCACTGGATGACGAAAGCAGGCAACACAGGTATCGCTGCAGATGCTTGGTCTGCTTACAAGAACGAGCAGCCACAGGTGTCGTAATCCTGGAGCAACTCAGTGAGCATGCAACTTCAGCCAAGCTTTCCAACACCGGGTGTTGGCGTGTCTGGCGCGATGAGCCCCATTCAGCCTCCATCGGCTCCTTATGAGCAGATCCTGCTTCACCTGGATGAACGAGGCTTTGTGCCGTTTCATCCCGCACTCTCAGAAAAATTTGGCCATAAAGCCGCGATTTTCGTAGGTATGGCCCTGTACTGGACAAGACACAACTACCGCAAGCACCCTGAACGCGGTGGTTGGTTTCACATGTCCATGACCCAATGGCGCAACAGCATTGGACTGTCACGCTCTGAACAAGAATCCGTGCGCGAAGCACTGATGGAAGTTGGCGTTCTGGAAGAGTTCTTGGTTGGGCGACCTGCGGTCATGAACTACCGCATCAATATTGCTGCGCTGGCCAAGCAGTTGGCCATCAACCAAGCGCCCAATGCTCCTTTGAACTGGGATACCGCGCAAAGTTGGTTTCGAGGTTGTCACAGCTATTACAAGCCATTGACTGACGTGGTTGGGAACATTGCAGCGGGCCTGTATCTCTCGTTCCTGCTTCAACGTCACCGTGACTGTCTTAAGCGCGGTCAATTGGACAATGGCTGCATCGCAGTCACTCAAGACTTGATTGCAGAACACTTGCACCTGGGCGTGAAGGTTCAGCGCAATGCGCGTGATCGCCTCAAACGTGCAGGCCTGATTCAAGAGTCCGGCCCTGGTGGCTCACTTGTGCGCGTGAACATGGACGCTGTCCTGATGTGCCTGCGTGGACAAGCAACGAAGCCGCTTAAAGGACGAGCTGCTGCCTTGACTAAAGCTGTTGTGAGTACAGCTCCAGCCGCATCCAAAAGCGCGGGCAATGGTGCCAATGCCGAATCAGGTGTGAACCTGTCAGGGCTTGGTATCGCATTCAGCCAGTTGTCCTTGGGCATGTCCTGTGCAAGCAATGAAGAAACCAAGCCCAAGGTTACGCGCCCACGCGACCTGCTGCTGGACTTTCTCAATGAGCAGCCACCTGTCGAAATCCGACAAGTCAGCACCGCACACGCAGCTCAGCCAGTAGCTGCTTTCGATAGCGAAATATTCAAGCGTGACAGGGCTTTGCTTCGTTCAGCGGTACTGCTTGCAGTCGATGACACCCCCCCTGCGAAATTTGCCGTTTCCTGCAAACTTGAATCTGCCGAAACCTGCAATCAAGAATTGCCGAAACCTGCAAGCTATATACAAAGGGATGTTCTACAAAGGGATGTAGTTAATACAACTACTACTGCAAGTTGTAGTGGTGGATTTTCATCATCACCAAGAATTCCTGTCGATGCTGGCTCACTTGTTCTGCCAGACAACCTCACTGGCTCACACACGAATCAGGTTTTGGACGTGTTGAGTGGAGCGCCTGCATCTGAGCATCAGCGACTTTTGGATGAGCTTTGCGGACAAATGCGCAACAAGACCATCCATAACCCTGCAGGCTGGTTGTTTGGGCTCATTCGCAAGATGCAATCCGGGCCTTTAGTTTTGACTTACGCCGATGGCATTGCTGCTGATCGCTTGGCAGCAGACAGTCCAAGCTTTGGATCGGAACAGGTGAATCCGCGCTTTGCTCAGCACCAAGACTTGCAGGAAGCACTGCGTTTGATTCAGCCAGGTTTTGTTTACCGCTTGGATTCGACAGGCACGCTGGTTGTCTTTGACAAAGCCACAGGCAACTTGCGCGGCAAACGCATCAACGACGCATGGCGCGTGTTGCTCACTGGCGGGGCAATTGTTCAAGCCCAGCGCGAAGGAAAGCTATCAATTGTTAAGGCCGATGAGCATGGTCAGCACTAAGTTATTAGAGCACGAGCCGTTACAGCACGCAGGACGATTTGACCCAGTTGGTACGCCGTACCAAGTAGGACGATTTGTCCCAGTTGGTACGCCGTACCAAGTAGGACGATTTGTCCCAATAAAGGAGACCGCTAAATGAACTGCAATGATTTATTTGCACAACTTGTTCAACGCTTTCGATCATATGAAGATGCGGCTGTGCTTTGGATAATGCTGAAAGAACATGCAGATGTTCGTGAATACTCAGACTCTACTTATCAACTGGCATCAATTCAGCTGTGCGACACGATTAATCGTAAATCTGTTAGCCGAACTATTCAGCGTCTTCAAGAGCAAGGTTTTATTCAGGTTAGCGTTGTACGCAATGCAAAAACACTTGTGAACGTAAATCGTGTAGCCGTGCTTGAGTTATTGCGCCAACCTCTTCCAGCGCGATTACCTGCATGCAGCGACAAGAACTTTCCATTTCTTGAAGCATGGAATGCGGATTTGGCCGCTGTAGCAGAGGCTGCAAAAAATGCGCAACCATCAGATTGATGCGTTGAGCGCCTAATTTAAGAAACCCTGATTAATTTATAAATCACCCATTAAATTGGAGAGTGAAGTGGCGACCTCATCAAGTATTAACAAACCCCGGAGCGTAGTATTCGGCAGTACGTTTCCTGTAGCAGCGTTTGAAAAAGAGAACAATTCTCCTTTCGATGATGGATATTCCATTGCGAAAGAAGAAGCTGCCTTGGCGGCATATATCGCTGGTGGTGCGAAAGAAAATGATCCACTGCATGAGCGATTTATTGAATTGCAAGATCGGCGCGAGCGTCTTGAGTTGTTGGCTCGTGAACGTGATGAGCGTTCTGGCGCAGATCCAGTCGTCTCCAATCAAGAAGCACGCTCTGTAGAAGACTTGGGTGGCCTGGTTGATGACGGCGTGGACCAAATGGAGCTTCACACGATTGAAGCCATTCGAATGTTCACCGGGCGTGCCCGTGAAGTAGGTAATCCGCGCACGGCGATTATTGGTGGCAAGCGCGTTGCCTCTTCATTGCGCAATCTCTGGCTACTGACCGTCAACGACAATCCATATGCGGACTGGGCCCTGGTTCGCCATGAGCATTCCGTAGATCAAGTGCTCAAGCATTTGCGAGAAGAAACAGTGAAGGCCGAGTCTATGTTGAATTCGATTCGCCAGAAGGGGCTGAGTTTCTCGGTGCTTTCTTCATCCAGCCCGGTTTCGTTGAACTTGGGTTTTCGCAGTCCATATGGATATTCCATTTCCATGCTGATGGTGGAGTACGACTACTTCGTGCGCGTGCA
>Ga0233380_1000819_pt1 | contig 15132 bp, 23 predicted proteins | sample ElkDunMinimDraft_9_FD_191541 | JGI IMG/M metagenome (GOLD analysis project Ga0233380, IMG submission 191541) | Fecal eukaryotic communites from dung pellets of Tule Elk in California, USA - Elk Dung F36 | ecosystem: Host-associated > Mammals > Digestive system > Large intestine > Fecal | place... | reverse complement strand
AGAAGCCGCCCGTTAAACGTCTCGGTGCATGTGATGGGCCAGTTCGTAAACCGGCACCAGGCGCCCGTGCGAGCGTTGGAAACGAACACATCCGAGGCGTAGCCGCTCAGGATCGGCGGCGAGACGATAGCCATCTGCTGCTCAGCCCAAAGAGCGCAAGACCAGCCGCTTTGTCCCCTCGTGCGGATTGCCTCGTTCCACGGTACGTCGATCGGGTACGAGACAGCCGTGGATGCAAGAGCCGCAAAGTCAACCTGAATGGCCTGCGAGAGCGCGACAAGCCCCAGAGTGGTAGCAATCAGCAGATCCCCGCCGGCACGAATAAGTGCCTTTGAGCCGAGGGGGATGCCTATGCGGTACACGCCGACCTTGCGCCAATCAGCGGAATCCGCGGGGTTCTTACCCTGATAGACTGCAACCTCCCCTTCGTTGGTGATGAACACGACCTGTTCCGAAAGGCCACCTTCAGCGCCACCCTCGAGCGACCATGTCTGCCCGATGATGAGCGCGCCGCCGCGGCCGAACTCAGAACCGAGACGGAGAGGCGTAAGCTCGCCCCCGATCTGGTCAACCGGCAGATACCATGCGGTCATGCTTTCCTTCTGGAGGAACCAAAGGCGGTTCTTGTAGGCCCAGACATAGGAAAGGTCAGCCGAGGTAAGGGTGGAGCCGTCCGGAAAGGTGATGCCCGGGAATAGCTCGTCCTCGTCCCCCTCGATAAGGTGGAAATCGGCCCCGTCGTAGATGAAGCCCACGCTGGCGCCATTGACCCCGAGAAGGAAGGTGCCGCCCGTCGTGGCAAACTGCACTGTTGACCAGTTGCCGCTTCCGGCGTCCTCGATCACCTCATTGCCGACCGTGGAGTTCTCCCCGATCGTGTCGGATTCCTCGTCCTCATCGAGTGCCAGTGTCCATTCGTCCTGGACGCCGATCGAGATGTTATAAGCCTGGGTAATACTCGTGATGTCGTAGACCGTGGAGGACGTCGAGGCGAACAGCTTGCGGTTATTGCCGACCACGTACTTGAACATGGTGGTAACGGGCTCGTTGTCCTGCCCCAACTCGGCATAGGTCCGGCTTCCACGACGCAGGACGGCGCCAGAGGCTGTCGGGAAATAGTTCTCCAGCACCTCGGCGCCCTGCGGCATGTTCTGGCCGTTCGGCATGGCAAGGTTGCGGTTTGTGATCCATCCGCCAGTCGGAGCGGGGAAAGCAATCTCCTGCGCCTTCCGTCCCCTTGCGGGGTTCTGCATCGGTGCGACGCGGAACATCAGCCAAGTTCCCACGGGAAGGCGTGAACGGCACCGGGGAAGCTGGCGCCGCCGTTGAGACGTATCACGCGCGATCCCTTCTCCCGGGTCTGCTCCTGTGAAAGGGCCGTTTCATAAGTCCGCAGGTCTTCGGCGTAATCGAGCCCCTTCTCCTGCTTCCATCGCCAGATCAGCGACAGGGTCAGGAGCCTTTCATCCAGGCGGAAGCTGTCACCATCCTGCGTGATCGCGGCTTTCGGCGTACCGTTCTCTCCAAGGAAGACATCCTTCGAGATGTAGTAGAACATGGCCTGCTTCCCACTCGAAAGAGTCGGAAGGGTATGGAAGCGATTGCCGAGGATCATCCACCAGCCAGGCTCAAGGTTGAACCCTCTGGTCTTGATCTGCTGCCATTCGTCCAGGGACGCGGCCTGCGTGAACCACCATTCCGGCCAGGAAGGAGATGACACACCCATGGCTTGAACCATTCGGTCGTAGTCATCGGGCAACGGGTAGCTTTCGTCACCCGTGCCCGTGATGGTGTAGAGCGTAGTCAGATTTTGCCAGTCGTGGCTTTTCATGATCTCCACGGCGGCTTCCTGCGCAAGAGCGGTGATCTCCACTTCCATTTCATTGGTCGAAGAGACAACGGCCGGCGGGCGGTGCCCTACCAACCGAGCAATTGCGCGCTGTGCTGCCGTGAGGATGGTCATTATGCGAGTTCCTTGGCGGCGCTCAGGAGCCATTCACGCGAGGGCGTCCCGGTCGGAGCGCGGCCTGCCTTCGACTTGATGAAGGCCTTCAGTTCGCCGTCGTCCATCTTGTCAAGCGGCTTGTTTGCCGCCTTCTCGATCTCGTCCGGAGAAGCTTCCTTGGGCGGGAGCGGCGCTGCCGCCTTGAGGCGTGCAATCTCGGCCTCCAGCTCCTTGATACGGTCGTCGGACTGAGGTGCCGGACGACGCTCCATGAACCTGCGCGCCATGTCCTTGAGCACGTTGCCGCTCTGGCCCAGCGTCTTCAGGTTCTGGCCTTCGAGGTGATAGAGCGCCTCGATCGAATAGACCTTGGCCGCGCGGCAAAGGGATATCTGGGCGGGGGTGATCCCGTGCTCCACCAGCATCTCAAGCGGTGTGCCAGACGCCATCTGGTCTTCGCCGGACTGGAAGGCCCGGTACTGGTCCGCGAAGCGCTCTGCGTAGGTGATGACGCGGTGGCCTTCGCGGCGATACATCGCGTCCACCGGAAGGACAGGAGAGAAGTTCTTGTCGCCGGCAAAGCGAAGCTCGACAACCTCGACAAGCTCCATGACGGGGCGCTGATGGATTTCGGACTGCGGGACGTTCTCTATGGTCTGGTGCCGGAAATAAGGGGTCACCAGATGCTCAAGTTCCGTCTCCGGAATAGGCTGAATAGTCGCTTCCATGAGAGATTACCTTTCTGAGGGGAGGGAAAGGGAGGGCCGAAACCCTCCCTCGTGCTTAGATCGCGAACTTGCGAGCCTGGAAGTAGTCGCCGGATACGACACCGCCGGTGAGCCCGGCAGGTACCTGCCAAGCGCCGGAGGAGTTGGCTGCGACGACCCAGGTAGTCTCGTTCACGTCGAGACGCGCGCCGGCGGCGTGGGTGGCTGCAGCCTGAACCATGACGTACTCATGGCCGTCAGAGCCGGTCTCCTTGTTGCCGAGGCGATAGGAGACATCGACGCCGGGCTGGAAGTCCCAGTGATACGGACCCTTGCTTTCAAGCGCGGGACCGAGCTGGGCAGTGGTACGGAAAACCATAACAGCGTTCCTTTCTTCGCGTTAACGGCTTGTGCCGTGGTTCTCGTGATAGTGGTGGGTTGCTTCCGCAGCCTTTCGTGCCGCGACAGCCTCGTCAAAGGTATCGAAGAGGCCGAGGTGGATATTCTTCCGCCCCTGACCGCTGATATATGCCTGCCACTTGCCCCGATTTTTCTTCCAATTTACGCCACTGACGCCGCTTGTATTCCGAGCGTTCAGCTTCTGGTTTCTTTGGTTCCCGCTTGAGGAGACCACGCGTAGATTGGATTCTCTGTTGTCTTCGCGGTCGCCGTTAATATGGTCGATGGAACCATTAACCGCGCCAAACACCATCACCGCTATCAAGCGATGCGCCCGGTACACTCTGTTGAGAAGCGTAGCTTGACGGTATCCATTTCGGTCACATGATGTGAAAGCTTCCTTCCCGGCATAGCGGGTGTTCCAAATCTTAGCGTCACGCTCAGACTTGAATAAAGAGGCATGCCGAACCTTCCAGAACAGACGCCCCGTTTCCGGGTCGTAGTCTAGGAGAGAGCGCAAAACCTCTTGCGACGGAAGCTCAACAGGAATATTGGATTGATCAGCCATTTCGACCTCCTTACAGGTTGGCTTGGTTAGAAGCCGCAGGGTGTTGACGCACCTTTGCGGCTTTGCTGATTCTATCCTTTCGGAGCCTTGCCTACAAGCAATTAGGCAGTACGGAGCCGCACTTGGAAGCGTGGATTCTTAACGATCAATTCGCCAGTCCACACATATCCCTGAGCGATTGCATCCTGGTTGATCGGCTTGGCGCCGTCCCCGTCGTGCATCGGCACCATGTTGTTGTTCGGGTGGTACTTCATCTCCATGCCGTCGAGGTCGAGGAGGAAGATGGTATTGGCCGGCATGACCGAACCAACGCCGCCCGCGGCAACAACTTCGATCGGGCCAGCTCCGGTCATCACCTCGAGAGCGCGGAAGCCGAGACGGCCGACCGTGCCACTGGAGTTGACGATGCGCTGATGCGCGACCAGCGAGTTTTCGATGACCGCGTAGGATGCCGGGTCCGCGATAGCCAGCTTGGCGTAGCGCGAGCCCTTCGAGCGGTTGAGCGCGATCCGCGAGAGGATCTGCCGAGCCGTCGTCTCGTCCCAGGTCGTTCCGATGTCGGAGAAGTCGCCGCCCGGGACGCTATAGGACGTGGTGCGCCACATAGCATGGAGGGAGCGGTCGATGCCGCCGTAGGTGCCGGCGTTGGCAACGATCGGAACAGCGCCGCCGAGGCCGATCATCTGGCGACCGCCCGTGCCCGTACCGTCAGCGACGATAGCGATTTCGCGAGCGTTCTTGATGCCTTCTTCGGAAGCGTTGAGGAACGTGGTCATCAGGTCGATGATCTTGGCGCGGCCCTGGTTGTAGAGCAGCTCCGTACCCGTGAGGGAGAACATCGAGGTTACGCGCTTCGGCGTGAAGACTGCCGAATTGAGCAGTTCCTTCGCCTGGATGTTGAGCTTGTCGTAGCCCGTGAACCACTGAGCGTCGAGGGTATCGACAAGCAGCGGGATGCGGATTTCCGGCCCGCCGTCGTAAGCCGTGATGGCTCCCTTTTCAGCGAGGACGGCAGTGATGGGGTGAGAGTTGTTGACGAGGTCCTGCACTTCCCGAGAGCGATCAAACATGGAAGTGGTGAGGACCTGGCGGAGATTGCGGTCTGTGACAATTGCAGCCACGGCCTTATCCTTTCAGGTCAGATGCCTAGCCCATCGAGGGCACGTCGAACGGCATCGCGGTTGTTTTTCGAGGCTTTCCCTTTGTCCTGGACAATGCCGGCGTCGGGAGCGCCCCTTACGGATTTCGTGCCAGCGTCAGACGAAGGCACACGCGATACGTCAACAGGCTCCTGGGTGGGCTTGGGCTGATCGACTGAAGAAGTCGGATTGATCCGAACAGCCATGTCGTAAGCAGCTTCCAGCCGCTCTTGCGGAGGCAAGGACGCGGGTATTTTCCCGCTCGACAAAAAGAAGGCGATATCGTCTTGCAGTTCGTCGTAGCGTGGATGCTCAGCCCGGAAGGGCTCGATGATCGAACGTGCCGCCTGCTCATGGCGCATCGCTTCGATCTCTGCCTTCAGGGCCTGAATTTCGGATGACTGGTGCTGAACCTGCGGGTCAGGAGCGCGCTGAACCGGCGCCTGTGCTGCCTGCGGGTTCTTGGTGATGAACTCGGCATACTGCTGCGGCGTGATGCCGACCGTTGCCAGCACCTGCCGAATTCCTTCGATCGGGTTGGAGTGCAGAAGGCCGTCGACGGCGGTGTAGCGCTCCAGAGCATCGGGAATGGTCGTGTTGTGCTGCTTCGCCATCTGGTCGAATTTGGAAAGCTTCGTCCAGTTGTCGTGGCTTTCCCGGTACTGCGTCAGTTCCGTGTCGTGCTCCTGCACGAGGCGGGCGACTTCGGCCTTCACGGCATGAGGAACATTGCCCCATACCTCCTTGGCCTTGGGTAGGAACCGGGCGGGCGGCTCGTGATGGCTGCGCCCCTCAGAAGCACGCGGCTTATCCGCTCCTTCCTGCCCGGTTGCGTCGTCCTTTGCAGGAGCGGCGCTCTTGTCAGCCTTGTCGGGCTGGGTCTTGTCTTCCGGCTTCGCCTCGACGGCCTTCTCATCCGGCTTTGCAGCCTTATCCTCAGGCTTTGCCTCGACCTTCTCGACCTTTGCCTTTTCCTCGGCTTCCTTCTCCTTTGCCTCGGCGGCATCAAGGGCTTTGGAAAGGGTCTCGCGAGCCGTAAGGGGCTTTGCAGCCTTGTCCTCGACCTTCGGGGCTTCCTTGACTTCCTGCGGGGGAGCGTCGGGAACACCGGCCGGCAAAGCGGCATCAAGGGGAGCGCTGGGCTCGATATGAGTCGAATAGGCTGCTTCCGCAGCCGACTGGTTGTCGGTCATGCTGAGGGTATCCTTGGTTCTGAGGGAAGGATGCTTAGGTGGTAGCCTGCGGGATCTCGCCGCGGCTTATCTTGGCCTCTGCCTTGTCGAGCAGGGTTGCAACTTCAGCCTCGGTGATCGGCTTGCGCTCCGGGGCTGTACGGGTATCTTGCGAGCCGACTTCCTCATAGGCGATGCCCTGGGGGTTTCCATCGGCTCGATATGACCTCCGCAATGCGGCCTTGTTGGTGTAGAACTGCCCATCCGCCATCGACTGCACTGGCTCGTCAAAGTCGCGGATAAGCTGGGGGAACGGCAGGTCCGATCGGGCTACGCTTCGAACTGACACGCATTTCGGGGGCCAGTTCTCCACATCATGCCAGGACATGCAGATGCGGCAGAGGCGCTGGGTCATCAGGCCTTCAGAGCCGCAATCAGGGCGTTGATCTTGGCCTTGCAGGCGTTAGCCAGTGCGGCAGCCGTCGTTGCATCCGTTGCATCGGCGGTCGTGATGGCCGTGATGCTGGTGATTGCCTCTCCGGCTGCTCCATCGGCCTGTGCAGCGACTTCCTTCGCCAGTTCGGGCACCATGCCCAGTGCGATAAGCTTACGGGGGTTTGACATGTCAGTCTCCTTCGGGTTCAGGTTCAGGTTCGGGAAGCCCCTCGATGATGAAGGGTGCGCCCCTTTCGGAAAGCACGATGGGGACGCCCATACCGTTTTCGGCGACCATCATGGTAGGAGCGCGGGTTTCAACGGCTTTGACCGGGAAACCGCCCTTCTCAACGATGACGACGGGGAAGCTCATTTCCACATAACCAATGCCGCAACCCCAAAGCCCATAGCTACGTAAGCAAGGACGATGGAGATCTTTCCGACTGTGGGGCGGTCGTCCTGAGCGACGAACTGCGATAGTGCGCCGATGAAGGCTGAAATCGCTACAAGGTAGCGCGCCGTATCTCCACCATAGACGGCAACGACTGCGATGAACGCAGCAAAGAATACGGTGGCGCTGAAGACGTAGGACGATTGCATTAAACGTTCTCTCTTTCCGCCTGATTCTGATTCATTGCTTGCTGTTCCGCAAGGGTTAGCTGACGGTCGCCCTGCTGCTCGCTGAACGACTGCTGCCGCTCGCTCATCTGGGCGCTGCGTTCGCTCTCGACGGCCTGACGCTGGCGATCCTGCGCGGACATGGCCTGATCGACCTGACGCATCTGGATATCCGCCGTCGTCTTCACGTCCTCGCGGTCTTGCTGGCGCGTCTGGTTCGATGCGTCGATGCCCATCTTCTGGATCTCGGCAAAGACCTTCTCGATGCGGGCCTCAACCTCAGCCGTCTGAGCCCGAGTCTTCTCGACCTCGAGCATGAGCTTCTGCTGGTCTGCCTGTGCCTTGCTGGAGGCTTCAGCAGCCTTAAGCTGGATCTCCTGCATCTTGGCCTGAGCGTCGGCCTGCACCTTCATGGTCTGGGCCTGGGCCTTGGCCATCTCGGCTTCGGCAAGCTTGTTCTGCGCCGCGATTAGAGCCGCCTGCTCTTCTCCGCCGCCCTCGGTCGGAAGGTTACCGGCCTCGCCCACGAAGTCATCGATCAGGTCGTCAAGCTCGCGGTTTGCCCGGTACGGCTGGAGCGCGAACTTGAGGATTCCGCCGCCGAGCTTTGCTCCCGCCTCGCCGGCCTGCATGAGCGGCATAACCGACTGCGAAGCGCCACCGAATGCCGTCAGGAACTCGTTGCGGCTTTGCTTCTCGGCAAGTTCGTCCGTCATGATGGTGGAATCCGTCTCGATATCGATGACCAGATTGCGCACCTTCTCGTCCCGAAGCATCTTCATCACGTCTTCGATGACGACGGTCGTGCTCAGTTCGCGGATCATCGGCGTATACTGCGCCATGATCTCTTGCTGCTTCTGGATGAAGGCCTGCCTGACCTGCTCCGGATCGATTTCCTCCGTCTGCTGGGCAGCGTTCTCCTCGAACTCCTGCTTCAGCTTGGTGAGGGCGTCCTTTGCCGCCTTTTCAAGCTCCTTCGTCTTGCGCTCCACCTCGGCTTTCGTCGGGATGGTCATCTGCGAGACTTCCAGAAGCTTCTCCTGGCTGTAGTTCTCCGCGATGATCTCGGCAGCGATGGCCGCGGTGTCGCGAGCGATGCGCTGCAGCTCGTCAATCTTGTCTCGGACCCTGACCGAGCCGTACTGGCTCTTGAGCTGCTGTGCTCCAAGCGTCTCCTGCGCTTCTGTGGCGCCGCGCATGATGTCACTGATGCCGGAAAGCTGGTAGAAGTCGTCGATGAGCTGTCCGCGTGCTTCAATGAGGCCCTGAATGGTCTGGGCGACGTCCGCAAGCGGGATCGTCATCATCAGACCGCCCGATGTAGCGCTCCCTGCGAAGGCAGCGGCAGGAACCGGAATAACGATCGTATCGTCGGTGGACGACAAAGCCGTTTCTACCGCGTTGCCAATGTCGCCGCCGGCCGGGATCAGCACCTTCAGCTTGACCTGGTTGAGCAGCACATAGATGCGGCCCGTCAGGTCGTTGATCTGCGAAAGGTGCGGCGCATACTGCTTGTAATCCGGCACCGGGATAAGGCTACGGCGCTGGCGCGTTCCGTATGCCGGCTTCGGGCACGGGAAGAAGTTCGAGAGGTTGAGGTGCGGCTTGTCCTCATCGAGGATCTGGCTGCAGCCTTCCGCCACCCAATAAACCTTGTTGTCAACGCGGGACCAGACTTCCCACACGCCAGCCTTGGCGCTGCTGTCGGTCGAGCCGTATGTGTCGTCCTTGTCGCGGCGGTCCTGAAACTCTGCGCTCTCGTAAGCGGCCCCGGAAGACTTCTCGAAGCGATCCTTCATCTGCTTCTTGGTCATCCAGGCGCGACGAGCGACCCAGCCTACCTCAGACCACTTGCGGGCCGGCTCATGACGGAAATCAAGGCGGTCCAGATGCTCGATGCAGACGTCTTGCTTATCCAGCGTTACCCACATGACGCCGCGGTTGGACAGTGCGAGGTCGTCGCGGGTCTCCAGCATCTCGCCATCAACGTCCGTACGATCGAACTCGCTTTCGAGGCAGCGCTCGATAAGTTCGGACACCGTCTTGACGACAGGGCTCGCGTCCTTGAACCGCGGCGATGAGATGGGCTTGGGAGGCTTGGCATACAGCGCGGGCTTCATGATCTCCATCGACGCCCAGAACAGGGCGAAGTGGTTATCGGCAAAGTCCGTCTGGTTGCTCAGCGTGAAGGCATCATCAACCTTGCGGCAGAACGTGTTATAAGCATCGAACTTCTTGCGAGCGTCCTCCAGCGCCTCAAGGAGAGAGGCCGAGCTTTTGGGCTCGCTGGAGTTCTCCAAAGAGTCTGCCAGCTCGGTCTCACGCATCATCGGTTACTCGCTGTTCTTCTTGGTGCGAACCTGCGACTTGCCGGCCGGGGAAGCTTCCGGCTCACGCTCATCGGTCGGGATCTCGCGGATGCCCTCGCCAATGCGCTCTTCGGTGAAGTCAGGGCCCTTGCCCTCGTCCGCGGCCTTCTGATCAGCTTCGCGCTGGTCGTTGAATGCCTTGATGTTCTCCTGGCTGGGGTTCACGTTGTCCGGGAAGCCAGCAGGGATTTCGAGTTCTTTAGCCATTGTCATTCTCCTTCAGGGTGTCCCGCCCATTCTCAGCGCCTGCGCATGGGCAATGGCGGCGCGTGCATTTCATCAAGGGTATTGCCTACTGCCTGAGGCTCCGGGGTGTTGTCGTTCACGACAGGCACCCACGGCCGAGACATGCAGGCATATCGGGTTTCATCCGCAGCATGGTCTTCTGCGGTTGTGTCTAGGTCTTCTGGCCTGTCTTCATCGTGCTGCAGCGCAGGGATGGTGCGGATGCTGTGGATGCACGTCGAGAAGAAGAACAGCATAGGGTTGCCGTCCTCGTCCCCTTTAAGGCGTGCCCTGAGTTGGTCCCAACCGCCCATTGCTCCGCGACCGGCAACGCGCTTGTTGTCAGCCCTACTGAAGAAGACCCCGCCACCCGTCATGAGCCGCTCGGCGATCGAAGGACCTCCATCCGAAGAGAACGCTGCCGGGTCTAGCACTCCGTAAGCGATGCTTGCTCCGAGGTCTCGAAGCTTGATCCCCTTGCCAACCTCGTCCGCGTCCATCTTCAGGCCAACGTCGGGGATAAACCTCCCCTCTGCGTCCTTCTTGCACCCGTACCATTCGAGATATTTTACAAGAGCGCCACGAGGGATGATGCGGCCTTCTGGCGTGACGAACCTTTCATTCGCGACGGCATACCACCCAAAGGCAAAGGGCTTTGCGCTACCCCAGTCACCTGCCCTGAACAGGAGCCAATCGTCAGGGATCTCGAATGGCCGGATCACATGGCGGTTGACATCAAAGTTGTCAAAGAACGCGCCCTCGACCACATTCCAGTCACCCCAGCGCATAGCCTTAACGAGACTGTCGCTACCCAGCCCGGAAAGGCGGTTTTCATAGCCGGGGTCATTCTCCGACATGGAAGGGTTATCTTCTAACCGCGCCGGGATGAACTGCCGAAGCATTCCGCCTTCCGAATTGGCGGCGCGATAAACCTTCAGAGGCTCGGCACCATCAATGAAGGTCATCTTGACGAACTGGTGCCCTATCCCCCCGGGGTTGGCACCACACAGAATGCGCGGGAATTTACCCTCGTACTTGTTCGGGAGCGTCACACCCACCATACGAACGCGGTTGCGCAGGAAGCGGTAAATCTTATCCGTGAAGTGGGTAAGCTCATCAATGAGCAGGACGTGAATTTCCGCGCCCTGATATTTGAAGCGGTCCTTCTCGTCCTTACAATGACAGAGGTAGATCTTGCTGCCGTTCCAGAACCTGATCTCGTCTTCCACAATGGTGACGAACCCGCACTCTACCCAGCCAGCCAAGAACTCACGAAAACCACTGGGGCCTTCCATGTGGTTCTTGACCAGATCGTCACGGATGCGTCGGAAGAGATAGACCTGGAGACCCGGGATCTCTGAACACCACGTAATCGCGGCCATGCGCATGAGGTGGGACTTCCCGCCGCCTGCCGCTCCCCCGTACAGGATCTCCGTAGCTTCGCTGTGGAACGCAACCTCCTGCTTCGGGTGCAGGTCGATGTCTAGTGCCGCGTCATCCTTTGTGGGCATTGAAATTTATAGTCGGGGTGAGGTCGATCTTGCCGCCGTGCTCAAGCTCCAGCTTGTCGCCGTACTTCTTCGGGCGAAGCTTACCGGCCATCCACTTGCGGGCGTCGATGCGAAGACGGGCGCGCTGGATGTTCTCACCGTTCGTCACCCAGCCAGCGTCTTCCTCGCCGCGGCGCTCCATCCAGTCATTGCGACCGTCGTCTGCAATCTCGATAATCTCATCAAAGATGGCGTCGGCCTGCTCTTCACGAGCGCGCGCGTACATGTCCGAGAATGCCTTGTTCTCTGCCAGCCATTTGAAGACAGTTGAGCGAGACGGGATATTCTGGTCCTCACAGATTGCCTTGAGGCTTTCCCCGTTGGCAATGCGCTCGCAGATGAGAAGCGCCATCTTCTCTGTGTACTTGGTGACGCCTGACATTACGTAGCCTTACCTTTGAGCGCCTCGACCTCTGCGCGGAGTTCGCGGATCAGTTCGCCGGCTTTCTTGAGTTCCTCGAAGAGGATACCGTCGACGGTATGACCGGGAACGTGGTACGCCACCCCATCGATAGGGCTTACATAAGCATAGCCGGCTGCCCCGTTCCACTGCGGCTGGGGAAGCATTCTGAGACCGATTTGCGCCATCACACGCGCCCCATCAACACAAAGCGAACGAGCCCGCCAGCGAGAAGAAGCGTGCAGAACCCCGCAATGAAGAACTGCCCCATACTCCCCTGTATGAGGGCCAAGCCGGCTAGAGCGCCAATCGCGACTGTCATGACAGCCACCGCAATTATTGTGATCCAGTTCATGCCCATGGGCGAACGCCTCCAAAATGTTCGGACGGCCTGCACTATACGCGCCCCATCAACAGCAGGACCAGCAGCACGACAAGCAAGACGCCGAGAAGGCCGGATGGTCCGTATCCCCATGCTGCAGAGTGAGCCCACGAAGGAAGGGCGCCAACGAGCAGGAGAACGAGGATGATGATCAGGATAGTGGTCATTTCGGATACTCCACGCAAAATCATTTCTATCGGCCCGTGAGGCCTTGGCATTTCGCGATACGAATTTTCTACCGCTCGACCCGAAAGAGGGCTAACGAATGTTCCGCCATCCACTCGTTGCCGTGACGATCGACGTAAATGCCGACCGACTTGCCAGAAACCCTGTCTATGAAGTGGCAACGGACACGACATTCCATCGGGTAGCTCGTGATGAGCGACCACAAACGCTTCAGCATGTTCGGATTCCTTAATGAACGCTGCAGAGCGTGAGCCCCGCTTCGCTTGCGATGGTGCGGATCATGTCCAGGCTGCTTATGACGATCAGATCGCCGATACTGCGTGGCCGGATCGCGGGTGCCATATTTGGAATTTTCAACTTTGAGAAAGTGGAGCAGATGGCCCTATCCCTTCGGATTCAGGCCCGCTCCGCGAACCCTTTCGGCACCATCCACCCTTGACGCAAATCTAAGGTATTTAGCCGGATTCGTCAAGGAATCCAAAGACCAACTGGTCATTGGCGCCTCTAATGCACGCTGCACAGGCGTGGTCACGTTCCTCGGGGGTGGTCATGCTGGCTGCCGGTCAGCGTCGAAGAGATCCGTCTTCCTGCCGCTGGCATATGGCGTCGTCATCGGGCACGGCTTGACCTGACGCTTGAATGGGGCTTGCTCATAGGCATCGCAGCAAAGGCACCAGCGTCGTGACAGAACGGTGATCCACTCGTGCGCGGTCATCACCAAAGGTCCTCGGAAAAGAGATGAGGCAGGTTCTTGTCTCGGTTTGAGGTCTGCCCGGCGGCAGCCGCAATCTTCCGCGCCTCTTCCCGCCCGACGAACCGGAACGCGTCGGTGACGAAGCCTTGCTCTACCTTGTGGGCCGCGTCGGCATCATCAAACCGATAGCAAGCCTCTACCAACCGCAGCACTTGCCCGTGTCTGGCAGGAGCCAGGAGGGAATAGACGCCGCCGTCAGGATGCTTGCACGCCACGCCGATGATGCGCTCGGCCATTCATCATCTCCTGTCATGGGAAGCCTTTGGGCTTTGGAAGAATGGTCGGGAAGGCGATCCCAGGGCCTTGATGCTGCAGACGGCGAGCTAACGCTGCTCGGTGCACTTCCGCCTCTGCTTCCCGATTAGTAACCCGCCTGGGTGCGCCGAAGCGTGGCGGGTCTTGTTGGTGGTCGGGGGGTGTCGAGGCGGCGTCGACACCCTGATTTCCATTCTGGAGCCGGCACCCCTGAAAGCCTTATGCCGCAAGGGTTTCGAGGTGATTTCCTAGCCTCAACCGGCAGGGTCATTGTGGGGGTCGGGAAGGCCGGAATGACGCCGGTCGCCGCAGCGATTACGGGTGAGAGCCTAACCTTCCCGATCTGGTTCGCTCGCCTTGGCTCGAACAAGGAACCTCCTGATCCAAAGTCAGGCGCTCTACCAGTTGAGCTACGAACGAGAAATGCTCGGGAAGGCGGCGGAGTGTTAGTCTCTCCGGTCTCAGGTGCTGTCCACCACTTCCGCAGGGCCTTCAGCGACTTCCGCTCTTTCCCCTGTCTTCCCGATTAGTCCGAGCATTCGCGCTCGGTATGCCGCTCTACACGGCCTTGGCTTGTTACCCGCTGATGCGGATGACGTTGACGAGTTCGCCGTCTTGGAGGATCGCCACCATGTCTTTCGGTAGCTTCCAATCCTCAATCACGGGAACGCCGCAGAAGGATGCCGATGCGATATCAAGCTTAGGGTCGCTGACAAGCGGTCCCGCCTGTATCTCTATGGCCTTGATGAATCCCGGAATGGACCCGACACGGACTTCCACTTGCGGCGCTAGTGACGCTAGCAAGCCGGTGACTTCGCGGGTCATGTTGGAAAGGAAATCCACTGATTCACCATAAATTTAGAGCGCATTTCTCCTACCGCCTATCTTGGCGGTGGCCCGGCGATAACCGCTCAGAAACAGCCACGTCAGTAATGCGCAAATCAGTTGCGCATTATTCTATGACGCTTCACGCAAGTTTTCAAGGGGCACGTCAACATTTGTAAACCCATTCAACATCTCGATGATGGCCTTAACCTTTCCGCCTGAAGATGGGCCAAGGACGCGGGCAGTCATGCCGGCGAACGGGGCTCCTTCCACTATCACCGCCATGCTATTCGGCGGGAATAGCCGCCTGATCTGCTTGCGTGTGGCCTTGTTCGCGCTGGCCGCTTCCGCCTGTATCCGCTTGTCTCGCTCGGTCACGTATTCCGAGTATACCTTATCTTCGATTTCAATGAGGGTCTCCATGACGTCGTCGCAGAATTGTGCCGGTGAAGAATCTCGGGAGTGCTTCAACAAGCACAGCACGCCGTCCACCGCCCTCACCTCCTCAAAATTGAAGCGGGGGAGATTGACGAAGATGTATCCCCCGATAAGGGGAAACCGCTTCTCCATCCATTGCTTCGTCCGGTGATGCTTGGCCTCTCTCCATTGACAAGGAAGGTAGCACTCGATGCCCTTCATTCGGAGATTGCGCTCGATGATAGTCTCCTGCCGATGCTCTCTGTTCGCAGCGTCCCATTTCGACGCCATGCGTTCGTACCCGGGCTTTACCCGGGCCGCGAACCAGTAGGTTTGTCTCGCCGCCGTCATACCTGTACCTCGTGTTTGCTGCTGGTTATTCTGCGTTACTCTGCTGCCTTCATACCTCCGCGTCCTTCCCTTCTGACTCTTCAGGAAGCTGGGTCACCGCATTCGGCCAAACTTCCCCACTTGCACTTGCTTCACACTGCTTGACGAACATCTCGCAGACCGAAATGAACTCACGGACTTCAGAGACGCAGCCGAATTCAAACACAGTCGTCTCCTGTGCAATCTCAACCGACCCATCGTTGAAGATTTCGAAGTAGATCGCGCGGTTCATTCCGCTGCCTCCCTGTATGGCCCGTCGATGAAAGTGACCCTCGGAAGGGTGATCTTGGCTCCTGAAATGGTGGTGCGCCGGACCCTATCGGCAGTCAGCGTCGGGAGCGCACGTGGCGGCGGCTCCACATACGTCCTGCGGTCCTCGACGGGTTGGACGCGCCG
>Ga0233380_1000818_pt1 | contig 15142 bp, 15 predicted proteins | sample ElkDunMinimDraft_9_FD_191541 | JGI IMG/M metagenome (GOLD analysis project Ga0233380, IMG submission 191541) | Fecal eukaryotic communites from dung pellets of Tule Elk in California, USA - Elk Dung F36 | ecosystem: Host-associated > Mammals > Digestive system > Large intestine > Fecal | place... | reverse complement strand
AGTTCACCGCCACCAGCTGGCGCCCGTCCGACAGGAAGGACTGGTCGCCGAAGGCCTGCTTGACGATGCGCTGGCAGTCGTCGAAGTTGCCGCGCACGGCAATGTTGTGCACGTTGTCGCCCGGCACGGTGGTCATCTGCCGACGCTGCACCTCGGACACCCGCTGATAAGGATGCAGGATGAAGATGTCGACGTTTTCGCAATGGCGGCAGCCTTCCAGGGCGGCGGAGCCGGTGTCGCCGGAAGTGGCGCCAAGTATCACCACTTTCTGGTCGTTCTTCTTCAGTACGTAGTCGAGCAGGTGACCCAGCAGTTGCAGGGCGAAATCCTTGAACGCCAGGGTCGGGCCGTAGTACAGCTCGAGGATCCATTCGTTGGCGCCGAGCATGTGCAGGGGCGCCACCGCCTTGTGCGAGAAGGCCGCATAACTTTGATCAATCAACTCCTTGAGCTTGTCCTGGGGAATCGCGCCGTCGACGAACGGCGTGATGATCTCCAGCGCCAGCGCGGGATAATCAAGTCCGGCCCAGCCCGCAATCTGCTCCTTGCTGTAGCGCGGCAGGCTTTCGGGCACATAGAGACCACCGTCAGGCGCCAGACCGGTCAGCAGAACCTGTTCAAAGGTGCGGGCCGGTGACTGGCCGCGGGTACTGATGTATTTCATGCTTTGCTTCGCCTGTGTATTGGTCTGCGTTGTGTCGGGATCTAGTTATCTTCGCCATCGAAGAGCTCTACGCGGATGCGCACGACCTTGTCGACGACCTGCTCCAGCTGTTCGATGGTCCCCAGCGCTTCGTTCATCTTACGCTCCAGCACCTTGCCGGTCAGGATCACCACCGGCACCACTACATCGCCGTTATCACCATGATCGGGCTCCTTCTGGATCAGCGCCTCGATGTTGATGCCGAAATTCGTCAGGATCTGGGAAATCTGCGCCATCACCCCGATCTGGTCCTTCGCCGAGATGCGCAGATAGTATTCACTTTCGATGTCCTCGATGTCGAGGATCGGCAGGTCGGTGCGTAGCGAATCGAAGGCCAGCGAAGGCACATTGCCAGGGTTGCCCCTGGACAGATCGCCATAGCTGCGGGCGATGTCGATCAGGTCCGCCACCACCGATGAGGCCGTGGCCTGCGCGCCCGCACCCGCGCCGTAGTACAGCGTGGAGCCCACAGAGTCACCGTTGACCACGACGGCATTCATCACACCGTTGACGTTGGCGATCAGGCGCTGTGCGGAGACCAACGTCGGGTGCACCCGGATCTCTACCCCTTTGTCGGTCATACGGGTAATGCCCAGGTGCTTGATGCGGTAGCCCAGCTCTTCGGCATAGCCGACGTCGGCGATGGTGATCCTGCTGATGCCCTCGGTGTAAACCTTGTCGAACTGCAGCGCGATACCGAAGGCGTTGGATGCCAGGATGGTCAGCTTGTGCGCCGCGTCGATGCCTTCCACGTCAAAGGTTGGGTCGGCCTCGGCGTAGCCCAGTTCCTGGGCCTCTTTCAGCACATCGGGAAAGCTGCGCCCCTTCTCAGCCATCTCGGTCAGGATGAAATTGCCGGTGCCGTTGATGATGCCGGCCAGCCAGTGGATGGAGTTGGCCGCCAGACCTTCGCGCAGGGCCTTGATGATGGGGATGCCGCCGGCAACCGCGCTCTCGTAGGCAACCGTGACGCCCTTGCGCTTGGCGGCGGCAAAGATCTCGTTGCCATGCACGGCGATCAGCGCCTTGTTGGCGGTGACCACGTGCTTGCCGTTCTCGATGGCGCGCAGGATCAGCGGCAGCGCCGGCTCCTTGCCGCCCATCACTTCCACCAGGATGTCGACCTGGGGGTCGTCCGCCACAGCGAACACATCCGTGCTGAAGCGGATATCGGCCAGATCCAGGGCGGGGTTGCGACGCCGGGAGGCGACATGGGTAATCTTCAGGGTTCGTCCCAGACGGCGGGTGATTTCATCCTGTTTGGTCTGCAGCAGATGGAAGGTGCCTCCACCGACAGTACCGAGACCACAGATACCGATATTGAATTCCCGCTTGTGCACCTGCTGCATTGCTACTGCTGGATCCTGTTTCAAGACAAACCTCGACGCCAGATGAAAAAGGCGCCCATTGTACTAGGGAGCCGCGGCAGAACTCCACCGTACCCAGTACCGGAATCATGTCCGGAACCATATCCGGAGCCCCGAGAGCCTTCGCTGAAAGCGGATTTACTGACCCAGCACCAGGTCGGCCAGCTGCTCGGCACCGACATAGCCGGGCACCACGAGGCCGTCCTCGAGGACCAGCGCCGGAGTTCCGGAGATACCGATCCGGTTGCCCAGATTGTAGTGTTCGAGCACGTGGTTATCGCACTGGCGGGTGGGGATGTTCTGTCCGTGCTTGGCCTGGCCCATGGCACGCACACGATCATCGGAGCACCACACCGATATCATCTTGGGGAATGCCGTGGACACTTCACCACCGCGGGGATAGGCCATGTAACGCACGCGGATGCCGAAGTCATTGATCTGTTTGATTTCGCTATGAAGCTTACGACAGTACTGGCAATCGACATCGGTAAAGACGGTGATGGTGGCCTTGGTCTGTTCCGGTTCGAAGATGATCATCTCTTCCTCCGGCACAGCAGCAATCCAGTCGGCGACCCGGGTCTGACGCATCTGGGCAGAGAGGTTGACCAGCGAGTCTCCGGCGACCTGTAACAGCTCGCCCGTGACGATGAATTCACCGCTGCGGTTGGAAAACAGGGTTTCGCCCGTGTCGAGCTCCACCTCAATGAGCCCTTCCATCGGGGTTTCGCGAACGTCAGCGATCTGCAGGGGAGTTTCGGTGGCCGCACTCAGCGTACGGCTGAGGTTGACCCGGAGTTCTTCAACCCAGTCAGGGCTGGCGGTTTGCGCGGGGGAGGATGTCTGGCCCACAACCGTGGCCGGCTGCAGCGCCCAATAGGCGGCGCCCAGAACAAGTACAGCAATTGCGGAAAAACGACGCAGCGATGTCATGCATAACCTCGAAACAGAGTGAAGACCAGGGCCGTAAGCAGGGACCGGTCTAACACCGATCTCTGCTCATTGCTGCCCAGACAGTTCCGTGGCTGACGATCGCCGGACCTGCCTGATCGAAGATCAGACAGATTTCTTCTCAAGCTTCTCGGCGATGCGGGCTGCCTTACCGGACAGTTCACGCAGATAGTACAGCTTGGCTTGACGCACGTCACCACGACGCTTCAGCGTGATGCTGTCGACCAGCGGGCTGTAGGTCTGGAAAGTACGCTCGACGCCCACACCGTGGGAGATCTTGCGGACAGTGAACGCAGAGTTCAGCGCGCGGTTGCGGATGCCGATGACAACGCCTTCGAACGCCTGCAGACGCTCACGATCACCTTCCTTGATCTTTACCTGCACTACCACTGTATCGCCAGGACCGAAGTCCGGGATTTCCTTGCCCATCTGTGCGTTTTCAATCATCTGGATGATTTTGTTCTTGCTCATTGCCTTGCTCCCGTGTCGCGGCCTGACGCGTCAGCGCCCTGCCCCATGTTCAATAGAGTATTCACCAATAAATTGTTCCAGCAAATCTTTCTGTTCGTCACTCAGCGTCATGCGCTGCAGCAGATCAGGCCGTTTCAGCCAGGTGCTGCCAAGACTCTGCTTCAGACGCCACAACCGAATCTGTTCGTGGTTGCCACCGAGCAATACCTCGGGGACCACTTCACCCTGATATTCCTGCGGCCGGGTGTACTGTGGGCAATCCAGCAGTCCGTCGGCGAACGAATCCGCCGCGGCCGAACCTTCGTGTCCCAGCGCGCCTGGCTGGTAACGGATGATGGCATCCACCATCACCATGGCACCCAGTTCGCCCCCACTCAGCACGAAATCCCCTATCGACCACTCTTCGTCGATATCGTGCCGCAACACTCTCTCGTCAATTCCCTGATAGCGCCCGCAAACCAGCACCATCCTGTCGCGTCGGGCCAGTTCCTCGACCCCTTGCTGATCCAGTCGTCGCCCCTGAGGTGACAGGTAGATCACTTTCACCGGCGCGGCGTCCGCCTCATCGCCGGTCATCAATTCTGCCTTCGCTGCAGTAATGGCGGCCTGCAGGGGCTCGGTCTTCATCAGCATGCCGGGACCCCCGCCGAAGGGGCGATCATCCACGGTGCGGTGCCGGTCGCTGGTGAAATCCCTGGGGTTCCAGCAGCGCAGCGTCGCCAGCCCTTCGCGGCAGGCCCGGCCGGTAATGCCGTGGTCGGTAATCGCGGCGAACATCTCGGGAAACAGAGTGACGACACCAATTTCCACTGCGCTTCTCCCGCTCAGGCCAGGTAGTCCGGATCCCAGTCCACTGAAATGACGCGTTGCTCGCGACTCACTTCCACGATGACCTGGCCCGGCAGATACGGAATCAGCCTCTCCCTGTCGTCGATACTCTCTGAGGTCGGCTGGACCACCAGCACGTCGTTGGCGCCGGTTTCCAGCAGCTTCGAGACCACTCCCAGATCCTGCCCTGCAGTGGCGACAACGCGCATGCCGGTCAGTTCGTGCCAGTAAAAATCGTCGGGGTCGAGGGGCGGCAGATCATCAACACTGATCGCCAGTTCAACGCCGGTGAGCTCACGCACCCCATCCGGATCGTCGTAGCCGGCAAAATGGGCTATCAGACCCTTGCCGTGAACCTTCGCCTCGTCCATCTTGATCTCCTTCCAGTTGCCGGCAATGCGCCCGTACAGCTGTCGGAAATCGAGAATATTATCCTGGGGGGCGGTATAGGAGATCAGCTTGACCCAGCCCTTGACCCCATAAGGGCGGCCTATGCGCCCCATGGTGACCAGTTTGTGCTGTTCCAGCGTCATGCCTGCGACCCTCTGCCCTGCTCCAGCGACCTGCCCGGAGGCAGATCTGGATCAATATCAGGCTTCGGTGGTAGGAGCAGATGCAGCCTGCTTTACCAGAGCGGCGACGCGCTGGCTGGGCTGTGCACCTTTGCCGGACCAGTATTCAACGCGTTCCAGGTTGATGCGCAGACGCTCTTCCTGGCCACGGGCAACCGGGTTGAAAAAACCCAGGCGCTCAATGAACCGGCCGTCACGTGCATTACGCTGATCTGCTACGGTGATGTAGTAGAAAGGTTTCTTTTTGGCGCCGGCGCGAGCCAGTCGAATAGTGACCATAAAACGGTTTCCTGAAAAATTAAGCAATCGTACGAAAACTGCCCCAACCCTCGAATCTACAAGGTCTTCGACCAGGTTGATGCGACGCCCATGGGACGCACACAGTATCCGAGGCTGGAAAAAGGCGGGTATTCTAAGTGAAATGACGCCAGTATGGAAGGAGTCTTTGAAGTTTTTCCCACCCTGAGCGCGCCCCCGCGCACCGCCCCACGAGAGACCCGAGAAGCCCCGCCGTCAGGGCGATGCAGCACCAGAGAGCCGGCTCAGAAGCGCGGACCACCCCCCGCGCCGGGAAACCCGCCAGGACCGCCCATGCCACCCAGACCACGCATCATGTTGGCCAGGCCGCCCCCCTTCATCTTCTTCATCACCTTCTGCATCTGCTTGTGCTGCTTGAGCAGTCGGTTCAGATCCTGGATGTCGGTTCCCGAGCCCAGGGTGATGCGGCGCTTGCGCGAGCCATTGAGAATATCCGGATTCAGCCGCTCCTTCATGGTCATGGAGTTGATGATCGCCTCCATCTTGCGGAACAGCGAGTCATCCACCATCTTGGCGGCGCCCGCTGGCAACGCCCCCATGCCCGGCAGTTTGTCCATGATGCTGGCCATGCCGCCCATGTTCTGCATCTGCTTGATCTGTTCCTTGAAATCCTCCAGATCGAAGCCCTTGCCCTTCTTGATCTTGCTGGCAATGCGTTCGGCCTTCTCGCGATCGACCTTGCGCTCCACGTCCTCGATCAGCGACAGCAGGTCGCCCATGCCCAGGATCCGGGTGGCCACACGATCGGGATAGAAGGGCTCCAGGGCGTCGGATTTTTCGCCGACACCGATGAACTTGATGGGCTTGCCGGTGATATGCCGCACCGACAGCGCCGCACCGCCACGGGCATCACCATCGGCCTTGCTGAGGATGACACCGGTCAGCGGCAGCGCCTCGTTGAATGCCTTGGCCGTGTTGGCAGCATCCTGGCCGGTCATGGCGTCCACCACGAACAGTGTTTCGACCGGGTTCAGCACTTTGTGCAGGTGGCTGATCTCCGCCATCATCTCTTCGTCGATGGCAAGCCGGCCGGCCGTGTCCACGATCAACACGTCCATGAACTTCTTTTTTGCCTCTTTCAGCGCTGCCTGCACAATGGCTGCCGGCGCTTCGCCGGCATGACTGGGGAAGAACTCCACCCCCACGTCGCGCGCCAGCGTCTCCAGCTGCGCGATCGCCGCAGGCCGGTACACGTCGGCACTCACCACCATCACGCTCTTCTTCGGATTGTTCTTCAACCACAGCGACAGCTTGGCCACGGTGGTGGTCTTGCCCGCGCCCTGCAGGCCCGCCATCAGGATCACCGCTGGCGGGGCGGCCCGCAGATTGAGCTCCTCGTTGGCGACGCCCATGACGGACTCGAGCTCGCTCTGCACGATCTTGATAAAGGTCTGGGTGGGGCTGAGGCTGCGGGCCACTTCCTGACCCACGGCCCGCTTGCGCACGCGCTCGATGAAGTCCTTGACCACGGCCAGAGCAACGTCGGCCTCCAGCAACGCACGCCGCACTTCGCGCAGGGCGTCCTGGATATTGTTGTCGGTCAGGGTCGCCTTGCCGCTGATCTTGCGCAAGGCACCCGAAAGTCGTTCGGTCAGGCTGTCAAACATGGCTCACATCCAGAAAAGTGACGCGTGAAAAACTGTGGGGCGGGATTATAGCCAAAATCACGGCGGCATGTTCAGTGCTCTGTGACGCCAGTTGCCCCGTGGAAAATATCACTTCAACCCCTTTGCTACATATGAGAAACTTTCGCAACAACCGGCCCGACCAGAAGCCGGGCTCAGGCCGTAGATCGCAGGGAATCCAATGCAGCTCACCATCGTTCCGGGACTGATCGCCATCGTCTCGTACCTGATCAGTTCAGCCTTCCAGGCGCGCCGTCTCAGCAACCGCAAGATCGACGACAACCCGCGCAACCTGGTGTTCCTGTTCGGGCTGGTCGCCGTGCTGGCCCATGCCGTCAGCGCGGGCGCCGTGATCCGCCATCCCGACGGCTACCACTTCGGCATTGTGCAGATCAGCACCCTGATTTCCGCATCGATTTCCCTGATCGTGCTCATCAGCAGCCTGCGCAAGCCCTTTGGCGCCCTGCTGCTGGGACTGTTTCCACTGGCAATGCTGTCCATCGCGGCCTCGCTGCTTATCACCAGCACCTACCCGCCGCAGCAGTTGGATACCGGCATCGCAGCACACATCCTGCTCTCCATCCTGGGCTACAGCACGCTGACCATCGCCGCGCTGCAGGCCGCCTTCCTGGCCTTCCAGAATTACCAGCTGCGGCACCGCCACGCCGCCAGCGTGATCAAGCGCTTCCCACCCCTGCAGGACATGGAGAACTTCCTCTTCGAGCTGCTGTGGGTCGGGCAGATACTGCTGAGCCTGGGCATCCTTGCCGGATTCCTCTTCATCGATGACATGTGGGCGCAGGGGCTGCTGCACAAGACCTTCTTCTCCATCCTGGCGTGGATCATGTTCTCCGTCCTGTTGTGGGGACGTCACCGCCTGGGGTGGCGCGGCACCACGGCGATCCGCTGCACGCTGATCGGCTTCAGCTTCCTGATCCTGGGCTTCTACGGCTCCAAGTTCGTGCTCGAATACCTGATCAACTGACGTTGCACATCAAACGCGCTGCATGACTGCAGCGGCACCAGAGTCCTTCCCAGCACCCGCATGGGCTGCTGCCCGGCATACGCCAGCCCCACCTGATGACGCTCGGACGCACGCAGCTGCCATAACTGCCAGCGCTCGGACTGATCGTTGCGGGCCGCGTCAAAGCCGATGCTGATGGTATCCCCCGCAAAACGGTAGCCGAAACTGCCCAGCGGGATTGCCAGCCCCATGCCACAGGCCTTGATATAGGCCTCCTTCAGGGTCCATAAATCGAAGAAGCGGGCGCGCTGTTGCGACGCGGGCAATTGCAGTAGATCCTCGGCCTCAGCGGAGGAGAAGAAGCGCCGCGCCAGGTCGCCGGCCTGACACTCGCGCCAGGTGTCTTCCACATCCACACCCAGCTCGCCGCGGCGGGCGACAGCAAGCAGTACCATGCCCGTGGCGTGGGAAATATTGAAGACCAGAGGTGGCGTATGATCGTCGAAAATCGCCTCGGGCCGGCCGTAGGCATTGTTGCTGAAACGCCAGAGTGCCGGCGCCAGAGCAGGATGATAGGCGCTGAGTACAGAGCGGACTGTCGCCCGCGTGATCAGGAAGCGACGACGCCCCTCTTCTGTCCGGCGCCGCTGGTAGCGTGCCAGCTCCTCCGCGCTGAGCAGCGACTGATAATGAGGCAGCAGTTGGTTGGGGACATCAGACTCCGGCACGACCCACAGATGAATTTCATCGTCGGGCAAAGGCAGGGGGGCTGTAGCGGGCGCTGTCTGGGGCGGAAGGGGCATGACGATGGCGCTATCCCAACAGATCATATTTACGCAGGTAGCCGCGCAGCTGATGGTAGCTCATCTGCAGGAAGTCGGCGGCCTTGCGCTGGTTGAACTGGCACCGCTTCATGGCCTCGCGCAGCAGCTCGATCTCGTAGTCCTGCATATGCGTCTTGAAGTCCAGGGTCTCGACGCCGTCGATATCCAACGCCGGCGCACCGGCCATCGCCGCCGCTGTCACCCCGGCCCCTGACTGCGTGGCTCCTGACAGCGTACCGGGGCCAGCGGTCAGCGCTGCTGCCGGCCTCTGGCTCAGCCGGTAGGGAGATTCGAAGGGATTGAACACCAGCCGGCTGATCTGGTGATCGGGGCTCTGGTAAACCGCCCGCTCGATAACATTCTTGAGCTCACGCACGTTGCCAGGCCAGTCGTGGGCCAGCAACATGCGTTCAACATTTGACGAGAAGCCATGGAAATACTCGCCGCTCATCTCCTTCACCATCCCCACCGCGAAGTGCTCCGCCAGCACCAGGATGTCCTCGGCCCGCGCCCGCAGCGGCGGCAGCGTGATCACATCGAAGGCCAGGCGATCCAGCAGGTCATCACGGAACCTGCCATCGCGAGCCAGGCTGGGCAGGTCCTCGTTGGTGGCTGCAACGATGCGGACGTCGATCTTCAGGGTCTGGCTGCCACCCAAACGTTCCAGTTCGCCATACTCGATGATGCGCAGGATCTTCTCCTGCACGGGCATCGCCGTGTTGGCCAGTTCGTCCAGGAACAGGGTGCCGCCATCCGCCCGCTCGAAGTAACCCTTCTTCTGGCTGGAGGCGCCGGTGAAGGCCCCGCTCTCGTGGCCGAACAACTGGTCTTCGAGCAGCGTCTCACTGAAGGCCGCGCAATTGATCTTGAGAAAATTCTGCTGCCAGCGCCGCGACAGGTAGTGCAGCCTGGCGGCCACCAGCTCCTTGCCGGTGCCCCGCTCCCCGACGATCAGCACCGGCTTGTTGAGAGGGGCGACGCGGGAGACGTGCTCCTGCATCTCCAGGAAGCTGGCCGATTCACCGATCATCCTCGGCGCGGAGTTGTCTGGCGGCATGAAGAGCGATCCCTGAGGGCCTGACGGAATATTGCGTTCTCGCGAAAAATACCACTTGTTGATGGATTTCACCAACCACGGGCCGGCAATTCTTCTTCCTTTCATAAAATAGGCTTATATTTCATGGCCTTAAAGTTTTTTCTCGGGCTGGCACGGATTCTGCTCTGCTTCCTGCAGGAAACGTCACAGCACGCACAGTGGAATCGATACGCATTTTTCAACACGAGGTCAGGTAGCAATGAGCATATTTTCCCGATTGTCAGACATCATCAACTCCAACATCAGCTCCCTGCTGGACAAGGCAGAGAACCCCGAAAAAATGATCCGCATGGTCATCCAGGAAATGGAAGAAACCTTGGTGGAGGTGCGCAGCGGCACGGCCAAGGTGATCGCCGAGAAGAAAACCCTGGAGCGTCGCGGGCAGCAGCTGCATCGCCAGGCCGATAGCTGGCAGGAGAAGGCGGAGCTGGCCATGAGCAGGGACCGGGAAGATCTGGCCAAGGCGGCCCTGGTCGAAAAATCCACGGTCACCAACACCATCGTGACGCTGGAAAGCGAGCTGCGCAAACTGGATGAGACCCTGGAAAAACTCAGCGGCGAGATCGAACAGCTGCAGAGCAAGCTCAATGATGCCCGCGCGCGTCAGAAGACCATTGTCATGCGCAGCACTGCCACGCAATCACGCGTGGACGTCAGCCGCCAGCTGCACAGCTACAACATTGACAATGCCATGAACAAATTTGAGTATTACGAGAAAAAAATAGACCTGATGGAAGGCCAGGTCGACAGCTTCAATATGGAACGCAAGGGTCTGGAAAATGAATTCGAGGAACTTGCCCGCCAGGAGAAGATCGAGCAGGAGCTGCAGGCAATCAAGAGCAAACTCAACAAGTAGAGATTGAAGGATCAGCCCATGGATTTTTTCGAATTCGCGATCGCGCTCATCTCGATCATCGGTGGCCTCATCACGCTGTGGATCTTCATCCTCTATCAGCGTAAGGAAAAGAAGGTGAAGCTGTCGACCGATACCGAATATGACATCCGCGAACTGTCCGCGATGGCCAAGTCACTCAGCACCCGCATCGACACGCTGGAAGCAATTCTGGACGCCGAAGTGCCGGATTGGAGGGAGCAGAATGAGCCGACGCGCTAATACCCTGCGCCTGAATCGCACCAACCGCCGCCTGGCGGGTGTGTGCGCCGGGGTGGCCGATTATCTGGAGGTGCCGGCATTCCTGGTACGGGTGATCTATGTGCTGATGTGCCTGGCCTGGGCCATGCTGATCCTGGCCTATCCAATCACCTGGTGGTGGCTGAAGAACCGTGAGGAGCAGGGCAGCGACTTCATGTCCGGATCAAAAGTGGCCAATCATCTGCGCAGTATCGACTACCGCAAACAGCTGTATCGCAACCCCGCCCGGGCACGCATCGCCGGGGTATGCAGCGGCATCGCCGATTACCTGGAAATCAGCAGCACCATGGTGCGCGTATTGACGCTGCTGTCCTTCTTTATCTTTGGCCCCTTCCCCTTCTTCCTCTATCTGGTGCTCTGGATTGCACTGGAGAAGAATCCCGCAGAGACCGGCTGGCGTGGACACGGCAGGCACCGTCGGCCCCGCCGGGCGGACCACATGCAGGCGCGCTCGCGCCGCTCAATGGGTTATGGACACAACGATGGCCCTGACGATAGCCAGTACGCCGATAGGGAACACTTCGCGGACGAAGCGCATCCTCATGATCGCGGAGGCCCGCGCAGCGACGCCATCGCCATGTCGCTGAAGGAATGTTCCGCGGCATTCAACACGGTGGAATCCCGCCTGCGGGAGGTCGAGGCCTTCATCACCTCCAAGCGCTTCCGCCTGCACTGCGAGATCAATCGCATTTGACGGCTTCGGCTGCTTTGTAATCGCCGGGGAAGCGGCTACACTCGCCTCATGATGCCCGCAATCAGGAGACATGGATGCGCGCCCCGACGACGGCTTTGATGCTGCTCCCCGCGTTACTGCTAAGCACTGCACCCCAGGCGCAGATCCAGACTCTGCACCCGGTTGAGCGGCTGCCGCCGGAGTTGCTTGCGGTATCCCCCCCTTCTGCCCGTGTCGCCGGCGAGCCTGGCAACATGCACATCGTCGAACGCAGTTGCCAGGCATTGCCCACGGCAGACCTGCGGCAGCGCATCGTCGACACCGCCGTGCAGGAATGGGCTTATTTCGGCCGCAGCGTCGATCAACAGTTTGCCAGTGCCGATGAATTCTCGCGCCTGCGCGCGCGCTTCGCCCGCATGGGGGCCCCGGAGTCTGCCCGCGTCGCCTCCTCCATTGCCGGCTATTGGGCGGCCACACCTGACAGCGACTGGATCGTGCGGCAGCAGAACGCCCGCTGGCAGGCAGAGGGCATAGGAACACGCTGGCGCGATGCCTGGTCTGCAGCGTTCATCTCCTGGGTCATGTGTGAGAGCGGCCTGACCAACGGCCAGTTCCGTCGCGCCATCGCCCATCATACCTATATCGATCAGGCGATCCGGGCGCTCGATGGCGACGCCCCCGACGCCCTGTTTGTGGCCCGCTCCCCGGGCAGTGCCCGAATATCCCCCGGCGACCTGCTGTGCCGCGGCAGTCGTCCGGCCTATCGGTCCATTGCCGAGCGTCGCAACCAGATGGGGGTCGGCGCCCGAACCCATTGCGACATCGTGGTGAAGGTGGATACGGAGCAACAACAGATTCAGGTCATCGGCGGCAATGTCCGCGGCTGGGTCAGAATGAAGGTGCTCCGCGCCGAGCCAGGGAACAGTGGCTTTCTGTACGCGCCCGCCGACAATGGCCGAGCGCTGTTCGCCCACCTGCAACTCAACCTGCCCCCGGCGGCGGATGACGCATTCGATGTCAGCCCCACCATGGCGGCACTGCGCTGCGCAGCAGGACCGGTGCCTGCAGCGCTGAACCTCGCCGATGACTGTTGATTGCTGTCGCATTTCTCTTGTGCTCAGAAGGCTTTTTCCCAGGGCAGGCTCAACTTCTGAGCCGAGTTGATCAGCCCCACCATGCTGTAGGTCTGCACGAAATTGCCCCACAGCTCGCCGGTTTGTGGATCGATGTGCTCTGCCAGCAAGCCATGGGAATTGCGTCGTGCAATCATGTTTTTGAATAACCGCCGCGCCTCTTCCACCCTGCCGGTGACAGCCAGGGCATCGATAAACCAGAACGTACATACTAGAAAAGCATTCTCGGGAACACCGAAGTCATCAGCCTCGCTGTAGCGGTAGATATAGTCACCCCTGCGCAGCTCCCGCTCGACAGCCGCCATGGTCTGCAGAAAGCGCGGATCGTGTGGAGAGATGAAGTGCAGCTCGGGCAGTAGCAAAAGGCTGGCATCCATGCCCTCGCCATCGAATACCGACGAGAAGACACCGCGCCCAGCGTCCCAAGCACGCGCCACAATTTCGGCGTGCATGCGATCGGCGTGATTCCGCCAGTAACCCGCCCTGTCAGCCAGGCCCAAATGGACTGCAATCTTCGCCAGGCGGTCAGCTGCCACCCAACACATGACGCTGGAGAAGGTGTGAATCCGCGAGGTGCCACGTAGCTCCCACAGACCCGCATCCGGCTGGTCGAAAACCCGTTGCGCCATCTCACCCAGATGCTCGAGCCGATAGAACAGTGCAACCGACTGGGGAGGCTGGATACGGCGGTCGAAGAACAAGTGCGTAGCCGCGAGCACCGCCGAACCATAGACATCGTTCTGCACCTGAATATACGCCAGGTTGCCAACACGTACCGGCCCCATGCCGCGATAGCCATCGAGGCCGCTGACGATGCGTTCCTCCAGGGCCGGCTGGCCATCGATTCTGTATACCGGTTGCAATCTGCCGTCCGGCGCACCCGCCGCCACGTTGATAATATAGTTCAGGTAGTTTTCCATGGTCTGGGTGGTCCCCAGCCGGTTCAGCGCATTGACGGTAAAATACGCATCGCGCAGCCAACAGTAGCGATAGTCCCAATTGCGCTCGCCTCCTGCGGCCTCCGGAATGGAGGTGGTCAATGCGGCGATGATGGCACCGGTATCCTCACAGGTATTGAGCTTGAGCGTGATCGCCGCACGGATGACTGCCTCCTGCCATTCGAAGGGGATCGCCAGGCCCCGCACCCAGCTCTGCCAGTATTCAATGGTCTCGGCTTCATAGTGGTTGCCCGTGTCCCTGGGCGAAGCAGGGAGCGTCTCATCGGGCCCCAGAATGAAGGTGATGTCGTCGTTGAGAAAGAACGAACTCTCCTGTAGGACAGCGGTAATCGAGGCGTCGGTGGTCAGACGCAGAGTGACGCCGGGGGCGACATAGCGGATATGGTTGCTGCCACAGGACACCTGAGGCCGTCCATCACCCCAGTCGCAGCGCATGCGCAGACGCACGGCGATCCGTGGAGAGCCCGCGATGCGGCGGATACGGCGCACGACGCTCATGGGGCAGAATACCCGTCCGAACTGATGGAAGCGGGGGACCAGGTCCGTGATCTCCACGATGCCACCGTGCTGGTCACACAATCGCGTGACCACTACCGCAGTGTTGGTCAGGTAGTGCTGCTCCACGCGGTCAAGGTCCAGCATGTCCACGGCCCACAGGCCGGTTTCTCCGCCATCGTTCTGCAACAGCGAGCAGAACAGCGCGTCGCCATCAAAGCTTGGATAACAGCCCCAGACGATCTCGCCGCGACCATTGACCAGCAACCCGATGCTGCCATTGCCGATGATCGCCAAGTTCAGGTTGCTCATGATTGCTTGTCCTCAATAACCGCCACACTGTGGGCGGGCAGATGCATATGGGTCTCATGCAGAGATACCTCTTCCGTCGAGGCAAGACGGATGTTCACCGCTCTGCCCGGATCAAGATCAAGGGTCTGCGCGTGGGCCGCTAAATTGCAGTAAACGTCGAAGCGTCCGCGGCGGAATTTCAGCCAGCGTCGCTGCTCGTCGAAACGGACGCCGTCAGGGTCCAGTGCTCCCGCCTGCAGATCGGCCTGTTCTGCCCGCAGAGCGATGAGCGCTTGATACCACCCAAGCATGCCGCCATCGGCTCCAGGCTCTGCCTCCTCCCAGCGCAACCGGCTGGCGTGCCAGGTCTCCTCCGCCTCAGCGTCAGGCAATATCGCCGGGTCATAGCCGAACGCGGCAAACTCGAGCTGACGCCCCTTGTGAATCTGCTCACGCAACTCGGCAATGCCGAAATCGGTAAAGAACTGGAAAGGTGTCATTGCCGACCACTCCTCTCCCTGGAACAGCATTGGCACAAAGGGTGACAGCAGCGTAACGGCAGCACCGAGACGGGCCTGTGCCGGAGTGACCAGTTGGCCAATCCGCTCGCCGGTGGCGCGGTTGCCGATCTGGTCATGATTCTGCAATCCGGCCACGAAGCAGCTCCCGGCCAGATCGGCCGCGGGACGCCCGTAATGGCGCCTGCGATGGTGGGAGTAGCG
>Ga0233380_1000814_pt1 | contig 15157 bp, 14 predicted proteins | sample ElkDunMinimDraft_9_FD_191541 | JGI IMG/M metagenome (GOLD analysis project Ga0233380, IMG submission 191541) | Fecal eukaryotic communites from dung pellets of Tule Elk in California, USA - Elk Dung F36 | ecosystem: Host-associated > Mammals > Digestive system > Large intestine > Fecal | place... | reverse complement strand
CTGCGGGCGCCGGACATCGGCATGCTGGCGGGCAGCGGTATCTCCACCATCGAGGTGCGTAAGCCGCTGCGCGTGGCGATATTGACCACCGGAGACGAACTGGTGCGACCGGGCAAGACCCTCCAGCCAGGACAGATCTACAACTCCAACTTCTACCTGCTTGACGCCCTGTTGCGGGGTTTGGGACATCGTGTGGAGGATTGCGGCATTGTCGAGGATACCCTGCCGGCGACGGAGGCGGCCCTGCTCAGGGCTGCAGAAAACGCAGACTGCATCATCAGCAGCGGCGGCGTGTCGGCAGGCGAGGAGGATCACGTGCGCATGGCGCTGGAAAAGGTAGGTCGCCTGGCACTGTGGAAGCTGGCGATCAAGCCTGGTAAACCGTTTGCCTTCGGTCAGGTGGGCAGCACGCCCTTCTTTGGTTTACCCGGCAATCCGGTCTCGGCATTCGTCACCTATGCGCTGCTGGTGCGGCCGGCGCTGGACCGACTGGCCGGCGCGCTGCCAACGCGGCACCTGCCGCTGTGGCTGCCCGTGGACTTCGACATCGCGCGCGGCGGGGCCAGGCAGCAGTATGTGCGTGTGCGCTGCAGCAATGAAGGGGAATCCGGGCCGGTCATGCATTTGGCAGGCAACCAGAGTTCGGGCGTATTATCGGCCGTCAGGGGGGCGGATGGCCTGGCGGTGGTCCCTGTGGGTGCCACGGTGCGCCGGGGCGATCGGTTGAGATTCATACCATTAAGTGAGATAGTCGGGCAGGTCTGAAACGGCCTGACGGACGGGAGCGAGAGCCTAGCGTGATCGGTAAATTGTTGTACATGCGCGGAGTCAGGGGTCTGTTGCTGACCGTCGGTGCAGCCCTGATCCTCAACAATTGTCAGCCCACCCAGCAACGGGTCGTGGAGCTTCCCGCACCGGAGCCAGTGCCGGTGGATACGCGGGATTATGCCGCCGAGGCACGGGCTGAATACGAGGCGGAACTGTCGCGCCAGCGTCGCATCGCCGATGTGCTGTTCGAAGGGGTTAAGGCGTTGAATGCCAACCGCCTGATGACCCCCGTGGAGAACAGTGCGCTCACCTATTTCAATCGCGTCCTGGCCATGGAGTCTGGCAATGCGGTCGCCCTCCAGGGTATTCAGGACATTGTAGGCAAGTACCTTCAATTGGCGTCCGAAGCCGGTCGACAGGGGCAGTTCGCCAGCGCTGAGAGCTATCTGCGTCGTGCCGAGCAGGTGGATCGCAATCATCCGGGCATTGCGCCCGCGTGGGTCGCGCTGGAGCAGGAGAAGCAATCCTCCGATGAAGTGCACACGCTGGATGGACGGGCGCTGGCCAACCAATCCCCCGACCTGAGCGCACAACTTGGTGAGATCGGGCAGAAGATCCGGGAGAGCGGGGCGTTTGTCCTGATCACGGCTCCCAATGATGCCCAGGCCCGCTGGATCTACGCGCAGATGCAGGCGGCAGTGGAAGGCTATCGCATCCGCGCCAACATCGAGATGGGGGGCACGCCCACCCTGCGTCTGATCCTGCCCACCGACGGCGGCGCCTGAACGCCGACAGGCGAGGAAATCCCATGAATCTGCAGAGTGTGAAGGCCCGGATGTCCCGCTACCTGCCGTCCGGCGGGGTCGGTCGCATCGTTGCCATAGTGGTGGGGGTGTATCTGGTCATCGTGATCGCACTGGGTTTTTACTGGAGTGCGGAGCCCGATGTCTTTTCTGTCCAGGATAATTACAACGCGCGTCTGGGGGCCGATGCCCGGCCCGTCACCGGCACCATGACCACTGCCACGCTGATCGAGGTCGCCGAAACCCTGCTCGAGAAACCCGGTGGCTACCTCAGCAACGACGTCATGCCGCCCGGTCTTTATCTGGATAACATTCCCAACTGGGAGTTCGGGGTGCTGGTGCAGGTGAGGGATCTGTCCCGCGCCTTCCGAGAGAACTTCAGTCGCTCCCAGTCGCAGTCCAGCGAGGACCGCGACCTGGTGACTGTGGAGCCGCTGTTCGCCTCAACCAACGATCGGTGGATGCTTCCCTCGACCGAGGGGGAATACCGCCGCGCAGTGGATGCACTGGAATCCTACCTGCAGCGTATCTCCAATCCCTCTGACCAGGATGCCCAGTTCTACGCCCGCGCAGATAATCTCGCGCGCTGGCTGGTGAATGTCGAGTCTCGCCTGGGCAGTCTGTCCCAGCGCCTGAGCGCCAGTGTGGGGCAGGTTCGCAGCGCTGGACAGGACCTGGCGGGTGATCGCAATGCCCAGCAATCCAGTCCGGCCCTTGCGCAGCGCGTGGTGCGCACGCCCATGCTGCAGATTGACGATGTCTTTTACGAGGCGCGCGGCGCCACCTGGGCGCTGATGCACTTCCTGCAGGCTGTCGAGATCGACTTCGAGGCCGTGCTGCGGGACAAGAACGCGTTGGTCAGCGTGCGGCAGATCATCCGCGAACTTGAGGCGAGCCAGAGAGCCGTGTATTCGCCGGTGATCCTTAATGGCAACGGCTTCGGGCTGTTCGCCAATCACTCCCTGGTGATGGCCAATTACATCTCCCGTGCCAATGCAGCGATCATCGATCTGCGCGAGCTGTTGAACCAGGGCTGAAACGGCGTGCAGCGCAGAAATGACGCACAGAAATAATTAGGTGGGTGGTGATGCATGTGTTACATTACTACCCGCTTCGATCATTTAGTCGAAGGCGTCATCGTTAATTGTCCGGTCATCGCAGCGTCGCTGCCATCACCCCTCCCCAGAGTGCCAATTACTGCATGCCGCACGTGCTTTTCGCACAATCCATGGCAGCGCTGCAACGCGACAGCTTCCAGCAAATTGATTACACCCGCTGGTAACGCGTCAATCTCATGCCTTTTTTATCGTCTCCACAGTGATGTGCCTATGCGCCCATGTGGAAATCTGTGTGCCATATGGCGCACCAGGAATATTTAATGAGTTTTGAAAATCTGTGCCTTTCTCCCGCAATCCTTAAGGCCGTTCTCGAACAGGAATACACCACCCCGACTCCCATCCAGGCCAAGGCGATTCCGCCGGTACTGCAGGGTCACGACATCATGGCATCCGCGCAGACAGGCACCGGCAAGACCGCCGGCTTTACCCTTCCGCTGCTGCACAAACTGGCCGAAGGCCCCCGTGCCGGAGCTAACCACTGCCGCGCGCTGATCCTGACACCGACGCGTGAACTGGCCGCGCAGGTTCACGCCAGCATCGAAACCTACGGCAAATATCTGAACGTTCGTTCGACTGTCGTGTTCGGTGGCGTGAAGATCAATCCACAGATGCTGAAGCTGCGTGGCGGCGTAGAGATTCTGGTGGCTACCCCGGGCCGTCTGCTTGATCTGCACCAACAGAATGCGATCCGTTTCGATCAGGTCAGCACCCTGGTGCTGGACGAAGCAGACCGCATGCTGGACATGGGTTTCATCAACGACATTCGCAAGATCCTGGCGAAGCTGCCGAAGCAGCGTCAGAACCTGCTGTTCTCTGCCACTTTCTCGCCGGAGATACAGCAACTGGCCAAGGGTCTGCTCAACGCGCCGGTAGAGGTGAGCGTTGCGCCGATGAACACGGCTACCGAAACGGTGGAACAGAATCTGTACATCGTCGACAAGGGTCGCAAGACCGAGCTGCTCAAGCACCTGATCAAAAGCAACGGCTGGTATCAGGCGCTGGTGTTCAGCCGGACCAAACACGGTGCCAACAAGCTGGTGAAACAGCTTGAGGACGACGGCATCCACGCGGCCGCCATTCACGGCAACAAGAGCCAGTCCCATCGCACCAAGGTGTTGGAGAGCTTCAAGGACGGCAAGCTGCAGATTCTGGTGGCAACCGACATCGCCGCACGTGGTATCGATATCGACCAGCTGCCGCAGGTGGTGAACTATGATCTGCCGCAGGTGCCCGAAGACTACGTACACCGCATCGGCCGTACCGGTCGCGCAGGCGCCAACGGCCATGCGATCTCCCTGGTATGCGCAGAAGAGAACAGGATGTTGCGCGACATCGAGCGGCTGTTGAAGAAGCCGATCGATCGCATCGAGCTGCCAGGTTTCGAGTCTACTGAAGACTTCTCCAAGCCGGCACCGTCGCCCCAGCGCGCCGCGCAGGGACGTCGCGAACCACGACGCGAAGGGCAAGGGCGTGGCAGGGCATCGGGTAATGGTCAAGGGCGTAGTCAGGCTCAGGGCCAGGGTCGCAGCCAGAGTCAGGGTCGTAGTCAGGGCCAGGCTCAGGGTCAGGGTCAGGGCGAGGGTCGCAGCCAGAGCCGCAACGCCCAGGTCAATGGCAATACCGAGGCGGGCAATCGCCAGCCACGTGCCGTCGAGGCAGGGCACCGCCAGCGTCGCGATGCCGAACAGGGTAACCGCCAGCCCCGTGATGCCGCACGCCCGGAACAGCGTCGCTCGCGGCCGCAGTCGGGGGCCACTCCCATCGCCCCAGGCGTGGTGCTGCTGCGCCGTTCCTGATCCCTCATCATAGAGAGCTCAGACGGGTGGCGTAGTCCTGCATCGCATCGCGCATGCATGAATGCCGCGACCTGCGGGCGGGGCACACCACCCTTGCTCATGAAGCACTCGTCATCGACGAACAACCGCCCAGGCCCGCATAGGCCTCGGGCTGGTTGTCGGCAGCAGTCGCCGATACCCCGCTCTCTCCTGAATGTGCGATAACCAGCACAAGTCCATAATGAATCGGTCTGACGTAAAGTGAACTGCCGTATTTTCAGGAATTAGTAACGGGAATTTTGCTTTAAGGGAGACGCGCGACAACAGCTGTGCTGCAATGCATTATCGTTTGCCGGGCCCTGGCTGGACAAACAGACATACCAATAGCAATTAGAACAAAGGAGGTACCGCATGCGTACCAATGATCTGCTCTCGCACAGACGCCGTTTTGCCTTACGCGCAAGACATCTCACCCACCTGGTCAAGGGTATCTCCGCTGCCGTATTGTTGTTGCCTGCAGCTGCCTCCGCCCAGAACGCACAGTCAGAAGCTACCTTCCACCGGGACATCGAGCCCATTCTGCAGCGTAGCTGCCAGAACTGCCACCACGCCGGGGGCGTGGCGCCCATGTCTCTGGTGACCTACGACGAGACGGCACCGTATGCAGGTCTGATTGAATACAAGACTGGCCTGCGTGACCGTGCTGGCGCGATGCCTCCCTACTACCTGGAGAAGGACATCGGCATCCAGGACTACAAATACGACCCCTCCCTGAGCGATGAAGAGATCGCCGCGATCTCGGCCTGGGCTCGCAGTGGTGCTCCCAGAGGCGATCAGGCAGATGCTCCTGAGCCGCTGGAATTCACCGAGAACACCGGCTGGGCGGCGGGAACCCCCGATCTGATCATCCGCACGGAAGATGTCGCCGTGGGAGCGCTGGACCCGGACTGGTGGGGCGATATTCCCCGTGTCCCGACCGGGCTGACCGAGGACCGCTACGTCGCCTCCGTGGAGATTCGTGAGGTGAACGACGTCGATACCACTGCCGGCACCGGCACAGTGGGCGGGCGCAACATTTTCCACCACATGATCTGGAGCACTCAGGTCCTGGATGACGACCTGCTGGCGGTTGAGGGCGAACAACCCGTTTCCTGGCCTGTCCACGAGATTGCCCGTAACCCGGACATTTTCGATCCCGATAGCGGCCGCCTGCTCAAGGCCGGTTCCTATATCGTGTCGGATTCGGTGCACCTGCACTCCACCGGCAAGGATACCACTGGTCACCTGGAGATCGGTTTCCGCTTCCACCCCGAAGGCTACGAGCCCAAGTACCGGCCAGCCCTCATCGGGCTGGGCAACGGCGTGGACATCAGCATCACCGGTAACCAGGATGCACAGGAGCTGCATGCCTATGCGGTGCTGGAGCAGCACACCAAGATCGTGACCTTCGAGCCGCACCTGCACGCCCCTGGCGAGCGTATGTGTCTGGAAGCGATCTGGGGTTACACCATCGAAACCCTGACCTGTGTCGGTTACGACCACAACTGGGTGCGTGGCTACACCTACGCCGACGATGCCGCGCCGCTGCTGCCCAAAGGCACTGTGCTGCATATCGTCGGTTACATGAACAACACCAGCACTAACCCCAACGTGCCAGATTCGCGCAACTGGCAAGGCTCAGGCAACCGCTCCGTGACCAACATGTTCATCGATCTGGGCATGCGGGTGACGCTCTCGGAAGAGCAGTTCCTGCAGGAGATGGCGGATCGTCGAGAGCAGTTGAATCTCGGACCGAACGACCATCAGATCGGCTGCCCGCTGTGCCTGGCACCGCTGGTCGCACCACTCGAACCGGAGCCGACTGGCAACGAACTGGCAGCACAAGGGGAATAGCAGGTATGAGCTTGAAGAGTTACGCCGGACGGCATTTTGCAGTCGTCGCCACGTTGTTCGTACTCGCGCTGGGCACTGATGTCAGTGCCCAGACCTACCTCAAGGGGCAGCATGTAGAGCCTGCCTTTGAAGGCTGGCGCCAGCTTGAGAACGGCAACTACATGATGATCTTTGGATATCAAAACGAAAACTGGGAAGAGGAACTGAACATCCCTGTCGGAGAAGAGAATTTCTTCTCTCCAGGCATGGAAGATCGAGGACAGCCAACCCATTTCCTGCCGCGTCGCAACCGCTTCACCTTCGAGGTGGAAGTGCCTGAGGACTGGGGTGACAGGGAGCTGACCTGGACGGTCAGCGCCAATGGCGTCACCAAGGTCGCCTACGGAACGCTGGCGAGGGACTACGTGGTTGACAACGTGGTGATCGCCTCCGAGACAGGATCGCTCGGGGCCGGCACCAGCAGCCCGGAGTCGCGCTCCAACATTCCGCCGGTGCTGGAGGTAATGGGGGACAGGGTAGGGGATGAAGTCGTCCGCACGGCGCGGGTCGGAGAGCCTCTGACCTTGCTCGCCAAGGTGGAAGACGATGGTCTGCCCAAACCCCGCTCATCTCTGGATGATCGTACGGCAGAATCCGAGCTTCGCCGCTTCCTGCGCCCGCCGACGCGGATTACCGTGGGTAAGACCAACGGCCTGTTCCTGTCCTGGAATGTGTATCGCGGCGCAGGGGAGGTCACCTTCGACCCACCCCAGGTGAAGCCGTGGGAAGATACGCGTACGTCTGCCAACTCTCCGTGGGGCCCACTCTGGGTGCCTCCACCGATTCCCGCTGACGGGGTCTATGAGGTGAACGTCACCTTCGACAAGCCTGGCACCTATGTGCTGTGGGGCCGCGCCGATGACGGTGGCCTGTTTCACGACCAGTACGTCACGGTGAATGTTACCGAGTAGTGCACAAGCAAGTCCCGTGTTCATTGACAGCAACGGCAGGGATGCCAAAATGACCGGCCGGGGACGACCCCGGCCGATCCGGTAATGAGCGAGGGACGACCCTCCTGCAGTGAAGGAGAAAAACTGTGAGTTGGGTGATATTGCTTGTTGCTGGTCTGCTGGAAATCGTCTGGGCGGTCGGACTGCGCTATACCGAAGGATTTACTCGCCTGCTTCCCACCCTGTGCGTCGTCGCAGCCATTGCTGCCAGCATGTTTCTGCTGGCCGTGGCGATGCGGACCCTGCCAGTCAGTGCCGCCTATGCGGTGTGGACCGGGATCGGTATCGCCGGCACTGCGGTCGTGGGAATGCTGGTGCTGGGCGAGTCTGTCAGCGTGCTCAAGATCCTGTCGCTGGGGTTGATCATGGTGGGGATCGCGGGGCTGCGTCTGGCAAGCTGACCTGGGTGAGCCGGTCGCTGTGACGCCAATGCAAAAACCGGGACCCCAATGAAAAAAGGCAGTGCCATCCGTTAGTGGCACTGCCTTTTTTGTCTATACCGTACGCCGGAGCGTGAGGTATGGGCTTATCAGCCAGGAATCACGTTCTCAGCCTGAGGACCTTTTTGTCCCTGGGTGATAGTGAAAGTTACTTCCTGACCTTCGGTCAGAGTCTTGAAGCCGCCGCCCTGGATCGCGCTGTAATGCACGAATACGTCTGGGCCGTTGCTCTGAGTGATGAAGCCGAAGCCTTTGGATTCGTTAAAAAATTTAACCTGACCGCTTACTTGGTTAGACATGATGTCATCCTGTATTTCAAAAAATGGGTATTGTGGGATCGCAGGTACATGGAAGACATGGCGCTGGCGATACCGGTAGCACAAGAATTCGAATATAAAATATGAGATACAGAACGAGTACTTAACGGCGGGACTTCGATTTGCAGTACATAAATATAGCCGCTATTCAGGCTGTGGAGCAGTATACGGGGTTGCCAAGGCAAGTCAATCGATATTCAATGCGCGTTTAACAGGGAGTAGATGATGAAAATCAGGCCGATCAACGACGAGTTTGCCGTGACCGAACAGATCACCGTAACAGATGTGGAAGCTCTGGCCGCGCAAGGCGTGAAGGGATTGCTGTGCAATCGACCTGACGCTGAGGCGCCGGACCAGCCCGCCTATGCCGACATCGAGGCGGCTGCCCGCAGACACGGTATGACTGTTCGCAGCGTGCCGGTGGTGGCCAGCCAGATCAGTGCCGGCGACGTACAGGCCTTCAGCAGTGCCTACGTGGAGTTGCCCCGACCGCTGGTAGCCTGGTGTCGCACCGGGACCCGATCGATCACCCTGTGGGCGATGGACCAGAGTGCCAAGGGTATGTCCGGGCAGGAAATCCTGGAAGTGGCACGCAGTGCCGGCTACGACCTCAGCGATACCGTACGCAAGCTCGAAAGCCAGCAGACGCCATGAACCAGTCGGAGAGTCTCTGGCGATTGCACGAGCAGGCCGCTGGCGACGCGCTGCAAATAACGCGCTCGCAGTTTCTGGAAACGCTGGAGCACAGCGATCTGGTGTTGCACGATGATGCCGGCTTCCTGCTGGGCATCAGCTCGCGCCAGCCGGTGGACAACTTCGCCTGGCACTGGTTCATGATGCGACTGGACAGTTTTCTCTACATCGATCGTATGGTGATTGCCGAGCATCAGCGCCGCGAGGGTCTCGCGTCGGGATTGCTGGAGAAGGCGCTCGAGTGGGGGAGAAAGCAGGGCATGGAACATCTCGTCTGTCAGGTTCATGAGCGCCCTCCCAACCCCGCCGCGCATGCGTTATGCAAGAGTCTGGGATTTGAGGCCATTGAAAGCGTCATGCTGCCGTCGCGCGACATCGTGACGATGTATCAGCGTTCGACGGCGAGCGCTACTCCCTGACCACCGCCGATACACAAGGTGGCCAGCCCCTTGTGGACATTGCGACGGTGCATTTCGTGCAGCAATGTCACCAGTATCCGACATCCTGACGCGCCGATGGGGTGACCGAGGGCGATCGCCCCGCCGTTGACGTTCACTCGTGCCATATCCCAGCCCAGTTCCCGGGCCACTACCAGCGCCTGGGCAGCAAAGGCTTCATTGGACTCGATGAGGTCAAGTTCTTCCACACGCCAGCCGGCCTTGTCGAGGCAGCGTCGGGTTGCCGGAATGGGGCCGGTGCCCATGATGGCGGGGTCGACCGCTGCGCTGGCGGCAGCGCGAATACGTGCCAGAGGTTCCAGATTCAGCCGCCGCAGGGCAGACTCGCTGCACACCACCACCACGGCCGCTCCGTCATTGATGCCCGAAGAGTTGCCTGCCGTCACGGTACCATCGGATTTGAAAACCGGGCGCAGACGGGCCAGCTTCTCCATGCTGCTGTCGGGTCTGGGACCCTGATCCTGGTCAACGACGGTGCCGATACCCTGGGCGGGAACCTGGACGGGAACGATCTCGTCGACAAAGCGGCCATCGGCGACAGCCGCGCTCGCGCGCTGCTGGGAGACTAGAGCGATCTCGTCCTGCTGTTCGCGCGTCAGGCCGTAACGCTGGACCAGATTCTCCGCCGTGACCCCCATATGATAGCCGTTAAAGGCGTCCCACAAGCCATCGTGCAGCATGGTGTCGAGCGCCCGCCAGTGTCCCATGCGCTGGCCCCGGCGCGAGTGCGGTAGCACATGTACCGACTGGCTCATGCTCTCCATGCCCCCAGCCACCACGATGTCGGCATCACCCAGTGCCACGGATTGGGCGGCAAGTTGCACAGCCTTCAGACCGGAGCCACAGACCTTGTTGATGGTCAGGGCGGGGGTATCGATGCCCAGGCCGGCCGCAACGGCCGCCTGGCGAGCGGTGTTCTGGCCACAGCCTGCCGTCAGGACGTGACCCAGGATGACTTCGTCGATCGCGGAGGGATCAATGCCGTTGCGGTCCAGCAGGCCGCTCAGCAACTGGGAGCAGATCTCCACGGCGGACAGATCTGCCAGTATCCCCTGCAGGTTTCCTATGGCACTGCGGCCTGCGGCGGCGATGTAGATGTCCTGCACTGCTCCCTCCGTTGTTCGCACTGGGCGAACCTTCTCTCAACGATTCTTGCGGGTCTCGATCAGATGGTCGACCACGCCAGGATCGGCGAGGGTAGTCGTATCCCCCAGGTTCTCTATCTCGTTGGCGGCAATCTTGCGCAGGATGCGGCGCATGATCTTGCCCGAACGCGTTTTGGGCAGGCCCGGTGCGAACTGGAGGATCTCGGGACGGGCAAAGGCGCCAATCTCTTCGGCCACGAAGGCGGCCAGTTCCTTTGCCAGCTCATCGGATTCCGCAACTCCCTGCATCAGAGTGACATAGGCGTAGACAGACTGTCCCTTGATCTCATGGGGATAGCCGACAACAGCGGCCTCTGCCACCTTGGGATGCAGCACCAGCGCGCTCTCGATCTCTGCGGTTCCCAGCCTGTGCCCGGAAACGTTGATCACATCGTCCACGCGGCCTGTCACCCAATAGTATCCGTCCTCGTCCCGGCGAGCGCTGTCGCCGCTGAAATAGTATCCCGGGTAGGCGCTGTAATAGGTATCGATGCAACGTTGATGATCGCCGTAGATCGTTCGCAGCTGGCTGGGCCAGCTGCAGCAGATGGCCAGGTTGCCGCTGCCGGCGCCCTTGACCTCCTTGCCATCCGCGTCGAGCAGCACGGGACGCACACCGAAGAAGGGCAGGGTGGCCGAGCCCGGTTTGAGATCGGTCACGCCAGGCAGAGGCGTGATCATGATCGCGCCAGTTTCGGTTTGCCACCATGTATCAACAATGGGGCAGCGGCCCTCTCCCACGACATCGAAGTACCATTGCCAGGCTTCGGGGTTGATGGGCTCGCCCACCGATCCCATGACCCGCAGCGACTGGCGCGACGTTTTCTGGACGGGCTCGCTACCGCCTGCCATCAGTGCCCGGATGGCGGTAGGCGCGGTGTAGAAGATGTTTACCTGGTGCTTGTCGATCACCTGCCAGAAGCGCGAGGCATCGGGGTAGGTGGGCACGCCCTCGAAAATGAGTGTCGTGGCGCCATTTGCCAGCGGGCCATAGACGATATAGCTGTGCCCCGTGACCCAGCCGACATCTGCCGTGCACCAGTAGATATCGCCTTCGTGATAGTCGAACACATAGCGGTGGGTGATGGCCGAGCCAAGCAGGTAGCCGGCCGTGGTGTGCAGCACGCCCTTGGGCTTGCCGGTAGAGCCGGAAGTGTAAAGGATGAACAGCGGGTCTTCCGCATCCATGATTTCCGGTTCGCACTGGGCAGAGGCCGATGCAGTGGCGTCCTCATACCACACGTCGCGTCCTTCCTGCCAATTGATATCCGCGCCGGTGTGGCGCACCACGAAAACCGTATGCACGTCGGGGCAATGGGTCAGTGCCTTGTCGACATTCTGTTTCAGCGGGATGGTGCGCGAGCCTCGCAGGCCCTGATCGGCGGTAATAACCACTCTGCAGTCCGAGTCGAGAATGCGATCCTTGATGGATTCCGGAGAAAAGCCAGCGAACACCACCGAATGAACGGCGCCGATGCGCGCGCAGGCGAGCATGGCATAGGCGGCCTCGGGGATCATGGGGAGGTAGATGCTGACACGATCCCCCTTGCGCACCCCGCGGGCACGCAGCGCGGACGCCAGTCGACAGACCCGTTCGTGCAACTCTCGATAGGTGATCCTGCTGCTGTCTGAGGGATCATCCCCTTCCCAGATGATGGCTACCTGGTCGGCTCTGGCGGGCAGGTGCCTGTCGATGCAGTTGACGCAGGCGTTCAGCTTGCCTCCCTCAAACCAGCTGACCTGGCCCTTGCGCAGGTCGCTGCGATGCAGCACGTCCCAGGGTTGATACCAGTCCAGGAACTCCCTGGCCTGCTGTTCCCAGAAGACTTCCGGCTCGTGGATGGATTGCTGGTACAGACGCTGGTAGCTCTCCTTGTTCAGCAGGCTGGTGGCGGAGAAGGATTCCGGGACAGGGTAGATTCGGGAGTCGGACATCGTAGCAGTTCCTTGTGGTTACTGGCTGGCGACGTGACAGGAGGGGAGAAACAGAGCTCCCATCAACAACATCGCGAGCCTCAATTCGATCACCGAGTTTTATCAGGTTTTCTCTGGCGAGTAAAACCCGGGATCAGGGCAGGCGGATCTCGATGTTATCGATCAGGCGGGTGCCGCCCATCCAGGCGGCGGCAAGGATGACCAGGCGGCTGTCACCGGGCTGGGCGGGATCGAGGGTTTCCGCGTGACTGATGTGAATGTAGTCGGGGCGGAAACCGGCCTCCGTCAGACGCCTGCCAGCGGCCGCTTCCACAGCGGCGAACGCCTCGCCCTGCAGCACCTGTTCTCTGGCGTCCTGCAGCGTCTGGTAGAGCACGGGAGCAATGCGCCGCTGCTCCGGCGTGAGATAGCCGTTGCGGGAGCTCAGCGCCAGGCCATCGGGCTCGCGCTGGGTCGGCACGCCCACCAGTTCCACCGGCAGGCACAGGTCGATGACCATCTTGCGGATGACCATCAGCTGCTGGTAGTCCTTGAGCCCGAACAGCGCCACCTGGGGTTGCACCAGATTGAACAGCTTGCTGACCACCGTGGACACGCCATCGAAGTGACCAGGCCGGCTGGCGCCACAGTGGCGTTGGGAGACCTCGGGCACGGAAACGACCGTGTGAGCGTCCAGCCCTTGTGGGTAGATTTCGCTCACCGAGGGGGCGAACAGCACATTGCAGCCGGCAGCGCGCAATTTTTCCATGTCCGCTGCCAGTGTGCGGGGATAGCTGTCCAGGTCTTCGTGACGGCCGAACTGCATGGGATTGACGAAGATCGTGCAGACCACAACCTCGCCGTGCAGGCGTGCCTGTTCCACCAGATGAATGTGGCCTGCGTGCAGGTTGCCCATGGTGGGCACCACAACGATGCGCTGGCCGTCCCGGCGACAGGCGTCAAGTGTGCGGCGTAGCCCGATGATGTCCGTGATGTGTTGCATATGGCGCTACCGCTCAGTCGAAGCAGTGTTCAGGTGCAGGAAAACTACCGTCCTTCACCTCGCGGACGTAGGCGCGCAGTGCCCCCTGGATACCATCATCCGAAGCGGCCAGAAAGTTCTTCACGAACCTGGGCTTGATGGGGGAAATGCCGAGCACGTCATGCAGGACGAGGACCTGGGCGTCCGTGTCGGGGCCGGCTCCGATACCGATCACTGGAATCGAGAGGGCTTCGGTAATGGCTTTCGCCAACGCTCTGGGGACGCACTCCAGCAGCAGCAGGCTGGCGCCGGCTGCCTCCAGCATCTTGGCCTCCTCCAGCATGGCACGGGCCTGCTGGGGATCACGCCCCTGGACGCGGTAGCCGCCAAGCCGGTTGATGGATTGCGGCGTCAGCCCCATGTGGACGCAGACCGGAACGCCGCGCTCGGCCAGCAGCCGGGTGGTGTCCGCCAGCCAGGCCCCCCCTTCCAGCTTTACGACGTGAGCGCCCGCGCGCATCAGCGTCGCCGCATTGCCCAGCGCCTCGTTCTCGGACGCATAGCTCATGAACGGCATGTCGGTGATCAGCAAGGCGCCCTGGTTGGCGCGGTGCACGCAGGCAGTGTGGTAGGCCATCTGCTCGAGAGTCACCGGCAATGTGCTGTCGTGACCCTGCAGCACCATTCCCAGCGAATCCCCCACCAGCAAGGTCTCGACACCGGCCAGGCAGGCCTGTTGGGTGAAAGTGGCGTCGTACGCGGTCAGGCAGGTGAATTTTTCCTTGTTCTGCTTGAGCGTGTTGAGTGTACTGAGAGTGATGGCCGGTGCATTGGCGGATTGTGAGCTCATGATGTCTATTCCTGAAAATAGGACGGCTACAGCAGGCTGGGTTTCGGATTGAAATACTGGGTGCCGCTGTTGCAGGTCAGGGCATGATCGACCAACTGTCGATAATCGTCCTCATTGTCTACCAGGTCAATCTCGGCGCTGTTGACGATGAGCAGCGGGCTGCGGTCGTAAAAATGGAAGAAGTTGGTATAGGAGTCGTTCAGACGTTGCAGGTAATCCGCCTGGATGTGTCGCTCCGCGGCAATGCCGCGCTTCTGGATGCGATGCAGCAACACGTCTACCGGTGCCTGCAGATAAATGACCAGGTCCGGGGTCGGTGCATCGATGGTCAGATGAGCATAAACCTGCTGGTAGAGAGCGAACTCGTCCTTGTCCAAGTTCTGCTGGGCGAACAGTCGATCCTTGTCGATCAGGAAGTCGGAGACTCGCACGGGCTCGAACAGGTCGTCCTGCCGCAGCTCCTGCATCTGGCGGGCGCGCTGGAAAAGGAAGAACAGTTGGGCGGCCAGGGCATTCTGCCCGGGGTTGTGATAGAAGCGCTCGAGAAACGGGTTTTCCTCGGGCTTTTCCAGCAGTGTCTCGTAGTTGAAGGTGGCGGCCAGACGCTTGGCCAGGCTGGTCTTGCCCACCCCGATGGGGCCCTCCACAGCGATGAAACGGGGCAGCTTCCTGCCGATCCCTGTGCTGATCCCTATGTCGATTTTGGGGGGCAGGCTGTCCGTCACGCGCTTTCACCCCTATCGCCAGAGCCCGTCGCAGGCTTGCGCGAGCGACGGCGTCTCTTACGCGGGCGGGGGGCGCCTTTGCCCAATTCTTCCAGCATGCGTTCCTGCTGGACCTTGTCACCATTCTGGAAGTCGGTCCACCATTGCCCGAGGCCTTCAGTCTGCTCGCCAGCTTCCTCGCGCAGCAGCAGGAAGTCATAGGCGGCACGGAAGCGCGGGTGAGCATAGACGTTCTCGGCGCTGCGGCGGCTGCGCACCGACAGGCGCAATTGCAGCTCCCAGATTTC